>WNFD01003069.1_pt1 | contig 31280 bp, 27 predicted proteins | sample 5400491 | NCBI WGS metagenome assembly WNFD01 (sample SAMN13153343, study PRJNA577476) | soil metagenome | isolation source: 120 cm saprolite under Douglas fir tree site 2 hole 2 replicate 2 | place: USA:California | collected 2015-04-18
CGCAGCGTCCGACGCTGCGGCCTTTCTTTGTGAGGGCGATACTGCCCAGGATCGCCCTCCGGGTCCGCCGACACTCTGATTCGGTGGGGGTGGTCGGTGCCGCAACGATCGCCCGCCCTCCGTCCCAAATGCGCGCCAACCGACTTAAAGTGGGTCAAAATTGTTGTCGGAATGCAACACCCGCCGACAACATTTCACAGAAGGGCCATAACGCCTAAAAAGTCAGCACATGCTTGTCTTTTTTGCTTCACTCAATCGGTGGAGCGTTCCAGATTGCAATCAGGTTACGGAATTTCGCTGCAGTCGGTTGTCGTTTGCCCTTGGGGGGCGCCGGAATCGGACTGACCTTTTAAAATGTGGTGGGGATCGTCATGAAGAAATTGGTCTTGTTAGCAACGGCGCTGACAATGGTATCGGGTTCCGCTTTCGCAGCAGACTTGCATGTGAAGGCCCTCAAGGCGCCGCCGCCGGCTGCGTTCGATCCCTGGGATATCGCCTTCGGCAGCGCGATCATGAACGATTACGTGTTCCGCGGCGTCACCCAGTCCAACCACAAGCCGTCGGTCGCGGCCTATTTCGAGCCCCGCTACAACGTCACCAAAGACCTGCAGCTCTACGTCGGCTCGTCGTTCGAGAGCATTTCCTTCGCCAACCGCGCCGCCGCCGAGGTCGATATCTACGGTGGTATCCGCCCGACCTTCGGAGCATTCGCCTTCGATTTCGGTGTTTGGGGTTACCTGTATCCGGGCGGGAGTTGCGCCGATAACGTCCTCACTGGCGGTATTCCCGGCGGCGGTGTTTGCGCGGTCAGCACAAACACGGTCTTCCTTGCAAACGGCAACGTCATGAAGAAGGACGTCAGCTTCTACGAAGGCTATGCCAAGGTCAATTATACCATCAACGACATGTTCCAGGTCGGCGCCAACGAATTCTATTCGCCGAACTTCCTGAATAGCGGCGCTTGGGGCAACTACGCTTCGATCACCGGCAAGTTCACTGCGCCGAGCACGACTTTCGGCAGCAGCGGTGTCGGCATGTATATCTCCGGCGAGTTCGGTCGGCAGTGGCTCGGTACTTCGGACGCATTTTACGGACTTCCCGGCACGATCTTCGCGAATGGCATCCCGTATGCTGATTACAACACTTGGAACATCGGCATCGGCTTTACCTACAAGGTGTTCACACTGGACCTGCGCTACTCCGACACCGACTTGTCGAAGGGCAATTGCAATGCCTTCACGAGCGCCTTCAACGCTTCCGGAACGACCAGCATCACCTCGATCAATCCGGGCGGGGCTGGCTCCAACTGGTGCGGCGCGACCGGTATCGTCAAGCTCTCGGCTGACCTGACCGCGATGACCAACCTGAAGTAAGATATCCTCCCGAGACTGCAGGGGGCGGCAGAGCGATCTGCCGCCCCTTTTGTTTGTGGTGACCCTGAGATGAGACCGGATTGGCTGCGGGCGGCGACCGATGCGGTTCGCCGTAACGATCACCGGAATACTCTGGCGGGAGTTGTTGGAGCTCTGGGAGCAGCCCTGGCGGCGGCATGGAGTGGCTCTCGGTCGCGTCGCACCATCCGCTGGTGATCATCCACAGCGGTGGTTGTAAGGCGCATCGGCCAAGGCGATCACGGTTTGGCGTTCTCAGTTCGATCCTGTAGCGCAAACCGGTCGCCGTCGCGGGTAAACTCCACATTGCGCTGATGGAAGGCTTCAAGCGTCGAGCGATGGCCGATCGAGACGATGGTGGTTGCCGGCAATTTCTCCTCGATCAGGCGATACAGCGCCGCCTCCGAGGCTTCATCGAGCGAGGCGGTGGCTTCATCGAGGAACAGATATTGTGGCGCATGCAGCAGCGCGCGTGCGAGCCCAAGGCGCTGTTGCTCGCCCAGCGAGAGCATTCGGTTCCAGTGCGCTTCTTCCTCCAGTCGCGGCGCGAGCTGAGGCAGGCCCACCGCGATAAGGGCATCCCTCACCTGATCCGAACTGAACGCGCTCGCTTCCGCAGGATAGACGATCGCCGCCTGCAGCGACCCCACCGGAAAATATGGCCGTTGTGGCAGCATCATCAGCTTGGCGTTCGCAGGGATAGCAATCGAGCCGTTTCCGAACGGCCAGATCCCGGCGATGGCCCGAAACAAGGTCGACTTGCCGGCGCCGGATGGCCCCGTGACCAGGGTACGCTCATTGCCGAGAAGGCTGAAGCTGTCTGCGGAGACTAGCGGCGTGCCGTTGGGCAGCCGGACCAGAAGCTGCTCCAGATCGATCTTGTCGCTGCCGGCCTTCGACACCAGATCGATCGAACCGGCGCCGGTCGCCAGCGTTGCGGCGCTGGCGATCGCCATCTCGAATCCGTCGAGACGCGCGACCACCGCCCGCCATTCCGCCAGCGTGCGATAAATCGAAACAAAAAACGACAGCGCCGTCTGCACGCTGGAGAAGGCGGATGCGGTCTGCATCATGCCACCGAGCTGGATCTTGTCCGCAAAATAGGCCGGCGCTACGAGGATGTAGGGAAAAATTACCGCGGCCTGAGAATAGCTTCTGGTGAACGCCGTCAGCCGCTTGGTCCGGCTCATGATGCCATACCAGTTTTCAACAACGCGTCTGAAGCGCTCGGAAAGCCGCTCGCGTTCGGCTCTCTCGCCCTGCAACAGCGCAATCTGTTCGGAGTTCTCGCGGACCCGAACCAGGTTGAAACGGAAATCCGCCTCGAAGCGCTGCTGTTGAAAATCAAGCCTGACCAGCGGGGAGCCGATCCACTGGGTCAGGGCGGTTCCGAAAATGGCATAGATCAACGCGCCCCATACCAGATAACCCGGGATTGCGAACTCGCTGCCGAAGACAGTCAATGGAGCCGCCGCGGAGAGGCCCCACAGGATGATGACAAACGACACCAGCGTCACCACTGAACTCAGCAGCCCGACGCCAATATCCAGCGTTCGCTCGACAAACAGCTTGACGTCGTCGGTGATGCGCTGGTCCGGATTGTCGGCGGCATCGCCCTGAAGCTGCATGCGATAATGGTTGGCGCCCTGAAGCCACTCGCCGAGATAGCGGCTGGTCATCCAGCGCCGCCAGCGGATCTGGAGCCATTGATTGAGATAGAGCTGATAGATGGAAAGCACGACGTTGGACGTTGCCAAAAAGCAAAAGAAGCTGATTTCCCTGACGAAAACGTCCCAATTTTTCTCCTGAAGTGCGTTGTAAAAGCGGTTGTTCCACTGGTTCAGCAGGACGTCGAGCGCGACCAGCGCGAGTTCGATCGAAATCACCCCCACAAGCAGCGCGCGGCCGGCCAATTTATCATCGGAGCGGAAATATGGCGCAGCGATCCGCCATACGGTCGCGAGCGTCGAGCGGATGTTGTTCACAGATTGTCGTCTCCGGGGAAAGGGCTTCAAGGCCCTGAAAAAATGGAGGAATTGGAGGTATCTAGACTAAAGTTGTAGGTTCCGTATTCGGCGTCCACTTGTCGCGGCCTGCGAGTCGACCCTAGCATGGGACAATGGCGAGGGGCGGGGGGCCTTCACACTTCGCGAGGTTGTGAGCGGATTTTGGGGGGTGCCAAATTCGCGGGCAATTTCGTGCGCTGCCAGAGACGCTCCCGCGATCACGCAAGGCAAGCCCGACCGCCCACGCTGGCCGGGCCGCCGCAGAATGGCGTGGGGAGGAATCGCAATGTGGAATCAAGTCTATAATCCGCTCGGCAATGCGACGCTGTCGACCGTCGCCGCTGCCATTCCCGTGGTCACTCTTCTGGTCTTGATCGCCAGCGGAAAGGTCAAGGCGCATATCGCGGCCCTCGTCGCGTTGATCGTCGCCAATATCATCACGATTTTCATATACACCATGCCTGCTGCGATGTCGGTCAAGGCATCGCTGCTCGGGGTGGTGGTCGGCTTCTTCCCGATCGGATGGATCGTCCTCAACGTCATCTTCCTTTATCGCATCACGGTCGAGACCGGACGATTCGAACTGCTGAAACGCGCGATCGGTGGCGTCACCACCGACCGCCGCCTGCAACTCCTGCTGATTGCATTTGCGTTCGGCGCATTCTTTGAAGGCGCATCCGGCTTCGGGACGCCGGTCGCGATCACTGGCGCGGTTTTGATCGGTCTCGGCTTCTCGCCGTTGGCGGCCTCCGGTCTCTCGCTGATCGCCAATACCGCCCCAGTCGCTTATGGCGCACTTGGTACGCCGATCCAGGGCCTTGCCTCCGTCACCGGCCTCGATCCCTATATCCTTGGTGCGATGGTTGGGCGGCAATTGCCGTTCTTCTCGCTGCTCGTTCCCTTCTGGCTGATCTGGGCGTTCGCGGGCTGGCGCGGCATGATCACGATCTGGCCGGCCATCCTCGTCACCGGCGTGTCGTTCGCGATCCCGCAATTCGTGATCTCGAATTACATCAACCCATGGATCGTCGATATCGGCGCGTCGCTGATCTCGATGGGCTGCCTCATCCTCTTCCTCAAGGTCTGGCAACCGAGGGAACTCTGGCTGTCGCCGGCGCTGCGCGGCAAGGATGAATCAGCCGCGACGATGGCGACGCCGAGGGCCATGGATAAGACACCGCTGACCGATGGGCAGCTCTGGGGCGCGCTGCTGCCATGGATCATCGTCTGCGTGGTGATGCTGATCTGGGGCAATGGCGCCTTCAAAACCTGGGCGAATTCGATCTTCGTTTGGAACTACGAGGTCCCGGACCTCGACAAAATGATCAACAAGGTGCCGCCGGTGGCGGCCAAGGCTACCCCCGAACGTGCCGTATTCGGATTCACCTACCTGTCGTTCACCGGCTCCGGCATGCTGATTGCTGCGATTATCTCCGGCTTCCTGATGGGCTTCTCGCCGGCCAGGATGATTGCGGAGTATGGCCGCACCATCAAGCTCTGCGCGATTTCCCTGATCACGATTTCGGCGATGCTGGCGATCGGCACGCTGACCCGACTGTCGGGCGTCGATGCCACGCTTGGTTTGGCGTTTGCCGCAACTGGCGTGCTTTATCCCTTCTTCGGCACGCTGCTGGGCTGGTTGGGTGTGGCGCTAACGGGCTCCGATACAGCCTCCAACGTGCTGTTCGGAAACTTGCAGAAGATCACCTCGGAGCAACTAGGACTCTCGCCGATCCTGATGGGCGCCGCCAACTCCTCGGGCGGCGTGATGGGCAAGATGATCGACGCGCAGTCGATCGTCGTCGCCTCCACCGCCACCAACTGGTATGGGCATGAAGGTACAATCCTGCGTTACGTGTTCGGGCATTCCATCGTGCTGGCGTGCCTTGTCGGCCTTCTCGTGATGTTGCAGGCCTACGTCTATCCGTTCACGGCGATGGTCTTGAAGTAGCAGGTCGGTTCCGACCAAAGATTGCGAAATCCCCGCGGCCGATCGCCCGCGGGGATTTTGTTTGTGAGCCGTCAATTTTTGTGGCGGGCGATCCGCGCAGGGTCATGCCTGCCGATCGCACGACCGGCAAAAACGAATCCGGCTTTTTGTAGGACAAACGTCTTCGCCGGTCCGGAACATCGCGCTTTAAATTATGGGCAACCGCGCATGATCTTTTCGCCAAACCGCTCACACTTTGGCGGATCATGCGCTATAGCGTTTTCGAGCGAAGTGGATACCGGTTCGCGTGAAGAAAACGCGTCAAAACAACGACTGGAGCTTCGGTTCTGATTCAATCAGAACCGAATAGGCTCTAGAACGACGCGCGGCTGTGGGTACAAGAAAAGTTCGGGGAGTTGCATGCTTTTGGCGACAAGATTTTTGCGGCAGGCCGCAGTAGTGCTGGTGCTGGCAGCGGCCACCTTCCAACCCATCCCGGCTCGCGCCGCTGACGAGTTTCCGTTTGGGTCGGAGATGACATTGGACGCGGCGCGTCAGCCCGGATCGAAGCGGCTTCCGACGCTGGATATTGGCGACAGCGGCGAGGCCACGCTCGAACTGTGGTGCAAGGGAGGCAAGGGCCAGTTTTCAATTGCCGGCAACACCGTGATTTTTGTCGCCGGTCCGTTGGAGGATCGCGCCTGCCCACCGGCGCGGGCGCAGGCCGACGACGAACTGGTCGCAGCATTGAGCGAGGCCGCGACCTGGAAGCGGCAGGGCGATTTCGTTTCATTCATCGGAACGAAACCGCTGCGTTTTCGTCTCAATACCAACTGAAATCCCTGGAGCGTTTCCAAAACGAAGCCCGGCCCGGACTTGATCCGGGGTGGCCGCCGGTTCGCGTCCAGAAAACGCGTCAAATAAAATTTGAGCCCTCGCGCAGAATCATGTCGGCGCAGGCGCCGGCGGATTGGACCACGCCGCTATAGCCGCCGAAACCCGCATAGGCTGACGCCAGATAGACCCCGGGCACCGCCGTGCGCGGCGAGCGCACCGGGACGCGCCAGATCGAGCGTGGCGGTGTCGGCGCGAACCCGTAGACCGCGCCGTCGGGCGCATTGAGATATTGCCGCACCGACAGCGCGGTATTGAACGACGACGCCACCACGGCGTCTTCGAGGCCCGGATAAAACGAAGAGAGGTAGCCGACGATCGCCTGCTGCCATCGCCCGCGCTTCTCGCGATAGGCGTCCATGTCCGAACTGTCCCAATTCGACAGCTGGTCGGGCCCACAGATCAACAGCGCATACGGCGGCGCGGGCACCCCGGAATCGATCGCGGCGTAATCGACGATCGACATCGGCGGCATTCGTTTCCCGGGTTCCTCCGCCATCAGCGCGGTGCCTTGCGCATAGTCGGACAGCCGCGCCATTTCCGGCGGCAGCAGCTGCGTCGAATAGGCCGAGAACCCGAATTCGCGCGGCGGTTTCGACAGGCCGAGCGTGAGCGCGAACAGCGAAATCGATGGCATGTGCCGCCGGTCGTTTTCGGTCAGTTTTTCCGCGGCCGCGGCGGGCATCAACGGCGCCAGTGCGGCAGGCGCGGCATTGCAGACGATCCGTACGCACTCCACCGTCTGGGCATCGGTCCCATCGCGCGCGGTGTGCGTGACCGTGCTCGAATGGCCTTGCGAACCCGGGGCGATGCCGCTGACGACGCGGCGCACCAGCACTTCGCCGCCGGCCACCTTGATGGCGCGGGCGAGCGCGCTGGAGAGCCGTTGCGAACCGCCCTGCACGTAACGGCCGCCGCTCAGGAGATAGCTTCCCTGCGCGATCGCAAAGAACACCCACCACAGCGCCGCGGGGTCGTCGTGATAATAGGAAAGATTGGCCGCCAGCGCGCATTTGACGGCTTCGTTGTCGCCGAAGACCCGGGTCAGCTTTTGCGACAGCGACAGGCGCCAGTCGGGGACCGCAGATAACAGTTTCAACAGGGCGCCGAGAGCTTCGCGCGGCTTTCTGAGGGCGCCGCTGCCTTGCGAGAGCGTGCCCACCGCGGACGCTATGCGCTCCATTTCTTCCAGCAGTTGATCGATCCCGGCACGGGCTTCCGGGAACCGCTCCGACAGGGCGCGCCGCGCCGCATCGAAATTGTCCGGAAGCAAGAATGGTTGGTCGAGCGGACCGCCGCGCGCTTCGTAAAATGCGTCGACCGGGACCCATTTGACCGCGTCGATGACGCCGGCGCGCGTCAGCGCGCGATGTTTCGGATCGCGGGGATCGTGCGGATCGCTGGTTTCATGCAACGAGCCCTCGACGAACAGGTCGCCGGACTTGTAGCTCGACGCCGCGCCGCCAACCGAGTTGCTGCGCTCGATGACAAGCACCTTGCGTCCCGCGCGCGCGAGGATCGCACCGGCCGTCAAGCCGCCAAGCCCGGCGCCGATCACCACTACGTCATAGCGCGCCATTGAAACCCTGAAAGCCCTTGGCCGGATGCGCCTTGTTCATTGCCGCTATGGTGTGGCATGTCAAATGCAAGGGTTGCATGGTGAGGGTGCGTCGGAAGCCGGCCGCGGGATTGATCGGCGGTGCTATTTCCAGGCCGATTTGTCAGCATCCCAGCGCTGGGCCTTGAATGCCTTTGCCAGCGCATCGACGGAGCCGTTGTCGTCCTTTTGTTCACCTTCCTCGTCGCCGCTGGACTCCTCGGTCAGATTGAGTTTTGGGCCCGCGGTTTCGTCCGCCGTCGAAATGACGGGACTGCCGATCCACAGCAACAGCCGGTCGGACGCGCCCGGCCTGTCCGCTGCCACCAGGGCGGAAAGCTCAATCGTCTCGGTGAGGCCGAGCGCGGGGTATATCTGGCTCGGCCGTTTGAACGTCAATTTCAGTTTTCCGGTATTGGCGTTCCATGTCGTCGAGGACAATTTCGCCGAAAGCGTTTTGGACAGGACGTTGGCGATTGCCGTCGCCAGTTTGTCCTTATTGAGCTTGTCGCCGTCGCGCCAGTCGGCGGCCGCAAACCGGACCGAGCGATCCATCTCCACGACGCCGCTGGTCCAGCCGGCGGAAACCACGCCGGGCAACGATCTGAACTTCGCAATCAGCGCCGCGGCGCGATCCGGATCGGCATTGATGTTGATCGTCTGTTCGCCGGCGCGCAGCGCATCGCACGACACGGTGAGGCTGCTGAGGGAAACTTCCACGTCCTGGCCCTTCAATCCCTTCAGGAAATCCGTCGCCGCCTCCAGCTTTACCTTCACGGCAATTGCTTCCGGAGAAACTTCGGTAAAATCCTTCGGCGCCGCCGCGATGCCGTCATCGGATGTCTGGTTGTCCTGGAATTCCTTTTCACTGAGATCGGAATTGTCCGTCGAGGTCACCTCGGTCAGGGTCTGGCCGACGCTGATCTGACCCTTGAATTCGAAGGTGTCGCCGGTCGGCTTGCGCAGAAGTTTCACCGTAACGGGCAATTTATCGCCGAGACTCTGCGTCGTGCCGGTCAGGGTCTGGCCGTTGACCGCGAGGTTGACGACAAAGCGGTCCTTGCGATCGGAACCTTTCTCGGCCGGATAGCAGATGTCGAGCACCGCCGAGGTGACGTTCTTGCCCTGACGGGTCTCCTTGAGGACGACGTCGGCATTGCCGTCCATCAATCCGTCGATCGAAGTGAAGTATCGGGTTTCATTGCCAGCCGGCGCGGCCTTGGGCGAGGGCTTCATTTGGGCGAAGGCGAGATCCGATGAAGCCGTCATCAGGCCGATCAGGAGAAGCAGAAGCGCGCGCATGCGAAATTCCTCGAAATACAGAAGCGGGCGGTGTCGTCAGGCCCCCTCGATTCCGGTGGAGTCGGAACCAAGCTGGCCCTTCACTAGCAAACCTCGGCACTCTTCGCCAAAAAAGAAGGCCGCCCGGAGGCGGCCTTCGTCGATCGGCAATGTCGGGTAGCGGGCGGCCCTTAGAAGCCCATGCCGCCCATTCCACCCATGCCGCCGCCTCCGCCGGGCATCGGCGGCGCCGGCTCCTTCGGCAGTTCGGCGACCATGGCTTCGGTCGTCACCAGCAGGGCGGCGACGGACGCTGCATCCTGCAGCGCGGTGCGTACCACCTTGGCCGGATCGATGATGCCTTTGGCGACCATATCGACATACTCTTCGGTCTGGGCATCGAATCCGAACGTCTCGGTCTTGTTCTCAAGGATCTTGCCGACGACGATCGAGCCTTCGACGCCGGCATTCTCGGCGATCTGGCGGACCGGAGCTTCCAGCGCTTTCAGCACGATATTGATACCGGCCTGCACGTCGGAATTATCGTGATGGATACGGCCGACGGCCCGCTTGGCGCGCAGCAGCGCGACGCCGCCGCCTGGCACGATGCCTTCCTGAACCGCCGCACGGGTCGCGTTGAGCGCGTCCTCAACCCGGTCCTTCTTCTCCTTCACCTCGATCTCGGTCGCACCGCCGACGCGGATGATGGCGACGCCGCCGGCGAGCTTGGCCAGACGCTCCTGCAACTTCTCGCGATCGTAGTCCGAGCTGGTTTCCTCGATCTGCGCCTTGATCTGGCCGACCCGGGCTTCGATGTCCTTCTTCTTGCCGGCGCCGCTGACGATGGTGGTGTTTTCCTTGTCGATCACGACCTTGCGGGCGCGGCCGAGCATGTTGACGGTCACGCTTTCGAGCTTCATGCCGAGTTCATCGGAGATCAGCTGACCTCCGGTCAGGATCGCGATGTCCTCCAGCATCGCCTTGCGGCGATCGCCGAAGCCGGGCGCCTTGACGGCGGCGACTTTCAGGCCGCCGCGCAGACGATTGACGACCAGCGTGGCCAGTGCCTCGCCTTCGACATCTTCGGCGATGATCAGCAGCGGCTTGCCGGACTGAACCACCGCTTCGAGCACCGGCAGCATGGCTTGCAGGCCGGACAGCTTCTTCTCGTGCAGCAGCACGTAGGCGTCCTCGAGTTCCGCGGTCATTTTCTCGGCGTTGGTAATGAAATAGGGCGACAGGTAACCACGGTCGAATTTCATGCCCTCGACAATGTCGACTTCGGTTTCGAGCGACTTGTTTTCCTCGACGGTGATGACGCCTTCATTGCCGACTTTCTGCATCGCCTGGGCGATCATCTTGCCGATCGCAGCGTCGCCATTGGACGAGATAGTGCCGACCTGCGCGATTTCGGATGACGAGGCCACCGGCTTGGCGCGCTTCTCAAGGTCCTTGACCACCGCCGTTACAGCAATCTCGATGCCGCGCTTCAGGTCCATCGGGTTCATCCCGGCGGCAACCGATTTGGCGCCTTCGCGTACGATCGCCTGCGCCAGCACGGTCGCGGTGGTGGTGCCGTCGCCGGCGGTGTCGTTGGTCTTGGAGGCGACTTCGCGCAGCATCTGCGCGCCCATATTCTCGAACTTGTCCTCGAGCTCGATTTCCTTGGCGACGGTCACACCGTCCTTGGTGATGCGCGGCGCGCCGAAGCTCTTTTCGATAACGACATTGCGACCTTTGGGTCCGAGCGTCACCTTCACCGCATTGGCGAGAATATCGACGCCGCGCAGCATGCGATCACGCGCGTCTCCGGAAAATTTAACGTCCTTGGCAGCCATCGTTTTGACTCCTGAGAGATTGATAGGTTGGAAAATCTTTTGATCGTCATTGCCGGGCTTGACCCGGCAATTCATCGCGTTTTTGAAGAAGGATGGATGCCCGGATCAAGTCCGGGCATGACGACAGAAGAGCGATGCGGCTCGCCAGGTTGATCTCAGGCGAGCACGCCCATGATGTCGGCTTCCTTCATGATCAGGAGTTCCTCACCGTCGAGCTTGATCTCGGTGCCCGACCACTTGCCGAACAGCACACGGTCGCCGACCTTGAGGTCGATCGGGATCAGCTTGCCGGCTTCGTCACGGCCGCCCGGACCGACCGCCGTGATCTCACCCTGCGACGGCTTTTCCTTGGCGCTGTCCGGGATGATGATGCCGCCCTTGGTCTTTTCTTCGGCGTCGATACGTTTGACCACGACACGGTCATGCAGCGGACGGAATTGGGATTTAGCCATGACGTTTCCTTTGGAAGGCTCGGTTTTCAGGGTCTGGTCTGCCGTCGAAAGCGGATCTGAATACGGGCGTATTCGACACCGCCAAGGGGCAAAACAGCTCGCAATCCTTAGCAATCGCGCTCTCGGAGTGCTAATTGTGTTCCCGGGAATATGGCTTGACGCCGATCCTGTCAAGCAACCGGGTTAAGCCTCTGGTGAGGCTGATATAGGATGCTCTGAGGAAACTAAATCGGAGCGCCGGCGTAATTAACTGGACGTCATTGCTCCGACAGTGGTTTTTACGCTTGGCTGCGGGACGGCGGCCACGAATTTGCTCGAGGGGAAACCATGATCAGATCATGTAACGCACGTACGTTTGCCAATCTGGGGATCGCCTCGGCGCTGGCGATACTCCTGGGGGCGTGCAGCAGCATGAGCCTGCCGTCATTCTCATCATCTCCTACGGAGCAGGAGCCGGGCGTTGGGCCCGAGATGCCGGCGACGCTCCGCGCCGACGAGATTGTCGGCCGATGGGGGCTTGCGTCGTTTCAGAATCCCAACGACCGGGCGCGCACCGAAGCCGCGGCGCGGTCTCAGTGCAAGCAGCCTTACGTCATCGGCGCCGGTTCTTCCGGTGGCGTCATCATGCATCTGGCTGACCAGGCGACCCCGCAGGAGTTGCGGCTAAAAGGCAGCCCGAGCGGCAAGAATTATATCGGCCCGCCCGGACCGGCCGGTGGCGAGCAGGATCGCGAGATTATTTCCTTCGACGGACGCGTTCTGGTTACCCGTTTCATCGACAAGGATGCGGCGACCCGTTATGGCAACATGGTCTATGTCCGCTGCGGCGCCCGCGCCTGATCCCTCGCCATTGCCGCGGCCGGCTCCGGTAGCTGCGGCCTGACGCCCCGGAGGGGCGCCCGTAATGCTTCGCCGCCATCAAGGGCGGTATGCAGGCCGGTGCCAGAATTTGCCGTCACGGAGGTTCAGGGCTGCGGGCTAGGTGCTCGAAATGGCGATCGTTGGCGCCCCGCTGGCGCCCGATGGCTTACAGCCTGGCGATCCGGTCACCGGGGGTCGCCACCCGGCGCCGCCACGCGTCGAACCTCAGTCAAACAATGCGTCGATGTCGTTCTGCGATGCATGACCGGCGTCGCCGTCGAGCTTCGGACCGTTCAGCAGCCGGGCGTCGCCTTCCCGATCGTCGATGATGGCCGGATGAATTTCATCGTGGTCATCACCTTGCTGATGCGCTGACCGGTCAGATCCTGGAAATTGCAGGCTTCGAAGATGGAAACGACGCGTTCCTGGATTTCCTCGCTGAGCAGCTTTTGCTGATCCGGCGTGTTCACCTTGGACAGCGCGCTCGCCGCATTATCGATCGCCTCGGCGGCTTCCAGAATTTGCTGGGTGGCTTCTTCGGTGCCACCGACCACGGCGCCGAGCTCGCCATTGACCTTGGCCATTTCCTCGCCGTTGAAGCTCTTGCCGTGCAGCACCGCGATTTCCCGCTTGGTGCGGCTGATGGCATCGTGAATCAGGTCGAGTTCGACCTTGAGTTTCTCGCATTGCTCGATCTGGGCCCGGTAGGTGTCCAGCAGCGCAAGGGCTTCGGCGATCTCGCGCGTAACCGACGCGCCAATCGTTTCCACTGCCACGCTCTTGCCGGCGCCGGGGCCGCCCATCTGGGCACGGATGGCGCGCAGTTCGGACATGATCTCGTGATGCATGGGGCCGATATCGCCGTCAGCGACCGTGGCTATCGGCATGTCGCCGACGACTGCTTGTTCGATACGAAAACGTCTGCGATGAATCGGCATGAGAATTGTTCCTGACCTGCACTCGTCATCTTTTACACAGAGCTGATTTAACATCGGGTTCACGCCCAAAAAATCTTATGAAAACTAGACCTGTATGCGCACACCAACGATTAACCATGCGCCGGCACCGTTCACTGAAAATAAACGCTGCCGGAAAAAACCGCGCGGAATTGGCGACGTGGTGAATCCAAAGGCCGTTGCTGTTTACCAAACCGATGCGGTTTTGATTTTAATTGGTGGCCTGCAAGGGCGCCGATCAGGGCTCCCCGTGACGAAACAGTACAGAGTACGTCGATGTTCAAAAGACTGTCTTTTGCGCTCCTCGCCGGAGCATGTTGTCTAGGCGCCGGACTTCATCAAGCCGCAGCGATCGAAGCCGCGCCGCCTCTGGAACCTACCGTGATTTACGCCGAGCCGCGGCCTCTCGCGCCGGTACGAACGGCTTATGCCGAGCGCTCCAATTTGGGCGGCGGCTTTATCGAGTTCCTGTTCGGCGATGGACGGAATCAAGGTGAGCGCTATCAGCAGCAGCCATCCTACGAGCCGCGGCGTACGTTGTTCCCGCAGCTTGAACCGCAGCAAATGTTGCGCCAGCAGGAAGATGACAGCGAGGCCGGGCGGCCTGCCTTCAATCCGATATTCGAGAAGCAACTCGTCGACTATCACGGCAAGGAAAGCGCCGGCACGATCATCGTCGATACGCCCAACAAGTTTCTGTTCCTGGTGCAGGAAAACGGCAAGGCGATGCGCTACGGCATCGGCGTCGGCCGGCCCGGCTTCACCTGGTCGGGCGTCAAGCAGATTTCCGCAAAAAAGGAATGGCCGGCGTGGACGCCGCCACCGGAAATGCTGGTGCGGCGCCCGGATCTGCCGCGGCATATGGAAGGCGGCCCGGAAAATCCGCTCGGCGCCCGCGCGATGTATCTGGGATCGTCGCTCTATCGCATCCACGGCTCCAACGAGCCCTGGACGATCGGCACCAACGTGTCGTCGGGCTGCATCCGGATGCGCAATGAGGACGTGATCGATCTGTACGGCCGCGTCAATGTCGGCGCGCGGGTCGTCGTCATCTGATTTCCTGGAGCGTTTTCAAGCGAAAGCCTGCCCCGGACTTGATCCGGGGGCGCCAGCGCGTTCACGCGTGTCTTCGACGCGCTATGGGCGGTGCACCGCAGGCCCGGACACAAAATCGCGAAAACAACCCCATGCAAAGTAGAATAGGCCCGACTCGAAGAACTCGTGCTGCGGTGCGTCCGGGGCACGAGAGAAAAATGCGCCGCCGTCACGACCCCAACCTAATCTCATCCCGCTCTAGCGGGCTTGAAAATCAAAAACGGCCGCTCGATCCGGGCGGCCGTTTTTCCTTTGTCGCTTTTTGCGTGTCGGAAACGCATCACGCGTAGTCGCTGTCTCCGTCACCGTCGAAGTCGTCCGAATCGACATCGGCGTCGTCGTGATCGTCATCGTTCGATGCCGAATCGAACAACCCCGCGCGCGAATTGTCATCGGCGCCACGTCCGGATGAACCGATGTCGTTGATGCCGGCCTCGCGTGCCAGACCGCTGCCGGACTGATCGCTCCACGGAGTTTGGCTCGTGGCCTTGTCGCCCAATCCTGCGGTGTCGCCGAAGCTTTGGTGGCTGCCTCCCATCATCGAGCGGATGCTGCCGAGCAGCAGCGACCCGCCGACCACGCCGGCTGCGGCTGCGGCTGCGGTTCCGAGAAATGAGCCGCCACCGCCACCCATGGGAGCCTGCGGCGCACCATATGGCTGACCGTAGGGGCCCTGATTATATGGCGCCGGTCCCTGCGCCTGCTGCAGCACCTGGCCGCTGTTCCAGGTCGGGCGGCTGGCCATGTCGGGCGGCCTGACGTTCGGCACCGAGCCGCGCTCCTGCCCGAATATCGTCTCACGCATCGAATCGAGGAACCCGCCGGATTGGCGTTGTTCGCCGGCGCCGCCGGCTTCCAGTTCCTGGATGCGGCTGTTGGCGCGCTTCAGCGCTTCGTCCTGGAGCAGGACGGTTTGCACCAGCGCGTAAACCGCATTGGGCGCACTGCGAAGACCCTGCGCGATAGCCGAGGCAGCGTCCGGATCGCGCGGTGTGCCCTCCAGCTTGGAGAGCCGGTCGAAAAGATCGTCAACCAATTGGCGTTCTTGCGGTGTCATGGCCTTCTCCCTTGCGTCGAAGCGCGGGAGAGATGTAGGGGCGCTTTATGTCGCCAGTAGTGCCGCCCCGGATTAAATTTATGTATGCGACAAAATGGCTGGCAGGTTTGTTGATGGATGTCAGTCCAATGTAACTTTGTTCGCAGCCAGCAGCCGCGGGAAATGCTCGCCCCCGAGAAACGCGTGTTCGTGTTCGCGTTGGACCGTCAGGGGATCGAGGCTGACCAGGGTTTCGTCGACGAACCCTGGGTGACACATAATGAGGCCATTCTCCGGAAGCTCATCGAGAAATTGTCGCATCAGCACGCTGAAATCGGGCTGTTGAGAAAAATCATAGGCACCGGCGAAGCCGGGATTGAATGCGATATTGGCGCGCGAGGCGCGGCGACGAAATTGCGCGCTCAGAATGTCGAGAAACAACGCCTTGGGCGGGCCGAGCCGCCGGAGCAAAGGCGCATCGCGTCCGCCCTGGCGAACCCAGGCGTTGGGCGCAGCTTCTTTCACCGCCGTCAGGAACGCGTCGCGCACTACCGGAAACAGCTGCGCATGCTGATGCCCATCGACGAAATCCGGGGCGCGGCCAAACAGTTCGTTGAAAGCCGCAAGCTGCACCATCAGTTCTGCGCGGATGATTTCAGGATCGAGCGAGTGTAGCAGGCCCGCGCGCAGCAGCTTCGGAAACCCTAAGAACATGCCGCCATCGAGCGGCTGAAAATGCATGGTCAAGGGGCGAAACGGCGCCGTCAACGTGGTGTGCAAGCCGATCGAGCAACGGCGACTGTTGGCGGCGGCGGCTTGAAGTGCGCTGACTTCGTCGCGGCCGATGGCCGGGCCAACCACCATCACCGACGTGGCATTGAGACGGCCACGCTGGATCAGGTCGCGAATGGCGCGGTTGACGCCGGGACTGAGACCGTAATCGTCGGCGCACAGCCAGATCCGGCGCAGCGGCGCGGCGTCGTTCATTCGGCGGCGGTCCTCTCGCTGGCGCTTGCGCCGGTTTCCGCCTCGATGCGTTTGACACTGTGTTCAGCCACGAAATAGATCGGGCGGGCTTTCAACTCCGACAGAATCTTTCCGATATATTCCCCGACGATGCCGATCATGATGAGCTGCACGCCGCCAATGGTCATCAGGCCGACCACCAGCGAGGGATAGCCGGGAACCGATTTTCCGTCGACCCAGGTTTCCCAGAGGATTGAAAGGCCGAACAGGAAGGCGACGGAAGCGAGCGCCACGCCGAGCAGGCTCGCAAAACGCAGCGGCGCCACCGAGAAAGACGTAAGGCCTTCGATCGAAAGCCCGACCAGCCGGCCGGGGCTGAAGGTGGTGACGCCGTGCGCGCGGGCCGCGGGTTCGTAGTCGACACGGATCTGGCGGAAACCGATCCAGCTGGCGAGGCCCTTGAAGAAGCGATTGCGCTCGGGAAGCTGGCGCAGTGCCGCCGCGGCGCGCGGCGACAGCAGGCGGAAGTCGCCGGCATCTTCGGGGATTTTCTGCCGCGCGCCCCAATTGATCAGCGCGTAGAAGCCGCGCACGGCCGCACGTCGCAGAAACGATTCGTTGTCGCGATGGGCCTTGGCGGTATAGACCACGTCGTAGCCGCCATCGATCCAGTGACCGACGAGCTTCTCGACCAGGTCGGGCGGATGCTGACCATCGCCGTCCATGAACAGGACCGCGCCGCGCCGCGCATGGTCCAATCCCGCCATCAGCGCGGCTTCCTTGCCGAAATTGCGCGACAGCGACACCACCTGAACGTCAATCGCGTCGGCGCCAAGTCCGCGCGCAATACTGAGCGTGGCGTCGGCGCTGCCGTCATCGATATAGACAACCTCGCAGGGCAGCCCATAGCGCTGCCGCAGCGCTTTTGCCATTTCACCAAGCCGCGCGTGCAGAAATGCCAGCCCGGCCGCCTCGTTATAAAGCGGTACGACGATCGACAGCCCTTGCCCCGCAGCCGTCGCCGCGGTGGTCGATAGGCCAGAAACATCCGTGCCCAGCATCATCGATCAGGTTCCAAACCGCCCACATGGGCAGCATATGCTACTCGTTGCTTGCTGTCGCAACGATGAACAAGAACACGCTCCACCTCACCGCCGCAGGAACTCCTCAAGCTTGGCGAACAGCGGATTGTCGCGGTCGAGCACGTAGTCGAGCGACGCCACCGACACCGTCTCGGCGCCATGGGCGCGAAGAAAGCTGCCGAGCGCGTAAAGCTGCATCGGCGGACAGTGCAGCGTCACCATTCCAGACAATGTCGGGCCGCCGAACGGCGACACCACGCCGAAGCGATTATGGGCCTCGGCAAGCAGCGCGGCATCGCATCCTGTAAATCGGGTGCGGACTTCCCGGTACTTGCTGGCGCGGGCCCGGGCCGCAATATGGTCCAGGATCACGCGCGCGGTCTCGCGGGCCTCGCTCGACCAGTCAGCCTCACGCGAGGCCACGAGGTTGGCCTGGCTGCGCAGGATCACGCCGTCGTCGAGCACCTTGAGACCGTTGGCGGCAAGCGTGGCGCCGGTCGTCGTGATATCGACGATCATTTCGGCCGTTCCTACCGCCGGAGCACCTTCTGTCGCCCCGGCGCTCTCGACGATCCGGTAGTCGACGACGCCGTGGGACGCAAAGAAGGTCCGGGTGAGGTTGATGTATTTGGTCGCAACCCGCATCCGCCGGTTATGCTGCGCGCGAAATCCGGTGGTGACGTCGTCGAGATCGGCCATGGTGCGGACATCGATCCAGGCCTGCGGTACGGCGACCACGACATTGGCGCTGCCAAAGCCGAGGTTATGAATCAGCGCGACGCGCCTGTCGGCATCGACGATGCTTTCACGCACCAGATCTTCACCGGTGACGCCGAGATGCACCGCGCCGCGCGCAAGCTGCGAGGCAATCTCGCTCGCCGAGAGATAGGCGATCTCGACATTGTCGAGCCCGCTGATGGTGCCGCGATAGTCGCGGGCGCCACGCGGCTTCGCCAGCGCAAGTCCGGCACGGGTGAAGAACGCCTCGGTGTTTTCCTGCAGCCGGCCTTTCGACGGAACCGCGAGAACGAATGGCGTCGTCATGACGGGCTCCCGCGCAAGCCGGTCGCAGCCGGCTTGCGGCCAAGCTGCGTCAAGGCTTCGATCCAGACCGAAAACCCGACGGCGGGGATAGGCGTAGCGGCCCCAAGCTGAGTCATCAGTCCATCGTAGCGCCCGCCCGCCACCAGCGGCTCGACACCATTGCCCTTGGCGTGCAGTTCGAATTCGAAGCCGGTATAATAGTCGACGCCGCGCCCGAACGAGGTGGAAAAGCGTGTCATGCCGGTATCGACGCCGCGCGCGGCCATGAAGCCGACGCGGCTTTCGAACTGGTCGATCGCGGCGGTGATGTTGAGTTTGGTATCGGCGGCCAGCGCGCGCAACCGCGCCACCGCATCGCGCGGATCACCCGCGATCGCGAGGAATCGCTTGATCACGTCAAGCGCATCGCGCGGCAGGGCGCCGCCCTTCAATGTCGACTGTTCGAGGAAGCGATCGGCGATTTCCGAAACCGAGCGCCCGCCGACGTTGGTGGTGCCGGCGATCGACATCAGATCGGTCACCAGCGCCAGCGCCGCCTTGCGGTCGGAGCCGGCAAGGGCGGCGAGCACACCTTCATATTCGTTGCGGCTCGATCCGGTCGCAAGCGTGAGCCGTTCGAGATCCTGCTCCAGGCTGATCTTGCGGTTGAAATCCTTGATGAGCCGCCGCCTCCACACCGGGTAGAGATCGAGGGCATCGATCAGCGCGATGAACAGCGCCACATCTCCGGTGCGAATTTCGACCTCGGTCAGCCCGAACGCGTTGGTGGCCTCAAGCGCCAGCGCAAGCATTTCGGCGTCGGCTGCGGCGCGATCCTGCCGCCCGAAGGATTCGATGCCGGCCTGCAAAAATTCGCTCGGTTGACTACCGCGGTAACGAAATACCGGCCCGAGGTAGCAGAAGCCGGCAGGCTGGCCGGCGCGGCTGGAGGCGAGATAATCCCGCGCCACTGGAATGGTGAGGTCGGGGCGAAGGCACAGCTCCTCGCCGCTGGCATCGGTCGTGAGATAAAGGCTTTTCCGGATATCCTCGCCCGAAAGGTCGAGGAACGGCTCGGCAGGCTGCAGGATCGCCGGTTCGGCCTGGACGTAGCCTGCCTGGGCGAACGACAATAGCAGAGCATCCGCCCATGCGGCGGGTCCGGTCGCACGAGGGGCGGCGGTCAGGGTCATCTCGAAGTCCGAATATCCAGAAAATGGCTGCCAAAGCATCAGTCGGCGCAGCCCCTTAGCATGGCTGGCGCCGGGTTTCGACCGGGATCGGCCAAGTGTCTTAATCAAGTGCCTTAATAACAGGCCAAGAGAACGGGCCAAGCGAACAGGTCAAGGGATCGCAGGTTAAGGGGCCGCAGCCTATCCGCCTGCTCCGCCATCGGTCCAGTCGCCGAGTGCCGCCTGCACCAGCGCCAGCGCCGCCACCGCGGCGGTGTCGGCCCGCAGAATCCGTGGTCCCAGGGAAAGCCTCAGGGTTCGCGGCTGCCGCAGCAGGATAGCGCGCTCTTCCTCGGCAAATCCACCTTCGGGGCCGATCAGGACATCGATTCCGGTCGAAGCCGCACGGTCGCTTCGCAGGGCTTGTAACGGATCTGTGGCCTCCGCGGCCTCGTCGCAGAAAACAAGCAGGCGTTGCCCCTCGCGCTGGGCCAGATAGCGGTCGAGTGCGACCGGCTCGGCGACATCGGCGATGCTCAGGATGCCGCACTGCTCGGCTGCCTCGATGACGTTGGCGCGCATCCGCTCGCCGTTGACCCTGCTGACCTGGGTGAAGCGGGTCAAGACCGGCTGCAGCGATGATGCTCCCATCTCGACCGCCTTCTGCACCATGTAGTCGAGCCGGGCGTGTTTCAGCGGCGCAAAGACGTAAGTGACGTCGGGCAGGCGATCCTGCGGCCGGATCTGGGCGACGATATTGAGACTGTCCGGCCGTTTGCGCCCCAGGATGGAAGCCTGCCATTCGCCGTCGCGTCCGTTGAACACCAGAATGGCTCCGCCAGCGGAAAGCCGCAGCACATTGCCGAGATAATTGCTCTGGCTGCGCTCCAGCGCGACCGTCTCACCCGCAGCCAATGCGGCATCGACAAACAGCCTGGGTTTGCGAAAATCGAGTTGAGGCATGATCGAGGTTCCACTCCGAGCCGCCTTTTAGCCTAAAGAGCTCGAATTTAACCAATATTGGCGCCCGGCGCGGCTCAACGCCGCGCTGTTGCCAAATTCCACGGGTTGTTAAGAGGCGGCAGGAATCGTAAATAGCGCTATCGGAATCGCTCTTCTCTCGAGAAGACGTGTATCGAGAAGATATGGGGATCAATCGACCTCGCCGGAGAAACAGTTTTGATCATCCGCCGCTTGATTGCACCGCTGACCGTGGCCGTTGTTATCGCCCACGCCGGGCAGGGCTTTGCGCAAAGCGCATTTCCCGCGCCGCTGCCAGGTCGGGCTGCCCCGCCGGCTAACGATTCGGCATTTCCGCCGGTGAACGGACGAGCGCCGGCTGCGTCCGTCGGTGCCCCTCCCACTTCATTTCCGGTAACCGGTACGGCACCTGTCACCGGCACCGCGTTCGAGCGCGGGCCGGCTACCCCGCAAGGAGGAGCTGCCGCGGATGACTGCATGAAAGGGTTCGTGCCCTTGCGGGAAGAGGCCGAGAAGCGTGGCAAACTGATCAAGGCCGCCAGCGACCGGCATGCATCCCCGGATGAAGCCTGCAAGTTGATCGGAAATTTCGGCCAGGCCGAAATCAAGATGATCAAATACGTCGAAACCAACGCATCGAAGTGCGGAATTCCGCCGCAGATATCCGACCAGCTGAAAAGCGGCCACAAGAATACCGAGAAAATGCAGACGCAAGTCTGCAACGTGGCGCAACAACAGCAGCAAAGAGGGCCGGCTGGCCCAAGCCTGAGTGAGGTGCTGGGCTCTTCGGCAGCGCTTCCAGAGGCGACTGTCGCAAAGAAGGGCGGCAGCACGTTCGACACGCTGAACGGCAACGTCCTCTCGCGATGACCCGATGAGCACCGCGGCCGCCCGCGTTGCCGACGCGACCGGCAACTGGGTCGACACTCGCGCGCCGCCGTGGTCGCGGCCGTACTTGCGGCTCTCACGTCTCGACCGGCCGATCGGATCCTGGCTGCTGCTGATGCCGTGCTGGTGGTCGGCGGCGCTGGCCGTTCGCGTCATCAACGACATCGGCCAATTGCCCCTCATCATCGCGCTGTTCTTCATCGGCGCATTTGCCATGCGCGGCGCCGGCTGTACCTGGAACGACATCACCGATCGCGATCTCGATGCGTTGGTGGAACGGACGCGCTCACGGCCGATTCCGGCGGGACAGGTGAGCGTGCCGCAGGCGGCCGTGTGGCTTGTCGTTCAGGCGCTGATTGGTCTTGCGGTGCTGCTGCAATTCAACCGCTTCGCGGTCATGACCGGCATCGCCTCGCTCATCATCGTCGCGGTCTATCCGTTCATGAAGCGGATTACCTGGTGGCCGCAGGTCGTGCTCGGGCTGGCGTTCTCGTGGGGCGCGCTGATGGGATTCGCGGTGACGCAGCAGCGCATCGATGCGACGGCATTGGCGCTCTACGCCGGCTCGATCGCCTGGGTGATCGGCTATGACACCATCTATGCGCATCAGGATGCCGAGGACGACGCGCTGATCGGCATCAAATCGACCGCGCTGTTGTTCGGCGCGCGCACCAAGCCCGCATTGATGGTGTTCTACGCAGCGGCGGTAGCGCTGATCGGCGTGGCGCTGATGCTGGCCGGTGCCGGCTTGCCGGCGTGGATCGGGCTTGCCACGTTTGCCGTCCATCTCGTCTGGCAAATCAGACGTCTTGAGATCAGCGATCCCGCGTTGTGCCTGCGGATATTCAAATCCAACCGCGACGCCGGGCTTTTGCTGTTTGCGGGACTGCTGGTCGATGCGGTGATGCGGGCCGGATAGCGACGGTGCGTAGCCCGGATGAGCGTAGCGACATCCGGGGCTTTCGTTTCCCGGGTCCCGCATGTCGCCTGCGCTCATGCGGGCTACGTGATGCTGGTCGATGCAGTGATGCGGGCCAACACGTAAGGTGGGGCAAAGGCGTTCTTACGCCGTGCCCACCATCTCATCGGTGAAATCATATATCCGCGTGCACATGTCAAACTGTAACAGTTCGACTCAATCCCGCGCGATGATCTCGCGTTCGTCCTGATGAATATTCGCAGGGTTCAGCAAAGCGCCACTGCGCCGCCGCACCAGGAATTTCGGACGCCGCGCCTGGATCGCGTTGTGGCGCCGGCGCCGCATGGCGGGTTCGCGGCGCTCGTCTTCCAGCAATTGCGGAAGCGTGAAAATGTCGCTCCACATCCGCCATGCCGATGCGATCTCTTCGCGGTCGGAACTGACGCACAAGGGAATGGTCAATGACGGATCGCGATGCACGAGCACAAGCGCCTGAGCGTCGTCGATGCCGCGCAGCGCGACGCCGAGAAAATCGCGCACGCGAACGTTGACCGCCATCCGCATGCCGTGGATGGCACGACGCAGAACGACGCGTTCGCGGTGAAGTTCGATTTGCCGCACGCCGTCATCTGCGCGGGCGTCGTGCGCATTGAAGCTGACGGGCAGAGAGAGGGGGTCGAGCCGCAATGCGCGGCTCGACCCGGCGGGATTGATCCCGCTTGTTGCAGTTTGACGCCTCACGGCTTTTATCTCCCCGCCGGGATTATTTTCCCGGTCGATAAATGAGACCGTAGCCGAGCCGTGTCCGTATTGGCTTAAAAAGGCTGGTTAATCGAAGGTCACCGGCGCTGCATCCGCGGGCATGATTGACAAGACCTTGGCTCACATGATTGACGAGACCTTGCGGAGAAGGTGAAAATCTTTCGCTTCGGACGCAGGAAATGCTTGAAGTCCAAGTGAATCAGGCACATCTCATGGGTTCGGCGATTTGCATTCCACCCCTTCAATTCTTCTTCAATCCTCGGGATTTTGTTCGTGATCTCTTCACCATCAACATCAACCGCATCGGCGTCTTCGTCGAAATCCGCCAGCTCCGATCTGTTCGATCAATCCGCGCTCAGCGCGCTGGCGCAGCGTCTCGTTGAGGCCGCCAGACGCGCGGGCGCGGACGCCGCCGACGCGGTCGCGGTGCGCAACATTTCGCAAGGGGTGGAGGTTCGCGACGGACGCGTCCAGGAATCCGAGCGCTCGGAAGGCGATGATGTCGGACTGCGCGTGCTGGTGGGACGGCGCCAGGCGGTGGTCTCAACCAACGACGTCAGTGGCGATGGCGTCGCAAAGCTCGCGGAGCGCGCCGTCGCCATGGCGCGTGTCGCGCCGGACGACAAATATGTCGGTCTTGCCGACCCGTCGTTGCTGGCGCGCGATTTCCCCGATCTCGATCTGCTCGACCCCAAGGTTCCATCGACATCGGAGCTTGAACGCCGCGCCTGCGAAGCCGAAGCGGCCGCGCTCGCGGTCAAGGGCGTGACCAAATCGGGCGGCGCATCGGCCTCGACCGGAATCGGCGGCATGGTGCTGGTCACTAGCACTGGCTTCCACGGCTCCTACCTGCGTTCGAGCCAGGGCATCTCGATGACCGCGATCGTCGGTGACGGCACCGGCATGGAGCGCGACTATGACTACACATCAGCGCCGCATGCTTCCGATCTTGCATCGCCTGCCAAGGTTGGCCGCACCGCGGGCGAGCGCACGGTCGCGCGCGCCAATCCACGCAAGGTCGAGACCTGCAAGGTGCCTGTGGTGTTCGACCCCAGGGTTTCGAATTCGCTGGTCGGTCATCTGGTGGGCGCGGTGAATGGCGCGTCGATCGCACGCAAGACCAGTTTCCTCAAGGATCGTCTCGGCGAGCAGCTGTTTGCGAAAAATATCCGCATCATCGACGATCCGTTGCGGGTGCGCGGGTTGCGCTCGCAGTCGTTCGACGCCGAGGGCGTAAAGGTCAAGAAACTCGCCATCATCGACGAGGGCGTGCTGACGTCATGGCTGCTGGATTCCGCGACCGCGCGCGAACTCGGTCTGGTCACGACCGGCCACGCCCATCGCGGCGTATCGTCATCGCCTTCGCCAGGATCGTATAATCTTCATCTCGAGGCAGGCGAGCCTACGCCGGCCGAACTGATATCCGACATTGCCCAGGGATTTTATGTCACCGACCTGATCGGCTCCGGCGTCAATGGCGTGACCGGCGACTATAGCCGCGGCGCATCCGGCTTCTGGATCGAGAACGGCGAGATCACCTATGCGGTGAGCGAGGTGACGATCGCAGGTCATCTGCTCGAAATCTTCAAGTCGCTGGCGCCAGCCAACGATCTGGAATTCCGCTATGGCGTCAATGCTCCGACGCTGCGCATCGAGGGTTTGACGGTTGGCGGACGTTAGCGCCGACAGCGTCCATCAAAGGATTCCGGCGCGCGATATCCTGGCGCGCGACGCCGCGTTGCTGACCGATACCGTGCGCGAGGCCGGCGCGCTGGCGCTGTCACTGTTCGGTACCGAGCTGAAAAACTGGACCAAAGGCGCATCCTCGCCGGTGTCCGAAGCCGATATCAGGGTCAACGACCTGCTCGAGAGCCGGCTGCGGTCCGCCACCCCGGACTATGGCTGGCTGTCGGAAGAAAGCGTTGACGACGAGGCGCGTCTTGAGAAGCGGCTGGTCTGGATTGTCGATCCGATCGACGGCACCCGCGGTTACCTGGCCGGCCGCGAAGACTGGTGCGTCAGCGTGGCGCTGGTCGAGAACGGATCGGCCTTGCTGGCGGCGGTGTTCGCGCCGGCCAGCGATGAATTCTTCTTTGCCATGCGCGGGCAGGGCGCGGTGCGCAACGCGATGCCTGTTCTCGCAGCATCCGGCACCGAATTGGATTTTTCCCGTGTCGCCGGTCCGAAGCCCCTGGTCGAACGGCTCAGCCGGCAAACAGGCGAAATTATCCTTCATCCCAGAATCGGGTCGCTGGCGCTCCGGCTGTGCCGGGTCGCGCAGGGCAGTCTCGATGCAGCTTTCGCGGGTGGCCAAAGCCGCGACTGGGACCTTGCCGCGGCCAATTTGATCGTGCAGGAAGCGAATGGTAACATGACCGCGCTCTCGGGGGACGCGATCCTCTACAATCGCCGGGAGGTGACGCACGGGGTGCTGGTGGCAGCGGGACGCGATCGGCATGCAAGCATTGTCGAGCATTTCCGAAACCGTCCGCTGCCCTGAGCGCTCCCGTCGGGAATCCTGCCTGCCGGGCAGCGCCTTAGGAAGAAAGAGCCATGCCAGATAATGCCCCGCAGCAATTGCTCCATCTCGTCATCGGCGGCGAGTTGACGGATCTCGAGCACACGACGTTCAAGGATCTCGATCAGGTGGAAATCGTCGGCGTGTTCCCCAATTACGCGAGCGCTCACGCCGCCTGGAAAGCAAAGGCGCAGCAGACCGTCGACAACGCCCACATGCGCTATTTCGTCGTCCACCTCCACCGGCTGCTCGATCCAGGTCAAGACACGAAGCCTGCCCGTTGAAAAAGCTGCTCCGTAATGTGCTGCGCAGCAGCTGGGTTCAGCGCGCTGTGGGTCTCCTCGCGGCCGAGTATCTGCGGCTGGTCTGGCTGACCAACAAATTCAGTTTCGATCCGCCCGGCGTCTACGGAATCGTCGAACCGGAGATGCCGGCGATTTTCGCGTTCTGGCACGGCCAGCATTTCATGACGCCGTTTATCAAGACCAAGGCGAGCCATCGCGCCAAGGTGCTGATCTCCCGGCATCGCGACGGCGAATTCAACGCCATCGCCGCCGAGCGGCTTGGTATCGGCACCATACGCGGCTCCGGCGACCACGGCTCGGCGTTTCACCGCAAGGGCGGCGTCGGCGCGTTCAAGGAAATGGTGCGCGCGCTGGCGGAAAACTATAACGTTGCGCTGACCGCCGACGTGCCGAAGCGGTCGCGGGTCGCGGGTCTTGGTATCATCATGCTGGCGCGGGAATCCGGACGGCCGATCATGCCGTTCGCGATGGCGACCAGCCGTTTCATGCGCCTGAACAATTGGGACCGCACCACCATCAATTTGCCATTCGGTCGCGGCGCACTGGTGGGAATCGAACCGATCATTGTGCCGCCGGACGCCGATGCCGAAACCATGGAAAAACTGCGCGCACAACTGGAAGCAACCCTGAACGAAGCGACTCGTCGCGCTTATGCGCAGGTCGGCCGTCCGGAACAGGCGGGTCATGGCTAACTCCTTGCCGATGACCCTGCGGGTCTACCGGGGGCTGTCCTCCGCGGTGGTCCCGTTGGCGCCGGCGCTGATCAAGCGGCGCCTGAAACAGGGCAAGGAGGATCCCGCCCGCATCGGCGAGCGCCGCGGCTTGAGCAAGGATATCCGTCCGCCCGGACCGCTGGTCTGGATTCACGGCGCCAGTGTCGGTGAAGTGCTGGCCGCGGCGGCCTTGATCGAGCGGCTGCGCGCGCTGAATCTGGGCACCCTGCTGACCTCGGGCACGGTGACCTCGGCGGCGATCGCCGCCAGGCGTTTTCCCGCCGATGTCATCCATCAATATGTGCCCTACGACTCCCCGCGCTATGTCGCGCGCTTTCTCGATCACTGGCGGCCGGGCCTCGCATTGTTCATCGAGTCCGATTTGTGGCCCAATCTCATCCTGGCGAGCGCGGCACGGCGGCTGCCGCTGGTGCTGATCAACGGCCGGATGTCGCATCGCTCGTTCCCGCGCTGGCGCAGGATCAGCGGCACGATTTCGGCATTGCTTGGCCGGTTCGAGATCTGCCTCGCCCAGTCGCAGGTCGACGCGGAGCGCTTTGCGGCGCTTGGCTGCCGCAACGTGATGGCCACGGGAAATTTGAAACTGGATGTGCCAGCACCCCCCGCCGACGCCGCCAAGCTGGAGCGCCTGATGTCGGTGACGCGCGGTCGCCCGATCATTGTCGCGGCGTCGACCCATCCCGGCGAGGAGGAAATTCTGCTTGAGGCGCACCGGACGCTTGCGGGATTATTTCCGTCGCTGCTGAGCGTGATCGTGCCGCGGCATCCCGATCGTGGCGAAGCTGTCGGGCGCACCATCACGGCTTCCGGCCTGCATGTGGCGTTGCGCTCGCGCGAGGAGTTGCCCACGGCGACGACGGACATTTATGTCGCGGACACCATGGGTGAACTGGGATTGTTCTATCGATTGGCGCCGATCGTGTTCATGGGAGGCTCGCTGGTTCCTCATGGCGGGCAGAATCCCATCGAAGCGATCAAGCTCGGCGCATCGATCGTTCATGGCCCCCACGTCTTCAATTTCACCGACGTTTACGAGGCGCTCGATCGCGCCGGCGGCGCCGATCGCGCTGACACGCAAGAAGCGCTGGTGAAGCAGCTCCGCCGGTTGCTGGCCGATCCTGCGGCGCGCGAATTGTCGGTCAGCGCCGCCGAGCGCGTGGTCGAACAGCTCGGCGGCGCGCTCGACCGCACAATGGCCGCGCTCGAGCCTTATCTGCTGCAATTGCGACTCGAGACGGGGGTCGCCAATGCGTGAGCCGGGCTTCTGGCACCGGCCATCGTCGTTTGTATCGCTGTTACTATTGCCGCTCGGCGCGCTCTACGGCGCGGTGGCGGCGCGGCGATTGCAGCGCCAGGGTTTCGATGCCGGCATCCCCGTGCTTTGCGTCGGCAACTACCATGTCGGCGGCGCCGGCAAGACGCCGATGGTGCTGGCCCTTACCAGGATGCTGCGCGATCTCGGCGAGACGCCGGTCGTGCTCAGTCGCGGCTATGGTGGACGGCTGCACGGGCCGGTCAGGGTCGATCCCGACAGACACGCGGCCGCGGATATCGGTGACGAGCCGCTGATGATGGCACGCACGGTCCCGGTGGTCGTCGCGCGTGATCGCATCAGTGGCGTCGCGTTGGCGCGGTCGCAGGGCGCCAGCGTGATCCTGATGGATGACGGCTTTCAGAATCCCGCGATCGCCAAGGATGCCTCGCTGATCGTGATCGACGGCGACCGCGGCCTCGGCAACGGCCTTGTGTTTCCCGCCGGTCCCTTGCGCGCGCCGCTGCCGCCGCAACTTGTCCGCACTGACGCGCTGATCGTCGTCGGCGACGGAGCCGCGGCCGCGTCGGTTGCCGCCGCCATCGCCGCGCAGGGCAGGCCGGTGCTGTCAGCCCATCTCAGGGCTGACGATGCGTCGGTGGCGTCGCTGCGCGGCAAGCGGGTGCTGGCTTTCGCCGGGATCGGCGATCCCCCCAGGTTTTTCAGGACGCTGCGCGCCAGCGGGATCGAAATTGTCCGGGAGCGAGCTTTCGCCGATCACCATCCCTATGCGCAAGCCGAGATCGAAGCCTTGGTCGCCGAGGCGAAACCCGACGCGCTGACGCTGGTGACGACAGAAAAGGACCTGGCGCGGCTGCGCAGCGGCGGGCGCCTGGCTTCATATGCACAGGAAATCGTGCCGTTCGCGGTGACGCTGGAATTCGATGACGCCGCAAAGCTGCGAACGTTCGTGACCGATCGGCTTTTCAAGGCGCGCAACAAAAAGTTTCGATGAACAGGCAGGATGGGCACGGCGCCTTTGCTCACCCTACGTTCTCAGGCCTTCAATGCGCCGGGAAAATGCCGCTGCAGCACCGCGCTCGGGATCGCGTAGGCCTCCTGCAGATCGACGCTCCAGTATTTCAACTCGTCGAGCGGTATCCGCGCATCGGTCACCGCGCAGCGCACGTAGGTGCCCGCCCGATTGCTCGGGCCAGGCTAAATGTTTCGTAAATGCGATCTATCATAAATAGGTCATGCTGTCCGCCCGTAAAACCCACCGATTTGTGATGAATTACCGGCTTTTTGACATGCTAGCCTCTCTCAGGTGGGACCGCTGTTTTTGACGCGCCATAACGACCCGGCAAAACTGATGCGCCTTCTGTCAGCCGTTACATTCCTGACGCCCTTTGCCGTGGCTTTTGCCGTGGACGCGGCGCCGTTGCCTTCCCCGGAGCAGGTCGACATTCCCCTGGGCAGCGGGATATTGCATGCGCAGCTTTACAAGCCCGACGGGGACGGCCCGTTTGCCACCGTGATCGCCCTGCACGCGTGCGGCGGATTAGCCGGCAATTCCGAACCGGTGCAGCCGCGCTATCGCGATTGGGCCGAGCAATTGCTGAAGGCAGGCAACGCGGTCTTGCTGCCGGACAGTTACGGTTCGCGCGAACTTGGCCCGCAATGCCGCGTCAGCGAGCGCCGCGTGCTCGCCCGTCGCGAACGGGTCGTGGACGTTATGGCGTCCAGGCAGTGGCTGGTGCAGCAGCCTTGGATCGCACGCGACCGCATCAGCCTCATGGGATGGGCGAACGGCGCCAGCGCGGTATTGTGGGCGGTACGTCCGCAACTGTCGTCGCGCGGTGTCGAGCCGGATTTCCGCTCGGCGATCGCGTTTTATCCGGACTGCCGCATCTCGTCCGGACTGGGATGGAGCACCCGCGTTCCGACTCTGCTGTTGATCGGCGCCAAGGACGATGTCAGTTCGCCGCCCGCCTGCCGCCAGATGGTCGACGGCGCGCGCGGGCGCAGCGCGCTGGCGCGGATCGTGGTTTATCCCGGCGCCTATCACGATTTCGACCGCGCCAATCTTCCCGTTCACGCGATCGGCGGAACCGGAGATGCCACCGTGCCCGAAAAGGGTCACGTCGGCACCGACGCGGAAGCCCGCGCCGATTCGCAACAGCGCGTCGCGGAGTGGCTCGCAAGGTAATGATTTAAGCTATTGGAATTGATCGTCATGGCGGGGCATGGCGCCGAAATGCGATCCCTAAAACAAGCTTCCCTGGCCGACCGGTTTGACAGTGCGTTTGGGCGAGGCGCTCTTTGGCTCGCTTGCCACCGGCGTCGCTGGACGCGTGGCCGCGGGCCGATCCGCATCCGCGGTGGCGCCGACCCGTCCATCGGCGAATTCCAGGTCGAGCCGCGCTCCCGGTCCGATGCTGGCCGCGGCGTGCACGGCGAGGCCGTGCTCGTCGCGCACCAGTGCGAACCCGCGCGCCAGAACGCTGCGGTACGACAGCGCCGCCAGCAATTGTCCGCTGTGGGCGACACGCGCCTCAAGGCGCTGCATGGCCATGGTCAGCGCGCGGCGCGCGCGTTCGGCCAGGCGCTGTGCGCGTTCGCGGTCGCGCGCGATGGTCTGGCGCTGCGCCTGTGCGTTGGAGAGTTTTGAGGCCTTCAATCTGGCCTCAAGTCCGGCATAGCGATCCCTGCGGTTTCGCAACAGCGACCGGGCGGAATGCGTCATCCGTTCGCCCGATACGGTCAGCCGTTGTTGGGCCTGCGCGACCTGGCCCCGCAGCACCCGCAGCGTGAGCCGCGCGCTGGTCTGCGCGAAGCGGCGGAAATGGGCGTGGGTATTGGCCCTCAAGGCGCGGGGCAACGAGCTTGCGGCGCCATCCAGCCGCTGGCGCGGAATCGCGAGCAATTCACCAGCGGCGGGCAACGCTCGCGCCGCGGCCCGCAGCTCGTTGCGGCGGCCCTCCTGTCCGCGCAGCCAGCAAACCATCACCCGCCGTGCGAAGGTCGAAACTTCGACGAACAACTCGGCGCGCACCGGGACCGCCATCTCGGCGGCGGCGGTTGGTGTCGGCGCGCGCTTGTCGGCGGCGAAGTCGATCAGCGTGATGTCGGTCTCGTGGCCGACCGCCGAGATCAGCGGGATCATGCTCTCGGCGGCGGCGCGGACCACGATCTCCTCGTTGAACGACCACAGGTCCTCCAGCGAGCCGCCGCCGCGCGCGACGATCAGCACATCCGGCCGCGGAATCTTGCCACCCTCGGGCAGCGCGTTGAAGCCGCGAATCGCCGCCGCGATCTGTTCGGCCGAGCCTTCGCCCTGC
>WNFD01001401.1_pt1 | contig 31247 bp, 27 predicted proteins | sample 5400491 | NCBI WGS metagenome assembly WNFD01 (sample SAMN13153343, study PRJNA577476) | soil metagenome | isolation source: 120 cm saprolite under Douglas fir tree site 2 hole 2 replicate 2 | place: USA:California | collected 2015-04-18
GGCGACTGACGACCGCTGCGGGACTTCCGGGGAGGCGGAAACGGCGGCACGGAGGCAGACGGCGGCGGCGGGGGGGGCGGGGGGGGCGGGGGGGGCGTCATGGTGCGAGAAGCTACATTGCGAAGCCGAGAGGCCGCAAGCTATTTTCGGCGCATGGGTTTCTGGCGCCGTCTGTTCGGCGGCTCGTCCGCGGACGAACTCAATCCCCAGCGCCTGGACTATCTCAACGAGGCGCTCGCGCTCGAGCGGCAGGGCGATTACGATGCGGCACTCACGTCGTACCGCTTGGCGCTGCGCGATCACCCCACCGACGCGCGCATCCTGCAGAACATGGCGATCGCCTTCACCAAGACAGGCCGCGTGGACGAAGCCATTCGCCACTACCGGCGCGCCCTTGAGCTCGACACCACGCTCGCGGGCGCGCACTACGGGCTGGCCTTTCTCCTGCTGAAGCGTGGGGACCCAGACGGTGCCGCACAGCACTTGAAGGCGTTCCTCGCGCAACCGCCCAGAGGCCCCGACGCGCAGAAATGGATCGAGCACGCTACCAAAGCACTGCAAGAAATGGGGATTTCGCCCGCTCCCACCGCCCCGCCCCCGCCCCCCGCGCGGTCGCTCTCGCCGGAGTCGCCCTGACCCGGCTCACCACTGCCGGCACATTCACCTGGCTCAGCCTGGGCGCCGCAGCGTGCGGCGCACTCTCGAGCGACCCGCGCCAAGTCGTCGCCCTGGACGCCAGCCTGCCCGACAGTGGCCGGATCGAAGTCGGCGATACACTGCGACCTCAGGCGCGCGGGCTGAACGGCCAAGGCGATTCGGTCGCGGCCACGATCACCTGGGCCACGCTCGACACGGCGATCCTCACGGTAGTGGACAGCGTCAGTGGCAAGACGGTGGGTAAGGCCGCGGGCCTCGGTCGCGTCCAAGCGCGCATCGGGAACCTGCGGTCGAACCCGCTGAACGTCACCGTGCAGCCACCGCTCGATTCGATCACCGCGCTCGGCAGCACCGTGTCCACGGTTTCGGTGTCTGCGCGTTCGCTCTCCGATTCGCTGCAGATTCAGGCCTGGGCTACCCCGACGGGTGCCCAGAACCTCGCCGCCCGTCGCGTGGCCTACGCGGCGACCGTCTATCCCGCGGGGGGGGCGACGATCATGTTGGTGCCCCAGGACACGGCGCGGACTTCGGCGAGCGGTCTCGCCGTCGTGCAGGTGAGCTATACCGGCGGACCGCGTCCCGACTCCGTTGTCGTGCTGGCGCGCGCGCGCCACGCCGACGGCACGCCGGTGCCGGGGTCTCCGGTCCACTTCGTCGTGGGGTTCCTGCCATGAAGACCGGTACGCTCACCCAGCTGTTCTTCGAGGGAATCGATAAGTACGCCGGCACGCACGTAGCGGCCTACCGCGCCAAGGTTGGCGGCGTGTGGAGGCCGATCACGCACCGGGACGCGGAGGCGCGCGTGAAGGCGATCTCCCTCGGATTGCGCGAGTTGGGGATGCAAAGCGGCGACCGCGTGGCGATCGTGTCGGAGACGCGCCCCGAATGGGCCCTGGCTGACTATGCCTGTCTGTGCGCCCGGGCGACCGACGTGCCGATTTATCCGACACTCACCCAGAAACAGACCGAGTACATCCTGAGCGACTCGGGCGCGGTAGCCGCGTTCTGCTCTACCGCTGAGATCGTGAACAAGCTGCGCGAGAGCCGCAGCCGTCTACCGTCTCTCAAGCACATCATCGCGTTCGATGATCCGGGAGCGGGGCGAGACGGGGTGATCACCCTCGCAGAGCTGGAGGCCCGCGGGCGCAGCGCCGACGGGCGCCATCCGCGCTTCCGCGAGGAGGCGCTCACCGTATCGCCCGACGCGCTAGCGACTCTGATCTACACCTCCGGGACCACCGGCGACCCCAAGGGCGTGATGCTTACGCACAACAACCTCTGGAGCAACATCGACGCTTGTCTGCACGTGTTCCCGCTCACCACTCAGGACGAGTGTCTCGCGATGCTGCCGCTCAGCCATGTGTACGAGCGCATGGTCGACTACACGATGTGGACTGCAGGCGTAATCGTGAATTACGCTGAGTCGTTCGACAAGGTGGCGCAGAACCTCGGCGAAGTCCGCCCCACCATCGTGCTCTCGGTGCCGCGGCTGTACGAGAAGATCTACGCCCGGGTGCTGGAGAGCGCGCTGGCGGGCAGCGGGGTAAAACGCCGGATCTTCTTCTGGGCCAAGCAGGTCGGCGACCAGTGGGCCACCTACCGGCTCGCCGGATTACCGGTGCCGAGCTTCCTGGCCCTCAAGTACGCCCTCGCCGACCGGCTGGTGTTCGCGAAGTTGCGCGCGCGCACGGGCGGCCGTCTTAAGTTCTTCTTGTCCGGGAGTGCGCCGCTCTCGGTCGACATCGCCAGGTTCTTCTTCGCCGCCCGGCTCCCGGTCATTGAGGGGTACGGTCTGACTGAGACTGCCCCAGTGCTGACGGTCAATCCATTCGACCGCCCCAAGCTGGGCACGGTGGGCCAGGCCGTGCCCGGCGTGCAACTCAACATCGCGGCGGATGGCGAAATCCTCGCCAAGGGCCCGAACATCATGAAGGGCTATTACAACAAGCCCGACGCCACCGCTGAGGCGATCGATGTCGCGGGCTGGTTCCATACCGGTGACATCGGCGAGCTAGACGCCGACGGTTACCTCAAGATCACCGACCGCAAGAAGGACCTGATCAAGACGGCCGGAGGCAAGTTCGTCGCGCCGCAGCCGATCGAGAACCTGATCAAGCTCAACAAGTTCATCGCCAACGCTGTAGTGCTGGGTGACAAGCGCAAGTTCCCCATCGTGCTGGTCGTGCCGAACTACGAGACGCTGGAGCGGTGGGTTAGGGAGCGGAACCTGTCGTACGGCTCGCGCGGCCAGCTGCTCGCCCTCGCTGATGTGAGAGCGAAGATCGAGCGCGAGGTCATGGGGATGCTACGCGACCTGGCGAAGTTCGAGATGCCGAAGAAGGTCGTGTTGATCGAGAACGACTTCACGATCGAGTCTGGCGAGCTGACCCCGACGCTCAAGGTCAAGCGCCGCGCGGTGGAGAAGCGGTACGCGGAGCTGATCGACAAAACGTACGCCGAGGCCGACCCGATGGCGGCCGCCGTCGAAGGCTAGCGCTTCTCGCCGACCCAGAGGCCGTCGCCCACGGCCAGCGGCTTCACCCCCTCGGGCGTCACGCCTTCCCGTTCGATCACCAGCCGCCGTCCCGGCAGCAGAACCCGGCGGGCCTCGGCCACCCAAGACGTGGTCGCGACCTCGGCGCCGACCACGACACTGCGGGCCATGGCCCGGCGCAGCGGAATCATGCGGTCGCACTGCAGGAGGCTGAGGGGGGGCAGCGGCTCCACGTCGGGCGGGGCGTTGATGCCGACGAAATGGACCCCGCCCATCAGCGCCGCGAGACCGACGGCGTGACGGCTGGCCGAGCCGAGCAGCACCACGAACCCGCCGGGGCCGCCGAGGTCGAGGAGCGCCTGGAGGGACTCGGCTTCCAGGACCACAGGGGACGCCGGCGCGGGTGTGCGACGCACGGACCGGCTCTGGGGCTTCCCCTGCACGACCGCGGTGAAGTCCACGATGCCGTCGACGATCTCGAAATCGCGGTGACAGACCGGGCACCCCACTACGCCGAGCCACACCATGCGGCCGTTCATCTCGCTGGTCGAGAGCACGAGGAACTCTTCGCGGTGCTCCTCGGGACAACGCAGATGCTCGATCAGCTCAATGTGCATCCGGGCGGAACTCGACCCAGGTGAGCTGTCCTGCCGCCACTCGAATCCGGCGGGAAACCCGGCGGCCCTCGATCTCCATCCCGAGAACATACTCGCCCACAGGCACGTCGCTAACAGCGAAGTGCTCATGGTAGACGGGGTCGGCATGGTTGCGCGACCCGTAGGTCTCGATGAACGAGAACGGAGTCTCCTGCGGCTCCGGTTTGACGAGGCCGTAGATGCGTGCCTGCAGGACTGGCTGTCTGTTGGAGTCCCACGCCTGCCCCGCCACGAGCCCTGTGCCCGGGAGCGGCTCGATCCACAACTCCGGGTTGGCATTGTACGGCGGGTAGCGAACGCTCGGATCCACGATCTTGCTGGAGTCGGTCGTCGGAGCGACGTGGACTTCGAGGTGCAGGTGGTCGTTCGTTGCACGGCCGGTGTTGCCGACGAGAGCGATCACGTCACCGATGCGGACGCGCTGGCCGACCTGCGCAAGCAGCTTGGAGTTGTGGTAATAGACCGAGAAGACGAAGCGGTCTCCTTCCGCTGTTCTCAGTTTCCGATCGTGGCGGATGGCGATCGTGTTGGCCCCCGCCTCGGCCGGCCCCGAGTACACCACGATCCCCTCACCGATGGCGTGGACCGGCGTGCCGTCGGGGTTGTTGAACTCGACGCCCTGGTGCGGCTGGAAGTTACCGCCCATGGTCGAGCCGAAGCGGTAGGTCTGGTCGATATAGGGCTGGTCATTCGTGGCGATGGGGCGACCGAACCAGGGGTGGAGCGGCGATCGGGGAATGACGAGGTCGCTGCCAGGAACGTACTCGATCATTATCCCATCACCCAATCGGAGTGAGGACACCCCTTCGTGTCGGCCGGCGAGCAGCGTTACAGAGTCCAGCTGAACTGCCGACGTGGTAAACCGTTGTCGGGTTTGAAGCCCATGCACGTCGACCTCGTCTCTCTTTCGGAGATCGAGAAATCCGAGGCTGCTCGCCACGTAGATGCGCCCGCGGATCTCCAGCAGTTCGTGGATACCTGCCCAAGTAGAGACGCAGACAATGGTATCGGGCCAGCGACGACACCAGGTGGAGTCCTGATCGAGCCCCTTCCATCCCCCAAACTCCGCCCCGAACCGAAACACCCCTCGGTCCGTCCCGACCCACAGCCGGCGCTGCGAATCGACGAGCAGAGCCCTCGCTCGGTTGGCACAGCCTCCCAGACACGGCGTTAGCGGGAACGCCTCGTGCCACGTCCGTCCCCCATCCGGCGAATGGGCGATTCCCCTGAGGTCGCTGATCCACAGGTCGTTTCCGGGAGCGAGCGCGATCGCCAGCACGTATTGGTTCTTGATCCGCCCCAGCACCGAGTCCTTGGTCGATGCCGCGCCCATTGAGTCCGTGATCACGGCCCACGATCGGCCGTCGTCCCATGTCACCTTGATCCCGTCCGCCGTGGCGATGTAGGTGGTGTCTCCACGCGTGACGATCCCATTCGGGGCGACGTACTGCCACTCGGGGCCTAGCTCCCGGTACTCCCAATTCTTCCACGTCCTGCCGCCGTCGACCGAGAGGCCCCAGCCGTTCCCCACCGTACCATACCAGATCTGGCCGCGCGGCCCGAACGCGAAGGCGTGCACGAAATCCCAGGAGATGGAGTGGGCAGCGGTGTCGTTGGAGTGAGCAATGTGGTCCCAGATCGTGGCGCGCGAACCCAGCCGGAAGATGCCTTGGCCGTAGGTCCCGACCCAGATCGAGCTGTCGGGTGCCTTCGCGAGCGCTAGGACATGGACGCCCCAGCCCGACGAGTCTGGCAGGGACGGAATCTGCTGTGCAGCCACGGAGCTCGCTGCGACCGTGGCGGCAACCACGCACCATGCACTACGCACTCGCTCACCCCCTCGGCGAGTAGACCCCCGGCAGGAGCCGGATCTCCGTAACGGCGACCCGCGCCGGGCGGGTCACCGCGAACAGCACCGCCTCGGCCACGTCCTCGGGGCGCAGCATGTCCTTGCGCTTGGTGAAGCCCGGCTTGGAATCGGGATCCACCGGGTCCCAGATGTCCGTGTCCACCGGCCCCGGGGACACCAGCGTCGTGCGGACGCCGGTCTTGGCGGTCTCGGCGCGGATCACTTCATGCATCCCACGCACGCCGAACTTACTCGCCGCGTAGGCCGTCGAGCCGGTGAAGGCGATGTGGTCGGAGATCGAGCCGATGGTGACGAGATGGCCGCTGCCCCGTTCCACGAGCCGGGGCACGAAGGCCCGCGCGAGGAGGAACGGGCCCGTCAGATTGACCGCCAGGGTTTGGGCGAACTCGGCCGGCGTGGTCTGCTCAATCGGCTTGATGAAAAAGATCCCGGCGTTGTTCACCACGATGTCGGGGACGCCGGTTTCCGTCAGCACCGTGCGCACCGCGTGCTCGACGTCTGTGGCCACCGCAAGGTCGCAGCGAATGTCCGTCTGGCGGTCCGACGAGCCGTTCGTGAGGGAGCGTGCGAGGCGGATCACGTGGGCGCCGGCGGCCCGCAACTCATCGGCCACGGCTAGGCCGATGCCGCGAGAGGCGCCCGTGACGAGGGCGATCCTCCCGGTGAGCGCGCCGCTCACGGCAGGCCGGGGCCGCCGTGCACCAGACGCAGGAACTCGTCGCGCGTCTTGGCGTCGTCGCGGAAGGCGCCGCGTAGCGCGCTCGTCACGGTCTTGGAGTTCTGCTTCTCCACGCCGCGCATCATCATGCAGAGGTGGTAGGCCTCGATCACCACGCCCACGCCGAGGGGCTTCAGGACCCGGCACAGGGCGTCGGCCACCTGGTCGGTGAGGCGCTCCTGCACCTGCAGCCGCCGCGCGAATACCTCGACGACGCGCGGGATCTTGGAGAGCCCCACGATGCGGCCGTCTGGCAGGTAGGCGACGTGCGCCTTCCCGTAGAAGGGGAGCAGATGGTGCTCGCACATCGAGTAGATCTCGATGTCGCGCACGCAGATCATGCTCTCGTGCTTCTCCTGATAGATCGCATCGCCGATCACGTCTTCGACCGACATCTGGTAGCCACGCGTCAGCCACTTGAGCGAGGCTTCGACGCGCGCCGGCGTTTGCCGCAGCCCCTCGCGCCCGCCATCCTCGCCCAGCTGGTTCAGCATTTCCCGCACGAGTGTCTCAAACGGAATGCGCCCGGCGGTGGGCGGGGGGGCGGCTGGCCGACTTCATCTGATCACGTCCCATGACTTGTAGGCCCTCCGCAGCACACGGTATCTTCGGCGCCAGGTGAGACTCCTAAAGGTACTCGCTCCCCTGTCCCAGGCGGGAGGCTCGGCCCTCTCGGCGGCGTGGACCTTCCCCAGCATGCTGTTGTCCGCGTTCCTCGTCGCGTGGGGGGCGGAAGCAGCGCAGTTCCTCATCTCACAGGGCCTCGCCCTCGCCCTGCTCGCTTGGCTGCAGACGAGCCCCGAGTTCGCCATCGAAGCCGTGATCGCCTGGGACGCCGGCAAAGACCCTGCGCGGGCACACCTCGCGATCGCGAATCTCACCGGGGCGATTCGTCTGTTGCTCGGCATGGGCTGGCCGCTGATCTATTTCGTGTTCGCCTTCGCGGGACGCAAGGACGCGACGCAGCGGCTGCCGGCTATCGTCCTGGAGCGTGAGCACGCCATCGAGATCTTCGGGCTGATCCCCCCGCTGCTCTACTTTCTGGTGATCGTCGCCAAGCGGGCGTTTGGCTGGGTCGACGCGGTCGTGTTGATCGCCCTGTACGCCGGGTATCTGGCACTGCTGTTGCGCGCGCCACGCCGCCCGGCCGACACGCTGGAGGAGGCGCCGGCAGTCTCCCGCTGGGCCTACCGTCAGCGCGGCTGGCGGCGCCCCATCGTGATCGGCGGGTTGCTCGCGGTGGGGGGAGGGCTGCTATACGCGACGGCGCACCCATTCCTTGAGTCGATGCTGGCGGTCGCCGGCCTGCTCGGCTTCAGTCAGTTCTTTCTGGTCCAATGGGTGGCACCGTTCCTGTCGGAGTTCCCAGAGTTCGTGTCGACCGTGTCCTGGGCCAAGCGCGTCACGCGTGCGCCGATGGCGCTCATGAACCTCGTCTCGAGCAATATCAACCAGTGGACCGTGCTTGCCGCGATGATCCCGCTGGTGTATGGCTACTCGCACTGGCGGGCCACGGGTGTGTGGATGGCCTTCCACTTCGACGCCGCGCAGCAATTGGAGATCATCCTGACGCTGCTGCAGACCGCCCTGGGAGTGCTGCTCTTGGGCAGCATGGAGTTCGGCTGGCTCGACGCCACGATCCTGTTGGTGTTGTGGCTGGCCCAGTTCCTTGTGCCGCACTGGCGAGAGGAAGTGGCGGTGGCCTACGGGGTCTGGATCGTGATTCTCGTGATCGCCTTCGCGGTGGGGAAGAAGCGACTGCTCGCCCCACGGTCCTTCTGGGAGACGATGGTCACTAGCAACGATCGGCCGGCGCCGCTTAACGCGGACCGGCCGACCGGGTCCTGAGGGAACGAAGAGGATTATTGAAGCCCGAAAGTAATGACTGGTCCCTCACCGTAGCGTTTGCCTTCCCCTGCAAGGGGGCATGACATTGGTTACAGTATCTGGGTCCACGATCGAGCTGTTGGCTCAATAATTAGACTCTCCGTCCCCAGTCGTACGTTACCGCCAAGTGGGGATTCGTCAAGGAAGGACGTCGAGGCGAGAGTCGTCGAGTGACATCGCAAGGTGTCGGGAGAGTGTCGCGATGAATGTTACGCTGGCTGCTGCGCTGGTGCTCCTCTGCGCGTGGATCGTCCTCGTGTTCGTGGCTCATGTGCCGAGCGGGTACCCGCATATCCTGTATGCGATGGGGATGACATTACTGACACGGCGGGTCCTCCTCGGGGCCCCGAAGTTCCTGTCGTGACGCGCGCTCTTCAGCCCGTCAGATTTCCCAATTCGAAAACAACACCCCCGCCGTTTCGTCCGGCCGGCGCTCCGGGTAGCCCTCGGCCGTCATCCGCAGATCGGTCCACCGCACGCGATACCCGCGGGTGATGAGTCGGCGGTAGGCGTCCTCGTAGGCGGTCTGGCAGCGGAACGACACGCGTCGGATACCAGCGCGGGCGGCGGCCGCCTCGGTGGCGGTCAGCGCCGCCTCGAATGCTCCGCTGTCGCGGGCCGCGAGCTTGAGTACCCGCAGCTCATCGCGCGGGCGTCCCTCGGCGAGCGGCACCGCGTGCCACAAGACGGCGGCGTCGAGTTCGGCCCCCTCCCTCCCTTCCACGAGGACCGTGTCGCCCAGACCCAGCTCGGCCGTAAGTTGGATCTCGCGAGTGAAGTCGTAGCCGCTGGCGAGGGAATCGACCAGGCGTTGCGCGGCGGCCAGGCTCTCGTCTCCCGCGGCGGCGCGCCGCGTGGAAAGGAGCGTGGGCGAGGCGTGGCCGCGGCCAGACAGATCGCGGGTCATGGTGACGGTGAGATACCCGGGGACGAAGCCGAGGCGCGAATAGAAACCGATGTTGTCTACAGTGCGGGGCATTGTCTCGAGGCCGAGCGTTGTCACGCCCTGAGCGATCAGCCAGTCGGCAGCCGTCTGGACGACCGTCTTGCCTGCGCCGGCACCCTGACGGTCGGGGCGCACCGCGAGGGGTCCCATCCACCCTTCGGTGCCCGAGCGGTGGGCGATATTGAACGCGGCCACGTGGTCTGATTCGTCACGCCAAACCATCGCCCCCTCGCCGGCGTCGAGCAGCGCGTAGCGCCAAACGAGGGGGTTCAAGTGCGGCACCCGCACGCCCACGAGGCCGTCGCGCCGATAGCGGTCGGTGAACGCGTCGGCGAAGACCCGGTTCAGCCCCTCGATGTCAGGCTCAGTCGCCCGCTCGGGGCCGTGGACCTCGCGCTCAGGCAGCCACGCCCGCATCGGTCGTCCCCACAGTCGCAGTTTCGTCCCGCACCACGCTGGTGCCCCGCCCGCCGTCGTATTCCACCCGAATCACCCGGTCCAGCCCTTCCCGCACCTGTTCGATGTGGGTGATGAGGATGACCTGAGGGAAGCGGTCGGCGATCCGCCGCAGCAGCCCGAGCACGTGGGCGCGGCGCGACTCGTCGAGCGAGCCGAAGATCTCATCCAGCACGAGCAGGGACAGGGGCTGGCCGGCCCGCTCGGCGATCATCTGGGAGATCGCGAGCCGCAGCACCAGCGCCGTGAGGTCCTCCTCGCCGCCCGAGATCACGGGCTTGGGAATTCCGCCCTCCAGCACGGTCGCCTCGTAATCCTCCGTGAGATCCATCTGGTCATAGCGACCGTCGGTGAGATCGGTCAGGAACGAGGACGCCAGCTCGGCGATCTCCGGCCGCATCGCCGCGTTGAGATCAGCCCGCAGGTCGGAAAAGGCGCGGTCCAGCTCGGTGTGGAGTCGTTGTCTGGCTTTGAGCTCGGCGATCTGCCGCTCCCGTGCCGCCCGTTCGGCCTCGCGCCGTTCGGCTTCCCGGACGTCAGCCTCGGCGCGCAGCAGGTCACCGCGCATTTCCACAACCGCGATCTCGGCCTCCCGCAGCGCGCCGGTGGCTCGGTCGAAGCGCTCTTTGGCAGCCCGGTAGCGTTCCTCGCTGAAGCCCTCGGCGGCCACGGCGGCGGCGAGCTGCTGCGCCCGCTGCTCGCGCCCCGACAGCGTCTGCTCGGCGACCTCCGCCTCGCGCACCAGCTGCTCGGCCCGCTCGGCCCGCGCCTCTAGCCCGGCCGCTTCCAGCGCGACCGGCTCGAGCTTCGTGAGCTCCGCGCGCACGGCGTCGTGCCGCTCCCCGTCATAGCCGGTCGGCCGCGCCGCGAGCTGCGCTGTCACTTCGGCCGCGCGGCGCCGCGCCGCGGCGAGCTGGTGCGCCGCGTGGGTCCGCTCCTCCGCCTGCGCTCGCAGCGCCCCCTCCCGCTCGTTCACCGCGCGTCGCTCGGCGAGCACCGCGTCCCGCGCGACCTCTGCTTCCTGCAGCGTCGGCGGCGGCTGCTGCAGCTGCTCGAGCCGGTTCTTGAAGAAGTTGCCGTTGATGGTGATATCCTCGAGCTGCCGGTCGAGCTCCGCCAGCACCGCCTCGTATTGGTCGCCCAGTGGACGCTGGCACGTCGGGCACACGCCGTCAGGGCCAAGCGCGGCCAGCTTGTCGCGCTGCTCCTTGACCTCTTTCCACAGATCACGCATCTGCTGGCGCTTGGTCTCGGCGTCCTGGCGGTCGCGCACCCACGCGGTCCGCTGCTCCTCGGCGAGCCGCTCGGTCTCTTCCAGGCGCCGTTCGACACTGTCCCGGACCCCGGCCACCTCGGCCTGCGCTTCGGCCGCGGGCGCGAGCTCCGCCAGGCGGCGCTCCAGCGCGTCCATCGAGCGCGCCAGCTCGGCGAGCTGCGCCTGATCCGCACGGCGCGCCGCCTCCTCCCGCTGCAACCGCTCCAGCTCAGCCAGCTGCCCCTTGAGGCGCGCGATCGGTTCGAGCTGCGGGGCGAGCCGCTTGAGCTGGTTCCTGGCCTCCACCGCGTCCCGCAGCTCCCTGTCGAGCCGCTTGAACTCCTGGCGAGCGCTTTCGGCAGCCTGCTCGGCCATGCGCCGCTCCCCGTCGAGTGACAGGGTCCGCTCGCGCCGGGCAACCCACTCGGTCCAGCGGGGCTCCTCCCGGGCGTGCGCCTCCTGCGCGGCTGCGCGCGTCCTCTCGACAAGCTGCGCCGCCGCGCGGACCGCTGCTAGTCGCTCCTCGGCCAGCCGCCGGGCCCGCCCCAGCTCGGCCCTGTCCGGAAGGCCCGCTTCCATCCCGCGCAGCTCGGCGCCCAACGTGTTCTTGATCTCTCGCGCCCGCTCCTGCGCCAGCCGCAGCCGCTCATGCCCGAGCACCTGGGAAAGGAAGGCGGCGCGCTCGCCGGGCTTTTTCGAGGCCAACACGGCCAGTTGTTTCTGGCCGGCGAAGAACGTGCTGGAGAACTCTTCGTACGTCATGCTGATGACCTGCTCGAGACGCTCGGTCACCGCGCGCAGCGAATTAGCGACGCGCTGGCCGTCCTGGAGCAACTCCGCGTCGTGCAGGCGGCGCACCACGCGATACTCGTGACCCCCGAGCCGAAACTCGAGGTCGACCTCGACGTTGGCACGACCCTTGGCCCCGAGCCGGCGGATGGAGTCGCGGTCACCGCGCGCCGCCTGCGCCCCGTAGATCGCCCACGCCATCGCCTCCAGCAGCGTGGTCTTGCCCGAGCCGTTCGGTCCGAAGATCCCGGTAATGCCGGGGCCGAACTCGATGTCGGTGGACTCGTGCTGGCGGAAGTTCGTCAAGCGCAAGCGCCGGAGCTCCATCAGCTCGCTCCCTCGCGTCCGGCCTGCTCGACGTACTCGACGCCCAGGCGGACGAAGACCTCACGGTCCAGGTCCGCATCGAGCGGGCGGCGCGTGAGGAACTCGCGCACTACCTCGGGTAGGGTGTAGCGACGGCCCAGGGCTCCCAGCGCCTCGGTCCGCTGCGCTTCGGGGCGCCGGACATCGAGCAGGAAGTTGAGCGCGCGCAACTTGAAGCCGCGGATCGCAGAGTGGTCCAAGTCGCGCGCGACCGCGCGCGGCACGTCCCACACAAGTAGCCGCACGATCTGGTCGTCGATCGCCGGGCTGGCTTCGGCCACGACTTCGGCGATCCGCGCGTCAAGCTCTTTGACGGACAGTCCGGCGCCGCTGATCGGCGGCAGCTCGACGTGCGCCCGCACCGGAACGATCGGCCGGAAGGTGACGCGCGCGCCGGGCAGATCGACTAGGAGATAGCCTTTGCCGCGTCGCTGCTGGTCAGCCTCGTCCTGCAACTGTCCCCAGGGATTGGGGGGGAGGTACTCCAGGCTCCCCGCGTACCACGCGTTGGGAGCGACCTCGTAGGCTACGTGCCAATGGCCCAGCGCGGTGTAGTCCCACTTCTCCGGCGCCAGGGTCTCACGGGACAAGGACGCCCCCCCGTAGTCGTCGGTGCCCCGCCCTTCCCCGACGCCGGGGTACTTCCCGTGGGTCACGAGCACGTTAATCGTCGGGCCGCCGCGCTCGGGCCGGAGTGCCGGTCGCTCCGGCTCTGCAAGCGCCTGGTGCGGGACTGCGAGAACGGCGCAATCGAGGGCGGGGAACACGAAGCGCCGGGGGGCTTCCACCGCGACGTGCACGCCCAGCGCCTCGTAGAGTCGCAGGATCGTGCCGGTCTCCAGGGAGCGCGGGGTGTCGTGGTCTCCGGCGACGACCACGACGGGCGCGTCCGGCAGGCCGACGCGCACTCGTTGCAGTTGCTGGAACAGGAAGAGGATCGCCGGATTCGTGGGTCGCACCGAGTGGAACACGTCGCCCGCGATCACGATCAGGTTGGGGCGCTGCACGAGCAGATCATCCACCGCCCGCCGGAACGCTTCCGCCACGTCGGCCTCGCGCTGGTTCCCGCCGCGCGGCGTCTGCCGGTCGAACTGCCGGAATCCGAGGTGCAGGTCGGCCAGATGCGCGAGCTTGATCGTCACGGGCCGGCGAGCCGCTTGAGCGTCGCCTGCATGTCCAACGACAACGACATCGGCACGGATGGAAGTCCCGGGACGGCCATGGCCATCTTGATCGTCCCGCTCACGGTGGCGTCGAGCACCATCCCCTGCGAAACCGAGAACGCCTGCTCACCGGTGATCGTCCCCGACAGCTTCATGGTCATTGTCTGGCCCATGCGGGAGATCGCGATCGGCTGCTCTGGAAATTGCGTGCTGACCTCAAACACGACCGTGGTATCCCCAGCCGCCACAGTGATGTCCTTGACCGTCAGCACGCTTTGGACGGAGATCGGCCCCCCCGTCTCGGGGAGCGGGATGTCGGTCTCCACGCGCCAGTGGTCCCCCTTGCCGACCGGCTCCACCGGCAGGGGATAGTTGAACATCTCCACGTTGCCCGTCACCCGTCGGCCCTCGGCGGATGCCGCGCCCAAGGGATCGTGCACCTGCACCTTCAGGGGAATGCGCCGATCATCGTACACCAGGTCGAACGACATCGCCTTGACTCGTGCGATTTGCGATGCGAACGCCGGGCTCGCCGCGTCCATTCCCGCAGGCGGGCGAAACGTCAGCGTGTCGACGGACCACGAGACGGCGGTCCCCCCCACCCCCCCCACCCCCCCCACTCCCCCGACTCCCCCAACCCCGCCACGGTTCGCCTCGCCGATCCGCTCGCGCAGCTGGACGGACATCCCCATGTCCATCGCGGGGAGCGACGCGGAGGCTCCGGCAACCGCCACTTTCATCTGCTCGTCCAGCGTGTAGCGGTGCGTCGTATTCGCTTTGGGGTGATAGCGTAGCAGCACCTTGTCGCTGCCGCACCCGAGGGCGGCGCAGGCGATCGGCACGGTGAGCGCGAGCCTGCGGAGACGATCCGCCATGGTATCCCCCGCCCTGTCGGTCAGTAGGGCTCTTCCGAGATCGGGTTGAGAGGCGGGACTCCCGTGCGCGCCCGGGGTGCCTCGGCGCGCACGCGCCCGCCCAGGGCCGCTCGGAAGTACGCCAGCACATCGCTCGGGCGGGCCCGGCGCACCGCGCCCAGCGCACGACGCACATCCTCCTCTTCCCGGTCGGCGATCAGATCCTTCACCAGGTTGGGTCTTACGCCCCGGTCGAGCCGGACCAGCTGGCGCACGACCGCGTCGGCGAATGGCAGGTCCGCGGCCGGCGGAAAGCGCTCCACGCCGTCTCGCCCCCGCAGCACCGCGGGGCGCGGAAACCGCACGAAGATCGGCTGGGTGAAATGCGGGTGGCGCACCATCAGCTCGCCGATCGGCAGGGTGGCCAGCTTGATCTTGATCGCCGGCGAGAGCACCTGGTAGCCGGGCGTCGCCAGCTCGTCCATGTCCATCCGGCCGAACACCTGGGTCGCCGCGTTCCCCACCACGCGGCGGTGCACCTGCGAGCGGAACTGCTCGGCAGCGAACAACACCAGCCCGAGGTAGCGCCCCCGCTCGGAGATGTCGAGCAACATCTTCTTCACGTAGGTGTCGGCTCCGTCCGCCGGCGCGTACTTGTTCAGCTCGTCCACGAACACTACGACGGCGTCCACGCCGAGGTCCCGGCGCTCCAGGTGCTCGCGCAGCTTCGAAACGACGCGGGCGAACACCAGGTCCTGACCCAGGGGGTCCACATTGGCAAGGTCCACAACGTAGGCCGTGCGGTCCGCAAACGCGCCCCAGGGCAGGTCGCTTGACTGACCGTCGTCGGCCACGAGCCCTTTGCAGCGAGTGGAGATGTTGGACAGCCGGTTGCGAACCTTGCGAATCGTGGCGATGTGATGCGTGCGCCACATATCGCTGCGTCCGGCATCCTCCAGCCCGCCGATAATGGCGCGGAACAGCCGGTCCAGGTCGGCGAAGGACTGCACGCGGTGCGTGCCCCCGAAGCCGTCCGCGAAGTCGCGGTTCAGCACCCGGTCGGCGAGGAAATCGATGAAGGCATCGGCTTTGGCGTCGATGTCGTCGCGGTTGAGTAGCACTTCGGCGTAGTCGAGTACCTCCGCCAGGCCCCACACTAACGGCTCGACGCTCGGGGCGAGATCGGGGTGCGTCCGCAGCGTGTTGAGGTTCACCCCATCGGCCTTGAAGGGGGCGAAGTAACGCACCTGCTCGAAGGGGCGTGGCGCGACTCCCAACCGCTCGTAGCGACGCCGGTCCTCTTCGGCGAGGGCGCCCGGCTGATCGAGAAAGCAGAGGTCGGGCCCCTTCACGTTGAAGCACACGGCGGCGACTTTGCCCTTGTGCGCCGGAAAGTGCTGGAAGATCGACGCCAGCAGGAACTCTACCGCGCTGGTCTTGGTGGCGAGTCCGGAAACGCCCGAGATGTTGAGGTGTGCCGCCTCGGGACCGAGCAGGAAGTCGGCGTCCAAATACACGGGCGCTTCGAGACCGCCCGAGGTGTACAGGCCGACGGGGATCCCGGTCGGCGCGGCACCGGTCAGATAGGCGTCCATGCGCAGCGCCTGGGCGACGTCGGCATCGGTGGCGACGAGGACGCGTCCCAGCGGCACCGGTTGCAGCGGCTCCTCGGGAATCTGCCGCAACACCGCCGCAGTCCAGAGCCGGATCTCCTGGCGCACGGTCGGCGCCGCCGCGGCGCGCGCCGGGTCGCCCTGGGCGCCGATTACGTCGTGCAGCGGCGTCGGAAGGTCGGAGTAGGCGAACGCGTCGGTCACCACACCGTACACCACCCGTCCCACTTCCCCATTCCCTTTCTCCTGCTCTTCCACGCGCACGATGGCCCCGATCCCGATGCTCGTCTCCTGCGCCGTCCAGAAGTGGAACTGGTGCGGGGTAGCCGGCTTCAGCTCGGTCGCGACGACACGGCCGATGGGAATGGGGGGAGACGCGGGAGGTCCCGCTCGATCAATCACGTGCCGGTTCTCGGCAGACCGGAGCCAGCCGGCGGGACAACGTCCCGGGGTGCGCGGCTCCGCAGGTAGGTCTCCACGTCATGTGAAGGATACTGCAATCGATCGAACCGCGCGTGCACCGTCCCCTCGTCTCTGATCCGCACGGTCCAAGACCCCGCCCCCCCCACGAGTCATCCTTTCCGCGCCCAGCCGAGGTAGGTCACACTCAAGTCGTCGGTGAGGATGCGGCGAGCGCTGCCATCGGCGCTGCGCCCCAGCCCTCGCAACTCCTGCACCGCGAGGCCGTGGCGGGAAAGGGTTTCGGTCAGGTCCCCAGGGGTGACGAACCGCTGGAACTCGTGGAAGCCCTCGGGCATGGAGTGATCCACATACTCTTCACCCCAGATGAGCTGGAGGAACGCTGCCGGCGTGCGGTTATGCGTCAGGAAGCCTAACGCGCGGCCGGGCGCGAGGAGCTGCGCGATGGCCGCGAGGCTGCGCTCGAGATCCTCGACGTGCTCGAGCACGTCGACTGCGAAGACGAGATCGAACGTTCCGGCGAAGCTGGCCGCCGCCAGGTCCTCCGCCGTCCCGGCGCGGTACTCAATGGTGAGCCGCGATCGGGCGGCGTGAGCGCGGGCCACCGCCAGTGATTTCTCCGACGGGTCGACGCCCGTGACGCGTGCGCCTTCGCGCGCCAGTGCTTCCGCCAGAATCCCGCCACCACAGCCCACGTCAAGCACGCGCTTGCCCGCGAAGCCCCCGAACACACCGCGGAAATAGTCGACGCGGGCGAGGTTGAGCTCGTGCAGTCCCAGAAACGGGCCCCGGTCGCTCCACCACACCTCCGGGTCTCGCTCGACCAGGCGCTCATACTTGTCCGGTTCGCGCAATCCTTCGAGCCGCGGCAGCTCGACGCTCACTGGGGCACCTTCACGCCGACCACGAGCCCGTCGCGGATCGGGATCACCGTCGCGACCACGCGCGGATCGGTTGCGGCGAGGCGATTGAAGGCGCGCACCCCCTCGGCCGTGGCCGAGTGGTCGGCAGGATCGACGACGGCGCCGTGGAAAAAGGCGTTGTCGCAGAGCAACAGCCCGCCGGGGCGCAGCAACCGCACGCTCCATTCGAAGTAGTCCGCCAGCGGCTCCTTGTCAGCGTCCACGAACACGGCGTCGAACCCGGCCGGGAGGGTCGGCAGCACGGCGAGCGCCGCGCCCTCGATCAGCCGCACGCGGTCCTGGAGGCCAGCTTCCGCATAGGCCTGCCGTGCCAGGGCCGCGTGACGCGGGTCCTTTTCGACCGTGGTCAGCCGCCCGTGGGGCGGGGGCGGCAGCGCCCGGGCGAGCCAGATGCCGCTGTAGCCGCCGAGCGCGCCCAGCTCCAGGACAGTGGCGGCGCCGATGGCGCGCAGCAGCACGAGGAGCAGCTTGCCCTCCTCGGGAGAGATATGGATCGCGGGGAGCCCTGCCTCGGCATGGCGAGCGCGGACACGGGCGAGTATGGGATCTTCGACGGCGAACAACTGAGCGACGTAGCGTTCCAGCCGCTCGTCCACGTTCAGGCGGTGGCCTCGACGTTGGGGAACGGCGGCACCTCGAGCAGCCACAGCCCCACGAGCCGCGACTGCTTGTCGACCTCGACCAGCAGCTGGTCGGCGACCTGCACCACCGACGCGGCCCGTCCCCGTCCCACGCCGATATGGAACACCGACTCGCCCGGGTTTTTCTCCACCGTGAGCGCGGTGTCCACTTCGACCGCGGCCACACCCGGCTGCGAGCGGCGGCTTGGGAACACCACGCGCGCCTCCTTATCGGGGGTCGGCGCCGCGAGCGCGTCCACGGTGCGCACGTCGTCGGGCCAGGTAACCACGTCGAGGCCCCGCAACGTACCGCCAGCCACGTCGAGCACCACGAACGCCCCGTCGTCGCCCTCGAGGTCGACGGTGCCGTTCAGCCCCGTAGCCTTCCCGCCGCCCTTGCAGGCCACCGACAGGATGTCCGTCTCGGGGTCCCAATGGTAGCTGACCTTAGGGAGCTTGCCATCCAGCGGCTCAATGCGTGCCTCGAAGTGCATCGACTGCCTTCCGACTCGTCCGTGGGGCGGGTAATATAGCGCCAGTCCGCAGCGGAGCCAGCCGATGGAACGACGCGAGTTCGTCGCCGCCGCAGGGGCAGCCTTGGTACTACGTCGGATAGTCGGAGGGTCGGATAGCCGGATTGTGGCGCCCCCGCCCAATCCAGCAATCCCACTATCCGACGTTCAGGCGCCCCTCCTCGGGCCCGAAGTCTTCGCCCGGCGCCAGGAGCGGCTGCGCCAGGAGCTGATCACCCGCAAGCTCGACCTCTTCGTCGCGGCACCGAGCGTCAACTTCCAGTATTTCACCGGCTACAACCCGGGCCGGAGCGAGCGCCTGATCGCGCTTTTCCTGCCGGTCAAGGGCGCGCCCGTCGTCGTGTGCCCCTCCTTCGAGGTGGAGCGACTCAGGCGCAATACCGCCGTCCCGGATATCCGCGGCTGGGAGGAGCAGGACGACCCCTGGAAGCTGGTGCGCCGGGCCCTGGGCGAGATGAAACCGCAGCACGGACGGGGCGAGCTCGCGCTCGAGCACACGTTCGACTACGCCTCGTACGTGCGGTTGGGCGACGTCGCCGGCGGTGACTGGCACGTCCAGACGGCGCAGCCAGTCACCGAGCGGCTCCGCATCATCAAGTATCCCGAGGAGATTGCCCTGATCCGGCAGGCGATCGCCATCACGGAAGCGTCGATCGCCGCCACGTTCGCCGCGCTCCAGGCCGGCCTGACCGAGCAGGAGGTGGCGGAGCGGCTCTCCGACGCGATGCGGTCCCGCGGCGCGGCGGGCGGCGGGTTGGTACAGTTCGGCCCCTCCAGCGCCTTGCCGCATAGCCACCCCGGCGGACTCAGACTCGAGCGGGAGATGGTCGTGCTTATCGACGCGGGCTCACCGGTGCAGGGGTACGCCTCGGACATCACCCGTACCATCTGGTGGGGCGACTCGCCCTCGGAGGAGTTCAAGAAGGTCTTCAACACCGTTCACGACGCGCAGACGGCGGCGATGCAACTCGGCAAGCCGTTTACGACGCGGTGCCAGGAGATGGATCGCACCGCCCGCAAAGTGATCGCGGACGCTGGCTACGGTGAGTTCTTCACTCACCGCCTGGGCCACGGTATGGGCATGGACGGGCATGAGGTGCCTTACCTGGTCGAGGGCAACGAGACCCGGCTCGAGCCGGGAATGGTCTTCACGATTGAGCCGGGGATCTATCAGCCCGGCAAGTTCGGCGTGCGGATCGAGGACGACTGTCTCATGACCGACACGGGACTCGAGGTCCTCTCACACCGCGTCGCCAAGCTCTGAACGGGAAACGGGGAATGGTGATGCCATTCCCCTGTCCCCAGGCCCCACTCCCCGTTTCAGTCCGCCAGTTTCTTCGAGAAGTCGACGATGCGATCGAGCGCGCGGGTGATGTCCGGGGTCGCGGCGGCGTAGGACAGGCGCACCCAGCGGTCGTCGCCGAATGCGGCGCCCGGGACCAGGGCCACGCCTTGCTCGCCGACCAGCCGCGTGCAGAAGGTAGTCCCGCTGATCCCACCGAAGGAGTCCACCCGGAAGAAGAAGTAGAAGGCGCCCAGGGGGTCGACAAACTCGACCCCCGGCAGCGCCTGTCGAAACCGCGCGACGACGAGATCCCGCCGCCGGCGGAACTCTGCCACCATGCGGGCGACGTCCTGCTCGACGCGCTCGTCATCAAGCGCGGCGGCGGCGGCATACTGCGCGATGTGGTTCGCGCCCGTGGTGGTGTGCGACTGCAGGGCGGCCATCGCCTTGGCCACCGGCGCGGGCGCGAGCGCCAACCCGATGCGCCAGCCGGTCATCGCGTACGCCTTGCTGACCCCGTAAATGACCACGACGCGCGTGAGTAGCTCGTCCGGCAGATCGAGGAAGGACGGCGCCGGCCCCGTGCCGTAATGAATGCGGCGGTAGATCTCGTCGGTGATCACCCAGACCTTGCGCTCCCGCGCCCACTGCGCGATCGCCTTGAGCTCCGCGTGCGTGTAAACAGAGCCGGTCGGGTTACAGGGTGAGCACAACAGCAGCCCGGTTGCGGCAGGCAACATGCGGGCCAACTCCCGCACGCTCACCTTCAACCCCCACTCTGGGTCGCCCGGGACCAGCACCGGGCGCGCACGCGTCAGATGCACGATCTGGGGATACGACACCCACGCCGGGGCGGGGATCGCGACCACGTCGCCCGGTCCGAACAGGGTGAAGCAGGCATTGAACAGCGACTGCTTGGATCCACTAGAGACCACGAGATGGTCGGCGTTCACCGGCCGGCCACCCGAAAGTAGGGACAGGTGTTTCGCCGCGGCGACGCGCAGCTCGAGGATGCCTTCATTCGCCGGGTAATGGGTCTTGCCGTCGCGGATCGCCTTGATCCCCGCTTCCGCAGGAATGGGCGGCGTAGGGAAGTCGGGCTCTCCGGCGCCGAGGTCGATCACATCTTCGCCGGCGGCCTGGCGGCGCTTGGCTTCCTGCGAGATCGCGATAGTCGCCGACGGCTCGAGGTGCTGCAGGTTGGGCGAGAGGCCCTCACTCATGGCCGGATGGCTCCGTGGCGTTTGAGAATGGCGACGGGTGGAGCGCGCCACAAACGTCCGCTCTCCATTGCGCTACCTGTGCATCGAAGCTAGCGTCTCTCCAGGATTCTCGCCCTTTGACAATCGAGGCTTGTGTGAAGAGTGAGCGCAGTCGGCATACGGTGCTGGTCACGCCACCCGCCGCGGAGCATGCGGGGGAGGTGTGGGCGCTCGCGCCTTCGCCGACCGTGATCATCTGCGCTGACCCCGACGCCGCTCTCGAATGGGTCACCGCCGCCCCCGCCGACCGGCGGGTGCACGCCATCACAAGCCTCAGCCACAGCGCTGCTCTGCTGCGCGGCCAGCCCGCCGGCGCGCCCCCCTCCCCCCTCTCCCCCCCCTCCTCCCCCCCACCCCACGACGTGCTCGCCGGCGCCCCACAGGACCTCGCCGCCCTGCTCGCGCGATCCGCCCTGAAGCTCGACACGATTCGCAGCGTCGTGCTCGCCTGGCCCGAGCTCCTGCTCGCAGGCGAGCAGTCGGCTGCGCTCGACACGCTGCTGGCCGAGCTGCGCGACCTGCCGCGCGTCGTTCTCAGCTGGAACCCCACAGCGCTCAGCGATTTTCTCGAGCGGCACGCGCGCCGCGCCGAAGTCGTCGGCGTCCTCCCGGTGGATGCCGACGGCCGTCCACTCCCGCCCGTCGCGCCGGCACGATACGTCGTCGTCCCACCGTTCCGTCGGCCCTTCGCCATATCCGACTGGCGTGACGCAGTCCGGGCGCAGCACCCCTACGTCTGGAGCGGCGGGGCGATCGGCCGCGGGCCGGGAGCCGGGCCGTGCGACGCCGTACTCTCCACCCGGCTGCCCACGCGTGAAGAGTTCCGGGCCCTCGCGGCCATAGGGCCGGTGACCCAGTTCGCGAGCGCCGGGCAGCTGCTCTACCTCCGCACCATCGCGGCGCCGCTCGTGCCGCTGCCGCTGCCCGGGGCGAGCGACCGGGCCCAGGACCGCGCCGAGGCGCTGCGCACCCAGGTTGTCGCGCTGCTAGAGACCGGAAACATCGACGCCGAGCTGATGTTGCTCGCACCACTGTTCCGGCAATTCGAGCCGGCGGAGGTGGCGGCAGCGGTGCTGAAGCTCAGCCATCAGCCGGCAGCGGTCGGCCATCAGCCCGACCCTGCCCCCACCGGGCGCACGAAGATCTTTGTCAACGTCGGGAAGAAGGATGGAGCGGCGGCGAAGGACCTCGTCGGCGCCCTGATCCGCGAGGTGGGCCTCGATAAGGGGGCTATCGGCAAGATCGAGGTCCGCGAGACGTTCAGCGTGGTGGAGGTCGCGGCGGGCGAGGTCACACGGGCCATGCGGGGCCTGACCGGGGGCGGAGTGACGATCCGAGGTCGGCGCGTGCAAGCGCGGCTCGATCGAGAGCGCTGAGGTCGACTCCGGTCCAGATCGCTCCGGCCGTGACCGTGAACCGGGAACCGGCCAACCTATTCTTCCGGGTCACCACTACGGCAACCCGTGTTGTCCCTCCCCCACACCTCCTCCTACCCAGAACGCCGACGGGCCGCCCAGCGGGGCGGCCCGTGACCGGCCTCTTCAAACCAACGCTGCGACCTTATGCTTTCTTGTTCACCGCCATCTTCAACTGCTTGCCGGCGCGGAAGGCGGGGGCGATCGACGCCTTAATCTGGATCACGCTGCCGGTCTTGGGGTTGCGCCCCATGCGTGCAGCGCGCTTGCGCGCTTCGAAATTCCCGAAGCCGGTGATCTGCACCTTAGCGCCCTTTTTCAACTCACCGGCGATGATGCCCTTGTCGTCGAACAGGGCTTCGATCGTGCGAGACGCGTCGGCCTTGGACATCTTAGTCCGCATCGCCAACGCTGAGGTCAGCTCGGCTTTGTTCACGACGGTCTCCTTTTGAGGGACGAGAACTGAGACAACCCTTGAGATTCCGCCCCTGTTGCGGGGGGGCGCCCGAAAACCCGCATAAAACCGGCACTATAATGGGGTATCCCTCGGAAATCCGCAAGTTGTGGGCGTTTTCTCGACCTCAGACGCCGAAACACCGAGACGCGAAGGGGAAACCGGGGACCGGCGGCAGGCCCTTCCCCCCCGCTATAGACTTGGAACCGCTTGGCGTCTTAGCGATTCCCCCGGCAACCAACACGTGACACCTCAAACTGCGATGTTCCACGGCACCCGCCCCGGTTGGATCGAGGTCATCTCCGGCGTGATGTTCTCCGGCAAGAGCGAGGAACTCATCCGCCGGGTCCGCCGGGCGGTCATCGCGCGCAAGCAAGTCCAAGTCTTCAAGTCCCACCTCGACGCCCGCTACACCGGCCTGTACAACGTCACGACCCACGACGGCCTCACCGTGGAGGCCGAGCCCGTAGACAGCGCTGAGGAGATCATGCGACGCTGGCGTAGCGGCACCGAGGTGGTCGCGGTGGACGAGGTCCAGTTCCTGGACGAGGGGATTGTCGCGGTCGCCAACGCCCTGGCCGACCGCGGGGTCCGGATTATTCTAGCCGGGACGGATGTGGACTTCCGCGGCCTCCCCTTCGGTGCGATGCCGACCCTGATGTGCATCGCCGAAGTGGTGGACAAGTTCCACGCCATCTGCGTCGTATGCGGAGGGCCTGCGACCAGAAACCAACGGTTAGTCAACGGCAAACCGGCCTCGTGGGACAGCCCCGTCATCATGGTGGGCGGGCGGGAGTCCTACGAGGCGCGGTGCCGGCACTGCCACAAGGTGCCGAGGCAGGATGAGGATCAAACAGCCCTGCTTTGACACCGGCCGACCGGGGGTGGGGGGGGGACTCGGGACAGGCGCATCGTCCGCGCCTCTCCATTCCCCATTCCCCTTTCCCCAATGCCCGCCGTGTTGAACGTCGCCCTCACGGGGAACATCGCCGCCGGGAAGTCCACCGTGGTCGATCTGTTCCGGAAGTGGGGTGCCACGATCATCGACGCCGACGAGCTGGCGCGCGAGGCCGAGGCGCCTGGCACCGAGGTGCTCGCGGCTATCGTGCGGCGGTTCGGCAGCGATGTCTTGCGCCCCGACGGCGGGCTGGACCGCGCGGCGCTGCGCGCCAAAGTGATGGGGGATGATGCGGCGCTGGCGGCCCTCAATGCCATGGTGCACCCGGCGGTTCAGCGGCGGCGCGCGGAGCTGCTCGCGCAGGCGCGCGCGCGCGGCGATGCTGTCGTTGTCAACGACATCCCGCTGCTGTTCGAGGTGCTCGACCCGCGGCAGTTCGACGTCGTCGTGCTGGTGGACGCGCCGGCAGCCTTGCGGCGCACCCGACTGCGCAGCTCGCGGGGGCTGAGCGGCGAGGAGGCGGACCGGATGATCGCCGCCCAGATGCCCGCCGAGCGCAAGCGCGGGCGCAGCGCCTTCGTGATCGACAACGCGGGCACGGAGCAGGAGCTCGAGCGCGCGGCGAAGGCGGTCTACAAGGAGCTGCGTCGGCGGGCCAACGCTCAACGCTCGCCTTGACAGGGGTTTCCGGCTCCGGTAACCTTCGCCCCGACTTCACCGCCGTGCGAGACGAACCCCGCATGTCGAACATCCCGAAGGACCTCCGCTACACCAAGGAACACGAGTACGTGAAGGCGACCGCCGACAAGGCGGTCGTGCAAATCGGGATAACGGATTACGCGCAGGGCGAGCTGGGGGATGTCGTGTATGTGGAGCTCCCCAAACCGGGCGCCACATTCGGCCACATGCAGGTGTTCGGCACGATCGAAGCGGTCAAGGCAGTCTCGGACCTGTTCTCCCCTGTGAGCGGCACGGTCGTCGAGGTCAACGGGGCGCTCGAGGGCGACCCCGCCCTGGTGAACAAAGACCCCTACGGCGCCGGCTGGATGATCAAGCTTCGCGTAACAGACGCCGCCGAGGCGGCTGCGCTGTTGGACAGCGCCGCCTACGCGAAGCACGTCGGAGAATGAGGCAGCTTCCGTTCTCCGTTGTCCGGCTGCGGAACGGATGACGGATAACGGATGACGGAGAGCGCATGTTGACGTTGACCTTCCACGGCCACGCCTGCTTTCTCATCGAGGCCGACGATCGCCGCATCCTCATCGATCCCTTCCTCACCGGCAATCCAGCAGCCGACATCGGGCCCGAGCAGCTGCCCAAGATCGACGCGGTGCTCCTGTCGCACGGGCACCGGGACCACTTGGGCGACGCCGTGGCGATCGCCAAGAAGCACGGCGCCACGATCGTCGCGACCTACGAGCTCGCCCAGTTCTGTGGCGACAGGGGCGTGACGGCTCACAGTATGCACATCGGCGGCGCGCATCGGTTTCCCTGGGGTACGGTGAAGCTCGTCCCCGCCTTTCACGGCGGCGCCGTCGAGGGCGACCCTACCGGCAAATACACCACCGCCGCGTGCGGCCTGGTCCTGACCGCCGGCGACAAGACGGTGTACCACACCGGTGACACGGCCCTCACGATGGAGATGCGGCTGCTCGAAGGGCGCGTGGACGTGATGCTGCTGCCGATCGGCGACAACTTCACCATGGGGATCGACGATGCGGTGCGCGCCATCGAGTTCGTGAAGCCGCAAATTGCGATTCCGATGCATTACAACACTTTCGAGGTGATCAAAGCCGACCCACAGGAGTTCCGGCGTAGGGTCGGCAATCGGGCCGATGTCGTGATCCTGAAGCCCGGCGAGTCCCTCAAACACTCCTGAGACGTCTCCGCATGCCCGCTGCCGATCTTCCACTCGTCGCGTCCCCCTTGCGTCACCCCGATGTGTTCGCCGCGCGGCACCTCGGCCCCAGGCCGGGCGACGTGCGAGCGATGCTGGAAACGCTCGGCTACGCCTCGCTCGCCGATTTCGTCGATGCGGTCGTGCCCGCCGACATTCGCCTGCGGCGCCCGCTCGAGCTGCCGCCCGCCCGCACCGAACAGGAGGCACTCGCCGAGTTGCGCCGACTAGCCGCCCAGAACCGGGTGTTCCGCTCGTACTTGGGAATGGGTTACCACGACTGCGTGACGCCGCCGGTGATCCTGCGGAACGTGCTGGAGAACCCCGGGTGGTACACGGCCTACACGCCCTACCAGGCGGAGATCGCCCAGGGTCGGCTGGAGGCACTCCTCACCTTCCAGACGATGGTGTCGGACCTGACGGGGCTCGAGATCGCGAACGCCTCCCTGCTCGACGAAGGCACGGCCGCGGCGGAGGCGATGCATCTGACCGACGCGATCGCGGCTCGCGACGGTCCCCGCGTCTATCTGATCGACAGCAACTGTCATCCCCAGACGATCGCGGTCGTGCGCACCCGCGCCGAGGTGCGCGGGGTGGAGATCGTGGTGGCGGACCCCGCGACGTTCGCCTTCGGCGGCGCGGTGATCGGTGCGCTGCTGCAGTACCCGGCGACCGACGGCGCGCTCCCCAATCATCGCGGGTTGTGCACGACCGCTCACGCGGCTGGCGCGCTCGTCACCGTCGCGACGGACCTGCTGGCGCTGACGCTGCTCGCACCCCCAGGCGAATGGGGCGCCGATATCGCGATCGGCAACTCCCAGCGCTTCGGCGTGCCACTCGGCTATGGGGGACCGCACGCGGCGTTCTTCGCCACGCGCGACGCCTACAAGCGCCACCTCCCGGGCCGGATCATCGGCGTCTCCCGCGACAAGGTGGGCCGGCCGGGGCTGCGGATGGCCCTGCAGACCCGCGAGCAGCACATCCGCCGCGAAAAGGCGACGAGCAACGTGTGCACTGCGCAAGTGCTGCTCGCCGTCGTCGCCGCGATGTACGCCGTCTATCACGGTCCCGAGGGGTTGCAGCGTATCGCCGAGCGGGTGCACGCCCACACCACGGTCCTCGCGGACGCGCTGCGGCGCCTCGGCTACCGCCTCGCCCATGCTGCTTTCTTCGACACCCTGGCGGTGGACGCGGACGCGGCTGCGCAAGCGAAGATCCTGGACGCCGCGCGGGCGCGCGGCATCAACCTCCGCTCCCTCTCGGCTACCCGGATCGGCGTGGCGCTCGACGAGACGACCGGCCTGGCGGATGTTGCCGATCTGGTTGCGGCCTTCGCACTCGGGAAACCCGTCTCCTTCAAGCTCGACGACCTCGCCAAGAGTGGCGGCCAGGCGATCCCCCCAACGCTGGCCCGCACGTCGCCGTTCTGTACCCATCCGGTGTTCAATACGCACCATTCGGAGACGGAGATGCTGCGGTACTTGAAAAAGCTCGAGGACCGCGACCTCTCGCTCACCTCCGCGATGATCCCGCTCGGCTCGTGCACCCTGAAGCTCAACGCCACGGCCGAAATGATTCCGGTGACCTGGCCCGAGTTCGGCCGGCTGCATCCCTTCGCGCCGCGCGAGCAAACGCAGGGCTACGCCGCACTGTTCCGCCAGCTCGAGGCGTGGCTCGCCGAGATCACCGGCTTCGCTGCTGTGTCGCTGCAACCCAACGCCGGTTCGCAGGGCGAGTTCGCGGGACTGCTCGTGATTCGGGCCTACCACCGCTCCCGCAGCCAGGGCCACAGGACTGCATGCCTTATTCCCCAGTCCGCGCACGGCACCAATCCGGCCAGCGCAGTGATGGCCGGGATGCAGGTTGTGGCGGTCAACACCGATGCGCACGGCAATATCGACGTGGCCGACCTCGCGGCGAAGGCCGCCCAGCACGCGGACACCCTCGCCGCGCTGATGGTCACCTACCCGTCCACGCACGGCGTGTTCGAGGGGTCGATCAAGGAAGTCTGCCGCTTGGTGCACGCGCACGGCGGCCAGGTGTACATGGACGGCGCCAACATGAACGCGCAGGTCGGACTGTGCCGACCAGGTGACATCGGCGCGGACGTCTGCCATCTGAACCTACACAAGACGTTTTGCATCCCCCACGGTGGGGGTGGGCCCGGCATGGGCCCGATCGGCGTCGCGCCGCACCTAGTGCCGTTCCTGCCGAGTCACCCGGTCATCGACCTCGACATCCCGCAAAGCTGCGGCACCGTGTCGTCAGCACCGTGGGGCAGCCCGTCCATCCTGCCGATCTCCTGGGCGTACATCGCGATGATGGGTCGCGAGCATCTGGCCGAGGCGACCATGATCGCGATCCTCAACGCGAACTACGTCGCCAAACGGCTCGCCGACCACTTCGGCCTGCTGTACGCGGGCCAGCACGGCCTCATCGCGCACGAGTGCATCCTCGACACGCGGCCCTTCAAGGCCTCCGCGGGCGTCGATGTCGAGGACATCGCCAAGCGGCTGATCGACTATGGCTTCCACCCGCCCACGGTCTCCTTCCCCGTGGCGGGGACACTGATGGTCGAGCCAACCGAGAGCGAGTCGAAGGAGGAGCTGGACCGCTTCTGCGACGCATTGATCGCGATCCGCGGGGAGATCCGGGAGATCGAGCGCGGCGAGGCCGACCGGGGCAACAACCTGCTCACCAATGCCCCGCATCCATTGACCGACCTGTTGGCGGACGCGTGGGATCGACCCTATTCACGCGAGCGAGCCGCGTTCCCCACGCCCCACACCCGGGAGCACAAGATCTGGCCACCCGTGGGCCGCATCGACGGCGCGTACGGGGACCGGCACCTCGTGTGCGCTTGGCCGCCGGTGGAGGCCTACGCGTCAGTCTGAGCATCGCACACTCCGAGCGTCGGACGGGGAGCCCAGTATCAGTCCGACCGTCCGAGCGTCCGACCGTGCGACCTCGTCATGGCAGCTTCTGCTCGACCCCCAGGGCCGCAGTGGTGCGGAGAACATGGCCATCGACCAGGCCCTGCTGGAAGACACCGGCCGCACGGGTCGGGCATTTCTGCGGCTGTACCGCTGGAGTCCCCCGTGTCTCTCGCTCGGCCGCAACGAGCCGGCGCTGGCGCGCTACGACCGCGTCGCGATCGCGCGCCTCGGCCTCGACGTGGTGCGTCGCCCGACTGGCGGCCGCGCGGTCTGGCACGAACACGAGGTGACCTATGCGGCCATCGCGCCGATTCCGTGGTTCGGGTCCCTGCGCGAGAGCTATCACCGTATCCACGAACGGTTGGCGGCTGCGCTGCGCTCCCTCGGCGTCGAGGCGGTGATCGCGTCCGAGCGTCCTGCTGTGCGACAGCCAGAGAGTCCGGCCGCTTGCTTCGCCTCCGCGGTCGGCGGCGAGGTGCTGGCTGCAGGGGGCAAAGTCATCGGCTCCGCACAAGTGCGATGCGGCGGGGCCTTCCTGCAGCACGGGTCGATCCTGCTCGATGGCTCGCAGGAGGTCATTCGAGCCATCAGCCGTCAGCCGTCACACGCCGGTGGGGGGACCACGCTTTCGGCCGTGCTCGGCCGTTCAGTCTCCTTCGGGGAAGTCGCTGCAGCCGTTGTCGCGGCCTGGGGCGAGCCGCTCGCCCCGTCCGTCTGTCCGACCGTCCGACCGTCCGACGGCGAGGCCTGGACCTGGCGCCGCTAGCCCGCCGGTGAAATCTTTGGCGACATGCGCGCCCCCCTGAAGCCCCCATCGCTCATCGGCATCGCCCTCCTCGCCGCGCTCACCTCCTGCGGTCACCCAGGCACGTGTCGCGGCGACTACTGCGGCACGCTGGTGTTCGCAGCCGGCGGTCAGCCAGACATCCTGCTGCCCCCGGTCAGCGTGCAAGGCCTGGCCCGAGACGTATTCCAGCAGATCTTCCTCAAGCTCGCGGACATCGGGCCCTCGATGAACACGCTAGGCGACCAGGATTTCCAGCCACAGCTGGCGCGGCGCTGGGAATGGGAGACGCCGACCAGGCTGGTCTTCCATCTGGATCCGCGGGCGCGCTGGCAGGACGGGCCGCCCGTCACCGCAGCGGACGTCGCGTTCACGTTCCAGGCCTACACCGATTCCCAGGTGCACGCCGAGTCCCGCCCCCTGCTCGGGGGCATCGCGTCGGTGACCGCTCGGGACTCGCTCACCGCTGTGTTCACCTACCGCGAGCGCTACCCGGAGATGTTCTACGCCGCGGTGTACCACATGTACATCCTGCCCCGGCACCTGTTGGATACCGTGCCCCGGCCGCGTTGGGCTACGGCAGCGTTCGGTCGGACGCCGACGGGCGACGGGCCGTATCGGTTCGTGTCGTGGACGCCGGGCCAGGGCATCGAGCTGGCTGCCGACTCCACGTTCTTTCTCGGTCGGCCGCACATCCGTCGCCTGATTTGGCAGTTCGTCGGCGACCAGCAGGCCGCGATCACCCAGCTCGTGGCCGGGCAGTCCGACGCCCTCGAGTTCCTCGGCCCTCCGGAGAATCTGCGGCGGGTCCAGCAGGCGCCGCAGCTCGCGACCTATCCCTACAAGAGCTCCGCCTACGGGTACATGCTGTTCAACCTCGCGACGCCGCTCTTCAGCGACCGCGCGGTGCGGCGGGCGCTGGTGCAAGCGCTGGACCGAGACCTGATGAATCAGAGCGTGTGGGCGGGGCAGGCCAAAGTGCCGCCGGGACCGATGCCGCAGTTCTGGTCGGTCTGGGACCCGGCGATCCGGACCCTGCCCTACGACACGGCTGCCGCCGCCCGCGTGCTGGCACGGCGCAGCGGGCGGAAGCTTTCCTTCGAGCTGCTGGTGCCGACGACGAGCGCCGTCCGGCGGCAATACGCCCGGCTGATTCAGGCGCAGCTCCTGAGCGTGGGCGTCGACGTGAAGCTCGTCGAGCTCGCGGGGAACGTGATGCAGGACCGGCTTGCCAAGGGTCATTTCGAGGCCGCGATGCTCGCCACCCAGGCCGACCCCTCGCCGACGGCGAGTGTGACGCAGCACTGGGTCCTCGGTAGCCCAGCCAACTTCGGTCACTATGCCAACACGGCCTTCCAGCGCGCCCTCGAGACCGCGGGCCACGGGGCGGTCAGACCCGAGGACGCGGCGCGCGCCTGGCGCGAGGCGTTCGACATCATGAACGACGACGCGCCCGCGGTCTGGCTGTACTCCCCAAACCTCGTCGCCGCGGTCCACCGGCGCGTGGCCGACGTCCAGATCCGTCCCGATTCCTGGTGGGCGCTGGTCCGGACCTGGCGCATCCCCGCCGACCAGCAGATCGATCGAGACCGCGTGGAGCGTTAAGTGACGGCGTGGCTGGTGCGGCGCCTCGCCGCCGCGATCGCCATCGTCTTCGCGGTCGTCACCCTCACCTTCGTTCTCATCCATCTCGCCCCCGGCACACCGTTCGTGCCGAGCGACGAGCGTGTCCTCGATCCCGCCGTCGTCGACGGGCTGCGCCGGCAGTTCGGGCTCGACCGGCCGCTCGGCGTCCAGTACGTCAAGTACCTGGTCGCCTTGCTGCACGGGGATCCCGGCTATTCTTTCAGTCTGCGGCGGCCGATCGGCGAGATGCTCGCCACCACGGTTCCCAACACCTTGCTGCTGTCCGGCGCCGCACTCGTGATCGACTTTCTGCTCGGCTCCGCCGTCGGGTTGTATCAGGCGGCCCGCGCCCGGCACCGCGCCGACGTCATCCTGGGCAATGCGACGCTGTTCCTTTATTCCGTCCCCACGTTCTGGCTCGGCCTAGTCCTCGTGCTCGTCTTCGGCCAGCACCTCGGTTGGTTCCCGGT
>WNFD01003304.1_pt1 | contig 31175 bp, 33 predicted proteins | sample 5400491 | NCBI WGS metagenome assembly WNFD01 (sample SAMN13153343, study PRJNA577476) | soil metagenome | isolation source: 120 cm saprolite under Douglas fir tree site 2 hole 2 replicate 2 | place: USA:California | collected 2015-04-18
AATCTCCGGGTTGATCATCTTCTGCTCGACGAAAAATTTGATCTGGCTGTCGCTTACGTTTGTCACCTGATAATTATTCGTAACCGGGCGGTATTCTTTCACCAGCAAGGTTTCAGTTTTCTTCGGCTCGACGGCGAGGCGGAAGCGATGGAACGATGCCGAAGTCTCCGCCGGCTTCGCGTCGTCCGTGAGCTTCCAGCCCGGGCGCGCCGGATGCTCGATCACCATGGTGCGCGGCGAAACATCGCGGTTGCGAATCGTGTAAGTATGCTCTTCCCGCTCCTGGGTCGACTGCATCATCGTCCCGTGGGCGATGATCACCTTGGTGACCCGCTGGTTTTCTGCTTTTTGTTTGGAGTCCACTAGCACCCCAAGGTCAGCCGCATACGAGAGCAACCGCTTTTCGCCAGGCTTAATCGGATCCATCAGCCCTTCCCCGGCAAAAGCATCGCCTTCAAGTACGTTGAAGCTCCCGCCATCGAGCGTGAGGATGCTGGTGTTGTCGAGCCAGAGTGCGCGCAGGACGGCGCTTTCCGAAGGATTCCATACGGAGACTTTTTCCGCGTCGATGCGCGACTGCAAAATCGGTACCAGCGCCGACTGGTTCTTGCGGATACTGACGCGGTCCGGAAGTTTGTATTCGAACAAGTCTCCGAGCTCGCGAGTTTGGGCGGTTGCGATACCGCCTTCCAGGGATTTGGCTATTCCAGCAGCGTCGGGGCGGCCAGCGCGAAAGACTCCCCCGCCAACACCGCCGCCGCTGCCTGCTCCCATCCCCGCGCTTGGGCTCGCAAGGGCCTTGTAATCGAGGGCATCGTAGTTTTTGCTTACCGCGCCGTTGATAGGACTCGGCACATTAGGCGGCGCTGGAGGTGGAGGTTCTTCCATGGTCGCCTCATGGGTTTGCGGCGTGATCATGGCGTTCTGCGGCAGCGCCACCACCGGTCGCCGCGCGTAGTAAGGCTGCGAAAGCTCCTGCACGAACGACTGCGGAGCGCCCGCCACCAGCGACAATTCAACATTCTTCCAATCTTCGCCGACCGTGTTATCCACAATCGCCCAGCCTTGCATCAACGGTTTGCCTTCGCTCGGAATTACGATCCGGTAAGTGCTCTTCCAGACCGGCACTTCGCTGATGTAGCTGACCAGCAGATTGCGTTCGCCCTCGCCGGCGGTGGAGATCGTCATGCGGCGCACGTCCTGATCGCGCGTGGAGGCGACGAGCCCGAGATATTTCCCCACTTCGTCATTCACATCTTTTTCGGCCACTCGGACGCTGGTCGAAGGATTCAGGTCGAACACACGGATTTCTCCGCTGTCGCTCACGATGGAAATCTGGCTTACCGTAATTTTCTGGTCGCCTTTAATGGGGATCTCGCGCTCGTCAATGCTGAGCAGGCGTCCGGAAGCGCTTTCCGATCCGTTGCGCACCTCGAGACGCGCCCCGCGCAACGCGTCAAGGAACTGCGCCGTCGTCGGATTCTCGCCCACCGGCAAATGCAGAGAGCCGAGACGCCGCGCCAGCGGCGCGTTGGAGTTGTAGCTGACCCCGGTGATCCGTCCCTTCCCCAGGTCGAGCACGGTAAGCGACTTCAGCACGTCGCCGACGCCATTCTTGTATAGGATGACGCGGGTTACGGGCAGGCGGCCCGATTCGTCCGCGACTGCTGGTCCGGAACCTTGGCCTGAACAATAGGGGGGAATTGAAATGGCGACGAGCAACAACCACAACACTGCAACTTTCAGTGAACGCATTGGCTCCTCCGTCGAGCCGGGGCCGCTCGTCCTGGATAGAACGCACCGCTCCGGCTTTCTTGCGGGCTGCTCTTTTGCTGTTAGTTGTCTATGCCCTGCAAGCACTTAGACACCGGGGCGATGTCTATCGCCGTGGATCCGTGCCCGCTGACCAAAGCCAAGCGCGACCCTTGTAATTCTCCGCAGGCTCACCCCCCCAGCCTTGTGGTTAAATCAATCCATGTTTGCCCGCAAAGTTCGCGTCGAGTACGAGCACCGTGGCCAAAGAGTTCCCTGTCCGCTGAAATGGCTGGACAGTTTCTCCATGCGCAACTTCACCAATGCCAGCGTGTTTGACAACACGTTGCCTGTCTCCGATGGCCGGGTGGAGATCGGAACTAACGTTCCCCTGGATCAACTCCGCGAAGCCATGGAGGATTGGTTCCGGCGCAAGAGTTACCTGCCCAAGGACTCGAAGTTGTTACTGGAAGAGATCTAAGGACTGGTGGAGACTACCCTCGTAATGGGAACAGGTGTCACAAAGCGGGAAACTCTACAGTCCGGTCTCCCGTTCTCGTACTGTACATACTGGGGGCGAAAACCCCTGGCGTCATCGAGGCATCGTATTTTCAGTTGGTTATAGACTGATCAGGAAACGGCCAACGATTTGCAGTAGCATTTCCGAGGTGCGGATCATGAATTACCGATTGCAACTCTCCCCCATATCCGGCACTCGCGAGTCACAACTCCACCTGCCGCCGCGTTGCTGGGATGTTCCGCTGCCGAACTCCGAAGACACGAACGTCTTTCGCTCGTGGCTGGTCTACGACTCTGACCTGGAGCCCGCCCGCATTGAGGGCCGCGTTAACTGGAACACGCTGCTGGGACTCGGCTTGGCGGTGGTTGTGAGCGTCAGCTTCTGGCTTGGCCTAGGGACAATGATGGCGCGCATCTGGAAATAGGCGTTCCCTTACTATTTACTATTGATCGTAGTGCAACAGCGACATCACGTTGTAACCTTTCAGCTTCTCCCGCCCCTTCAGGAAGTCCAACTCCACAACAAAGCCGAGTCCGGCGATCTCTGCGCCCAACATCGTTGCCAGCTTGGCCGTAGCCTCGGCCGTGCCCCCGGTGGCCAGCAGATCATCCACAATCAGCACGCGCTGCCCGCTCTGGATTGCGTCCTTATGCATCTCCAGCGAGTTGGTGCCGTATTCGAGCGCATAGTCGAACTTCACGGTCTCAGCCGGCAGTTTGCCAACCTTGCGCACGGGGACAAATCCAGCATTCAAACGGTAGGCTAGCGCCGGAGCGAAGATAAAGCCCCGAGCCTCCATCCCAAGAACCAGGTCGATCTTCTGGTTGAGATAGTGCTCGGAGAGCCTGTCAACCAGCGTGGCGAAGCCCACTTTGTCTTTTAATAGGGTCGTAATGTCGTAGAAGAGAATCCCCTTTTTCGGGAAGTCGGGCACTTCGCGGATAAGCTTCTTGAGTTGGTCAGAATTAAGGTTTGAATTGGAGGACAATCTACCATGCTCCTTCAATGCGAAATGAACTGATACCGGCGGCGGGCTTGGCTTCGGATTCGTCGACGGCATCCACGCGAGCTGCGTGCGGTCCCGCGCGCAAGCGCGAACGCAAACCAGAAAGTTGATCGCGCGTGCCTTGGGCCAGCACTTCCACGCTGCCGTCGTGATTATTGCGTACCCAACCCGCAATACCGAGAATATGTGCTTCGCGCTCTACAAACCAGCGGAACCCCACACCTTGCACCCGTCCGCGGACCACAAAGCGGCGGGCTTCGACTGCTTTTTCGGTGGAAGTCATGTTCGGAAATCAAAAGGCGGAAGCAAAAAAACGGCCGGCAATCCTTTCGCTCTTGCTTGCAATCTACGCCCGCGACAAATACATACCCTCAGCCGTATCCACCTTGATCTTCTCGCCTTCATTGATGAAAGGCGGCACCTGCACCACCAAGCCGGTCTCAGTCTTCGCGGCTTTGGTCACGCTCGATGCGGTCGCGCTCTTCAGCCCCGGCTCGGTCTCGATCACGGTCAGTTCCACCGTCTGCGGCAGCTCAATACCCACCGCCTTGCCGTCGAAGAATTCCACTTTGATCTCCAGGTTGGCAATAAGGTAGTCCACCGCATCGCCCAGAACGTCTTTGCTCAGGTGTGTCTGTTCGTAGTTGGAAGTGTCCATGAAGTAGTAGCTATCGCCATCGGCGTAGAGGAATTGCATCTCGACCTCGTCCACGGTGACCTTCTCGATCGGATCGGGCGAGCGGAAACGGTGCTCGAACATGGCCCCAGTACGAAGATTCCGCAGCTTGGCCTGGATGAACGCACGCAGGTTGCCCGGCGTTCGGTGTTCGACCGCGAATACGGAGTGCAGATCATTGTTGTGCTTGATGATCATGCCAGGACGCAGCTGGGTGGCAGGGATCGACATTGTTCGGAACAATCTCCTTCGAATGAGAGCGCATTTGCTGAAGCGGCGGAAGGCGGGCAGGCCACATTTTCCGCCACACAAGGGCCAAAAACTTATTTTACACTCAGGTTGCCGGAAAGGAAACCTTCCCAAAGCTGCGCTCATCGTAATGGCACCACACTCGTCGCCACGGGCCAGGTTTCCCGCCCTCCCTTGCGGAGGACTAGAATTGCTCTTGGCAAGATATCAAGCCGTGGCGAAAGCCCGCCCGGCATTTTTACTCCATATGAAATGAGGTCAAAATCATGAGTTTTGGACGTTATGAATCTTCTGAAGGCAGCAGCGTGGGAACTGCCATCACATTCCTTTTGATTGGACTCGGAGCGGGAGCTCTGGTAGCGCTCGCGCTTGCTCCGAAGACCGGCAAGCAATTCCGGCGTGACTTGAAACGCGGGTACAACGATGCCAGGGAAACGCTGGAAGATTGGACAGAAGAGGCAAAGGACCGCGTGCGCGACGCGAAGGAACGCGCCCGCGACGTAGCCGAGCGCGGCGCCAGCCTCGCAGATGACCTGCGGGAAAAAGTGGAACCACTGCGGCGCGTCATTAGTCGCGGGTAACCGACGCCGACTGCTGTTTCAGTTTTTTTGGCAATGGCTCCTCGCCGCGGACAATCAGCGAAACATTGCGGCGAAAAATCCCTTGATTCGTCGCAATAGCCCGCGGTGCTCAGGCTTCGCTTCCGGGCTTTGTACCGGGGGAGCCTGCACTCGCGCGTCGAGCGGGATTGGCGCGGCCGATGGTTCCATCACAGGAAGCATCGCTGCTTCGTCGATGGGGGCGGGCCGTGCCGCCCCCGCGCCGTTTTTGCCGTGGAAAACGAAGGGCGCATCGACCGTGATGTGAACGTCTTCCGGCTGCGACGGCGGCAGAGGTTGAGTTTCCGGGCCGCTGGATAGTGTCTGACTCGAGTCGCTCGTCCGCGAATCGCTCTCGGACTTCGGAGCACTCTCTGATCCGTCACTTTTCTGGGCCAGGGTCATATTCGCCGGCGACTCGGAATCCGCCATAACTCGCGCAGGGGTGGCGTCAGTCCTCATCACCGGAACTGGCGGCGGACAGCCACATTCCAGCGGCACTTGTGAGTCAACTCTATCGATCCGCCCCGTGTGAAACACCGCTTGCTCGGTTGGTTGCACCTGATAGAAGCGGTCCCCGATCAGCTCCGAAACGATCGCCGAAGACGTATTGCCCGTCAACCCCCGCACGCATGTATTGCCATGGGAGTCTGTGCTGACGGCGTAATGGAATTCTCCAGGGCCCGCAAACAAGATGCGAAAATCCGGGGTGAGCACCGTATCGGCCGAGGCATCCAGGGCATAGTGCATCTCCATGGCCCCGGTGCTCATCCCAAGCATTAAGTCCTTGGCGCTTTTCGAGGGCGTCAACGAAAGAGTTGTTCCAGGACAAACGCGCACCTCGCCTCCTCTCGCCAGACGCAACACCGCAGTTTCGCTTCCTGCGGTCAGGGACGATCCTGCCGCGAACCGGTTGCCCGATAACACGACATCGCCTACGCCGCTGGTGACGGGCACAACCACCGGCGCCGACGCCGGCGCTAACGCCATCACCTGCGGCGGCTGGAAAGGCGTCTTCTGGCTGGCGTTCGGATCCTCCGGAGGTTTCAAGCGCACCATCAGCCGGTTCCCAGCCGCATCCCAGGTGTAGCCGTAAGGAACCAGAAGGTCCAGAACGATCCTCATAATAGGGGGATCTTTCTGGTACTGCTCGGTCCGAATGGTAAGAATACTTTCCTGCAACACGGCAATGCGCTTTTGCCGCAGTCCCGTGCGCGCATTGCTCAGATCGATCACCAGTCGCGGAGGCGAATCCAGCGGCTGAATTGTTGGCACGACGGGATGAGTGGAAACAACTTCAATCGCCGGGGCGCCCCGCTCGTGCACCACACGCACACTGGTAACCAGCGCAGCCTCCGGTTTTGCCGAAGTTGCGCTGTGCTGAGCCGCATCCGCCGCGGGATGCTGCGACCAGGCTTTCCCGACCAGCACACCCGCCAGCGCCACGGTGCAAACCAATTGAATACGCGATCGCGCCAAGAAATCCCCTAAGCGATTGAGCTTCTTAAAGGAACCTTATCACTTGTCGGGAAGGTAAAGAAGTAGCTGGCAGGCGCTGCCCAAGCGGCGGCTACCAGGCTCATTCCCGCGACCGCTTGGACGCTTCTGCTGGCTCACCCGGGAGCGCGAGCGCTTCCAGAACCGTTTCAACTCTCGGGTAGAAACTCGTACTCCTCAATCACCGCGGCCACGGCTATTTTTCCAGAGGCGGGAGAGGCTTCAATCCGCACTACACGGCCCTTGCATTGCACGCGGATGCTCTCCGTAAGCGTGATTTCGGGAGGCAGTGTCAGGGTGAAGCCGATCGGCGACCCTTGCTCGATGGGCGAATCCAGGTAAAGACAAACGCCGCGCGCACTGACGTCGCGGATTTGAGCGGTTTCGCTACAGTTTGAGTTTTCTCCGCGACCGACAGAGACGGGAATCCGGAGCGCGAAGCGTCGTGCAGCCCTCTTCTCTTGCTGGGCTTCTGCCATGCGTTACTCCAAAGCTAATGAGGTGGCAACTACCTTTGTTAAAAAGAATGACGTTTTCGCGCCATGCCGTCAATACCACTGTTGGGGAGGGCTATGGCCCGGTTCGGCGAGAGCCCTTCCTGTCTTCCCCGGAACACAGGCCCAGAACACAAGCCCGGAACACAGCCGAAGTCTTCCCGTGTAGACTTGCAATCAGGACAGCGTGGTGGTCTTCGTTCTCGACAATTACGATTCCTTCACCTACAACCTCGTCCAGTATTTCGGGGAATTCGGGGCCACAGTCGAGGTTCGCCGCAACGACCGGATCACGGTTGCTGAAGTCGAAGATATGCAACCGGAGCGCATCGTCGTCTCCCCCGGCCCCTGCACGCCGCAAGACGCCGGCATCAGCATCGATCTGATCCGGCACTTCGCTGGCAAGGTTCCTATCCTCGGCGTCTGCCTCGGACATCAGGCCATCGGCGCCGCATTTGGCGGCCGCGTGGTGCGCGCTCCGCACCTGATGCACGGCAAGACCAGCGCGGTCACTCACGATAACAAAAGCATCTTTCGCGGTCTCCCCACGCCGATGACGGCCACGCGTTACCACTCGTTGATCGTGGAAGAAGAAAATCTGCCCGTAGATCTGGAAGTCAGCGCATGGACTACGGAGAAAGATGGAACGCGCACCATCATGGGCCTGCGCCACAGAAAGTTCCCGGTCGAAGGAGTGCAGTTCCATCCCGAAAGCGTGCTGACGGACGCCGGTAAGAAACTGACCGCAAATTTTCTTCAGATATGAAATCAGGATAGTCGTTTGTTGAACTGGAGACGATGAACTGGGGACGACTTACCGCCGAGCTACTGCGGAGCGGCGACTGGGGAGCAGTCAACTGGGGAAGTGGTCGTTCCAGACGCTTCTATGCTCAAGTACTCTCTGAATCGCGGTGCGAGCTTTGCCCTATCCACGTTCTTGCTACTGTGAAGCCTGTCTGCGAGATAACCCAGCGAGCTGATTGTGGATGAGTGTAAGTCTCCAACGTACCATTGTGAGTCGGTCGTAATGATGCTGAATGGAAACTCAGTTTTGCCGTCCAGAGTCAACGCCGACCTGTACAACGTTGCAAAGCGAAAGCCAGAAAAAGGAACCGAACTCGAAAAATCGACTATGTTTTTCGCCCGTTCGTCTGCGTAAAGAATCGCGAAAGAGGTCAAATCGGTGCCATCCACGTTCGCGCCGCTAAAGTCAGCCGACTCCACCTCCCAGTTCCCTCCCAGGTAAACCCCTAGAAGCGTACGGCCATCGAAATGGGCGCCTTGCAAGTTCGCGCACCTGAAATCCGGGAAAATTTCACCGGGCGGAGCTGATGGCGGATTCAGGGAATGTGAAGACTGTGAAAGGAGCTGCGCGCTCTGCCCTATGAGTTTCCGTCGAAGTACCATCAGATCCTCCCCAAGGTTCGCGTCCTGGAGGTCAGCCCCCACAAACTTTGTCCTGAGTAGAACCGAATCCAGAAAGTTGGCGCCCTCGAGGTATGCTTTGGAAAAGTCGGCGTTCGCGAGCACCGAGCCACCGAAGTCGGCGGGGCGCTGATGTTTGGACCCGGAGAAGTCGCACCCGATGCAGGCGATGCCGGACAGATCGCCCGATGAAGCGCCCTCGCGGATGAGGCGCGCGATCAGGTTGCCCGTGTCTAATAGGGGTCCAAGTTGCTGAGATTTTTCCGCTCCCTGGGGCAACAGTTCCTCCGCCGAAAACTCGTGCATCCGATTCAACCCGCGATTTCGCGCGATCAGGAGCTGCAAAGCCTCCTCCGCCAGAGCACTCTGGCTCGGCTTCTTCGGGTCAAGCTGCGCGATCGCGTCCACCATCGCTCCCCTAACCGTAGTATCCTGCTCGACTGACAGTTCGTTCACTAAAAAGCTCACCGCTTCGCGGTGACGCTTGGCCTGTAACCCGTCACCCAATATCAGGCTCAGGCCAGCGACACCCGTCAGCCTTTCACTGGTGGAACTGCTGCCTAGATGTGCGACCTCTCTCTGGAAGCGATCTTCGAGGCCTGCTTCCCTCGCGGCTCCCATTTGTAGTGCCGCCAGTATGGTTGAGATGACAAGGCCCAGGACAGCGACCGGGCCACTCGCCGCTTTCATCCATTCCATCCAGTCGTTACGATGGAATAACTTGTGCCGGAGAGACTCCACCTCAAGACGGAGCTTCTCGATCTGCAGGTCCGCCTCGATGTCGATTACAGTCTCGCCACCCTGTGGTGCAGAAGGATTAGGTGGGGGATTTACCGCGTTGTCTCGACCTTCAGCCATGACTGGCTCCGGAAGTCCGGCGGGACGGACTATACGCCAGCACACCGCAACGGGCAACAGCGATCAGTCACTCCCCCTCGCCATCTCCACCGCCCGCAGCAGCGCCTGCGCCTTGTTAATTGATTCCTCGAATTCGCGCGCCGGATCGGAGTCCGCAACGATCCCCGCTCCCGCCTGCAGATACGCGTGCTTGCCTTGCATGACCATGGTGCGAATGCCGATGCACGAATCCAGGTTGCCGGCAAAATCGGCATACAGCACCGACCCTCCATAGATGCCGCGGCGCACCGGCTCCAGTTCCTCGATGATTTGCATTGCGCGCACCTTAGGCGCTCCGCTCAACGTGCCCGCGGGAAAACATGCGGCGAACGCGTCGAGCGCGCCCAGATCCTTGCGCAGCTTCCCTTCCAGCGCCGAAACCAGATGCATCACGTGGGAATAGCGCTCCACGTACATCAAGTCTTTCACCTTCACCGAGCCATACTCGCTCACCCGCCCAAGATCGTTGCGCCCAAGATCAACTAACATGACGTGCTCGGCGCGCTCCTTCTCATCGTTGCGCATCTCCTGCTCCAGACGCAGATCTTCCGCCTCGTCCCGCCCTCGTGGATGCGTGCCTGCGATGGGGCGGTATTCCAGCTTGCGTCCAGTCACACGCACCAGCATCTCGGGCGAAGATCCGAGAATCTGCGTTTCGCCCATCCGCAGAAAATAAAGATAAGGCGAGGGATTCACCTGGCGCAGTGCGCGGTAAAGATCGAAAGGCTCAATCCCAGGAACGAAGTCAAGCCGTTGGGAAAGCACCACCTGGAAAATATCGCCCGCGGCAATATATTGCTTGCATCGCTCCACGCTGCGCAGAAACTGCGCCCGCGTAGTACCCGCATGGATCTTCAGCTTCCCCGTCTTGGCCTTGGCGGATTTGCGCCACATGGCCGGGCGTAATCCGCCCGCGAGTTTTCTTTCCAGCGCCGCAATATCGCGCACCGCCCGGTCGTAAGCCCGCCGCGGACTTTCCCGAGAAACGTCGGCCGCGGCCACAATATGAATCTGGTGGCGCAAGTGATCGAAGGCCAGCAGCCGGTCGAAAAACATCAATTCGCAATCGGGCAGCGACAAGTCGTCTTTCGCGTGCTCACCGATCCTTTCCAATTGCCGCACCACGTCGTAGGAAAAATACCCCACCGCTCCCGCGGTAAACGGCGGCAGCCCGGGGATTGCAGCTGGCCGGTGCTCGCCTAGCAAAAGTTTCACGAACTCAAAGACGCTGCCTTCGTGCCGCTCACTGTGCCGTCCCCGTTCGATCTCGATAACACTGCCCCGCGCTCGCAACCGCATATACGGCCGCACGCCAAGAAACGTGTACCGGCCGATCTCCTCACCCCGCTCAATCGATTCCAGAAGAAACGCGTGCGGCTCTTTTTCCGCAATGGCCAGGAAAGCGGAGACCGGCGTCAGCAGATCGGCGCTCACCGATTTCACCACCGGCACCAATGTCGCCGACTGCCCCAGGCGAACGAACTCCTTGAAGTCGGGATTAATCATGCGAAAGATATGGCATAGAAGCAGGCTCGCCCGCGTCCGGCAGCGCCTCGCCGTCATTATAGGGGAACCGTTATTGGAAATCCTCCAGTACGCGCCACCGGGGCGGGGATTGCTTCGGGATTGCCAGCCATCCCGATACAATGCCGTCGTTTATTATTCTAGTTAGCTATGGTTAACTCATGCTACTATACTGAGGCTAATTACTAAGGAGAGCGATGGCAACGAAGGTTCCAAACGGCGGGCACGTTTCCCTGGAGGACGTGCACAGCACCGTCGAGGTGCCGCACCATCGAGCCGGCTTCTGGGAACAGTGGCGGGCTTTCGTCGGCCCGGCAATTCTGGTCAGCGTCGGCTACATGGATCCCGGCAACTGGGGAACCGACCTGCAGGCCGGCGCGCGCTTTAAGTACGGGCTCTTGTGGGTGGTCGGATTAGCCAGCCTCATGGCGATCTTCATGCAAGTCATTTCCGCCCGCTTGGGCGTGGTCACCGGCAAAGATCTTGCCCAGTGCTGCCGCGACTGGTACCCCAACTGGACCCGCTGGCCCAATTGGCTGATGAGCGAATTGGCCATTGCCGCCTGTGATTTGGCGGAAGTGCTTGGGAGTGCCGTCGCCCTCAACTTGCTGTTCCATATCCCGCTGCTGTGGGCCGTCATTATCACCGGCTTAGACGTGCTGCTCCTGCTGGCTTTGCAACAATTTGGAATCCGCACCATTGAGGCCATCGTCCTCCTGCTGATTGCCACAATCGGAGTCTGCTACTTCATCGAGATTTTCGTTCTCCCGCAGACCCACCCCGGTTTTCTCGAAATGGGACGCGCCCTGGTGTCTCCACACTTTCGTGAAGCGGGGATGCTCTACGTCGCCATCGGTATCATCGGCGCCACCGTGATGCCCCACAACCTTTACCTGCACTCGGCCCTGGTGCAAAGCCGCCAGTTGCAGAAGGACGAACAGTCGGTTCGCCGCGCCATCCAGTTCAACAGCATCGACTCAATCGTGGCCCTCACCATCGCCTTCTTCGTCAATGCAGCCATTCTTGTTTTGGCGGCGTCTGTGTTCTTCGGCAAGGACAGCGTAACCGCAGCCGGCGGCCATCTGGTCAAGTTTACCGCCGACAGCGATTGGATTCGGGTCGCTTATCTCACTCTGGCGCCCTTGTTGGGAACGGCGGCCGCCAGCACGCTGTTCGCGGTCGCTCTGCTGGCCAGCGGCCAGAGCAGCACCATCACCGGTACTCTCGCCGGCCAAGTCGTGATGGAAGGCTTCATGCATTGGCGCATCCAGCCCTGGGTGCGGCGGCTCATCACCCGCACCCTGGCCATTCTGCCCGCCGTTTTCATTATTGGCCTGCGCGGCGACAGCAGCGTTACCGATCTTCTTACCCTCAGTCAGGTGGTGCTGGCGCTTCAGCTTCCGTTCGCCATGTTCCCCCTTCTGCAATTCACCAGTTCCCGCAAACGCATGGGAAGCTGGAAGAATGGCTGGTTGCTATTGATTTCCGGTTGGAGCAGCGCAATCCTGATCGCCGCGATGGATATTTATAGCCTGCCGGACTCGCTCAAAGCCGCATGGCTGGTCATTACCGGCGGGTAATTTCGGGGCGGATAACTTAGGATGACGAATGGATAAACCCATGTATGAAAAAATTCTCGTGACCCTCGACGGCACGTCGCGCGATCGGGCGATTATCGAACACGTCAAGCGGCTTGCGAAGTTCGCGCGCAGCCGCCTGGTACTGCTTCATGTGGCCGATGGATGGGCTGCCAGGACCTATGGCCCGGATGCGGTTAGTCCCGAAATCGCCGAAGACACGGCGTACCTGGAAAAAGTCCGGGCCGAGTTTCAGGTCGCGGGCATTCCGGCAGAAGCCGAACTTGCCTATGGCGAGCCGGTCAAGGAAATTATCAAATGGATTCAGCAGAAGGGTTGCGACCTGGTGGCGATGAGCACTCATGGACACCGCTTCCTTGCCGACATATTTCTGGGCACCACGGCCAGCCGCGTTCAGCACAGCATCAGCGTTCCCGTCCTTCTGCTGCGGGCAAAGTGAATTGCGCGATGGGAATACGATGATTCGGCCCTTGTCGGCACTTCTGCTGCTGTCGTCGCTGGTGGCTGTTGCGATTTCCGTCGCAGCCCAGCAAGGCGCTGGAGCCCCGAAAGCGCCAGATGAAGCACCTCAAGGGGAAAGCCCCGCAGCCAACCCGGGCAGACCCACGGTTTCCACTCCCGCCACCCTCACCCCGGTTGGCTACTTCCAATTTGAAACCGGATACTTGGGCGCGTGGCGCTCTCCCGAATTCTCTTCTCAGTCCAGTTTCAATGAGGTGGTTAAGTTTTCTGTAACGCGCCGCGTCGAACTGCTCGCTGTAGCTGAGCCGTTCGCCCACTCCCTCGTCGAAAACCAGGCTGGGAATGCCGCGGGAGGCATGGCACTGGGAGTGCAAGGAGTTGTCCATCATGGAGAAGCAGCGCGGCCGACAATTGCATTGAGCTACCTTCGGCAGGTCTACAGCGGGAATGCACCCGATATCGATTTGGGCAGTCCCAGAAATTCAATCCTGTTTCTGGCCAGCGCGGACGTAAAGGGCTTTCACTATGACACCAATTATATGTTTAACGAAGTCATCGACAACACGATTCACCGCGCTCAATTCGGGCAGACGCTCTCGGTTTCGCATCCCCTCGTGAAAAACTTCGGCGTCTCCGCAGAGATATGGCATTTCACCCAGCCTTTTCTCCGGAGCCGTGCCGTCGGCAACTTGTGGGCCCTGAACTACAACCTGCGGAAAAATCTGGTGCTCGATGGCGGGTTCAATTGCGGGCTCACGAGTACATCCACGCAGTGGGAGATCTTTCTCGGCTTCACTTACCTGCTGCCGCGCAAGTTCACGCGATGAGCAAACCCCAGCCTCGAAGAATCGCTGTGAAATAAGCCTTGAACCACTCCAGCAATTGACGGATGACTTCCTTAGTCCGAAGATATCAAGAGAAGATATTAAGAGAAGACACCAAGGGACCCTGGTGCGCTAGCAAGCCTATGCGGATTAAGTTCTGGGGCGTGCGCGGCTCTACGCCGACCCCACAACCCGAGAACATGCGCTACGGAGGCAACACCTCCTGCGTCGAAGTGCGCCTCGGCGACCGCATCTACATCTTTGATTGCGGCACCGGCTTCCGCGTGCTCGGCCAGCAACTGCAAAGCGAATTCGGCGAGAAGCCCTTTTCCGCCCACGTCTTCGTCTCCCATTTTCACTGGGACCACATCCAGGGCATGCCCTTCTTCCGTCCCTTGTACGAAAACGCGGAGAACCGCTTCCTCTTCCAGTGCTCCACTCGAACCCGCAGCCTCAAACGGGTTCTGTCCGACCAGATGGCCTCGCCCTATTTCCCTGTAGACATCGGCCAGATGAAAGCGCAGCGCGACTTCTACGACCTCGAGAGCGGACGCGTCACCATCGAGGACGGCGTGCAACTGCAGACCGCTTGGCTCAACCATCCCCAGGGATGCATGGGCTTCCGCCTCGAAACCAAAGATGGAGTCCTGGTCTACGCCACCGACAACGAGCCCGGCGACGCGGACTTCGACAAGGCCGTCCGCAACCTGGCCGAAGGCGCCGACGTCCTCATCTACGACGCTCAATATCTCCCCGAGGAATACGAAGCGCGCCGCCGCGGCTGGGGCCACAGCCACTGGCGCGAAGCCGTCAACATCGTGATGGAGAGCGGCGCCAAAGAACTCGTACTATTCCACCACGATCCCGAACACACCGATGCCGTCATCGACAAGGTCGTGCTCGAAGCCCGCAACTACTATCCCAAAGTGCGTGCCGCTGCCGAGGGGATGGAAATTAACTTGTAGAACTTTGGCCAAGACCTCAAAGGCGACTGCCTTTCCTCTCAGAACTCCGCGGCCGTGCTCTGCGGTCTCCGCGTTTTAGGGTTTTGATGAGATTTCAAAAAACACAAAGTCTTAACTCGCGGAGGTCAGGGAGAACTACCGCGGAGTACGCGGAGAAACCGGGCCGAAAGCTAACTGCTATGCAGAATTCTCAATGTTGAAATCAGGCGATTACACCAAGTCATAAGGCCCGACGACCGGTCACGAGTTTGTCTCTCGCCTAACCTTTCGCCTTGGCCAAGCCGGAAAGCCCGACTTTTTTCCCGTGATCGCGAATCGCAGCCACAATGTCGAGCGCAAGGGCGAGAGCGCGGCGGCCGTCTTCCAGCGGTACATCCGGGGTAGCACGTTGCCGCACTGCGTGGAGAAACGACCTCAACTCCGCGTGCAGCGGCTCTTCTGAAGTGACCGCCGGTTTGGCGACCTTGATCTGCGGGTTAACCGTGGGAGCACCCGAGGCCAATCCATCTGCCTCCACGGTGAAGACTAAAACTTCCTGGCGTCCGTAATCGACAGAAACATATTGATGAGGTTGAAAAAAGCGCAGCTTGCGTACACGCTCAGTGGAGACGCGGCTGGCGGTGAAGTTGGCCACACATCCGGATTCGAATTCCAAGCGCACGTTGGCGATGTCAACTCTACCGGAGAGAATCGGCAGCCCGACGGCACGAACTTCCTTCACCGGAGAATTCACGAACGATAACACGATGTCGAGGTCGTGGATCATCAGGTCCAGCACGACATCCACATCAAGAGACCGGGGCGTAAAGACGCTGAGGCGGTGCACTTCAAAGAACATGGGCTGCGTGAGCAGCGGTATGGTGGCGCGAACCGCGGGATTAAACCGTTCCAGGTGCCCCGCCTGGGCAATGCGCTTGGAAGTGGCAGCGAGTTGCACCAGTTCATCCGCCTCGGCCAGCGAGGCGGCGAGCGGCTTCTCGATCAGGACGTCAACGCCCTTTTGCATAAGGACGCGGGCCACTGCAAGATGATGAACGGTAGGCGCGGCCACCGATGCGGCTCGGATTTCGCTGTGGGTGGTGAGCATCTGCTCGACCGACCCGAAAGCTCGGCAGCCAAACTCGCGAGCCACCGCATCGGCACGGTCGAGATTGGAATCGACTACTCCGACCAGCCGAACCGGCTCGCCCTGCTGTTCCAGCTCTTGGTAGACTCGGGCGTGGTTGCGTCCAAACACGCCCACACCCACCACCGCTACGGAGATCGGCTTGTCAGCTTGCAGGAATGGACTCTCTCGGCTGGCTGGTTGCCACCAGGAACAACAAATTGTAAATGTAAAGCGGGGAAAGAGCATCTGGAATAGACAACGCGGCCAGCCAGCAACAATTCAAACCGCCGTCTGCCGCTACAACCTCAATCGCGAAAGGAAAAACACCTCACCACATGCGAACCATTGCGCTGCTAACTGTTTCCAACATCTTCATGACCTTCGCCTGGTATGGCCACCTGAAATATCGTGAAGTGCCGCTGTTCAAAGTGATCGTGATCAGTTGGATGATCGCCTTTTTCGAATACTGCTTCCAGGTGCCGGCCAACCGCATTGGCTCCTACGAATTCAGCGCCGCACAACTCAAAACCATTCAGGAAGTCATCACCCTGCTGGTGTTCTCAGTGTTTTCCGTGCTTTATCTCAAGCAGCCCGTGCGGTGGAACCATGCCGTGGGGTTCGGGATGATTGTGGCTGCGGTGGCGGTGATTTTCAAACAGTGGTAGTGGAATTTGGTAACTGTGTAATTGGAAGCGGCTGTGGAGATGCTTATGTGGGGGCCCTCGGTTGTCCAGTCGAGCGAAGCTCGACAGTCTCTTCGACCTGGAACTGAGCGATTGCCGATTACTTAATCCTTCCCCCTGCGGCTTGCGCCTTTTTCAGGATGGCGATTTGCCCGGCGTGGTAAAGCTCGTGCTGCGCCACTCCGTGCAGCAGATGGTAGAAATCGTATTTTTTGCCGGGGACGCGCTCGCGAAGGCTGGACTCAGACAGCGTGGCAACCGTCTTCACCAGCACATCGTGCGCGCGCTTCGCTTGAGCGAGCGCTTTGCGCCACGCAGCCTCGGTGGGTTTTGGAACCATCGGGAAATTCGCAGTGCCCGTAAGCTGGACCGTCTCGCCGCCAACGCGGCGGAGAGCTGCACTGTCCCAAGCAGCGACGTGCAGCACAAGTTCCCAGATGCTGTGAACTTCAAGAATAGGCTTGGCCGCGGCCGTGGCAGCGTCCACGTCCTGCAACAGCTCAAGCAAAGCAGGACCATGCCAGGCATCGCCTTCAAAGGCGCGGCGGAGCTGATCGGCGATAAGCTCGGATTCGGACATGGAGGAAGCCATATTCTTACGTTCTCCTCTGCGGAAAATATTCCTTATCAGGCATTAAGGGTGCGGCGCATCCGCCACCACCGCGATTCCTGCGGCATTCGCCGCATCGATAGTATTCTCCCCATCCACCAGCAGGCACTTCCCGGCATCTAACGCGAGACAGCTCGCGCCCGCCCCCTTCATCACTTCGATGGTCTTCACTCCAATCACGGGAACGTCGAAACGCATATCCTGACTGGGTTTGGCAATCTTCACCACGGTCAGAGCGCGACTAAGCGTGGAAGCATTGCCGGGCAACGAACCCATTATTTCTCCGGCGCGCTGGATCGTGGCGTCGGTGCCTTCCATCGCTTCGACCGCCACGCAAGCCGCGTCGGCGATTACGACGGTCTGGCCGACGTCATGCTGCGCTAAATGACCAGCCACGGTGCGGCCGTACTCGATGTTCTTGCGTTCTTCCTCGGTGGGGGCGCGCCGCGTGAGCAAGCCGGACTTCACCAACAGGGGCTCGAGCAGTCCGGTGGAACTCTCCAGAGTGATGCCTTCCTCCGCAAGAACTTTGGCCACGGCGCCCAGCAGGCTGTCGGTGTTGCGCGTGGTAAGCGAAAGTAGAAGTTTGGCCAGCCGCCAGTCCGGCCGGATGGCGGAAAAAATCTGCTTGTGCTTCACCTGCCCGGCCATAATGGCGCGCTGTACGCCTTCGCGCTGAAAAGTTTCAATCAGCTTCGAAAGTTCGCCCAGAGACAGCCAGTGAACCGAGGCCGCACCGTGGGACTCGATCTCAGGCAAGGCTTCCTCCTTGATCGCAACCACGACGACTGCGAATCCCTGGGCGCAAGCAGCGTCCAGCACGAGCAGGGGAAACTTGCCGTTGCCGGCGAGTGTTCATCTTCGAGGCCAGCAGAGTTTTGTAAGCGCGGTGAATCTTGCGTATGCGTTCGGGCGAGAAGCCCCGGCGTTCGAGGCCGACTTTATTCATGCCATATGCGTGCGTGTCGCGCGCGGCCGACGTCATGGAGAATGGCAGGACATCCTGCGTGATCGTGGTGCCGCCACCGATGTAAGCGTGGGCGCCGATGCGCACATACTGATGCACAGGGCAGAGCGCGCCGACTACGGCCCATTCCTCCACCGTCACATGCCCGCCCAATGTGGCCCCATTCACCAGCATGCAGTGATCGCCGATCACACTATCGTGTCCGACGTGGGCGTATGCCATGATCAACACGTGGCTGCCAACTCTGGTGAGTCCCCCGCCTTTCACTGTTCCGCGGCTGATGGTAACGCCCTCGCGAATCTCGTTGTGGTCGCCGATCTCCAGACACGTTGCTTCGCCCCGATAGGAAATATCCTGCGGCGCCATGCCGATCCCACAGAAAGGAAAGAAAGCGTTACCGGCGCCAATCTTCGTCGGTCCTTCGATAGCTACATGCGACACCAGACGACAATCTTCGCCAATTTCGACGTCTGCACCGACCACGCAATATGGGCCGACCTTGCACGAGGCTGGCACCCTGGCGCGCGAATCGATGATGGCGGTAGCATGAACACTCATGATCGAGTCATTGCAGCTTGGGAGATCGACATTGTGCGCGTCGTGGGACCGTTGTTCATTCCGCAGCCGGGAGATCGCCCGTGCCGTCACTGCCGTCGCCACGACCGCGAGAGCTGTCGATGAGCTGGCACGACACCGTCGCTTCGGCCACGCGCTTGCCCGCAACAGACGCGACGCCGTGCATTTTAGCGGCGATCATGCGCGGCATGGCACGCCAGCCTTTCACTTCCACTTCGATTCGCAACTGGTCGCCGGGGCTTACGGGACGCCGGAACTTCGCCCGCTCGATGCCGGTAAACACCATCACTTTGTCCGCACGATCTTCCACTTCGGTGAGCAGCAGCGCGCCACCTGCCTGGGCAATGGCTTCCACAATCAGCACCCCGGGCATGATCGGCAATCCTGGAAAATGGCCGTTAAAAAAAGGTTCGTTGATGGTGACGTTCTTGATGGCGACGATACTCTCTTTCCGCTTCAACTCCAGCACGCGATCAATCAGCAGAATGGGATAGCGGTGCGGTAGGATTTTCAGGATTTCGTGAATGTCGAGTGCCGTTTTGGATGCGGCTGCGTCGGTCACGGAAGGAGTACTCTCAATCATGATTCGTCTCAATCAGTTCGTCTCAATCAGCCTGAAGATTATACTGTACCGCGCTGCATTTCACGGAGAAGGCGAAACCCCTGCAGCGAGAGGAAATCGTGCCCGGTAAAAAAACAAAACAAAACGCTGCAACTGCCCCGCGGACCCGGTGGGCTGATCGCTTCCGCTATTTCTTTGAACATCAGGGGCGCATGGTCGAAACGGTTCGCGAGCTCGTACAAATCGAATCGCCAAGCGATAACAAACCAGCAGTCGATCGCATGGCAGCATTCCTCGCGTCCAGGTTTGAATCCCTTGGGGGGCGCATTCGTCTTCATCGCAGCAATCACTTCGGCGACAGTTTGCAAGTAGATTTTGCCGGACCTCGCGAGACTTCGACGAATCGCCAACCCGTTTTGCTGCTCGGTCACTACGACACGGTTTATCCGCTGGGGACGCTGGCCGGCATGCCATGCAAGATTGAGAAAGGCCGACTGCTTGGGCCGGGCGTCCTCGACATGAAGTCGGGAATTGCGCTCATGCTCCATGCTATCGAAGCACTGCAAACATGGCACGGCGAACTGCCGCGGCCAGTCACGGTTTTTCTGGTCCCCGATGAAGAAATCGGCAGCCCTTCTTCGCGCACGATCACCGAGGCCTTGGCGAAGCAATCCGCCGGAGTGCTGGTGCTCGAACCTGCCGCCGGACTCAGGGGCGCGGTTAAGACCGCGCGCAAGGGTGTGGGCGAATATACGCTGCGCGTGAAGGGCGTCGCTTCGCATGCGGGACTTGATCCTGGAAAAGGCCACAGCGCCATTGTTGAGCTGGCGCGCCAGATCGGCATACTCGCCAAACTCAACAATGTTAAGCAAGGTTTGTCGGTAAATCCTGGCGTGCTGCACGGCGGAACTCGCACTAATGTGATTGCAGCCGAGGCTTCGGTGGAGATCGATGTGCGCATCAAGAGCGCGAAACAAGCCGTCGGCATGGACCGCAAGCTGTGCTCCCTCAAACCATTCGACAAGCACTGCAAACTCGAGATGTCGGGCGGGATCAATCGTCTCCCCATGGAACGCACGGCTGGCGTAGCAGCCCTGTACAAGAAAGCCCGTGAGATTGCCGGTGAGATTGGATGGAAGCTCGAGGAAGCGGCCGTGGGCGGCGGCTCCGACGGGAACTTCACCGCCGGCATGGGCATTCCCACACTCGATGGTATGGGCGGCGTCGGCGACGGAGCCCACGCCGTGCACGAGTTCGTCGTGATTTCCGAACTGCCGCGAAGGGCGCTGCTCTTGGCGGGGATGATAGAAAGCGTTTGAGAACTATTCGTTCGGGACCGGGACCAGGACCAGGAAGTAATCCATCTTGTCGCCTTTCACAAAATCGTACTGGTCGAGCAACCGGTAACCCGCCTCCGCGGCCTCGTGGATGACAACGTCTTTCCCTACGCCATGGTCCTCACCATTTCCATTGCGATCGATGATTCCAACCTTCGCGCCGCGACGAAGCGACGCCCGCAGATGTCGTAACAATGCAACCGGTTGCGCGACTTCGTGATACGTCTTCAGCAGCAGAACGGAATCGACTGCGCCCGCGGGAAGAAGAGGGTCGTCCTCTTTTCCGAGGATTGTCTTGACGTTGCGCAAATGCTCCTTCTGCGCACGATCACTCACATAGCGAGTCGACTGCGGATTGATGTCCACCGCAAGAACGATCCCACCTTCTCCCACTCGCCGCGCCGCCCGCACTGTGAACCAGCCCGATCCAGCTCCGATATCAGCGACAGTCTTTCCCTGTGTGATGCCCAAAATGTCCATGACGCGATCGATTTGCAAACGCAGGTCGCGCCCGGCAGAATCGAAAATGGAGAGATCCCCTGTGTAAGGCTTGCTGGTCTTGCGGTGTTCGCCCGGCGGTGTGACTGGGGCTTGAGTGGGACTCTGAGCGGAGGAAAAAGTCGGGCACGAGATAAGTACAACCAATAGGAGAGCGCAACGTTTGAGAACCACGGAAACCTCCAGCCACTCGAGCCTCAAAGATAGACTTAGCGAGGCTGGGTTGGTGAGCATCCGGGGATTCAGATGCGTCGTGGAGAATTGCGCGGCCACGTTTTTTGACTCCGGGGTTGGCAAAGCCTAGACTTTTTACAGGGAGTTCGGTAGGCGAGCGTTGTTTGCAAGCGCCGACGACCCCTTGGAGGAGTTATGGGTGAAGGTCTTTTTCAGCCGTTGCATCTGATATTGATCATCGGAATCATCCTTCTGATCTTCGGCACCAGCAAGTTTTCCGCGCTGGGCAAGGGCTTGGGCGAGGGCATCCGTAACTTCAAGGCCTCGATGAGAGAGGAAGAACCAAAGAAAGAAGAAAAAAAAGAAACGGAGAAAAAAGTCTAGAGTTGCCGTTCGTTTAGGATTTCTATTTTTGCCTGTAACTATCGATAGTCAACTCACCCTCCAGTCTAGATCGCCCCACACTCGCGCAAGATGGCATACACCAGCGCCACCGGCAAACCAACCACGTTGTTGTAGTCGCCTTCGATGCAAGAAACCCATCGCGAGGCGAACCCTTGAATCGCATACGCTCCAGCCTTACCCATGGGCTCGCCGGTCGCGACGTAGTCGCGAATCTCATCGTCGGATAAGGCGCCCATAGTGACGACCGTAGTCTCGGAAGCAGTTCTCAATTCCGGATCTTCCGTTCTCCCTGCCCCACTGGCCACTGGCCTCTGACCACTTACCACTTTCTTCCCCACCAAGCAGACTCCCGTAATCACCGCATGCGTCCGCCCCGACAACAGCCGCAACATGCGGCTGGCATCTTCTGCGTCACGAGGCTTACCGAGGATGGCGTCAGCGACTACGACGATTGTGTCCGCACCCAGAACATAATCTTGGGGCTGGCTTTGAAAAACCGCCACTGCCTTTTCCCGTGCAAGCCGCTCCGCACAATCTCGCGGAGACTCGCCGGCAAGTGGCGTTTCGTTGATATCGGCCGCATGCACGGTAAAGGGAATTCCGGCGTTGCGCAGTAACTCCTGGCGGCGCGGGGAGGCGGAGGCGAGAATGAGCATTTAATCTGAATTTTAACGGAAGGCTTTCATCGGCTCCCAACCACGCCGCGCACCGAGTCAATCAGCTTGGCCGAATCGTAACCAATGCCATCTTTGAACACGGTCTCAACGTTCTCGATATCTTGGATCTTCGTCGCCGGATCGCCTTTGATCACCACCAAATCGGCCAGCTTGCCGGCGGCGATCGTCCCGATCTTGCCGGCCTCGCCAAGATATTGAGCGCCGTTGTAAGTCGCGATGTGGATCGCCTCGACAGGTGTGAATCCGGCTTCCACCAGCAACTCTACCTCGCGTTGATCTCCGAAGCCCGCAATCACGCCTCCCATGCCAGTCGGGTCCAAACCCGCGAGCAGCAGGCCTCCTGCTTGTGCGAAGGCGTGCTCGAATTCCATCTCTTTCTTAAAAGCTGCCGGCCAGGGAGATATGTCGCTTCCGTACAGCTGTCGAAGCCGGCTGGAGTCGCTGGAGCGAACGCGGTTGGCCAGCAATGCGGTCCGGGCGTCCGGAGAGAGTACGTCCAGCATGCGCTGCTGGAGCGTCGGCCTTCCCGGAAAGCTTCCCATCTCAAACACAGGCAGTGTCGAGGTGACCGCGACGTGGTGCTTTATCAGGTCCAAAATCATCTCGTGCAGCGGCCCGGCGTTCACGTCCAGCTTGGAGGTAAGATCGGGATTCTCCGGTTCGTCTGGACACTCACCCGGCTTCTTCCCCGGCAGGAATTCAGTATCGACCAGCAAGCCATGTTCGAGGTCGTCGATCCCGAGCGCCGCCGCCTCGCGAAAGCCGATCGAGCAAAGATGTCCGGTAACTTTGGCGCCGCGTTTGTGCGCGGCAGCCACCGCGGCCGCAAGCTCCGCCGGAGTGATGAACATATAAGCTTTGAAATTATCGACTCCCTGATCTAGCCAGAAATTGACTGTCTTCGTTGCGTCCTCAGGCCCGGTCAGTTGGTGCAACTGCAGGGCCCAGCTACCCGCGCCTTCCAGGTAAGGCCCGGTGACGTGAATTTTTGGCCCCGGCATGCCGCCCGCGTCAATTTTTTTCTTGATCTCAAGATCGGTATAGGGCTCAAGGGATCCGGTCGTGCGGATCGTAGTCACGCCTCCCGCCAGGTACAAGCGCGGAAAGCTAAACGCCATTTCGCCGAACACCACATTCCCCATCGGATAGAACATGTGATCATGCATACCAACCAGGCCGGGGATCACACTGTAGCCATGCAAGTCGAGCACTTGGGCATCTTTGGAAACGGTGGCCGACGCAGCATCAGAAACCGATTCGATCTTTCCTTTGGAAATCACCACGGTCTGGTCTTCGCGCGCGGCCGCGCCTGTGCCGTCAATTACGCGCACATGTTTGAGTGCCACTACTGGCGCGTCCACCTTCACAAAGGCGCGCACCTCCGGCGAGAGAGTCTGGGCCATGACAGCGATACAGCAAGCGGACATCAAGAAAATGGCAACGGCCAGTTTGCGCATGACACTCCTTCCATAACCACAGGGCAGGATTCTACCGAAGAAACGAAGAGTCCGTGCGGAAAGTTTGCCCGATCGCCTTTCAACATCATCAGGCCGAGCCATAAGCGTGCTCAGGGATTGTGCGGGTTACTCTGGGGACCGGCGCTCTGGGCGCGGCCCCACGCTTCCGCGGCCGCTACGCGCTTGGAGATTGCGGGATGGGAGTGGAACAATACTTCCACCAACTTCGAAGGTGTGCGCTCCGCCAAGTTCTGCTGCGCCAGTTTGTTCATAGATGAAATAAACGGTTCCACGCTGGCGATGGATTCAAAAGCATAGCGGTCGGCCTGCCGCTCGTTGTAGCGTGAGTATGCGTTGAGCGCGGGCATCAGCAGAAGTGAAAGCACGGTCGCGGTAATCGCCAGCAGGGGCAGGTTGGCGAAATCGGAAAGCTCGTCGAACATGCGGTGATCGACCGCGTAATGAAGTACCCAGTTCGCCGCCCAGAAACCAAGCAAGGTGGTTGCGGCCTGCACTACAATGCCCTTCAAAATGTGCCGATGAACATGATGGCCGAGTTCGTGCGCGAGAACCGCCTCGATTTCCTCGGGACCGTAGTTGTCCAGCAAAGTGTCGGCCAGGATAATTCGCCGCGTGTTGCCGAGTCCGGTGAGAGCCGCATTTGCCTTCTTGCTCTTTTCTGAGAGCTTCCAGCGATAGACTCCGCGCACGCGCGTACCCGCGTGTTCGCTCAGCGTCACCAGCCGGCGCCTCAGGTCTTCGTTGTCCAGCGGTTCGAATTTGTAAAAGATCGGAAACAATACCACCGGGGCAAGCTGGGCCATAAGTATGAACAGTCCCAGGAAGAGTACCCACGTGATGAGCCACCAATGTTGCGGCGACTGGCGGATCATGAAGTACAGCAACTCGGTCACAATCCCTGCCAGCGCCAGCCCGACAAGAAAGCCTTTCGCTTCATCCCACAGCCACGAGCGAACTCTCTGCGTGGAGAGTTGAAATTTTCGATCCAGTTGGAATCCATAGTAGTCGAGGCCGAAGCCCAGCACTTTGCTGATCAAGAGTAAGAAGAACAAGTACAGCAAAACGGCAAGCGTATAGTTCTGGAATCCGCGGCGTAAGGCAAGATCGCGCAACCAACCGCTCCAGCCAGTGACCAGCAGAAGCACCAGAAAAGCCGCGCCAATGACGAAGTCGGCGATTCCCAGCCGGCGCTGGATCCGATTGTAGCGGCGCGCCTCAGGCGAGTCGTCCGCGAGCGGAGTTGTGGTTCCGGCGAAAGTCATGCGTAGTTAGAAGTATCGCATTCTCGAGCCGTCCAATGTGGGGTTTTCCGCCAGACAGATGAGCGTCAGCTAAGCGGCGTTTCTAACAAAATTTTCCGCGGCTGTCAGGATTTCGCTCACCAACTCCGGCGAGGCGGCCTCCGCGTACGCGCGCAGCAGCGGCTCCGTCCCCGAAGCGCGAAACAGAATCCACGCCTCCGCCCCATTGCCATTGGTCGGCGCATCCAGGAAAAACTTGATGCCATCGAGATTTTCTTTTTTTACGACGCGATATCGCCCAAGCTTCTGGGTGCCTTCGGCTCGAGCCCGTTGAATCGCGCCCTGCTTGATTTCTTCCGGAATGTGCAGATCGCGACGGCCGTAGTAGTGGGACCCAAACTCGCGTTGCAGATCTGCGACTAGTTGGCCCAGCGGCTTGCCTTCCTCCGCCATTACATTGGCCAGCAACAGGCAATTCAGTACTCCATCGCGCTCGGGCAGAAAACGCGAGTAGCCGATGCCGCCCGATTCCTCGCCGCCGATCAGGATGTCGTGCTCCATCATCAAATCAGCGGTGTATTTGAATCCAATTTGCGTTTCGTAAAGTTTGCGGCCATGCTTTGCGGCGATGCGGTCAAGCATCCGGGTAGTGTTAAAGGCTCGCACCACGTCTCCAGACCACTTCTTGCGTTCCAGCAACCAGCGCAGCAGCACGCAGAAAATCTTGTGTGAGTCGACGAAGCTTCCGTCTTCCGCGACCGCGCCGATGCGATCGGCGTCGCCGTCCGTAGCCAGCCCAGCGTCGCACTTCTCCCGGACAACGGTTTCCTGCAGGAGAGCAATATGCGGTTGGATGGGTTCGGGATTGATATCAGGGAAAAGAGGGTTTACTTCCTGGCGGATCGTGATGTGCTGAACCCCGCGATCGCGAAAGATTCCAGCGAGGATCCCCCGGCCGGAACCGTACATCGAGTCAACCGCAACTTTAAACTTGGCTTTGCCGATCAAATTCATATCGGCAAAATGGCAAACGGCGGCGACGTACGGCGTCTTGAGATCGGCTTCCTCGACCGCTGCTTTCGCCCGTTGCGGCATCGCGCCGGCTCGCAGCTCTTCTTCCACTTTCTTCATGATGGCTGGAGTGGCCGAGCCGCCAAACTTCCCTTTGAACTTAACTCCATTCCAGTTCCACGGGTTATGGCTGGAAGTAACCATCACTCCGCCCGCGGCGCCGCTCGTTTTCACTGCGTAGGACACGGCCGGCGTGGGCGTGTAATCATTGGCCAGCTTCACCGGAATGCCTGCGGCGGCGATCACTTCCGCAGCCACTTGCGCCGCGCGTTGCGAAGCGAAACGCGTGTCATAGCCGACGAACACTCCGCGCTGCGCATCCTCGTGTTTCAACACGTAGGAAGCGATTGCTCCCGCGACGCGGCGCACATTATCGAACGTGAAATCATCGGCAATAATGCCGCGCCAACCGTCAGTTCCGAATTTGATTTCTTGAGGCATGGAAATTCAGTGGTCAGTGATCCGTGGCCAGTGACAAGAAATATTCGGTCTTAACTAGCCACTGATCACCGTCCACTGACCACTTCCTTACACCAGTTTGTGCAGCTTCTTCTCATCGAGATACTTAACCACCTTTCCCACGTCCTGCGCATGCTGCCGGGTTGTAATCAGTAACGCGTCTTCAGTTTCGACCACCACCAGATCTCTTACTCCTACCGCCGCGACAAACTTTCCCGGCGCATGGACGTAGTTGCCGTGGGCATTTAGCACAAACACGCTTGAGGCACTGATGAGGTTGCCCTCGGGCGGACTGCTCTTCGCCGTGTGATGCTCGTGCAGCGCTGTCCAGGATCCCAGGTCGTTCCAGCCAAAATCCGCGGGAAGGCAGAAAAGATTACTGGCGCGCTCGCCTTTGGCGGAGCGCGGTTCCAGCACGGCGTAGTCGATGCTGATATTTTCGCACTTGGGATATAGCTTGCCAAATGTGGACGCGAACTTTCGCGTGCCAAAAGTCCCGGCAATCTGCTCAAGGATGGGCGCGGTTCTGGGAAGATGCTCGCGCAGAGCATTGGCCAGGGTGCGGGCGCTCCACAAAAACATTCCGCTGTTCCAAAAATAATTTCCCGCCGCAACGAATGTGGCGGCCTTTTCGGCATTAGGCTTCTCGGTAAAACGGCACACGCGCAGTGCGTTGCCACTAAAAGTGCTGCCGGCCTCAATGTAGCCGTACCCGGTTTCAGCCCGATTGGGCCGGATGCCCAGCACCACAATATTTTCGCCCGCGGCCGCGATCTCTACCCCACGTTCAATGGTAGCGCGATAGGCTTCTTCATCGGCGATCACGTGGTCAGAGGGAAACATTCCAACCACCGCATCTGGATTCTCTCGCAACAGAAGAAAAGCGGCTAGGCCGATAGCGGGCGCGGTGTTGCGTCCCAGCGGTTCGGCCAGCACCTGCGTCTTCGGCAGTCTCGGAAGTTGTTTCAGGATTGCGGGACGAAGATCGTCGTTGGTGATGATCCAAAATCGGCTTGACGGAGCCAGTGGCATCAACCGCGCCACCGTCTGCTGGATCATAGTTTGCTTGCCATCGAGCGCCAACAACTGCTTGGCGCGCTTCTTCCGGCTCAGCGGCCAAAACCGCGTACCACGGCCGCCAGCGAGTATCACAGGATAGATATTTGGATTCTTAGCCACGTTTAGGATTCACTTACATTCGCGTTTCCGGTTCGGGCAACTCGGCCCCTGGTACTCGCGCTCTCAAGAATTCCAGTGTCCATTGCGGGCGCACAGTGAAATTCCCAACGCACGCTGGAACTACTACCGCGTCACCCTTCGCGATAGTGACGGGCTCCGCGCCGCCTGCTTCTACTACACCGCATCCCTCGACCGCCACCAGGATCTGCGCGGAACTCTTGCCGGAATCGTCGCGCGTGCTCAATTCCTGCTCGTTCTTCATCTCAAACATATCCACAACAAAATAAGGGGCAGCCACCAGCGTGCCTTGCCGGTTGTTGCTGCCGGGGAGCTGCACAGGCGCAGGCCTTACCACTCTTCCAGACGCAACCTTCAACTTTACCGCGGCCAATCCCTCTTTCAGATGCAGGTCGCGCGGCCGTCCGTAATCGTATAAGCGATATGTTGTGTCCGACTGTTGCTGCGTCTCGACGATTACCGAACCAGGCCCCAGCGTATGCACCGTTCCGCCGGAAACATAGATCATGTCGCCGGTGTAAACGTTGAGCCAGTTCAGCAATTCCTCGGCGCGTGTCTCCTGGATCGCTTTCTCCAACTGAGCAACACTCACGCCAGGTTTCAATCCCAGGGCAATCTGCGATCCGGTCTTCGCGTGCGCTACATACCAACATTCAGTTTTGCCCCATGGTTGATGTACACGGCGCGCCTGTTCGTCGTCGGGATGAACCTGTACAGAAAGTTTCTCATGCGGAAAAAGAAACTTCAGCAGCAAGGGAAAACGCCGCGCATCGGGTGCTGCATCGCCGATCACATCCCGCTGATATCTCTCGCTCACCTGTGCCAGCGTCTGCCCAGTCAGCGGCCCGTTAGCGATCTTGCAGTCGTCGCCGGTGAGCCAGGCCTCGCCGATCTTCTCCTCGAACCTGCGGTTCGGATAAATCGGCGACAGATCGTACGTACCCCAGGGCCTCGGATCGAATCGCGGAAGCATCAGCAAAGGATAGAGATTCCCCATAACCAAATAACTTACATAAAAAAGGCCGTTCGCGAACGGACGGCCTCAGCCGAACCTAATACGTCATCCCAAAACCCAGGCTGGCACGCTAAAGCGCTGCGAAGAACTTGCGCATGCGTTCCAATCCGCGATCCAACTCTGCCTTCGAAGTCGCATAGGACACGCGGATATGCTCGCCGGTGCCAAAGCCTTCTCCGGGCACGGTCGCTACGTGCGCTTCCCTCAGCAACCGTCCCGCCACGTCTGACGCAGACTTCACGTTGCCGCGTCCCAGGAATGACGAGATGTTGGGGTAGGCATAGAACGCGCCTTCCGGCAGCGTGGAGGTCACGCCCGGAATCGAGCGCAAGCCCTTCACCACATGGTCGCGCAGTTCAATGTATTCGCGCCGCATTTGCTCTACACATTCCTGCGGTCCATTCAGCGCGGCCACCGCCGCCTTCTGCACAATTGAAGTCGGATTCGAAGTAGACTGGCTCTGCAACTTCGACATCGCACTCACCACCGCAGCCGGTCCGAGAGCGTAACCCAGCCGCCAGCCCGTCATAGCGTAAGTCTTCGAAAGCGAGCCCAGCACCACAATGCGCTCTTTAGATTCGCGCAGTGATCCCACCGAGAAATTCTTGCCGGTGTAATTCAGATAGACGTAACACTCGTCGGAGAGCACCCAGATGCCGCGCTCGTGCGCCAGCCGGACGACCTCCGTCAGGTCTTCCGCACTCATTACCGCGCCCGAGGGATTCGAGGGCGAATTCAGAATGATGACCTTGGTCCGTGGCGTGATCAGCCTCGCGACCATTTCGGCGGTAACGCGGAAGCCTTGCGACTCATCCGAGTGCAGCAAAACATTCTCACCGCCGGCGTAGCGCACGATGTCCTTGAACGAAACCCAGTAGGGCACGGGCAAAATCACTTCGTCGCCATGATCCACCAGCACCTGAATCGCATTGAACAGCGCATTCTTTCCGCCGGTCGAAGCGATGACCTCTTCTCGGCGATAGTCAGAATCGAAGTCCACTGCATGACGGTGCACGATCGCGTCGCGCAACTCGGGCGTGCCTGGAACAGCCGTGTACTTTGTGAAGTTCCCCTGAATCGCAGCGATGGCTGCGTCCTTAATGTGCTGAGGGGTGGCGAAATGCGGCTCGCCTGCGCCAAAATCGACGACGTCGATGCCCTGCGCGCGCAGCTTGTCAGCCTCGGCCACTACCGCCATGGTGGCTGAGGGCTCGATGCGATTGATGCGGTCGGTGAGTTTCAGGGCTTCAGTGGTCGCAGTAGTCATGCCTTCTTTTTCCTCTTCTTTTCTTTTCTGGCTAACTCTCTTCGATCCCAAACTTTGCTCATGCGGGCGTCACGCAACTTGTACGCAGGATCGAGTTTTTCTCTCAGCTTCTGCTCCACTACCTCCGGAACCAGTCCTTTCACCGGGCCACCCGCCTGCGCCACCTCGCGCACCAGGCGCGAGCTGACGTAAGAATACTTGTCGGCGGGCATCATGAAGACGGTTTCCAGCGTAGGTTCCAGCTTGCGATTCATCAGCGCCATCTGCAATTCATATTCGTAATCGCTGATAGCCCGGATGCCGCGCAGGATGCAAGTCGCATCCAGCGATTTCGCGTACTCGACCATCAGTCCGTCAAATGTATCGATGCGTACATTCTTCAGATGAGCTGTAAGCTCCTGCAGCATCGCCAGGCGCTCGGCCACGCTGAACATCGGACTCTTCTCCGAGTTCCGCAGGATCGCGACCACCAGTTCCTGAAAAATCTTGGCCCCTCGCTCGATCAGATCGAGGTGCCCGTTAGTAGTCGGATCAAACGACCCGGGATAGATAGCGATGCCTTTATGCAATAGTCCTCACAGGAACAGGCGGGCTGAATAGAAGATTCTATGCGGGCGGGAGTGGAGATGGCAATTAGGGAGAAGTGCAGGTAGTTTGTCCTAATAGTGCGCAGTGTTAGGACACTAGCGAAATTGCAGACGCTCAGGAAAGGAAACCGGCCTGGTATTCCCCGCGGCTCCGAGGTATTCTTTGTTGCAATCTTGGGGGGTACTATGACTCATGAGTTTGCAGAGCAGGTCGGACTAATCGGCGACACTTTGACTTTCGTCGGAGGCCTTATCCTGGCCTTCGATGCCGTGAACAGGGCAAGAGAATTCGAGAAAATCCGCAGGATTTCAAAAGTCCTCGCATCGGGAATCCACAGACTGATCGTCGAAGTGGAAGGTAAGACAGTAGAAGAAGAGGCCGACATTGAGGCCGTATTTCTGCGCAGGTCTGCCAGATTTGCGGCAGTCGGGTTCGCATTCCTTGCCTTTGGTTTCGTCGGAATACTGGCGTACCGCATCATGGAAATATACTACGTGCAATAAAGCGGCTTTTTTTTGTCCTTGACAAAACATGGGCCTCGTCGTATGATCCGTCTTTCTGATTGGAAGATAATCCGATAGGCGGAGAGTTCCATGATTAACAAGACTCAACAGATTTTCAGGGCTAAGGTCGCGTCCGACAGCCCCATAGCGCTACCTACGGAGTTGGTGTCGAGCCTTCACCTGAATGACGGAGACGAGGTTGAGATCTCTACCGATGGCACCGCTATCACAAACATATGTCCTGTGAACATCACGCCATCCACATTTTTCC
>WNFD01000836.1_pt1 | contig 31128 bp, 38 predicted proteins | sample 5400491 | NCBI WGS metagenome assembly WNFD01 (sample SAMN13153343, study PRJNA577476) | soil metagenome | isolation source: 120 cm saprolite under Douglas fir tree site 2 hole 2 replicate 2 | place: USA:California | collected 2015-04-18
GTACGTGATCGATCCCGAGCACGAGTACGGCAACCTTGCGCGCCACCTTGGCGGCATCGACGTCCAGCTTGCCCTCGGGTCGGGCCATTCGCTCAATGTCCTCGACCTGCGGCCCTCCGATCGCCGCGACGACTCATGGCTGGGGACCGCCACCGCCGACGCTGTGGACCTTTGCGCGACCATCAGCGGCGGTCTCGATGAGTCAGAGCGGGCATTGGTCGAAGCCGCGGTCCGGACCGCCTACACCAAAAGCGAGCAGCCTCTCTTGCGCGACGTCGCCGCAGCGCTCCCTAAGGTCTCTCGGGTGGCGGCGATCCTTCGCCGATGGGTGCAAGGCAGCCTCGGGCAGATGTTCAGCGCCCCGACCAACATCGACCTCGAAGCGCCCGTCGTCGTGTTCGGAATGCGTGAGCTGCGCGACGAGATGGTCGCGCCGGTCCACTTTCTCCTCGCTGAAGCGCTGTGGACGCGCGTCAAGCGCAGGGACCGCCGCCGCATGCTCGTGGTCGACGAGCTCGGCTTGCTGTTCGAGGACCCGACGATTCGACGCTTCGTCGTCAGCCTGGCGCGACGGATCCGCAAATACGAAGGATCCCTGGTCTTCGCGACGCAGAATCCTGGCGATCTCTTGAGCTCAGACCTCAGACCAGGGAGCCGTGGTCGCCACCAACCCGGCCCTCCTATTCTTGGGGGCACAGAGGCCCGGCGAAGCGGCCAAGCTCGAGAGCGCGTTCCACCTCAGCCCACAGCAGCGGGCGTTTCTCGAGGGCGCCGGGCGCGGCGACTTCCTGCTGGCGGCCGGTCCCGACCGCATCGCGATGCACGTCAAGGCGCCGCCCTGGCAGGAAGAGGCGATGCGGCTCGCGCGGGCGCCTACGGCGGTCGCCGCTCGTTCCCGGTAGGCTAATTTGCGTGCGGAGAGTCCTCCACTACCGCCTGTATGGGCTACCCGAGCAGCGTCTCGAGCGCGTGCATGCCCAGTTCGAAGCCCTCGCCGTCGCCCGCACGTGGCGCTGCGAGCCACCCTGGATCGCGAGCACCTTCTCCCGAGGCCTGTTCGAGATGGAGTTCTTCCGGCATCTCAAGATCGAGGATGTGACCAACACCAGCGCATCCGGTTTTGTGAAGATGGCCGGCGACGAGACCGATGCGTTGATCATCGCGATCTTCCTGCGCGACCTCAGCGCCGAGTATGGGATCAAGGCGACCTTGAAGGACGAGGACCATCCGCTGGCCAAGCTGCGCCGGCTGGAATTCGACCGTGGCCGCCTCCCGAGCGGCCAGTCGCTGGAGGAAGTGCTGGCGAAACGGCCGGTGATCAAGAAGGTCCAGGGCGAGCGCATCCTTTTCTACCCGCCGACGTTTCGGCTTCACTCGCAGAGTCCGCCGAGCCCCGAATGGGCCTACGCCCTGTGCGGCATCCGGGCTTACGCCCCGACGCTGCTGGAGGCTGAACAAGAAGCGCTCAAGATCCTGAGAGGCTTCGGCCACCTTGCCGGCTGAGGGCGCTCTCGCCCGCGAAGGAATGATCGAATCAGCCGACGGCACCAGGATCTCGTACCGCGGCTGGCCCAAGGCCGGCGCGGAAGTCTCATTCGCCGTCGTGCACGGTCTTGGCGAGCACGCGCGGCGCTACGAGCGGTTCGCGCTCGGGATGGCGAGGCATGGCTTCGCAACCTTTGCCCTTGATCTGCGCGGCCATGGCAAGAGCGCCGGCCGCCGCGGGCACGTCGATTCATGGACCCAGTGGACCGAGGACGTGGCGGCGTTCGTGGCTCACGTCGAGGGCATCGCCGGGGGAGAGGTCGTCCCGCTCGGACATTCCTTCGGCGGGGCGGCGCTGCTGAGCACCGTGCTGGCAAACAAGCTGCCCAGTGCCAGGCGATTCGTAGTCTCCAGCCCGGCGCTCCGGGTCAAGGTGCCGGTGCCAGGGTGGAAGATCGGGCTCGCCAAGGCGACGTCCAAAATCGTGCCGAAGCTGACCCTGGACAACGAGGTCGATCCAAAGCTGCTGTCGCGTGTGCCAGAGGTGGTCGAGGCCTACCGCACCGATCCCCTCGTGCACAACAAGATCTCGAGCCGGCTCTACTCCGAGTGGGTGGGTGCGTGCAAGCGCATCGTCGAGCACGCGGGTGAGATCAAGATCCCGTTCTTGATCCTCGCTGGGACCGATGACGGGCTGATCGACCCCGAAGGCAGCAAGGAGCTGCACCGCCTGACCACCTCGGTGAGCGAGCTCAGGCTCCTCGAGGGCCGATACCATGAGCCTTTCAACGACCTGGACAACGAGGAGGTCTTCGCTGTGATCGCGGACTGGTTGGCGAGGTCGTGATCGAAGTCACGCGGGTGCTGCCGATGGCGTCGAGCCTGCACCTCGATCCGGGATCGTTGTTCGCGTGGATCGTCGTCGGGCTGATCGCGGGCACGATCGCGGCCCGCGTCGTGGCCGGGCGCGGGTTCGGCTGCATCGCCGACATCGTGGTCGGGGTGGCAGGCGCCCTCATCGGCGGTTACCTGCTGGGCGCGGTGTTCAACATGAGCGGGACCGTCGGCTTCTGGGGCAGCATCATCGTCGCCTTCATCGGCGCGGCGGTGCTGTTGGCGGTGCTGAAGCTGCTGTCGGGTGGCCGGCTATGACCCTGAGCTTGCAGCCGCCGCAGCGCTGACGCGTTCGATCTCCGCCGCCACCTCGGCGGGGGCGAAGATCGGGATGTCGTGCGGCGTGTCGAACCAGCGGATTTCGACGCTGGGCGCCAGCGTTGCCAATCGCGTTGCGCCGTGCTCTTTCCAGCTGGAGATCGCGGCCGGACCGCCTCTAGCCAGCATCGCCATCGCCGGCACTTCGAGACGCGGCCAAAGCACGTCTGGCTGCGAGTCGTACAGGCCGCGCAGGAGCGCGAGCCTCACCGCCGCTGTCAGCGTGAGCACCAGGCGGTCGCCATCCTGGACCACGCGCGCTTTGACGAACGGCTCGAGGTCGTCGGCCCAGGCGCCGTCGAAATCGCGCTCCGAGGCGGCGATGGCATCTGCAAAGCTCGCAAACCGCGGCAGCGGAGGCTGCATGAATTTTTGCGCCTCCTCCCAGCTGAACATGTTGGCCGCGCTCTGGACCGGCCCGTCTATGAACACCAGCGCAGAAGCGAGACCCGGCCGTGTGCTCACCAGTTCGAGGGCGACGGTCGCGCCCCACGAATGCCCCACCACAGCGGGCTGCTCGAGCCCAAGCGCGCCGACCACGAATGCCGCGTCATCGAGCAGCTCGTCCATCGAATAAGCATCCGCAGTCGGTGCATGTGGCGGCCGGCCGGTCAGGCCGTGACCGCGCTGGTCGAGCGCTATGAGTCGGCGGCCGCCGAGATGCCGGGCCAGGCGGTCCCAGTAGCGAGCGTTCGAGCTCAATCCGTGCAGCAGGAGCAGCGGCCCATCCCGGCGCGCGTCCCCATCAACGCTCCACTCGACGTAGTGGAGGCTGACGCCGCCGCGCTCGAGCCACCCGTCGACCGGTTCGGTCACCGGCCTTAGCCTAGACCGCCGCGGCGGCTACCTTCTCTTTCTCTTCTTGAGCGGGCAAACCCTGGCTTGCCGCCGGCCGGGCGCGGCGCCTGATGAGCAGAGCTGTGAGTGCAGTGAAGCCCAGGAATGCGATGGGCACGAGAAGGGTCGTCTTCATTGCGTCGATGTAACCGCTGACGAAAACGTCGTGGGCCAATGCCGCCAGCTGCTGCTGAACGGCCGGGGGAAGACCGGAGGGCAGCTTGGCTCCGTTCTGGCCGGTGCCGATCTGGAAACCATTGCTCGCTACCGAGCTGAACGCGGCGATGAACCGGTCGCGGAAAGCCGCCGGCAGAGCGCCGGCGTGACTAACGGCCTGGTTGTGCAGGGTGGTGGCGAGCTGGTTCTGCAGCAATGCGCCCACGACCGCGCTACCGATGGCGGCTCCAAGCTGCCGCGTGGTGTTGAGAATGCCCGACGCCGCGCCCGACATCTGCGGGGAGATGTTGCGCATGGCGACGGTCGTCATCGGCGCGAAGGTCATGCCCATGCCCGCACCGGCGATGATCGCCGGGCCGAGGAATGTGAGCCATGTCGACTCGGGGCCGGCGACGATTGCGACCAGGCCGAAGCCGATCGTGAAAAGCGAGATCCCGGTCAGAAGGATGTACTTGCCGCCCACCTTATCGGCAAAGCGACCAGCGAATGGCGCCACGAACATGGACGTCAGCGACATCGGCGCGAAGGTCAGGCCGGCGACCAGTGCTGTGAAGCCACGCACCGACTGCAGGTAGATGACGAGTGGCAGGAACAGGCTGAGCATGCCGAAGCTGATAGCGGCCGCGATCCAGTTGGCGACCGCGAAGTTCCGGTCTCGAAACAGCGAAAGCGGCATGAGGGGCTCGGCCTGGAAGCGCTCCCAGACGATGAAGACGGCGAGGAGCGCGACGCCCCCGATGATCACTTCCGGGATCGTTATCCCGTAGGAGCCGATCTCGCCCCAGTTGAAGCGCTGGCCCTCGATCAGCCCGAAGACGACCGCGAACAGGCCGGCCGTCGAGAGGAAGACACCCATGAAGTCCCAGCCGTGGCGCCGGCCCGGCCGGACGTCGGGGATGATCGCGAAAGTGGCGATCAGAGCCGCGATGCCGATGGGAACGTTGACGAAGAAGATCCAGCGCCAGTCGACGTAGGTGACCAGGGCGCCGCCCACGGTCGGCCCCGCGATGGTGGCGAGGCCGGCCACGCCGCCCCAGATGCCGAACGCCGCTCCGCGCCGCTCGGGCGGGAAGAGGGTGGTGATGATGGCCAGGGTCTGTGGCGTCAGGATGGCGCCGCCGACGCCCTGCAGGATGCGGGCGAGGATGAGCTCGGTTGCGTTCTGGGAGAAGCCACAGAGTGCCGAAGCGATCGTGAAGACGAAAAGACCGATCGCGAACAGGTTGCGCTGCCCGTAGAGGTCGCCCAGCCTGCCGGCGGTGATCAGCAGCACCGCGTAGACCAGGATGTAGGCGTTCAGCACCCACAAGATCTGGTCGAGGGTGGTGTTGAGCCCCGCGCTCATGGCCGGGATGGCCACGTTGACGATCGTGGTATCCAGCAGGATCATGAAGAATCCGCTCGTCAGCACGACGAGAACCAGCCAGGGATTAGTGCGTGCCTGCGCCATGACTCCTCCTTAACTTCTCATGCCCGGAATCGATTCCGACTTTCCACTCCAGCTTGCCGTCGATGATTTCCCGCTCCAGCTTGCGGACCCACTTGCGCTCCGCGTCGAGCATCGCGACCTTGTGTTCCATCTCGATCAGGGCCAGGCGGGTGAGTCCCTGCTTGCGAAGCTCATCGAGCACGTGCTCGAACTTGGTGACGTGCGCGTCCAGCAGGGTCGCGCGTTCCTCGAGGTGGCTGGCGGCCACGGCCGCATCCAGGTGATGCATGAACATGAGTCCCGCCACGAACTGGGGATACTCGCGCACGGGTTTGCGAAGCAGCTCGCCCAGGGTTCGGCTCAGCACCTCTCGTCCGGAGTCCGTGAGCTTGTAGATGGTCCGCTCAGGGCGCCGACCCTCCTTCTCGCGCTCGACCGAAACGATCCAGCCATTGCGCTCGAGCACGTCGACCGTGTGGTAGAGCGTCCCGAAGTTGAGCCGGATGAACTCGTCATGGTGGCGTTCGCGCATGGTCGACGACATCTCGTAGGGATGCATCGGGCGCTCGTCGAGGAGCTCGAGGATCGAGAGCGCCAGCGGAGAGGAGACTTCAACGTCGAGACCGGCCATATACTCTACTTGGAGTATATGAAGTCGGATATCCGAAGTCAAGTACCCCGGCCGGAGCATCTTAACGGGCGGGGTTGTCGGGCGCCGAGCGACTGAACTAGCGTGCCGGCAAGGTGCGTCGGCTCGGGGGAGGGGAGCCAATCAGTTGGGAGGGCCCGCTAGAGGTATGTCTGGTGCGCCGGGCGCAACCGCCCGCCGCCACCGGGGGTAGTTACCGTAGATGCATGCGCAGGCGGCGGCCAACGCGCTCCCCATGAGCGGGACTCCAGAGACGCGCGCCCTGGTGGCCGGCCAGCTCATCCGGCAGGCGACCGGCGGCGACGTGGACGCCTTCGAAGAGGTGGTCCGCCGGCTGCAGCGTCGCGTTTACGGCTTCGCCTACCAGCACCTCCGCGACCTCGATGAGGCCTACGACCTTACCCAGGAGATCTTCGTCAAGCTCTTTCGCAACCTCGCGCGCTACGACGCCGAGCGCCCCTTCGAGCCCTGGTTCTGGAAGCTGGCCGCCAACACCACCATCAATTACCGGCGCAAGCGCGTGGCACCACCCACCGACCACTCCCCCGACCAGGCAATCACCGGCGCCGGCTCACTGCTCCCCGCCCATGATCCGGCGCTCGTCGACGCGCTGGCCCAGCTCGACCCCAGCTACCGCCTGCCCATCCTTCTCCACTATTACGCGGACCTCCCGCTGGAGCAGGTCGCCCAGAGCCTGAACCTCACGGTGCCGGCGATCAAGTCCCGCCTCCACCGGGCCCGAGCCCTCCTCCGCAACTCCTTGGCGGAGTCCGAGGAGGCCGGCCCCCAATGAGCACCCTCGCGTGCGCGCGCGTGCGCGTCCTCCTGGAGCCGTACGTCGATGGCGAGCTCGAACGCAACGATCCCAAGAGCGCGCAAGCCGTGCGGGAACACCTCACCACGTGCGCCGACTGCCGGCGGCAGCATGAGCAGGCCGTATCGCTGCCGTTTCGGATGCGGGCGCTCCGCTCACCAGCCCCTCCCGCATCCTTGATCGCCGGCGTGATGAGCTCGATCGCGCCGGCGCGACAGGCGTCGCGCCGCGCTTGGGGCCTACTGTTTCCGGAGGCGCTGCTGGGCGCGTTCATCCTCTGGTATCTGTCCGGGCTCGACGGCCTCACCGCGCTTGTTTCAGGGGGGTGGAGCGACCTCCAGGGCCTGGCTGTCTGGGGCTCGGGCACCGCACCGCTGCCGAACATCCCGGTCGCGGACGTCCTGCTGCTCGGCGCCTTCATCGCGCTGACGGCGATAGCGGCCTACCACCTATCGGTGCTGGCGCGGCTCGAACCGCCCGCGACGCCTCACCTCCGAGAGCGCCACCGGGCGTGAGCGAACAGGACGCAGGTGAGGGCGCGTCGCCAGATGACGCGCCCCTGACGCCTGCATCAGCAGAGGGTGCGCCGGCCGGCCCGGCTCCCGCCGGCCCACGGTCGACGCGGCGCTGGGGTTGGCCGCTCCTGGTGGCGGCCCTTGCAGTTCTCGGCGTGCTGCTGGCCGTCGCCGACACCGCTCTCTACGGACCTTCCCTGGGCCCGTACGCCACTTTCCTGATCGGTCCGTCGGAAGTGATCACCGTCCCGCGCCAGACGCCAGACCCAAAACGATTCAGCCGCACAGGGCTTCCGGAGCACATATCACTCGGGGCGCCGTTCGGCCGGCTCGGGACGTTCAGTCCGCTGCAGGCGCTACGCGCCTTCTTGAGCAACGGCGCTGGTCTCGTCCTCCTGGCGCTGGGCGTGCTGTTGCTGTTTCCCAACCGAGCCCGGGTCGCGGTCGAGCGGCTCGAGGGCCGGCACGGGCCTGAGATCGCGCTCGCGGCAGGAGTCGCCACATTCCTGCTCGCCCTGGGCGCGGCCGCCCTGCTCAGGTTCACGCTGATGTTCCTGGCGGTCGTCCCCGCCGTCCTGATCGTCGCCCTCGCGGCCGCGCTTTTCGGAATCGCGTGCATCGGGTTTGCTCTTGGGCGCGTCCTCCAGCGACGGCTGGGCCTGGGGCCGGCGCATCCACTGGTCGCCGCCCTCGCCGGCGCCCTGGTGGTCTTCGACCTGGCCGTGATCCCCTACCTGGGCGCGGTTGCGCTCGCCGCGGTCGCGATCGCCGGCCTTGGACTGGCGGTGGTCACCCGCTTTGGATCCGAATCCGGATGGTCGTTCCGCGACCTCGACTGGTGACGCCAAGAGCAATGGAGGTGAGACTCGGTTGTTGAAGAACACAAGACTGGTTGTCGCTGCCCTTGCTGCGATCGCTTTGGTGCTGGGGGGCCTGATCTACAGAGACGTCTTCGTCGGCACCAAGAATGCCGGCAATGCCCTCAACCTCACCACGGTCGGCAGGCGCACCGTGACGGCAAGCGTCACCGGCACCGGCAACCTGGTGCCGATGCAGCAGGCGAATGTGAGCTTCAAGGTCAGTGGCACGTTGACCGAGATCGACGTACGCGTCGGCGATCACGTGACTGCCGGACAGCTGCTCGCCAGGATCGACCCAACCCCGCAGCAGAACGCGCTGGCCAGCGCCCAGGCCAACCTGGCCATCGCCCAGGCGAACCTTCAGTCGGCCCAGACTCCGCTGACCCAGTCCCAGATCACGCAGCTTCGAGACAACCTGGCCAACACGCAGCAGCAATACAACGACACCGTCACGCAGGTGAACCTGACCAACACCCAGGACGCCAACCTGGTCACCGCGGACCAGAACCAGTTGGCCACCGATCAGCAGGCGCTGACGTTCAATGCCGCCTACCAGACCGCCAATCAGCTTCTCGCCACCGACCAGGCCACGCTCACGACAGCCGTCGACCAGTTCAACGCCGACGGTTGCAAGAGTCAGACCTATCCCTATTCGGGTGCGTGCGTGGCGGACTTCACCGCCGTCTCCACTGATCAGGGCAAGGTCAACACCGACCAGCTCGCGGTCAACGGGTACGCCAGCCAGGTCAACGCCGACCAGACGAGGCTCAACCAGGACACCGCCAAGCAGAACGCGGACAAGACCAGCGGCCAGCGCAGCATCAACCAGGCCGCGGCGTCGGTGACGAGCGCGCAGGACAACCTCACCACACAGACGGAGAGCAAGCCGAACCAGATCCTGTCCGCCCAGGCGCAATTGGCAAGCGCACAGGTGGCCGTCCAGACCGCCGAGCAAAACCTCGCCGCGACCACCCTTGTCGCCCCGATGGCCGGCGTCGTCAACAGCATCAACGGTGTCGTCGGAGAGACCGCTCTCACTGGTTCCGGCACCACCGCGGAGGCTCCAGGGACCCAGGCCCCGCTGCCGACGAGCGGAGCGTCGAGCGCGTTCATGGTCATCGGCGACGTCAGCGCGATGGAGGTGGTGATCCCATTCGCGGAATCCGACGCCTCCAAGCTGGCGGTCAACCAGGACACGCAGGTCACCTTCGACGCGGTTCCCAACCTGACCATCAGCGGGCACGTCGTGGCGGTGGCGAGCGCGGCCACTGTGCAGAGCGGGGTCGTCAACTACTACGCGACCGTCGCCCTGAACCAGACCAACCCAGCGCTGAAGCAGGGCATGACCTCCAACGCGACCGTCATTGTCAGCAAGGCGACGAACGCCATCGTCGTGCCGAACCTCGCGATCACAAGGCTCGGCGGCCAGGCCTACGTCAATGTCTACGCTGCCGGCAAAGAGGTCCAGACCATGATCGAGACCGGCGTGGTCGGCGACCAGTACACCGAGGTCACCGGAGGTCTCAACGAGGGCGCCCAGGTCGTCATCCCGACGCTTCGGGTGTCCAGCTCGAGCGCCGGCACCCGCAACGGAGGCGGGGGGGTCCGCATCGGCGGCGGCGGCGGATGATCAGGCTCGAGGCGGTCACCAAGACCTACCGCATGGGCAGGCTCGAGGTGCCCGCGCTGCGAGGCATCGACCTCCATATCGGCCGCGGCGAGTTCGTTGCCATCATGGGCGCGAGCGGGTCGGGCAAGTCGACACTGATGAACATCCTCGGCTGCCTGGACGTGCCGACCAGCGGTCGCTATTTCCTCGACGGCACCGATGTCGCGGGGCTCGACGACGACCAGCTCGCGATCATCCGCAATCGCAAGATCGGCTTCGTGTTCCAGAGCTTCAACCTCATCCCGAGGACGACCGCGCTGCACAACGTCGAGATGCCCTTGATCTATGCAGGCGCGCAGAACCGTCGGCCGCGGGCGCTCGAGGCGCTGGAGGCGGTCGGTCTTGGCAACCGGGCCGGCCACCAGCCGACCGAACTTTCGGGCGGTCAGCAGCAGCGCGCCGCCATCGCGCGCGCTCTCGTCACCAACCCCGCGATCCTGCTCGCCGACGAGCCCACCGGCAACCTCGACAGCGCATCGAGCGTCGAGATCATGAAGCTGCTCACAGAGTTAAACCAGGAGCAGGCTCGCACCATTGTGCTGATCACGCACGAGCGCGACATCGCCGCGTTCGCGAAGCGGATCGTCGAGCTCCGCGACGGCCTCATCCTCCGCGACGAGCGCCAGGTGGCATGAACATCTACGAAGCGCTGCGCGTCGCACTCGCCGGCCTGCTGGCCAACCGGCTGCGCAGCTCGCTGACCATGCTCGGGATTCTCATCGGCGTCGCGGCGGTGATCCTGCTGGTCGCGGTCGGCAACGGCGCGAGCGTGCAGATCAACAACCAGATCCAGGCGCTGGGCGCCAACGTCATCTTCGTGTACCCGTCCAACGCGAGGGGCACGGGTGGCGTGTCGCAAGGCTTCGGCACCAGCCAGACCCTGACCATGGCCGACGTCGACGCCATCAACAGCCGGCAGCAGGACCCCGACGTGGTCGCCGCGATTCCGATCGCGCAGAGCGGCGGCCAGATCACGTACGCGAACCAGAACTACTTCGCGCCCACGACCGGCACCACCGTCGACTTCCCGCTGGTTCGCGACTATCAGATCGCCGAGGGTTCCTTCTTCACCCAGGACGACGTCGCATCGCAACATCGCGTTGCCGTCATCGGCCAGACCGTGGCCGCCAACCTCTTCGGCAGTACCGATCCTGTCGGCCAGACCATCAAGATCAACCGTCAGAGCTTTCGGGTCATCGGCGTCTTTGCGGCCAAAGGCGGCACGGGATTGGGCTCCCAGGACAACATCGTGGTCGCGCCGATCACGACCGTGTGGGCGTACCTGAGTGGCGGGCGCGGCAAGAACATCAGCCAGATCGTCGCTTCGGCCTCTTCGGCGAGCACCGTCACCCAGGCTGAGACCGAGATCACCACGATCCTTCTTCAGCGCCACCAGATCTCTGATCCCACGCAGGCCGACTTTCAGATGCAGAGCCAGCAGGACATCCTGAACCAGGCCAACTCCATCGCCACCGCGCTCACCCTCGTGCTCGGAGCCATCGCCGGCATCTCGCTGGTCGTGGGCGGGATCGGAATCATGAACATCATGCTGGTCACGGTCACCGAGCGGACTCGCGAGATCGGGATTCGTAAGGCGATCGGCGCGCGGTGGCGTGACGTGCTGATGCAGTTCCTGATCGAGGCGATGTTCCTGAGCGGTCTGGGTGGCGCGCTCGGCATCGCACTCGGGGCCGCTCTCGCCTTCGAGGCGCCGCACATTCCCGCCATCGCGAGCTCCAGCTTTCCGCCGCCTGTCGTCTCGATCCCGTCGGTGCTGCTCGCCTTCGGCGTTTCCGTCGGCATCGGCCTGTTCTTCGGCATCTACCCGGCGAACCGCGCAGCCCGCCTGCACCCGATCGAAGCCCTGAGACACGAATAGAGGAGTGACTGGATGAAGACATACGTCGTTGCCCTGGTGGTGGTGGTGGCCGTGCTTGGAGGCTTCTACGGCGGCTACAAGGTCGGGCAGAACAACGTGAGCGCCAGCGCTTCGACGACGGGCGGCCGGGCCGCTGCCGGAGGCGGCTCGAACGCGTTCACGGGCGGCAGGGTGGGCGCGGTCTGCCCCTCACCTGGTGCCACTCCCGCGGCGACGGGAAGCCAGGGTCTTGCCCGCGGGACCGTGACCAATCTCAACGGAACATCGCTGACCGTGACCAACACCAGCTGTGACGTGAAGGTGACGTTCGGACCGACGGTGACCATCCAGAAGCAGGTGCTTGGCTCGACAGCGGATCTGCAGGACAACCAGACGGTCACCATCACCGGGACTCGCCAGGCTGACGGCTCGATCCTGGCCCAGACCATCCAGATCGGCCCGGCCGGGGGTGGCGGTCGCACCGGCCAAGGTGGCGGGGCAACGGGGTCGGGCAGCGGCGGCGGGGGTTAGGCGCCAGGCGTGCCTGCCCGCCTGGTCTGGGCGCTGGTGGCGCTGGTCCTCGGGCTGGGCGGCTGGTTGATGCTGGTCGACGGCGTGCTCGGCAACTCGGGTTACGTCGTCGTGGGCGTTGGCGTGGGGATCGGTTGCGCTCTCATCGGCAGCCTCGCCCACGACGCGCTGGCGGGCCCGCGCGAGCGTCTATGAGCCCTTTGTCTTAACAAGCAGGGTTGCCGACCGATTTTTCGCGTTATAGAGTCGGCCCAGGTGTCGACGGCTCGGGGGAGGGGAGCCAAATCAGGGAGGGCCCGCCAAAAGAGCGCCCTTTTCGGCTAGGCGGCTCCCAGCGGTTTTTCGTACCAGCCGACGTCCCAGTAGCGGTCGAACTTGCGGCCCTGCTCTGTGAAATGGGCGACCCGCTTGAACCCCAATCTCTCGTGCAGCGCAATCGACGCCTGGTTGGGCAACGCGATCCCGGCATAAGCCCGGTGCACGTCCTCTCCCTGTAGCTGCTTGAACAGCTCTTCGTACAGGCGGGTCCCGATGCCGCGCCCGACCGCGTCGGGAGCGAGGTAGATGCTGGTTTCGACGGACGTCTCGTAGGCCGGCTTCGGCCGAAAACGACTGCTGCACGCGTAGCCGATCACTGATCCATCACCGACCCCGACCACGACGCGGTACCGCCCGGTGCTGTTGTAGTGCGCGAACCATTCGCGCCGTGCATCCATTGTCATCGGCTCGACGTCGAACGTGAAGTGAGTCTCGAGCACGTACCGGTTGTAGATGTCGTTGAGCTGGCCGAGGTCTTGCTCGGTGGCAGGCCGGATCGAGACCTTGCTGTTGCTCAGCTGCATGCGCGTCTCCAGAAGTCCACGTCCCAAGTCTATTGGGCCGCCTCAGGGTCGTTCCGGCGCCCGGCGCGCCAGAATGGGGAATGTGGACCAGGTTGCGCTCGAGGGCATGTCGTTCCGCGGCCGGCATGGAGTCCGGCCCGCCGAGCGGGAGCAGGCCCAAGAATTCAAGGTTGACATCGAAGTCGATGCTGACCTGTCGGAACCTGGGCGGACTGACCGGCTCGAGGACACTATCGACTACACGCAGCTGCGTGCGATCGCAAAGGAAACCATCGAAGGTGACTCCGTGAAATTGCTCGAGACCCTGGCCGCGCGGATCGCCGACAGAGTCCTCGCCTTGCCCAAGGTCAGGGGCGTGACCGTGCGGGTAGCCAAACGGCCGGTGAGCATGACGCCCATCGAGTCCGCGGCGGTGCACATTAATAGGACGCGCGCATGACCATCGCCTATTTCGACTGCTTCGCAGGCATCTCCGGCGACATGACCCTCGGGGCGCTGCTCGACGCGGGCGCCGATCGGGCCGTTCTCGACGCCACGGTCGAAGCCTTACGCCTTGGCGACGAGGTGAGCGTCGAGGTCCGGCACGAACAACGTGGCCACGCCGGCGGCACGCGCGTCATCATCCAAACCGGGGGCCGCGTCGAGCGGACGATGCCTGATTTGCGAGGCGCCGTCATTGCGGCCGGCATACCGGATGAGGTCCGCCGTCCGGCCCTAGCTGCGCTGGAACGGCTGGGTCGAGCCGAGGCGAGGCTGCATGGTCTTCCTGAGTCGAAGATCCACCTCCACGAGCTTGGCGGCGCCGACACCCTGGTGGATCTGGTCGGTGCCTTCTGGCTGCTCCAGAACCTGAGCGTTGCGCAGGTCTACGCGTCGGCGCTGCCCGCGCCGGCCGGGCGCGCCGGTGAGATGCCGCTGCCGGCCCCGGCCAGTATGCGGGTGCTCGAGGCAACAGGCGCCACGTTCCAGGCGACGGACGAAACCCGTGAGCTGGTCACCCCGACCGGGGCGGCGATCCTGGCTGTCGCCGCGAAGTTCATGCGCCCGGCGATGTCCCTGCAGTCGATCGGCTACGGGATCGGCGCGCGAGAGGTTCCAGGCAATGCGCTGGCCGTATGGATCGGCGAAGAGGCTGTCACTCAAACCGGGGTGACGATGATCGAGACCAACATCGACGACATGGCTCCCAACCTCATCGCCGCGCTCTGCGAAGACTTGATGGCGATGGGCGCGCTCGACGTCAGCGTCTTACCTGCGGTGATGAAAAAGGGCCGCGCCGGTCACGTGCTTGCGATCATGGCGACATCCGACACCGTGGCGCTGCTCACGGACCACCTCCTCCGCTACAGCACAACCCTTGGCGTGCGGCTCACCAAAGCGGATCGCGTGATCGCGCAGCGCCGGATGATCGATGTGCGCACCCCATTCGGTCTTGCCCGCGCGAAGGTGAAAGAGCTGGGGGGGAAGCCCATCGACGTTGCGCCCGAGTACGAGGACTGCCGTCGCCTGGCCCGGGAATCCGGTGTCGATCTCGCGGTCGTGATGCGCGCGGTCACTGTAGCTGCCCGCCAGGAATTGGGATTGGACTAGAAGGCGTTCGGTCCTGGCCGCTCCACGGGCTCGTTGCGCGTGGGCAGCAGCCTGGAGGCACCCGCGACAATTAGTTGGTGACCGCAAAAGTGCTCGATGGCAAGGCTGTCGCGCAGCAGATCCTCGATGATATCGCCACCAAGGTGGGTGCCCGAGTTGCGATGGGCAAACCGCGCCCCAAGCTGGCAACTGTGATCGTCGGCGACAACCCTGCCTCCGCGCTATATGTCCGCAGCAAGCAAAAGAACGCGAGGCAGGTCGGCATCGACTCTGAAGACCACCGACTGCCAACCGAGGCATCGACCCAGCAATTGCTGGAGCTTATCGGCAACCTCAATCGAGACGAATCGGTCAGCGGCATCCTGGTGCAGCAGCCTCTCCCGGTGCACATCGACCTCGTCCAGATCGTCATCGCGGTGGACCCGGTCAAGGACGTCGATGGCTTTCATCCCTTTAATGCCGGCCTGGTTGCGCTGGGTCTGCCGGGCGGAATCGAACCGTGCACGCCGAGCGGCATCGTCGAGCTGCTCGATCGGGGCGGCGTGCGCATCGAAGGCGCCAACGCCGTGGTCGTAGGCAGAAGCAACATCGTGGGCAAACCCACGGCGCTGCTGCTGCTCAGGCGAAACGCCACAGTAACCATCTGCCACACGCGAACCAAGAATCTCGCGGCCCACACCAAGAATGCGGACATCCTCGTCGCCGCGGCGGGCAAACCCAATCTCATCACCAGGGACATGGTCAAGCCGGGTGCGGCGGTCGTCGACGTGAGCACGAATCGCGCCGAGGGAATCCAGGTCGGCGACCTCGGTCCGGGGGTAGATGAGGTGGCTGGATGGCTGACGCCGAATCCCGGCGGAGTGGGTCCGATGACGCGGGCGATGCTGGTCCGAAACACTTACGAGGCCGAGATCCGCCGCCGCCCGTAGGCGCTCCCGACGGCAACCTGGTCGAGATTGAGTCGCGCCGAGGCGCGGCCTTAACAGGCAGGGTTGGCGGCCGTATGAAGTTGCGGTTGAATTGGGGCGCTAGGTCGGTTGGGCTCTGGGGGAGGGGAGGGCCCCGCAAGGGGGTGAGGGATTTTTCAGCCGCCCGCGAGAATTAGGGCGTGACCTATCCCGAGGCCCTCGCCTACATCTCTCGGCTCGGCCGATTCGGAATGAAGCTCGGCACCGAGAGGACGCGGGCGATCCTCGATCGGATGGGCAATCCCGAACGCGGCCAAACCGGCGCCCTAATAGCGGGTACCAATGGCAAAGGCTCCACCGCCGCGTTCCTCGCCTCAATACTCCGGGCTGCGGGCCACAAGGTGGGTTTCATGCCCAAGCCACATCTCATCTCCTACACCGAGCGCATACAGGTCGACGGGACCCCGATCAGCGAGCGCGACTTCGCTCAAACGCTCGAGGACCTGAAGCCGACGCTCCAGGCGATCGCCGAAGAGATGGGCCAGGCGACCGAGTTCGAGATGCTCACAGCGATGGCGCTCGCTTACCTCGCGCCGCGCGTCGACCGACTGGTGTGCGAGGTCGGCCTCGGCGGCCGGCTCGATGCCACCAACGTCCTCGACCTCGGCGTCGCCGTCATCACCAACGTCGCCCTGGACCATCAGAAATACCTGGGCACGACGATCGAGCAAATCGCCAACGAGAAGGCCGCGATCATCAAGCTGGGCAACCGAGTGGTCACGGGCTGCGAGGGTGTCGCCCTGGCGATCGTCGAGCAGCATGCACGAAGGGCTGGCGCGAGCCTGTTGCGGCTTGGCAAAGAGATCGAGGTCCAGGCGACGTCCCGGGGTTGGGATGGGCACGTCGTCTCGGTCGCCGGTCCTGGTTTCGAGCACGCCGGACTGATCGTTCCGCTCGTCGGCGACTACCAACCCGACAACGCGGCCCTCGCGGTTGCCACCGCGCACGCGATCGGCGATATCAGCGACGAGGCGACACGCCACGGGCTGGCACATGTCTCCTGGCCGGGCCGCCTGCAGATGATCGCGACGCGCCCGCGTGTAGTGCTTGACGGCGGGCACAACCCGGCTGCGATGACCAGGTCAGGAGAATCCCTGCGGCGGCTGATCGGATCCGAGCGGCTGGTCACGGTGTTTGCGATGCTGAGCGAACGCGACCCCGTCGAGCTCCTGGCGGCGCTTCGCACTTTGAGGCCTGATCGCGCCGTGTTCACCGAGCCGACGAGCGCCGGCGGCCACGCGGCTCCCGCCGCCGAGCTGGCGCGAATATTCGGTGGCGATGCAGAGGCCGTCTTACCGCCACAGGCAGCCCTCGACCGGGCCAAGGCGCTCGCGGGCCCGGACGGTAACGTCCTCGTGTGCGGCTCGCTGTACCTCGTGGGCGAGATCCTGGCGTCGAGTCATTGAGGATCCGACTGTTGTGAATTGCCGATGAAGGGGCGAACATGCAGAACGTGAACGGCCAGAGGTTCTATCGAAGCGGCAACCGGATTCTCGGCGGCGTGTGCGCCGGACTCGCTGAACGGTTTCATCTGGATCCTCTGTGGGTGCGGCTGGCTTTCCTGCTCCTGGTTTTCTTTCAGGGTGCCGGATTGTTCGTCTACATCGTCCTCTGGCTGGTGATGCCCGAGCGGCTGGAGGGTGGTGGCGAACGAAGCGGCTTCGGGGCAATGACCTCCGACCTAAGGCGTATCTGGGGCGAGCTTCAGCGCCAGCTTGGAAGCAACCCTCCACCGGCGGCAGCGCCGGCCGAACCGGCACAGCCGGCTTCGGGTTCAGTTGCTCCGGGGCCTCAGAAACCCGCCATCTCGCAAAACCAGAGCCTGCTGTTGGGCGTGATCCTGGTCATCCTCGGGCTGGGCCTGCTGGGCAGCAATATCGGGATCATCAACTGGTCGGTGGTGTGGCCCGCGGCACTGATCACGCTCGGCATCGTCATCCTGGTTCGCAATCTCGAAAGGCGACCCTGATCGTTCCGTCAGCGGTGGCTGACGAGCTTCTGTAAGTCGATCTTCCAGTCGCGGTGCTGCGCGCGAGCAAATGTGAAACAGAGATAGAAGGAGCCGGCGATCATCGGCAGCAGAAGGATCGAACCCAGCAGCGCCCAGACCAGCCCCGCCGTCGCTGCGATACCACCCAAGAGGATCGCGGCCACGACCAGACCGAACGCCCCGACGAGCAGCTCGCCGGCGTTGTGAACCTTCTCCTCCACAGGAGCGGCGGCCGGCGGCCCTTGCGCCACGGGTCGCGAGCGACCCAGGGTTGTCACCAGCCCGTACAGGAGCAGGCTTACGCCGGCCAGGCCGGCCAGGAGTGTGATCACCTCGAAGACAAGCCCCTGGCGTGTGTCGGCAACACGGGTCGCGGCGAAAAAGGCGGCCACGATGAGAATCGCGCCCGCTCCGAGCGCCGGCCAACGCACCTCTAACTGGAGGCCCCGATGAGGTTTGCCCGCAGCCTGCGCATGCCCTTCAACCAGCGGTCGTAGTCCTGGGCTTTGCGGTTGAAGTACTGGGCGACCTCGGGATGGGGCAGGATCAGGAACCTCTCGGCTCTGATGCCCTCGACGACAACGCCGGCCACCTCCTCGGGTTCGAGGGCGCCGGTGGTCAAGAAGTCGGTGCCGAGGAGCCGGCGCTCAGCGGCGAGCATGTCAGTCTTCACGCCTTGCGGGCACAGGCAAGACACCCGGATCCCCTCGTCGCCGTGGGCGATGGCGAGCCACTCGAAGAATGAGAGGGCCGCAGCCTTCGTCACCCCGTAAGGAGCGGCGAAGACGTGGTTGAGGAGCCCGGCCGCAGACACGGTGCCGAGCAGATAGCCCTCCTTGCGATCGAGCATCCCGGGCAGAACGTGGCGTGCAACGAACACGTGCGACATCAGGTTCACTTCCCAGATGCGCTGCCAGTCGGATGTGGCCGCTTCGGGTCCTCCCGCGACCCCGATACCGGCATTGGAGCAGAAGATGTCTGTGCGGCCATGGGCGCTTTGGACTTTTTCCACAAGGTCGGCGACCTCGTCCTCGTGCGAAACATCGCATGTAATGGCCATGCCGCCGATCTCTCGTGCGACGGTCCGGGCGCCATCGGCATCGGTGTCGGCCACGATCACAGCCGCCGCACCTTCGCCGGCGAATCTGCGCGCAAGCGCTCGGCCGATGCCCCGGGCGCCGCCCGTCACGACGACGACGCGATCAGCGACTTCCATGCGCAACCATCCCTCGAGCCGGACTGACCGCGATCATTGCCTCTTGCGAGTCTAGCCCTCGATGCGCCTGTGCCGGTCTGGGCGTGATGGTCGAGGCACCCTCAAAAAAATATTTGCGAAATTAGGGAAAGCGGGTGGTTTCGGAGACGAGCGATAGCGCATAGAATCTCTCCCCATGGTCGGTGGGGGCCTCGACTACAGCGCGCCCTTTCAGCGCGCCATCGAGCTGATAGGGAAGCGCTGGACCGGGGCGGTCGTCAAGGCCCTGCTCCCTGGGCCCGCGCGCTTCAATCAATTGCTCGCCGGCATCCCCGGCATCAGTGATCGAGTGCTCACCGAAAGGCTTCGCGAGCTGGAGACCGAGGGCATCGTCGAGCGCCTCGTGGATCCAGGGCCGCCTGTGCGAGTGAGCTACCGGCTCACGTCTCGTGGCCGCGCGCTGCAGCCTGTGCTCGCCGCCGTCGAGGAGTGGGCGGAAAGCTGGCTGGTGACGGCCGCGGCCGCGGTCGGCTGAACAGACAGACCTCTGGCGGGCCCTCCCTTCCCGTTGGGCCCCTCCCCCAGCCCGACACGCCGACCGCCTCACTCTATTGAGATCGAGACGGCCGCACAACCCAGGTTGTAAAGGACCTTTGCACGACCCGATCCGGCCTTCCCAGCCGCCCGCACCCCGGCTGATAGGCTTTACCGAATGCCGATTGGCGACTTCCTGCGGCGCCGGCCGGACGCTCTCACTTGCCCGGCATGCGGTTCGCCTCTGCCCCCGGGTGCGATCTTCTGTCCCGCGTGCGGCGTCAAGGTTGACGACCCGACGGCCGAGCCCCTCCACATCGTGGACCGCACGACCGGGCTATTCAACGATCGCTTCGTCCGCCCCGTGCTCGAGGATGAGCTCGCGCGCGCGCATCGGTACCAGCGCAACCTCGGCGTCCTTCTTATCGAGGCCAATGGAGCCGGCACCGCCGATGAGGCCCTGAAGACGATGGCGGCCGCCCTGGCGGGCACCGTGCGCGACGTCGACACGCCTGGAGTTTTGGGCCGCACGCCGCCGCAGCTGCTTGCCATACTGCCCGACACCGACGTCGCCGGGACGGCGCACGCGGCCAACCGCGTCCTCTCGGCCGTCAACGAAGCGCTCAAGTCGAGCGGCGGTCAGGCACTCGTCGGCCTGGTCTGCGTCCGACCCGGCCAGCGCGTCCGGGCCGGGGCGGTCATCGAAAGCGCCAGCCGATCGCTGCGTTCCGGGCGGCCCGAGATGATGGGCAAGCCCGCCTGACGCTCGAGATCTATCTCGTCCGCCACGGCGAGACCGAGTGGAGCCGCAGCGGCCAGCACACCAGCCGCACCGATCTCCCGCTCACGCCTGCCGGCGAAGCCGAGGCCTTGGGGTTGCGCACGCGACTCAGCAGCCTGACCTTCGATGCAGTCTTCTCCAGCCCGCTGCAGCGCGCGGTGCGCACGGCGGAGATCGCGGGTTTCCCGAATCCACGGCTCACCCCGCTGCTCCGCGAGTACGACTACGGCGAGTACGAGGGCGTCACCACCAGAGCGATTCTCGAGAGACGACCCGGCTGGGAGCTCTTCAAGGACGGTTGCCCGGACGGCGAGACGCCCATGCAGGTCTATGCCCGAGTCAGCGAGTTCATCGGCATCTGCGAGGCGCTCAACGGTCGCATCCTTGCGTTTGCGCACGGCCACATCCTTCGCGCGTTGGCGGCGGCGTGGCTTCGCCTGGACATCACCGCCGCCGCGGGATTCCAGCTCGACGTGGCCACGTTGAGCCGGCTTCGAGAGGACCCCGAACACGGCCGCCTGCTCGCGATGTGGAACGCCCCCTGACACTTGATGGTCATGAGCGTCAGCGCTTCCGGCGCAGGCTCCAGGTACGGCTCCGGACGCCCGGGAGCCCGGCGAACACCAGGTAGGCAGAAGTTTCTACTTCCGCGCGATAGGTATGGCGTTCGCCGGGATTGATGAGGAGCATCTCGCCGGCGTCCACCGCGCCTTCCGTCGACCCGTCGTCGAAGTGAAGACGGCCCACAGTCACGATCAGGGCGACTGGGATTGCATTGCGGTGCTCGGGCACTTTCTGCCCCGGTTCCAGCCGCAGTCCGACCACGCGCATCGACCCGCAATCGGCGATCTGCTCGAAACCAAAGGCGCGATGCGATCCGCCCGGCGGTGCTGACACTATGGATGGATATCATGCGGCCCGACGCAAGCCGTCAACATCGAGGCGTGGACATCGTTCACGCTACCGGCACAAGCGGCGCACGCGATGCCCGTGGCGTGGTGGTCGTGATCGACGTCCTGCGTGCATTCAGCGTCAGCGCATATGCGCTGGCGGGCGGCGCGCGCGAATGCATTCTCATGCCGACGGTCGACGAGGCCCGCAGCATGGCGCGGCGGATCCCGGATGCGATCATCTCGGCGGAGGAGAACGCGCTCCCGGTGCCTGGGATTGCCATCAGCAACTCGCCCACACAGGTCCGGGCTGCGCACATGGAAGGGAAGACGCTCATCCAGCGTTCCAGCGCCGGCACGCCGGTGATGGGCGCGGTCCGATCGGGGGAAGCCATGCTGGCGGGAAGTCTTGTTGTCGCAAGCGCGACCGCGCAAGCGTGCCTGTTGAGGCATCCAACCGTCGTGACGCTGGTCGCATCCGCGGACTTCCCCGAAGACCACGCGTGCGCGAAGTTCATCGAGGCCGTGCTGCGCGGCGTTCCCCTCGACCTCGACGCACTGCTGTGGCCGCTGCGCGAGAGCGAGCGCTATCGGAAGGTGATGGCAGGACTGTGGCCTGGCTTTCCTCCGACCGACATCGAGCTCGCGCTCGCGGTCGATCGCTTTGACTTCGCGATGCCCGCCACCAGGGTCGACGACCATATCGCGCTGAGGGCGGTCAAGCCCGCTTAGGGCACGGCGGGCGCAAGCTTTCGGGCCCGATGTCCGTCTTGATAGTTGGGGGCCGTGCGCAATCTTCTCGCCGCCGGCATGACGCTGGCACTGGTGGCCGTCGCCGCCTGCAGCCCGCCTCGGGCGAGCTCATCGACGGGCTGCGTGAACGCTGAGGCGCCACACCATGCATACGTCGTCGTTCAGCACCTGTCCGGTGCATCCTTTCAACGCTGCGTCGGCTTCACCGGCCCCATGATCGACGGCCAGACCCTCATGGATCAGTCAGGTGTGCAGTACGACGCCCACTCGCTGAACTCTGGCAAGGCGGTCTGCCAGGTGGACAACGAGCCCAAGCAGTTCAGCGAGTGCTTCCCACAAAACCAACCTTACTGGGCGCTGTTCGTCGAGACCCGCGGCGCCTGGACGAGCTCGGCGGGCGGCTTCACCGACGCCCGGCTGCACGACACCGAGGCGCTCGGGTGGCACTACGTCCCCTCCACGGATCCATCGCCTGGGCCGCCGCCACTCGCCGAACAGCTGCCGGCCGCCGGCAGCTAATTTAGCTGACGACAGCAATCGCGACCGCGATCAGAAGTCGAGGCCGCGGATCGCGCGTACGCCGCGATCGAACGCGTGCTTCACCTTTCTCATCTCGGTCACGGTGTCCGCGAGCTCGACCAACTCAGCGGGCGCGTCGCGGCCGGTGGCGATGATGTTCACCGACGCCGGCCGCTTCCGGATCACGTCGACGACCTCCGCCGTCGAGATCCAGCCCCAGTTCATCGGGTATGTGATCTCGTCGAGGACGACGAGCCCGTACTCACTCGACTCGATCCTTTCCTTAGCCACCGTCCAGGCGTGGCGGGCGATCGCCTCGGTGCGGTCCATGTTCTTGCTGTCCCACGTGAAGCCGTCCCCGATCGTCAGCCACTCGATGCCAAGGCTGGTCGCCGCCTTCTGTTCGCCCACCTTCCACTTCCCCGATTTGACGAACTGGATCACGCACACCTTCCAGCCGCGCGCCACGGCGCGCATCGCGGTCCCGAAAGCGGCGGTCGACTTCCCCTTCCCGTCACCGGTGTTCACCATCACGATCGATGTCGCTTTGCGTGTGGCGAGCGCGGGCCCTTTGGTCGGGACCTGCTTCGATTTCACGGCAGCACTTCACTCGACGTCGACACGTGAAGCTCGAATGCTAGGGGAGATAGCCTGTTGACGCGTTGACGTTCCATCAATTCCGGCGCCTGTGCTTGTCGCTGCCAGAGGTCGAGGAGCGCGAGACCTGGGGCGAAGCCACCTTCCGGGTCCGCGACAAGATCTTCGCGATGGGGTCGGGGGAAGGTTCGCACGTTTCGATCAAGGCCTCGCTCGACGACCAGTCGGGGCTCATAGCGATAGACCCTGACACCTTCGCCGAATCGGCCTACACCGGGCGGTACGGGTGGGTGAGGGTGAGGCTGCGCACCGTCGGCCCGGAGCTGATGGCGCGCGTGGTCACCGCCGCCTGGAAGCGGACGGCGGCCAGGCGCGCCGTGGCTCAGTTCGAAGCCGAGCCTACTCGTGCCTCCGGCCGAAGCCGAGCATCCTCAGCAAGAACAGGAGGATCACCGCGCCCACGAAGGCGACCACCATCGCAGTGATGATCGGGTGGCCCGCGATCTGAAAGTTGATCTTGAAGACCTGGGCCAGGATGCCGCCGATGAAGGCGCCGAGCACGCCGGCGACGAGGTCGCCCAGCAGGCCCAGGCCGTGACCGAGCGCCACGCGGCTGGCGAGCGCTCCGGCCACGAGGCCGACCAGGATCCAGATGAGGATCGTGTCTACGTCGAGGCGGATGTCAATCACTTCACCGACTCCCTTCTAGAAAAAACGAACCTGTACCGACGATCATGCGGCTTTTGCGGCCAGTTCTTGCAGCACGGCGCCAAGAACTCGATTGAACGCTGGGAAGGGGTGGATCACGTCGGCGAGCGTGCGCAGGGGCGTGCCGGCCTTGAGCGCCAGCACCAGCTCGCCCAGGATCTCTCCCGCGCGTGGCGTGACCAGCGTGGCTCCGACGAGCACGCCGCGATCGCGATCTCCGACGAGCTTCAACATCCCGTCGTGGAAATCATGGATGTAGCCCCGCGCGGTCTCGGCCGGATCGGCGGACGCGGTCACGACGTTGATGCCCTGCTCGCGGGCGGCAGCCTCGGTCAGGCCGACCGAGGCGACCTCCGGGTCCGTGAAGGTGACCCGGGGCACGGCGGTGTGATCGGCGCGCGCGTCCTCTCCGCGGAGCCTGCGTGCCACGATCTGGCCGTGGTAGAACGCGAGGTGGGTGAACCCGCCGAGGCCGGTCACGTCGCCCGCGCCATAGACGTTGACGCGCGCCTCCAGGGTGGCCGGGTCCACCTTCAGCCAGCCGCGCTCGGTTCGCTGCAAGCCGGAAGCCTGCCAGGCCTCGAAGTTGGCCCGTCTCCCGGTCGCCACCAGGAGGCGATCGGCGTGGACCGTGGCCCCTGACTTGAGGGAGACGATCACGCCGACCGCTGCCTTCTCGACCCCGGTGCAGGGGTCGCCGGTCAGCACCGTGATGCCATCCGCGTGGAGATGCGGGCGCAGCGCAATGCCGGCCTCGGGTTCCTCAGCGCCGAGGAACCGAGGGCCCGCTTCGATCACGGTCACCTTCGTGCCGAAGCGGGCGAACGCCTGCCCAAGCTCCACGCCGACGGCGCCGCCGCCGAGGATGGCAAGCGATGCCGGCAGCTCTCGCGGCAGCACGGCCTGCCGGTTCGTCCAGAAGTCGACGGTGTCGAGACCCGGGATCGGAGGAATGGCCGCGGTGCCTCCGTTGGCGATCACGACAGCGCGCCGGGCAACCAGGAGCTCCCCGCCAACTTCGACTGTACGCAGGTCGGTGAGCTTTCCCTCGCCGCGCACGAGTTTGGCGCCGGTCGCTTCCATGGCCGCCGCGGGCCGAGTGTCGTCCAGGTCTCGGGCCATCCAGTAGACGCGCTTCGACACTTTCGGGAAGTCCAGGTCCCATTCGACTCGAGAGGCGGCCAGCGTGCGCGCACGGGCGGCTTCCTCGAGGGTTTCCCCCGAGCGCAGCAGCGTCTTCGATGGGATGCAGCCCCAGTACGGGCATTCGCCGCCGACGAGCTCGCGTTCGACCACCGCCAGCGTGAGCCCGCTGCCCTGCAGCCCGCCGGCGATCGCCTCTCCGGCGACGCCACCGCCCAGGCACACGACGTCAAATTCCTGCGCCAACCTGATCACCTCCGCCCGCGTTACCGCGGCGCCACGATCCCAACAGCGACGTGCCCGTGAACGTACGGTAACCGACGCGCGTTCGAGAACCCGGACATGGAAGAATCAGCGGAACCCTGATGAATCTGAAGCTCTGCTCAACGAGGTCGGTGGCCGCTCTTGCCGCGATGGCCTTCGTCGCGGCGGCGTGTGGAGACACTGGGCCCACCTCCAGGGGCTCGCTCACGATCGCAGGATTGAACTCCCCCAAGAGCACCATCCTGGCCGACATCTACGGACAGGCTCTCGCACACGACGGATACTCGATCACCTACAGGCTACTGGCCGGTTCGCGTGACGCCGTGGTGCCCGCGCTCGAGGCAGGCCTGGTCGACCTGTATCCCGGCCTCGCTGCCACCGACCTGGAGTTCTACAACAAGAGCGCGGGCGAAGCCAATGGCTACGCAGGCTCCACCACCGCCAAGCTCATCAGCCACCTCCAGCCGCTCGGGCTCACGGCGCTCACGCCCTCAATGGCGGCGGACGAGTACGCGTTCGCCGTGACCAAGGCCACGCAGACGAAGTACAACCTCACCAGGCTCGAGGACCTCGCGGCCATTGCCGGCCAGCTCACGCTCGGGGCTGGGCCCGATTGCGCCACCGCGGCGTTCTGCGCCCCCGGGCTCAGCAAGACGTACGGCATTAATTTCAGAAGCGTCAGGGCGCTCGATACCGACGGCCCGCTGACGCGCGCCGCGTTCGCGGATGGCAGCATCGACGTCGGCCTGGTGCTGAGTGGTGACGGCGACCTCGACTCGCTCGGGCTGGTCGTGCTGCAGGACGACTTGCACCTGGAGAAGGCGGACAACGTGGTGCCGATTCTTCGCCAGGCGGCGGCGAACCCCGAGGTCACGAAGGTGCTCAACGCCATCGACGCCAAGCTCTCCACCGCCGACCTGACGACCATGAACAACCAGATCTCGACCCTGAAGCAGGATGCCGCCGCCGTCGCGACGGCCTGGCTGCAGCAGCACCACTACTGGAGCTGAGCGAGGCCTCCCTTCACGACGCGGCCGTCCTTGACCACCATCCAGAAATTCGATGGACGCGTAAGCGCTGCCACGTCCTGCAGCGGGTTGGTGCTCACGACCACGAGGTCGGCGGCGCAGCCGGCCTCGATGGCGCCGACATCAGCCAATCCGAGGGCCTTCGCCGAACCGATGGTCGCCGCACAGACGGCCTGGTGCGCGGTGAGTCCGCCCTCGACCATGCGAACGAGCTCGAGCGCGTCGGCGCCGGGCGGACCGCTGTCGAAACCCATCGCCAGGGTGACCCCGGCCGCACGCGCGGCGAGCAGGGTGCGATACGCCTCCTCGCGCTGGCGCTTGGCCTGCTCGACCAGGCGCGGCTCGAAGCGATCCGCCAGGCGATCGGCCACGTCGTGAAAGGTGGAGAGGGTCGGCACCAACACCATGCCCCGCCGGGCCATCTGGTCGAGGAGCTCGGGGGCGCGGTGCAGGGAGAGACCGTGCTCGATGGTGTCCGCCCCACCCTCGACCGCGCGCCTCACCGCGCCCAGGCCTTCCGCGTGCGCCGCCACCCGAAGCCCCAGCCCATGCGCCTCGTCGACGAGCGCGTCCATCTCCTCCCGGGTCAGCTGCGCGGGTTCGGGGTCCTCACGCACCACGCTCCGAGCTCCGCCTGCCATCACCTTGATGTAGTCGGCGCCTCGCCGGAGCTGGTTGCGAACGCACTGCCGGATCTGCCACGGACCGTCCGCCTCCTCGTACATCGACTTGAACAACACGGCGCCGGGAGCGGTGGCCGAAACGATCCGCCCGCAGGCGAGAATGCGAGGCCCCTCGGTCAGCCCAAGGCGGACGGCTTCTCGAAGGATGATCGCGTTGTCGTCATAAGAGCCGACGTCGCGGATCGTGGTGATACCGGAGCCAAGGAAAGCCCGGGCCGCGTTGGCGAGGACGAAGTAGACGAGCTCCCGGTTGCGTGGCGCTTCGCCCTTCAGGACCGGCGGAATGGCGAGATCGCCCACCATCGCGGGGTCGTCCCCCAGGTGGATGTGCGCGTCGATGAGACCTGGCATGAGAAATCGGCCGCCGAGGTCGATCGCTGATTCCGGCGCCTTGGTGCCCTCGACTGCGCAGATGCCGGCGATCGTCGCGCCCTGCACAGTGACGCACATTCGCTCCTGCGGCGACGCGCTGCGCGCATCGATGATCGTTGCGTTCCAGAGGACGAGCTCGCTCATCAATCTTCGAAGAGACGTTTTCTGAGTGCTTCGCAGAAGACCGCTGCGGAGGCCTCCTCGCCCATCGCCGACGTGATGTCACCGACCGCCTCGCACAGTTCCAGGCTGCCGACGCCAAGGGTCGGGAGCTCCGGCGCGTCCCCCAGCACGTCGCATGCCATGACGGCTTCGATGGTCAGCAGCGTCTGGAGGCGGTGCAGGAGCGTTCTCGTGAGCGTCACGGATTGCGGTGCCAGCGTGCTGTGGTCCTCTGCATCCGGGTTCACCAGCGTGGTGGCGAGCGTGACCGGGTTAGCGAGGTGCTTGATCTCCGCCAGAAGCGCGGACGCGGAATGCACAGACGGGCCCGCGTACGGGCGGAACGGGAAGCGAAGCCGCCAGGCAGCCATCTTTCCGGCCGGAATCCCATGGAACCGCAGGCGATTGATACGCCGCTCCGAAAGCATCGCAACGTGGGCGAGAGCCAGCCGAAGTGACTCGAAGCTCAAGCCAAGCACCAGCGGGTCGAAGTTGCCATTGGAGAGGAGGTCGTCGTGGCGCAGCGAGACCATCGGGTTGTCGCCGCTCGAGTTCAGCTCGATCTCGACCGCATTGCGCGCGAACGCGATGTACTCGCGCATCGCGCCATGGACCTGGGGCATCACTCGAAAGGAGAGTGGGTCCTGTACCGATGCTCCATCGCGGCGTTCCTCGAGGTAGCTGCCGGCGAGCGACTCGCGCATGTGCTTGGCCGCGGCCAGCTGACCGGCAAATGGCTTGGCCGCGGTCACCTCGACATCGAATGGCTCGATGTTGCCGCCGATGGCTTCCAGGGACAGGCATCCGATCGCATCGGCCAGCCGGCTGGATCTCTCCAGGTCGACCACGGCCAGCGCGCCCGTGCCGATCGACATCCCGTTGGCGCTGATCAGCGCCAGGCCATCCTTGGGCCGCAGCCGGCAGCATTCGATGCCGGCCGCGTCGAGCGCGGCTGCGGCCGGCATGACCTCACCGTGATAGATCGCTTCACCGCGGCCTGTCAGCACGAGGCCGACCGCTGCCATCTGGGTCAGGTCGGATGCACCGACCGATCCGCCCTGGGGCACGATCGGGTGAACGCCCGCGTTGAGCAGCCTGACCAGGGTGTCGAAGACGTCTGGGTGCGCGCCGGATCCGCCTTGCGACATGCCTACGATGCGCACAAGCATCATCGCGCGCACGTCGTGTACAGGCATCGGGTCGCCGATCCCGCGGGCGTGCATGGCGAGCAGCTGGTACTGGTAGTCGACCATGTCCTCGGGCAGGATCTCGCGATCGCGCAGGTGTCCAACGTATGTGTTGAGGCCGTAAATCTTGCGGCCGCGTTTCAGCGCCCTCTCCACGACTGCGCTGGCCCTGCGTACCCTCTCGCGCCTCATTTGCGTCACATCCAGCCGCGCCCCGTGAACCGAGACCTCGTGCACTTCCTCGGCGGTCATCGCCCGATAGCCAAGGTTCACGGCCGCCAACTTCGGGTGGCGTGGCGTCATCGCGCGTCGAGGACCAGCAGGGTCCCGAGCAGCGCGGCGGCGCCGGCCTCGATGTGCTCCGGCGCCGTCCACTCCTCGGGACAGTGGCTGCGGCCGCCGGCCGATGGAACGAAGAGCATGCCCACCGGCCCCAGGCGCGCCATCTGGACGGCGTCATGGCCGGCCCCGCTCGGGAGAGAGACGAAGCCCAGACCGAGCCCGCCGATCGCCTTCGTCATCGCCGACATCACCTCCTCGGAAGCGACCACGGGCTCCGTCCGCGACAGGCGCCGCACGCTGGCCGAGACTCCTCGCCGCGAGCCCGCCTCCGCCGCCGACTGCTCGAACCTCGCGCGCCGCTCGTCGAGCCAACCGCCGTCGATGCTTCGAAACTCGGCCCACATCTCAGCCTTTCCGGGCACGACGTTGGCTGCGCCCCGCAAGACCTCGAGCCGCCCGGTGGTGCCCACCCCGCCCGCCGAGGCAAGGCGCTCGACTGCCAGCACCGCCTCGGCCGCCGCGCTCAACGCATCATGCCGAGCGGCCATCGGAGTCGTGCCGGCGTGGCCGGCCTGGCCGGTGAAGGTGGCCTGGAGCCGCTCGATGCCGGCGATCCCCGAAACGATCCCCAGCGGTATGCCGGCCTCCTCGAGGACCGGTCCCTGCTCGATGTGCAGCTCGACGTAGGCGCCGATGCCACCGGCCCATGCGGCGCCGCCGATCCTCAGCGGGTCACCGCCCGCTGACGCGATCGCCTCGGCCAGCGTGCGGCCGGACCCGTCGCGCGAGGCCAGGTGCTCGCTCGTCAGCGTGCCTGCGATGGCACGGCTCCCTATGCAACTCAGGCCGAAATCGTTCGGCTCCTCGCCGAGAAAATCGACGACGCGCAGCTCGTGGTGGAGGGCACGGCCGCTTTCCCGGATGCAGCGCCCGACCTCGATCGCGCCCAGCACGCCCACCGGCCCGTCGAACCGCCCGCCGCCCGGCACCGTGTCGGTGTGCGACCCGGTGACCAGCGCGGGGAGCGACCCCGGCAGCGTCCCCACCAGGTTGCCCGCGGCGTCCCTTTTCACGTCGAGACCTGCGTCGCGCATCCTGCCGGCGACCCATTCGCGCGAGCGCAGGTATGGCGCCGAGAACACGGTCCGCGTCCAGCCGGGTTGGTCGGGATCGCGAAACTCGGCGAGCTCGGCCAGGTCGGCCTGCAGGCGCGCGCTGTTGACGGACGGCGAGCGGATCATGCCTCGACCGGCCGGATCAGCTCCACGCCCATGATCCGCTCGACCTCCTCGAGCGCGATCCGGTCTCGCGTGCTCGAGGACAGGGGCAGGTGCTCGCGGTGGACATGGAACACCGCGAGCTCATCGCCTTCTCTGATCTCGGAGATGGTGGCCGGTCGCCCGGTCTTCATCGACATCGTGGTGATGACGTCCGGATACGTGGCCAGCCGTACCTCGCCGCGGTCGACGGTCATGTATTCGTTCAGGTAGCGAAGCGTGAGCCCGCCCACGCTGAAGGAGCCATGGTCGAACCCGCCCTCAGTGCGCATCGGACTTGTGATGCGGGCCGGCCCCTCCGCGAGGATGGCGCCCCCGGTCTGCTTGCACGCGGCCTCGATCACCGCCCGCGGACCCGACGCCTTCGCGGCCTGCATCGCTCGGCCGAGGTCGAGCGCATAGGTGATCGCTCCGATCGCGGCGTGCTTCTTCACCCAGGCCGCCTCCACCGGGTTGCGGGCCGCGGCGATGAACCCGCCCACGCGCACGGAGACGTCGCGCAGCACGTTGGACGTGGTCACGATGGAGCCCTCGGCGACGAGGCGAAGCTCGCCGTGCAGCTTCCGGTTGCCCCCGGCCACGGCCTGCACGGTCGTGTAGCCGGGGCGCTCGGTCAGGCCCATGCCGCCGAGCTTTCCCGTCGGGTGCGCGCGCACATCGCCCGCAGCGTCGAGGACCTTGACGCCAAGCACCGCGGACTGGATCCAGCCGTTGATCGTGGTCGAGGCGCCGTTCTGCGCGGTCAGCACCGCGACCACCGGGGCGTGCGCGCGCTCCATCACCAGCTTGAGCGCGTTGACGTAGTCGAGCGGCTGGATCTCCCAGCCGGCCGCGCCGGGCGCGCCGATGGCGGTGACCGTGACCACCAGCGCGTCGTCGGGGATCTCGTCGACCGAACAGAGAATCGGGGTTCCGCCGCGGGTCGCTTCGCCGGCCATCACCTCGCCGTGAGAAACCCAGCCGCCGCCCCCGCACGCCAGCACCGAACCGCCCCAGATCCCGTCGACGGCATCGGCGTGCGTCAGCTTGCGGATCATGTCTTTGCGAGCCCGAGCGCTGAGTCGCGCGCTGTTTGGGCGGCCAGCTCGTACCCCGCGTCGGCATAGCGAAGCACGCCCAGCCCGGTGTCCGCGTCGAGTCCATGCCGCAGCCGAGTGGCGGCGGCCTCGGTGCCGTCGGCGACGATGGTCACTCCGGCGCTCTGCGTGTAGCCGGAGTAGCCGCCCCCTCCGGCGTGGATGGCAACCAGGTCGGCGCCGGTCGAGCAGAGGAGCAGGGCGTCGAGCAGCGGCCAGTCGGAGATCGCGTCGCTGCCGTCCGCCATCCC
>WNFD01004632.1_pt1 | contig 31058 bp, 27 predicted proteins | sample 5400491 | NCBI WGS metagenome assembly WNFD01 (sample SAMN13153343, study PRJNA577476) | soil metagenome | isolation source: 120 cm saprolite under Douglas fir tree site 2 hole 2 replicate 2 | place: USA:California | collected 2015-04-18
TTGTTGATCAACACACGCAGCCGTGGGCGGCTGCGCTCCACAATCCCTTGGTTGAAAAAAGCCGAGACCGTTGTTGCGACGGCAGAGAATTTTTGTTGAAAGAATACTGGTGGCGGCGGTAGGACTCGAACCTACGACCTACGGATTATGAGTCGTAAATCCGCCGCTGATTCTAAAGAAGATCAACAACATAGCTCGGCAAGGCGCGGCAAAGTACGGCAGAATCCGCAACCCCCGCGCAACCAATAAGACGACAATAAGAAATAAACAGATCAATATTGCATGAACACAATCCAAAGTTTCAGTTTCCGAGCGTAGGAAAGCTTTCCGCGAGTACGCCCATTCGTACGCAAGCACCAGATTGAACAACGAACGTAGAAATCGCGGCGAAGAGCATTCCGTTCGCCACATGGTTATTGTCGAGTGCGATTGGAGACTATGTAGGCTATCTGAGAACACGCGTCCGGACTACGATTGAGCCAAACCCTCTTCCTGCCGGATTTGCAGTTTCGCTAGCCTCGCACAAGAAGTATACCCACTGGCATTGTCACATGCTGAGCACCCACCGTCATCTTGAGCAAGCGAAGACCAGAGGAAAAACTAAGTGTTTGCACTTGCTGACAACCATTACTGATTACTGGACATCCGTCGCCATTTGAGGGGGCTACTAAGTTAGCCGGTGTGAAAAGCCCCCGCTTCGGTGAGAAAGAGGAGGTTTTCATGACAAGTACACGTACTTCGAAACTGCTTTCGCTTGCCGTTAGTTGCATAGCTCTGGGAACGCTCGCATTGCCACGGCAAGCCGATGCGGAAGCAAGCCCTTCAGTGATCCACGAGCTCAAACATGATGTTTCACCACCACTGCGAGATATGGTGAGTTCCACGCAGTTCAATGCTGGGGCGCAGCGGCAGGCGCCTCTGGCACAGCCAACAGGACCCGAGCTCACCAGTTCTCAACCTGATCCCGTAGCGCAACAGCCCGCTGCTCCGCTCACGGGGGTGAGTACTATCCTAAATTTCGATGGTCAAAACGCAAATGACAACCGCAGTCTGCTCGGATTCACCTTCGTGCCGCCGGACACGAATGGTGCAGTGGGGGCGACGCAATTTGTTCAGACTGTCAACGTGACCTACGCTGTCTACAACAAAAGCACCGGTGCTGTGGAGTTGGGGCCGGCACTCATGAATACTATCTGGGCCGGATTTGGCGGACTTTGTGAAACCGAGAATGGCGGAGATCCGGTTGTTCTGTATGATCATTTGGCTGGACGGTGGCTGATAAGCCAGTTGGCGTTCAGCAGCGGCTTCACCGAGAACTTTCAGTGTATTGCGATCTCCACCACCTCAGACGCGACCGGCACTTACAACCGATATGCATTCCCATTCGGCTCAATCCTGAACGACTATCCCAAATTCGCTGTGTGGCCCGACGCCTTCTACTACTCAGCCAACATGTTTGCGGTTTTTCATGGAGGATTTAAGTTTATCGGGGCGCGAGCCTGTGCATTTGATCGGGCTGCCATGCTGGTGGGGAGCCCTGCTACCTCGATATGCTTCCAGAACCCGCCCGCTGTGGCCAGTCTGTTGCCCTCCGATCTCGATGGCAGCACACTTCCTCCGGCTGGTCAGCCCAACTTCTTTGCAGACATCTCCGATACGACACATCTGAACATCTTTCAGTTCCATGTAGATTTCAGCAATGCGGCGAACTCCACATTTACAGGAACCCAAATTCCCGTGGCAGCCTTCAGTGAAATCTGCGCCCGGGCAGCCAGTCGCGCCTGCATCCCCGAACCGACTCCTGGTGAAAGGGTGGACGGAATTGCCGACCGCCTGATGTTCCGCCTGGCCTACCGCAACTTCGGCGATCACGAGTCTTTGGTCGCCAACCACACCGTTAAAGGAGGCGCGCTCGCGGGAGTTCGATGGTATGAAATTCGCAGCCCCGGCTCCTCGCCGTTTGTGTTCCAGGAGGGCACTGTTGTTGACCCCAACATAAATTTCTGGATGGGCAGCATCGCCATGGATAAGGCGGGCGATATCGCACTCGGATTCAGCGCCTCTAGCAAAGGCTTGTTTCCCAGTGTCTTCCTGGCAGGGCGTGTGGCCGGTAATCCGTTAGGAACGATAGACGGCCCGCTGGCCTTGCAGACCGGGAGTGGAGTGCAAGAAAGATCTTTCCATCGTTGGGGTGATTACAGCAGTATGGCGATCGATTCCGGCGACGATTGCACTTTCTGGTACACGCAGGAGTATTACAAAACCACCGGACCCTTTAACTGGAATACGCGGGTCACCTCGTTCAAGTTCGCGTCCTGTAGTTAGCTCGTTGTTATTGCGCCGATGAACCTGATACCAGAAACCTGCACACCTTGAGCGGGCACCTTCGGCTCGTTGCTGATCCAATCCGGCCCCTACGTGGTGTACGTGAAGGAGCAGATGGGCCACAGGTCTATTCAAGTCACGGTGGACACGTACGGGCATCTGATTGCGGGCGCGGACATTTCTTGGATGGACCGCCCCGATACAACTCCGCAAACAGACGCAAACCCGGCGCAAACACCGCAAACGGAAGAAAAAGATGACGCGACGGACACCCCGCAATGGATTGTTCCCGCTGAAGTTATTGGTGGTGGTGGTTGGACTCGAACCAACGACCTACGGCCCAGGGACAGCTTGGCTGTCCCGTTGAATAGAAGCCGAGACCGTCGCTGCGACGGCGGAGAATTTTCATGGAAGGAATACTGGTGGCGGCGGTAGGACTCGAACCTACGACCTACGGATTATGAGACCGTCGCTCTAACCACCTGAGCTACACCGCCAGAGAAAAATCGGGACCGGGAATACCCGAGAGGGACAAAAAGAAGGCTGCGCGACTGGTGATCGGCAGCTTTGTTGATTGTATTGGCGCGATTATATCTCTGTCAACGCGGGCGGACTGTGCGGCGTTTAGGGGAGGCCGCGGGCCCGCCATAGGTTGCGATAAGCAGCCGCCCTGAGCATTTGGTGAACTCACAATTCTTCGAGAGGACTGCCTGAGGCGGCATGGCTACAACCTGCATTAGCGGGACTTTCGACTGCGTCGTCGCGTTCGCTCCGACTGCGCTCACGATGACAAGTGGATAAAGTTTTAAGCTCGCCGATCTGCGGATTCAACACGTGGCAATGAGGCACGTAGGGGCAAACTATTGTTTAGTTGTTTTGCATACGCACATGAGTCATAGTGAAGCAGCTTAGCAAGATTGAGTAATCGGGCAATTTGGTAAATCGGGTAATTGGAAAAAACAGGATTCACCACTGATCTTCACAGATAACACTGATCCGAACTTTTTACGGCGGATGAAGGCGGAATAATCGCGGATCAGAAGAGATTGCCAAAATCGCCGGAATTGCCAAAAATCGCCGAAATTAGAAAAGCAAGAGTTCAGATCACTGAAACCTACGCCAAATTGGGATGACTGGGATAAACAGGGGAGGGGCGGGGCGCGCAAGCGCGCCAATCGCCGAGATCGGGGTGACATCGCGCGAGATCGGGAAAGCCAGGTTCACCACTTGATCAGCACAGATGACATTTGATCTGAACAAAGCAAAACCTTTTACCGCGGATTCACTTGGATGGTCGCGGATCAGAAGAAAGCTTCAAAAAAGCAAGGTCTTGGGATGTGTCTTGTAAGTCCTTTAGATATTGGGATCAGGTGGAGGGGGTAGGGCCGTTCACTCGCCGAGATCGCCGAGATCGCCGTGATCGCACGACATCGCGCGAGATCGGGAAAGCCAGGTTCACCACTGATTTGCACAGATGACACTGATCGGAAAAAGACTTACCGCGGATTCAGGCAGATGGTCGAGGATAAGAAAAAAGCGTCAAAAAACAGGGTCTTGGGATGTGTCTTGTAAGTCCTTTGAATATTGGGATCAGGTGGAGGGGGTAGGGCGGAACAGATTGAGTAATCGGGTAATTTGGTAATCGGGAAATTGGAACCCAGAAGCATCTACCGCGGATGAACGCGGATGGTCGCGGATCAGAAGAATCCGTGGCAGGGTGTTGCTTTCTTCCGATCAGTGTTAAAGCCGATCTTCGAGTTTCGATCGTTGGGCATCTTCGGTTTTTGCAACCCAGCTCTGGCACCTCAGCTCTTTGCATCTCAAGTTCAGGAGACTTTATGCCCGAATTCAAGTCAGACCCGCAACGTCCTGAAACCGGCCGAACAACGCAGCCCTCCGGTGGTGACAGCTATACCTTCCGCTGTTCTGACGTGGGCTTCAAAGCCTGCAACTGGGAAACGCGTGGTTCCAGTCCGGAAGAGGTCCTGCGCAATGCCGAGCAGCATGGCCGCGAACAGCACCATTTGACCAGCATTGACGATGCAACGCGCGACAAGGTGCGCAGCAACATACGCCGTGCAGCTTGAAGCACGGCTATTTTTATCCGGCGGGCGATTTACGTCCGCCTTTTTTTGCCTTGTCGTTTTTCAACCCATCGTTTTTCAAGCCATCGTTGTTCGAATCAGCCGTCAGGCCATGGATTTTTTACGCACTATGTCATCAGCTACAATCAATGGTTTGAAAATCGTGTGGAAATCACCATGCGCAGACAGGACCTATGCTGCGTTATTTAACTGCCGGCGAATCCCACGGTGAAACTCTGGTGGCATTCATCTCCGGGATTCCCGCTGGCCTGGACGTGGACCAGCAATTTATCAATCGCGAGCTTTGGCGACGCCAGCAGGGGCGCATTTTGTGTCCGGAGTGCGCCATGGCAAGACCATTGGTTCGCCAATTGCCATTCTGCTGGAGAATCGCGACTGGAAGAACTGGCAGGAGATTCTTCCGGTGGAAACGGGTGACCCGGAAAAACATAAGCGCGTGGCGTCACCGCGCCCTGGACATGCCGACCTGGCCGGAGCTCTGAAGTACAACTTTCCAGAAGCGCGATACGTGCTGGAGAGAGCGTCAGCCAGGGAATCAACGTCGCGTGTAGCGCTGGGTGCGCTGGCAAAATTATTTCTGCGTGGAATCGGCATTGAAGTGCTGAGTCACGTGATTGCGGTTGGCAAGGCGACGCTGGCCAACGCCGAGGTGCCGTGGCAGAAGTTGCAGGAGCTCTATGCCAAAGAAGAAGTTCTGCTGAACTGCGCCGATTCTGAAGCGGAAGCGCGCATGCGTGCTGAGGTTGATCTTGCGCTGCGTACAGGCGACTCCGTGGGTGGAGTTTTCGAAGTGGTAGCGCACGGAGTTCCGCCGGGTCTGGGCACCTTCGCGCAATGGGACGAGCGCCTGGACGGGCTGCTGGCGCAGGCCGTGATGTCTTTGCAGGCCGTCAAGGCAGTTGAGATCGGAACCGGCGTTGAGTCTGCGCTCTCGTTGGGTTCTGCTGTGCACGACGAGATCGGCTACAAGAGAGACGAAGGAAAGTTTACCGGCTTTACGCGTGCTTCAAACCATGCAGGCGGCATTGAAGGCGGGATATCGAATGGAGAAGACATTCTGGTCCGCGGATATCTGAAACCGATCTCTACGTTACGGCGTCCGCTGGGCTCAGTGGATTTTGAGACCCGTGAGCCGGTGAAAGCCGCGTACGAACGATCCGACGTCTGTGTAGTGCCGGCCGCCGGGGTTGCAGCGGAAGCCATGGTGGCCCTGACCCTTGCACGCTGCGCGCTGGAGAAATTCGGCGGCGATTCCATGATAGAAACACTGCGCAATTTTGCAGGCTATCAACAACAGTTGAAGAGGTTCTGACGAATTCAAATGCTATATCCCATTGTTCTGTATGGTGACCCGGTGTTGGAGACGCCGGCAGCTACAGTCACCGAGTTTGATGAAGAATTAAAGACTTTGATTGATGACATGTTTGAGTCCATGTATGCCGCGCACGGTGTGGGCCTGGCCGCGCCGCAGATCGGAATCAGCAAACGGATCACAGTGATTGATGTAACTTTCAAGGAAGATCCTGAGCAGAAGCTGGTTCTGATCAACCCGGAGATCATTGCCACGGAAGGCAAACAGCGTGGACAGGAAGGCTGTTTGAGCTTGCCTGAGTTTCGTGAGGATGTCAGCCGCGCCAGGTTTGTTACCGTTCGCGCGCAGAATGTTAATGGCGAGTGGTTTGAAAAGACCGGCGAGGGCCTTCTGGCGCGTGCCTTCCTGCACGAGATTGAACATCTCAGCGGAAAACTATACATCGCGCACATCAGCCGCCTGAAGCGCGACCTTATGACGCGCAAGATCAAAAAGCTGATGCGCGCCGGCGAGTGGGCATGAAGCTGGTATTCTGTGGCACGCCGATGTTCGCCGTGCCATGTCTGGAGCAGCTGGTCACATCAGCTCATGAAGTGATGCTGGTGGTCACGCAACCGGATCGTCCTCAGGGTCGCGGCATGACGTTGACGGCTCCGCCCGTAAAACAGGCCGCGCTCAAGCTGGGACTTCCCGTTGTGCAACCGGACAAGATCAAGAAGAACGCCGAATTTCAGCAACAGCTCACAACCTTACAACCAGAAGCGATTATTGTGGTTGGTTATGGTCGCATCATACCGCCGTGGATGCTGCAACTCCCTCATTATGGCAACATCAATGTTCACGGATCGCTGCTGCCAAAATATCGCGGAGCAGCGCCGATTCAATGGGCGATCGCCAACGGAGAAAAGATCACCGGTGTAACCACTATGCGGCTTGATGAAGGTCTGGATACCGGCGATATGCTGCTGAAACGTGAGCTTGAGATTTTGCCAGACGATACGGCAATCACTCTCGCGCCGCGAATGGCTGCCGTGGGCGCGGAATTGCTGGTGGAAACGGTAGAAGGGTTGGTGAACGGGAGTATCCGTCCGGTCCCGCAGGATGACTCGCAGGCAACGCTGGCGCCGATTCTGAAGAAAGAAGACGGACAGATTGATTTCTCGCGCACGGCAAAAGAGATTCATGACCGGCTGCGCGGATTTCAACCGTGGCCCGGCGCATTCACGCAGTATCGCGGCAAGACTTTAAAGATTGTGGCCGCGGAACCAGCGAGCGCAAATCTGGAAGTTGCTCCCGGAGAGATGTACCTGCACGGCAGTGACCAGCTTCTGGCCGGTTGCGGTGGAGGCACATTGCTGGCTTTGCTTCAGCTTCAGCCGGAGGGCAAGAAGGCAATGGCCGCCCGTGAGTTTATCAGCGGCTATCGCCCGGCATCGGGAGAAAAGCTGGGCGAAAAGCTGGGCGAGAAGTTGGGATAAAGCGCATGCCTGCTGCTCCATCGCGCATTGCGGCCTTCAAAATATTGCTGCGCGTAGAACGCGAATCGTCTTACGCCGTTGAGCTTCTCCACTCAGACATGTTGGAGGGTCTTGAGCCTGCCGACCGCAACCTCACAACAGAAATCGTGATGGGCGTGCTGCGCTGGCGCTCAGTTCTTGATCAGTACATTGCGCACTTCAGTTATTCTCCTCTGCCTAAACTTGATCTTGAGGTGCTTACGGCATTGCGCATGGGCGCATATCAGATCAAGTTCCTGCGCGTCGCTCCGCACGCCGCCGTGAATGAGACGGTAGAGCTGGTGAAGCAGGCTCGCAAGCTTTCTGCTGCGGGACTCGTAAATGCCGTGATGCGGAAGCTTCTGGCTTTGCAGAATTCGGGTAAGCAATTGGCGCTGCCGCGGGCGTCGGAAGTCTTTGCGCACCCGGAATGGATGACGGACAGGTGGAGAAAACAATTTGGGGACGAGATCGTCAGTCAAATCTGCAAGCACGATCAGCAACCACCGGAAACAAGCCTCCGCGTAACGGGCTCGGATGAAGATGAAGAGATGCGTCAGGCGGGAATTGAAGTGTCATCCGGCACACTGATGCGCTCGGCCCGACGGCTGGTGAAAGGCGATGCGAGCCAGCTTGCGGCGTTTCGCGAGGGTCGCATCGCCATACAGGACGAAGGTTCACAATTGGTGGCAGCACTCGTTGGCGGAGGTCAGAAGATTCTGGATTGTTGCGCCGCTCCCGGAGGCAAGACTGGCGCACTGGCATCGCGACTTCCTCAAGCAGAGATTGTCGCCGCTGAATTGCATCCACACCGGGCGCGATTGCTGCGCGAAAGAGCTCCACAAGGCAACGTGCAAGTCATGACCGCTGATGCCCTGCAACTTCCTTTCAGTGACGTGTTTGATCGCGTGCTGGCCGATGTTCCATGTTCCGGTACTGGAACGCTGGCGCGCAATCCTGAAATTAAATGGAAGCTGCGTCCGGAAGATCTAATCGATTTACAGCAACGCCAATGGCAAATTCTCCAGGCGGCGATGAAGCACGTGGCTCCCGGCGGTCGCGTGATCTATTCCACGTGCTCACTGGAACCGGAGGAGAACGAAGAGGTGGTGAGCAAAGTACTCGCATCTGTCGATTCATTTAACGTAGTACCGATACGGGGTGAGTTGGATCGCCTGGCTGCGTCTGGCGAACTTGTCTGGCCAGAGCCGGAAGGATTGATGCAAAGCGTTTTTTTGCGGACCGTTCCTGGCGCTCAGCCGTGTGATGGTTTCTTCGCCGCCGTTCTGGAACGAACGAAATAAACTTCACTTCTTGATCTCAAAATACACCGTGCTGCCGCCTGCAATCTTCTGTCCCGCTGCCGGATATTGCTTCACCACAGTGCCGGTGAGAGCGATTGTGCCTTTAGGGCTCGCGATTGGCCGCTTTCTGGCTTCAGCGCCGTTGCCCAGCTTGAAACCCGCCTTTTCCAGAATGTCAGCCGACTCCTGCGCGGGCTTACCAACAAAACTCGGCATCACATACTGCTCTGAATTATCTGGCGCGGAGAGAACCAGACCAATCCTGGGTGAAGAAAAGTCTTTTGCATCTGCCGAGGGATTCTGCGCAATTACAGTTTCAGGTGGAGAATGCGGCTGATGGACTGTTGCCACGTTTCCGACTTCAAGACCATGGCGGCGCAGGTTAATTCCGGCTGCATGCTCGCTCTGGCCCACAAGGTTGGGAACGGCGGCGTGTTGCGGGCCCAGGCTTTCCGCGAGTTGTATCTTCCATCCGCGACGCACGCTGGCGTTGGCCGGCGGCATCTGAAACACGATCCGTCCTTTCGGGACCTCATTGCTGTAATAACGACTGTCAATGAACGTGATGAGGCCGTCAGCATTCGCGGCGCGCTCAGCTTCCGCCGGTGTCAGGTTGGTCAGCCTGGGAACGCGGACTTCGCGTCCGTGAATGGCAAAACGCATGGCGAACAGAGCCGCCGCCAGAAAGACCAGGAGCAGGACCAGCGCGATGGAGAGCCAACGCAGAAAACGGAGCAATCAGTGTGCCTCGGCATCGCCAGGATTTTTGGGCACCGTGAATGCAGCCCGCTTGATGACGGTTGGCTTTTTAGTGCTGGCGGGGAAAATAAAGGCTTCTTCCTTCAACCCAGGATCGGAAACCACAGTCTGCATGAAATCAATCCAGATAGGCAATGCGGCGTGACCGCCGGTTTCATTTTCACCCAGTGTGCGCTTCTCGTCGTAACCTAACCAGACGCCACATGTGACGCTGGGTGAGAAGCCGATAAACCATGCGTCCGTGTAATCGTTGGTGGTTCCGGTTTTGCCGGCGACAGGGTGGTTCAATTTCTTTGCTGCCGCAGCCGTTCCGTGCAGCACTACACCCTGCAAGAGGCTGACCATGGATCGCGCCGTGTTATGCCCAATCACGTCTTTCGCATCCGGAAAATCCTCTTCCAGAACGTGCCCCTCGTAATCGGTCACTTTGCGAATCATACGAGGCTCGGTGCGGATTCCATCATTGGGGAAAACAGTGAAGGCCGCAGTCTGCTCGTAGAGTGTCAGATCGGCAGCGCCTAATGCGATCGGCAGAAACGGCGGCAGCGGCGAGGTGATACCGAAACGCCGCGCATATTCGGTGACCGCCGGCATGCCGACTTTCTGCGCCAGTTTTACGGCAGGTACGTTGCGCGAATCCGCCAGCGCCCGGCGTAAGGTGATGGTGCCTTCAAAGCGATGATCAAAATTGTGCGGTGAGTAGGGCGTTCCACCGCTGTTGAAGGTGGTGGGTTCATCCACAATAAGGTCATCAGGCGTTGCCCCCTGATCAATGGCTGCCGTATAAACAAACGCTTTGAAGGAAGAACCTACCTGACGCTGAGCCTGCGTGGCGCGATTGTATTTCGATTCGTCAAAGTCGCGTCCGCCGACCATGGCTTTGATATCGCCGGTGGCGTTATCAATCGCAAGCAACGCGCCCTGCAAACCCGAGTCTTGTTCCAGAGAAACTCGCGCTGAGCCATCCGGGTTCAAGGCCAGAACTTTCAGATAAACAACGTCGCCAACTTTCAGGAGATTGCGCGGCAGTTTGCGATGAGTCCATGCGAGCTCGGCGGGTCCAATGGATGCGCTGTAGCGCGCAAATCTTACCTTGGCGAACTGAAGACCAAGATCAACCACCACTCCATGGATATAACCTCCAACCGCAATTGGCTGAAGCCAATCCGAGCTCTGGAATTTCTCCAGCTTGTCTCCGGCTTCGATCACGTTATGAAGATGACCTTTCCAGCCGTGACGATGCTCGTATGCAGCCAGGCCGTCCATCACGGATCTGGTCGCGGCTTTCTGGAGATCAAGGTCCAGTGACGTGTAAACCCGCAGACCGCCTTCATGCACCTGATCAGACCCAAACTTCTTTTCCAGATGACGGCGCACTTCTTCCACGAAATAGGGCGCGGGTGAAGTGTCCGGCTCGATTCGCAAACGCAGCGGCGTGGACTTGGCCCGGGCAGCTTCTTCCGTCGTGACTTTGCCGTCCTCCAGCAGATTGTTGATCACCAGATTGCGGCGCTTCAAAGCGCGCTCAGGATTATTCAGTGGCGAATAGGAGACGGGAGCTTTAGGAAGACCGGCCAGCAGCGCGGCTTCTTCCAGTTTCAATCCCTTCGCCGGCTTGTGAAAGTAGTATTGCGCGCCCGCTTCAAAGCCATAAATGCCGTGTCCAAGAAAGATCTGGTTGCAATAGAGCGTGAAGATCTGTTCCTTGGTAAAGTGCCGTTCAATCTGCATGGCCAGCATGGCTTCCTGGATCTTGCGACTAAAGTGGCGCTCCGGCGAGAGGAATAGATTGCGCGAAAGCTGCATGGTGAGCGTGGAGGCTCCCTGCGCTCGCGTGTTGGAAGAAAGGTCGCGGTAGGTGGCGCCCATCACGCGCCAGAAGTTAATACCCCAGTGGCGCTCAAAATTTTTGTCTTCGGTGGAGATGATGGCGTCACGCAGAACCTTGGGAATGTCATCATACTGGGCCAGTATGCGGCGCTGCAATGCGAACGACCCGATCACCCGGCCCTTGGCGTCATAGAGTTCGGTAATAGTGCTGGGACGGTAACGTTCAAGCTCGCTGATCTGGGGAAGATCAGTGGAATAGACGATCAGCAATCCAACCAGCGTCCCGGACAGAGCCGCGCCAAGAATGAGCAGACCAAGCACCACTCGTCCTACGAGTGTCTTACCCGCGAACTGAAATGCGGGGAGATCTGTATAAAGGAACTTCATGGCAGGGGAGTCCGACACGGCCAGAATAGCACGCTTTCAGGGCATAGCTTAGTCCGGAGGTACAGGGAGTGTACGAGAGTACAACGGTCGGCAATGAAAAGCGCGCCCAAATCGCACACGCGCCTTTAATGAGGAAATAGTATTGTTTTAGCTTTTCTGGTTGGCTTTGGCCTTCAGAACGTCCAAGGCACGGCGCAACTGGTCGTCTTCTTTTTGCTGCGGCTTCTGCTGTTGCGGTTCCTCAGGTGTGGCGCCATCTTCATCTTCTACAATGGCGGCGGTTAGGTCATCGTTGGAGGCAATCACCACGTTGGGCGTGATGCCGGTGTCCTGGATGACTTTACCTTTGGGCGTATAGTACTTTGCGACCGAAAGAATCAGCGCAGAGCCGTCCGGAACTTCCAGCACTTTCTGCACGGAACCTTCACCGAAGGTTTTGTCGCCCACCACCTCGCCACGTGAATTGTCGAGAAGCGCAGCAGCCACAATCTCCGCTGCTCCAGCTGTTCCACGGTTCACCAGGACAGCTACGGGCAGGTCAGTAATTTTCTTCTGGGGATCGGCGTTATACGTGAGCTTGTCGACTTTTTGACCTTGCAGGTAGCCGATCAGGCCCTTGTTCAGGAAAAGATTGGCCACCGCGACGCCTTCTTCTTCGTCGCCTTCAGAATCGTTACGCAGATCAAGCACCAGCTTCTTGGCGCCTTTGCCCTGCAGTGATTTGATCTTGGCCGCGATCTCCTGCGCCTTTCCTTTGTTCAACGTCAGCGCCTTGATGTAACCGACATTGTCGGCCATGGCCTGTTCCTGAACAGCAGGAGGATTCACGACTTCGCGGACAATAGTGATCTTCTGCGGCTCAATCTTGCGGGCGCGGATGATCACGCATTCCAGGCGCGATCCCACATCGCCGGTGAGCCGGGTCTTCACGGCCGCCAGCGAACTATCATGCGTGCTCTGGCCTTCCACGGTTTCAATGATGTCGCCGGGTGTAATACCTGCTTTGTCCGCAGGACCGCCCGGAATCACTGAAACCACGGCAGCATAACCAAAGCGCTTGGAAACGGTGGCGCCGATTCCTGCCTTGCCATCCGTCTTGGCAGCTTTGTAGGCTTTGTACTCAGCAGGAGTCAGATAGCTGGAATTTGCGTCCAGAGACTCCAACAGGCCATGCAAAGCGCCATTAGTCACCAGGCCCATATTGGGCTCTTCCACATACTCAGTGCGAATGCGATGGAGCACTTCGCTGTAAACCTGCATGTGGGTGTAGGCATTGTCCGCGTTGTTATTGCCACTGGCAGCATGGACACCCAGACCACCGATCAAAGCAAAGACGATCACCAGCATGGAACTGGTAAGAAGAATGACTTGGATTTTTTTTGACATGAACCCTTTATTCCTTAAGACGAGCCCTGACCAAAAAGGTAAAACCGAAAAGGTAAGAGCTCGCCTACCTGATTATAGCCACTCTTAGTTGGATGCAGCTCAGGTTTCTAAAGTAGCGAACAAACGTAGGTTACTGGCCCCGGTTACTGGCCCGATGTTCACTAGCCCCGCGAGGCGAGCGAACGCTGCCGGGGATCCAGTATGCCCAGGATCTCTCGCAAGCCCTGCCGGACCTGTTTCAGTTCCGGCAATCGAGGAGCCTGAGGCACGGCGAATGGCAGTGGGGCTTGTTTGCGCTTGGCTTCAGCGCGAAGCTGGGCCCGTGCGCCCGCAATCGTAAAGCCCTCGTCATAAAGCAGCTTCTTAATTCGGACTACATTCTCCACGTCCGGACGACGATACATCCGCTGGCCGGTACCGCTTTTAGGCGGTTTGAGCTGGGGAAACTCTGTTTCCCAGAAACGCAGAACGTACGTGGGCAAGCCGCAAAGACGGCTTACCTCGCCGATGCGGAAGTAGAGCTTGTCGGGTATGTTGATTTCGCCCGATGAGGGTTTCCGCGCTGAGGTTTTTACAGATTTATGCATGCGGTCCACGGACGAAGCGGCTGAGCGGATATTAAGTCCGATAACAGATTGACGTCAACAAAATAAACAGCTTAGCCGCTTCCCGAATTATCGGGGTGGAGGAGTGGGACTGGGTTTTGTCTTGTCTTCCACCCGTTCCGCGCCATGCTCGGTGTGTGTGGCGCCCTTGTGCACAATTTTCTTTGTGCCCTTCTTGATCTTGTGTCCGGTCTTTTTAGCTGCTCTGCCGGTGGAGTGAGCAGCGTCCTTGGCGTCTTGCTTGATGCCTCCATTGTCCTGGGCCAGCGCGGGCATTGCCAGCGCGCAACCCAGCAACAGAGCGAAGATTGATTTAGTTTTCATTTTGTCCTTTTGGTCAGTTCTTCTGATTCATGCCGTGGCATGAGAGTTGCCACTCATCGCGACTTGCGGGTTCCCGGCGGGCAACTTGGACGCGCGCCGCTCACTCTCACTATAAAGAACGAGTTACAACCGGGACAGAACGATTACCAGCATCATCAGGCGGTCAGGATGTCCCCCCAGCGGAAGTTTGTTGCAGCGGTCTGGCTGCGACAGCCGCAGTACCCGTCCATTCCAGGAGGAAGAATGAAAAAGATTGTTGCTGCATTTCTGCCGGCGCTCGCATTCTGGGCGGTTGGCTGCTCTTCACATCATCAAACCACCACCGCATCCGGCAAAACTGTTTATGGCGAACAGGCCCAGATCATTGAACGTCTGCGCAGTGCAGGCACTGACCTGAAGCAGTTGATGAACACGCCTGACAATGCCATCCCGCAGGAAGTGCTGGCCGATGCAAAATGCATCGCCGTGGTTCCTGATATGGTGAAAGGCGGATTCGTATTCGGCGCCAATCATGGCCGTGGCGTAGCCAGCTGCCGCACCGGCAGAGGCTGGAGCCAGCCTGCATTTTTCGCCATCACCGGTGGAACCTGGGGCGCACAGATTGGTCTTGAGTCGGTTGACCTGGTCATGGTTTTCCTGGGTGATGCCGGAGCCAGGGAGCTGTTGAGTTCGCAGTTTAAGTTGGGCGCTGAAGCCGGAGTCGCCGCCGGACCACTCGGTCGCGAAGCCCAGGCCAGCACTGACTGGAAGATGAAGAACAAGATCCTGGTCTATTCCCGTACCAAGGGGCTTTTCGCCGGTATTGACCTGAGCGGCGCCGCCGTGAAACCAGATGATGACTCCACCCGCGCTTATTACGGAAACGTGGTGCCGGCGAACACCGTCCTCACCGGCCAGGGGCCGAAAAATGCCAACTCAAATCTCTTTCTTGCCGACGTGAGAGAAGCTTTCCATGAGTCCAACGTCCGCAAGGAGAAAGAGCCTGGTTTGTAAATTGGGTGCTTTGTAGACAAAAGGTCGAAAGCTGAAAAGGGCGCGCCTGCGGGCGTGCTTTTTTTGGTCTTGCTTCCCTAAATGGCTTATGTCACACTCCCATGACTGACTTATGGGAGAAGCCTATGGGGACGAGCCGAGCGACGAGCAAAGAGAAGCCGGGGGACCTGGTCCAGGGGACTTTGGACATGCTGGTCCTTCGCGCGCTGGCTGACGGGGCAAAACACGGATACGGAGTCGCCGAATGGATCCATGAAACTTCGCAGGACGTGCTGCGCGTGGAAGAAGGCGCGTTGTACCCGGCACTGCATCGACTGGAACTCAAGGGTCTGCTGCGCTCCGAGTGGGGAAGCTCTGACAACAATCGCCGGGCAAAATTCTATGCCCTGACCGTCGCCGGACGTAAGCATCTCGTGGCTGAACAGGAACACTGGGGGCGGATGACCGCGGCGATCAGTCGTGTGTTGCAATCGGCGTAAGGAGGTCTGCGATGCTGAGTGAGTTCTGGTTACGCCTTAGAGCCTTTATCTTCAGGCGCAAATTCGATCGCGACCTGGAAGATGAGATCGCTTTTCACCTTGCTATGCAGCAAAGCAAGCACAATTCTGCCGGTCCGGCGGGCGCGAACAAGCTTGCGCGTGAAGCCGCTCTACAGCAATTCGGAAATCCGACTCTTGCCCGTGAGAACCTGCGTGAGATGCTCGTTCGTGTTGCTCGAAACGCTATGGCAGGACACTCGGTTTGGTGTCCGGCTGCTGCGTAAGAATCCCGTCTTCGCTTTTATCGCCATTGTCACGCTTGGGCTTGGTATTGGAGCCAACACAGCAATCTTCTCGTTGACTTATCAGGTGCTGTTGCAATTGCTGCCGGTGCCGCATCCGCAGGAGCTGGTGGTCCTGCGCTCTCCGGGACCAAAGTCTGTCATATCCCATTTATAAGGATGTGCGCGAGCGCGGTGGCAAAGTCTTCTCTGGCTTGCTCTGCAGGAAGGCGATTGCCATCAGCATTTCCGATTCGGGAGGCACAGAGCGGGCCGCGGGTGAGCTGGTTTCCGGAAACTACTTCGAAACCTTAGGTGTGATTCCGGCGCTGGGCAGGGTCTTTGGCCCTGAGGACGAGACTGCCGTGGGCGCCAACCCTATGGCAGTTCTGAGCTATGGCTTCTGGACACGCCGGTTCGGCAAGGATACGGGAGTCCTTAATAAACAGATCAATGTGAACGGGACGCTCCTGACCGTGGTCGGCGTAGCGCGCGCAGGTTTCAACGGCGTTCAACTCGGAGAAACACCAGACATATTTGTGCCCATCACCATGACCGCGCAGATGGTGCCGAACTGGCCTGATCTGAATAGTCACAAAGTGCATTGGCTGGCATTGATTGGACGCTTGCAACCAGGCATGACTGCGGACAAAGCTCAGGCTGCGATACAGACGGTTTTCCGTCCCATCCTGGAAGCCGAGGTCACGCTGGAAGGCATCTCGCAAAAGACGCAGCCACAGTTCCTGGCCCGCAAACTGGAATTGACGCCGGGTGCGCAAGGCCGGCCCAACCTGCAAAACGATACCGGCAAGCCACTCATCTTTCTGAATGCGATGGTAGGACTGGTCCTGTTGATTGCGTGCGCAAACCTTGCCAGCCTGCTGATCGCAAAAGGCGAGGCGCGCCAGCGCGAGATTGCGGTTCGTATGTCGCTGGGCGCAAAAAGAAGCCGTGTCCTGCGCCAGCTATTAACGGAAGGCGTTTTGCTTGCCCTCGCTGGAGGCGCCCTGGGTATTGCGATTGCGGTGCCGTTGTTGCGGCTTATCGTTCGCGGTATCCCAGATAGTGTTGGAATCCGAGGCATGCGTGCGGAACTCGACTACCACATGCTCGCGTTTGCGATTTTCCTTTCGTTGACCACAACCTTGCTTTTCGCCCTGATGCCAGCTCTGCGCCTGGTGCGAGTTGATCCTCAGCTGCCGCTGAAAGAGCAGTCCGCATCCACGGGAGCGTCGGGCGCATCGGCCAGAAGATGGTTGATTGTTGCGCAGGTGGTGCTAACTACCGTATTGCTGGCGGGCGCCGGGCTTTTCGGCAAGAGTCTGCGTAATATCGAGCGAGTGGACCTTGGATTGGCTCCCGATCACGTGATCCAGTTTGCCATAGCTCCGGGGCTCAATCGCTACACTCCGGCGCAGACTGCGGATTTGTTCGAGCGGCTGCGGAAGTCCATTTCGGCTTTACCGGGAATCCGGTCGGCGAGCGCGGCAGAAGTGAGGATACTCGCTGATTCCGAAGAGGGCGGCAACATCACTGTTGAAGGCTACACTCCTCATGGAGATGAAGATCAGGAAGCAGGCAGGAATTGGGTAGGCCCTGAATACTTTGCGACAATGAAGATTCCGTTGTTGGCTGGGCGTGAATTTAAAGAATCGGACACGGCCAGCAGTCCCAAAGTGGCGATCGTAAATGAGAAACTTTCCCGTCATTATTTTGCCATCAATGAGAAACTTGCCCGTCATTATTTTGCGGGAAGGGACCCGCTCGGCCAGCACATCTTTCCAGGTGCCGGACCGAACGCGAAACCTAACATCGAAGTTGTGGGAATCGTTAGAGACAGCAAACACAACAACTCACGCGACGAAATCAGTACGTTCGTTTACATGCCTTACACCCAAAGGCCCACTCTGGGTCATGCAACATTTTATGTACGCACCAGTCAGGACCCGCTATTGACGGCAAGTCTGCTGCGCAAGACGGTTGCCGGAATTGATCCCAACCTGCCTGTCTTTAATCTCATGACGTTGACCGAACAGGTGAATGACACTAACTTCAGTGACCGCGTCATGGCGTTTCTTTCCGTGTGCATGGGCGCATTGGCTGCACTGCTGGCTGCCATGGGACTTTACGGCGTGATGGCTTACATGGTGGCACGCCGCACGCGCGAGATCGGCATCCGCATGGCGCTGGGAGCGTCACGTGAAAGTGTTGCCTGGATGATCCTCCGCGAAGTCATGCGTCTGACCTTCATCGGACTTTCGCTTGGCCTGATAGGAGCGATGGTGGCCGGGCACTTTGCCGAATCACAGCTCTTCGGAGTCAAGGGATACAGCCCGCTGATTCTGGGAGCGACGGCGTTGGTGCTCATCGCTGTGGCCGCGCTGGCGGGAAGCCTGCCGGCTCACAGGGCTGCACGCGTCCAGCCAATGATCGCGCTGCGATATGAATAGGCTGGCCGGAGTACTTCGACACGAAACGCGAACCAACCTCAACAAACGCCCTGAAACTTAGAACGAAGGTACAAAGGTGCCGAACCCCGCGAGTGGAGGCGCACGATACTTATCGCTCCAGATCTTGCAAGCTGGGTTATGCTGAAACCAGCAATGTCCATACCACTGAAAGAGCGCGGTGCGGCCGCAATGGCCGAGCTGGAACAATTGCGCTCACAATTTCGTGCACTCATGGCGGAGAGAAAAGGACCGCCCGTGACCTCTTCCCGTGTAGGCGTGGTGTTGTCCGGCGGAGGCGCGCGCGGCGCCTATGAGGCGGGCGCTCTCATGGCTTTTCAGGACGCTGAAGTGCCGACCCATATTGTTACGGCAACTTCCATTGGAAGTATCAACGCCGCTTCATACGCCGCACACTCGGATGGCTTTGTGGGCAAGGCGGACACGCTGGTGCGGTCGTGGATGGAACTCACGCCGGCCACGCTGGGCATTGACTGGTCACGCTACATCTTTCTCCTGGCCGGATTGGTAGCGGCTTCCGCCGGGCTGGCCAACTTTGTATGGGAATGGATGAAGGAACACGGCATCTTTTTGCACGCGCACCATCCGAAATTCACATGGCTTTCTCTGGGCGCTGCGGGAGTGGCAATTCTGTTTTTTGCCGACAGGCTTTCTTACATCGGATACGTGGTCCTCAATTTCACCCGCGGAACCAACTGGGAGCCCGACCGCCGCAAAGCCTGGGTCTCACTGGGCGCCAACGTGCTGGTCTGGGGATTTGTGGTGCTGTTCCTGATCTTCACCAATGTGCATCTGCCTCTGGGTGGGAACCGCGTATTTGAGTTGAGCATGCCGTTGCCCGCTATGGTAGTGATTGCCGCGGGCTTCGGCCTCTACCGATTGTTACAGGAGCCGCTGAGCAAATTGAGTCATCGTTTTCTGCGCATGCCGCTGCGCACTGGATTGTTTCCTAACTTTGACCGCATTAAATTTCTGCGCGCTCGCATTCCGGAAGACAAGCTGCGCGCCTCTGACATTCGCGTGATCATGACGGCCACGGACATACAGCACGGCTCGGGTACATTTTTTTCCAATGTTCCCGTGGATGTACTGGTCAAGGACCCGGGCGTTCAGGAGGATTTTGTTCGCCGTGAAGTGGAGCACCCGGTCGATCTGGTGCAGGCGGCCGTCGCGTCCTCTGCTTATACCTTCGCCTATGAGGCAGTGCCCATGGAAGGGCGGCTGTGGACCGATGGCGGCATCATGACCAACCAGCCGATCCTGCCGGCGTTGCGTCTGGGCGCGGACGTGCTGTTCCTGGTACTGATCGCGCCTCTCAATGGCGACGACAACTCAGGCGCGATCAAGACCTTTCTTGACGTAGGCGTCCATGCCGTGGACATACTGATTTCCAAGAACTTCAAGTCAGACATTGCGCTGCTCAATAACTTCAACCGCCTGTGTTCGGTCTATGCCGCCGAACTCGGGGTTCGGCCGGAACAATTGGAACTGGAAATCGGATCGCAACACTATCGCTACGTGAAAGCCTTCAATATTGCGCCCACGCATCCGCTCACGGCTTCGGCCCTGGATTTTGACGGCGAGATTACCGGCCCAATCATTGTGCAGGGCTACAAGGACGCAATCAAAGTGATCGAGGAATTTCTCGACTATGAAGCGGCGCGTCCTCCGCGCGAGTCACGCAGAGTCGTAAGGTTGGCCGCAGAGCGCATGGAAGGAAACTTTCACGCGGCTCGAATGCGCTAACCGGCAACTTCCCATTGCGTCAAAGGTACAAACATTTTTCAGGGAAATCCGCAGGGTTGCAAGCCTGGCCATCCGCCAGATAGCATCCCCTGCATGAACCGACGGAAGTTTCTGGCAGCAGTACCGCTGGCTCTCGCGGCGAAGGCGTTTCCTTTTCCAGGAGGGTTTGTGGACCATTCTCAAGAGACATCTAAAGCGGCAGGACAGGATTCAGCCGCTTCTGTGGCAATGAAATCCAGCGCACCAGCGCACCAGCTTGATTTCGCCACTGCCTTGCAGGCCGCGGACGCAATTCGCCGCAAGCAGGTTTCGTCCGTTGAACTGACAAAGCGCATTTTCGAGCGCATTGACCGTTACAATCCGCAGCTCAATGCGTTTGCTTATCTAGTGCGCGAAGACGCCTTGGCGCAGGCAAAAAAGGCGGATGAGGCGCTCGCACAGGGGAAAAGACTGGGTGTTTTTCACGGCGTTCCCATCACCATCAAAGAAAGTTTCGCAGTCGCCGGTCATCCCGACACCTGGGGTGTACCCGCTTTCCGTGATTCGAAGGCGCCAGGCAATTCTGATGTCGTTAGCCGGTTGCTGGGCGAAGCGGGAGCCGTTCTGCTGGGTGCGACGAACGTGCCAGTGAATCTGGGTGACTGGCAGAGTTACAACCCTATTTATGGACAAAGCAATAATCCCTGGGATGTAAAGCGCACACCGGGTGGATCGTCCGGCGGAAGCGCTGCCTCATTGGCGGCAGGTCTGGGCTATTTGAGTGTTGGCAGTGATATCGGCGGCTCGATCCGTGTTCCTGCACATTTTTGCGGGATCTTTGGGCACAAGCCAACGCTTGATCTGGTGAGTATGCAGGGCCATCTTCCCGGAGGCCAAATCACCGCGCCCGGATTTTCAACGCTGCTGGCTGTCGCCGGTCCGCTTGCCCGCAGTGCAGGCGATCTTCTGGCGGCACTGAAAGTCATCGGCGGCCCGACGGGCTGGGATGCTAAAGCATGGAAATGGACCATGCCGGAGCCTCGTGGCCGCAGCTTGAAAGATTTTCGGGTTGGCTACGTCATTGACGATCCCATCGCGTCGCCGACGATGGAAGAGAGAGCGCTTCTGGAGAAAACCATCGAGCATCTGGAACGTGCGGGAGCGAAACTCAAACCCGGATGGCCCACCGGGTTTAAACCAGTGGAATTGCTGGCGAACTACCGGTATCACATGGACGCATTCTTTTTCAGCACAGCGCCACCGGCTGAACAGGAACGCATGGTGACAGACGCGGACGCAGAAACGCGCAAGAATTCTGGAGCACTAAGCTCGTTTGCGGATTGGCAGCAGCAGAACTTCCGCAGGCTTGGATTTCGCGCAAAATGGCAAGGCTACTTTGATGAAGTGGACGTCTTCCTCTCGCCGGTGGCCTTTAGTCCAGCATTCCAGCATGATCACAGCGAGCCGATGAGCAAGCGCAGCATTGCCACATCCAGTGGACCTCGCAAATATACGGAGATGTTTAACTGGATTGCAGTACCCACGCTTACAGGGTGTCCGGCGACCGTCACGCCAATTGGAAGGACGCCAGAGGGGCTGCCCGTGGGAATTCAAATCATGGGTCCTTTCTGGGAAGATGCCACCACCATCACCTTTGCCGACTTGCTGGCCCAGGAAATGGGAGGCTTTGTGGCTCCGAAAGGCTACGAATAACTCAGAGAGAATTGGGCTGCGTACGTCGTGCACGCCGGCGCACGCGGTAGCTGTCTAATGACAGCATGGCGCTCACCCACATGGCAGCCGCCAGATATCCCGCGATGACATCACTGGGATAATGTACGCCAAGGTAAATGCGTGAGAGGCCGATGGCCGCGATCATCAGTCCGGCCAGCAATACGACGGTCACTCGCAATGTTTTGGACCTGGCACGATGTGCGATCAGCCCGGCCAGCACGGAGTAAAAACAAAATGAGGCCAGTGCGTGTCCGCTGGGGAAGCTATAGTTGGTTGGAGCAATGCCGAAAAACGCCGGCGGACGTACGCGGTGGAAAGCCTGCTTTAAGGACGAGTCAAGGATGCCAGCGCCGATCATGGTGACGGCCATGAAAGCAGCGGCCCGTCGCCAGCGAAGCCAAAGGAAAATCGCAAGCGAGGCAATTACACCTACGATCAAAACGTTGTAGCCGAAGAGAGAAATGATCGTCATCGCCTGAGTGAGGCGCGATGAGGCGAAGCCATGGATCCAGGTGCGAATGGCAGAATCAAAGCTGGCGACTTCATTTTCGCGCATCTCCTCGGCCAGCCAGGCAAAGAGAAAGAGAGAGAACGCAGCCACCGCCAGGCTGATGAGCCCTAAAAATTCCATCACTGCGGGAGGGCTGGGTGCTTTTTCTGGCGCCGGGAGCGGCTGGTCTGTTGACGCTGTCATGATGCGGCCGTTTGCTCTGCCTTGCGGCGGCGCGGCCGAGCTTTGCCGGCGAATTCGCCGCTGAATTGAGTGAGCAGTTCATCGAGTTTGTTCATGAGCACGGAATTGTCACGGCGTTCGTAGGCGGCCAGCTTCTCTTGAAATACCGGCAGGTTGAAAAGAAATGACTCTACCTTTTCTTTGCTGAGCTCTTCCCAGAAAGCGCCATAACCTTCCTTGTTAAGAAAATAGGCGTTGAATATCTGCTCGAACTGATGCTCGACGGGCACAGCCAGATAAGGCTTGCCCAGGTACAACGCTTCGCTGACCAACGAAAAGCCCGCATTGGCAATGATGCCCTTGCATCCGGCAAGATCACGGAGAAAGCCTTCCATGCTGGGCTTCTTGAAAAGAATGTTGCCATCCTGGCCATCGCGGTCAAAGCCATAAGCTACGAATTTGCAGCGCACCTGTCGCAGCAGTTGCGCGAGATCGCGAGACGGTGAAGTCACGTAAACCAGCAGGTGATCTCCGGCCGTGGGTTTAGTATCAAGAATTTCCTGGCGCAGGATGGGCGGCACAACGAATGTGTTGCGTTTCCTGGCGCGCACAGGAAAGAACGAAGTCACCAGATAGGCCTGCGCGTGGGGCGTCATGAGGCGCGTGGCGATCTTGGCGGCAGCAGCGTCACGGCGATGCTGGCGCGGCAGCACAACATCCGTGTTGGTGAGGCAATGCTGATTGTCGATGGAGATCACCGGCAGTTTTTTGCGGTGACCCACGTGGCAGGACATTGGTTCGAAGTCGGTGATGACCAGATCGATTTGCCATTCATCGGTGAGGTGCATGAGCCGCGAAAAGCTTCTGGCTGCTTTAGGCGCGGTGATCAGATTTTTGGCCAGAGTGCGGCGATAGCGCACGCGATTGTTTACATAGGCAAAGCGAAAGCCAAATATCTCTGTTACAGGAAAATCTTTGCTCAGATTCGCCAGTCCACGATCAAAGGAGACGATGCGCACAGTGTGTCCCTGACGGACCAGATGTGAAATGACCTCTTTGGCACGGGTGGAGTGGCCTGAACCTTCGCCGTTAACGCCGTAAAGAATGTTGGCCATGGGTTACGTGCTGCCAGTCTTGATGGGAGCTCCGCCCAGTGCGCGCAGAACAATGCTGAAATAAGAAGGATTTCTGGTTGCGAAGATCAGGCGCTCTCCGGAAGCGATGTAGCTTTCAGGAGCCGCTGTTTCCATTTCCAGCCAGTAGAGGCGCTGCATGCGTTTAAAGTCCCAGACCGTGCTGGCCTGGAACCGGTTTGCCGCGGCAGGGCCCAGAGTGAACCAGTCATTGCGAATAAATGTATGGAATGTCCGTTGCGGCACGGTGCTGATAAAGGTGTACCACTCGTGGAAGACGTTACGTGGTACATGGTCCATGTCCGCGACCGGCGGTATGAGCAGGGCCGAGCCGGACACCTGCCAGCTCTGTAGATTTTCATCGGCAACAGCCTTGAGTTTTTCCTGATCAAACGCCGTGACGGCCCATGATTTTCCGATCGCAACGTCCGGGCAGGCCCGCAAAACGTCATCTATGCCGTGTGAAACAGATTCAAGCCATCTGTATTCGACCTGGAAGCCGTGAAACATTGTGAGACTACGTTACAACGTGTCTGCTCAATGTGCCAACGTCAGGCGGTTTTTTCGCCTACGATGGAGGGTTCAAAAGGGACACTGATGTCGGCTTCCCACACACCGTCAAAGTCAACGAAGAAGGCGCGGACGTTGATCTCAGGCAATTCGGCTTTGAGCGCGTCGGCAGCCTTGTGCATTTCCTGGCGATGGTTCTCGGCTTCGCGTTCAGGATCGTTATTGAAGGCGGCGAGGCCCCCATACGCTCCGCAATCAGAATGCACCATGAGGACGACAGTATCGGTATCGTGCAGGCGCATCGAGGTGCGGATCTGGTCAAGAACGAACTGGCGGTCCTGAATGTTGTCTGGAGAAGCCAGCACTTTGGCGCCGCCCGCCACGCGGATCGGGTCGGCATTCCTGATTCCCATACGTCTCAGTAATTTCGTAAAGACCAAGCTAAAGCGGTGGTCATAGCACCAGACAACAGCAGCATCACTTTTATAGCGTTCTTTGGGTGAAGAAAAATGAAAGACTTTGCGCATGAAGGGCCCTCTTAAAAGTGATGACGGCAAGTGATGACGACTGCAGCGCAGACCATTCTATAGGAATGGCTTCACAAAGCGCGGAGCGACACAATAACACTTATTGGATGAAAAATTCCAACAATCTGGCTGCTACGTCCCTGGGACTTTCGGCAGGAAGCCAGTGACCATTGCCGGGAAAGTGCCAGACTTTCTGGGCGCCGAATCGCTCGGCAAAGGCTGGGGATATATAAGGATCGCGATCACCCCACAGCACACAGGTTGGCACCTTGCGCGTAATTTGCAGAAGCTGGTCCTGCCAGCCTTCATAATTTTTCGGTTCGGTGGCGCGGTAAAGCTTTAGCACCATTTTGCGAACAGCCGGAGTAAAGAGCTCGTAGGTTTCGCGGAGGTGCTCCCGCGTCAACTGCGGCGAAGCCTTGTGCATGGAGAGATAAAAAGCGGGCCAGTTCAAGGTTGCCATGCTGAGTTCGCCCAGCGGCCATGTGCGCCAGATTTTTCCCCAGATGTGCCACTTGTAGTCGGAGAAAAAGTTGGTGTTCATGATGGCCATGCGCCGGACACGCTGGGGATGTTTCACCGCCCAGGCCAATCCGTAGATTCCGCCAAAGTCATGGAGTACGAGGTTGATAGGTCCGGAAATCTTCAACGCGGAAATCAGATCGTCAATGAACTGGGCCATCTCTTCCAGAGAAAACGTCAGATCGGACGGGAGTTCAGATCTACCAAAGCCGGGAAGATCAGGCGCAAAGCATTGCAGTCGCGATTGGACTTCATTGATCACCCCACGCCAGAGCATCGCCGAATCAGGGTTCCCGTGAAGAAAGAGCGTTGGCTCACCGGAACCCTGGACATCAGCGTAAATTGACGCGTTGTGGACGGAGACGTTCATCCCGTAGCTGCGTTTTCCCTTTGCGATGTTTTGCGCGACGATTCTTTAGGCAGCGATTCTTTGCGCAGCGTTTCTTTGCGTAACAAGGCGGCCTTGCGTTCCACGCCCCAACGATAGCCAGCCAGCTTGCCGTTCGATTGCACCACACGATGACAAGGCACAACCAGCGCCACGGGATTTGACGCACATGCATTGGCCACGGCGCGCACAGCTTTCGGGTTGCCGATGCTCTGAGCGACTTCAGTGTAGCTGCGGGTCTCGCCCAGAGGAATCTGGCGCAGAGCGTTCCAGACTCGCTGTTGAAACGCAGTGCCCTCGATATCCAGCGGTATGTCGCCGCTGAAGTTCATACCAGCCAGTAGAGATTTAACGCTGGCGACAGCCGGCTTAAGCGCATTGTCGCGGCGCTGAAGGTTGGCGGCGTGAAAATCGCTTTTGAATTCCCGCAACAGGGCACCCTCACTATCACCAAAGCGCACCGAGCACAGGCCACGTTCCGTGGACGCAATCAGCACCTTGCCCATATGCGAAGCAATGATCGTGTAGCTGATGTTCACGCCACGTCCATTGCGGCGAAAGGCGGTAGGCGTCATGCCAAGCTGATCTGATCCGGACTCATACGCGCGGCTGCTGGAACCGTAACCGGCTTCGTAGATCGCATCGGTAATGCGGGCTTCTCGATGAAGGGCCTGTTTGAATTTCCCCGAGCGCTGTGCCTGCTGATATTGCCGCGGACTGATTCCCAGTCTCTTTTTGAAGAGTCGCTGGAAATGGAACGGACTGAGTCCGACATGACGGGCAATCTGGTCGAGGCTGAGCGTGCTGTCAAGATTCTGTTCGATAAAACGGCACGCTGCTTCAATTTTTGCCAGCTGTCCATTGCGTTCGGAAGGGGCACAGCGCAGGCAGGCGCGATATCCAGCTTGTTGCGCCTGCGCAGGATTATCATAAAACTCCACCATCTCGCGACGCGGACGACGGCTGGGGCACGACGGACGACAGAAGATTCCGGTGGACTTCACGGCGTAAACAAATTCGCCGTCAGCCTGCTGATTACGGGACTGTACCAGGGCCCAGCGATGATCGGTATTGGTGAGGGTTTGCATATTGATCTCCACAGGACCGAGTCTAGGCCGTGTGAAGCCGGCGCACTATCCGCTGCTTGCTCTCAAACTTTTTCCTGGTCTCCTACCTAGATGATAGTCGATTTGGGGGCCTACCCAATTGGCTGATGTGGCGTTGCTGAACATCTTTGACAATGAGCTCCAGTAAGAAGGAAATGGAGTTCAGGAAAAATGGCAGAGCGAGTATGGCAAACATTGACGAATGAATTGGCGGACACCGCCGCTGAAGCGGGTAAAGCGGTAGTTGCCGTGATAGGCGGCAAACGCCCGTCGAGCGGCGTTGTCTTGAGCAGTGACACGGTTGTCACGGTAAATCACGGACTGCGTCGCGATGAAGAAATCACCGTCGTCAGCGGTCCCGGACAAAAGCTGACGGCAAAAGTGATTGGCAGAGACCCAAGCACGGACCTCGCGGTGTTAAAGCTGCAAAGCGCCACCTCAGCTCCGGCGGCCAAGTGGGGCAATACACAGAAGGTGCGCGTGGGCGAGTTTGTTCTGGCCCTGGGAAGAAGCTGGCGCGGCAATGTAGTGGCGAGTTCCGGCATTCTCTCCGGAGTGATCGCAGAGCCGTTTCGGACGTGGCGTGGCGGCGAGATAGACAAGTTCATTCGTCCCGATCTGATGTTGTATCCAGGATTTTCCGGAGGACCCTTGGTGGGCGCAAACGGAGAATTTCTGGGGATCAATACGGCGGGATTACACCGGAGCGGCATTACTGTTCCGGCGGAATCGGTGGCGCGGGTTACCGGTGAGCTGCTGGAAAAAGGTCGCATTGAGCGTCCATATCTTGGCGTGGGAATGCAGGCGGTTCCTGTGCAGGAATCTTTAAAGACCAAGCTGAATCTAAAGGCCAGCGAAGGTTTGCTGGTGGTGCATCTTGAGCCGCACGGCCCCGCCGAGAAAGCAGGTCTGCTGGTGGGTGACATGCTGATGGAACTGCATGGCAATCCCGTGTCCGACACTGAGGAAGTGCAGGCAGTGTTGCGCACGATGAAAGTGGGATCAGAAGTGGAAGCAGGACTGATTCGCGCGGGTTCGTTGCAGAAGCTCAAGATCGCGTTGGAAGCTCGTCCAGCGCGATAGACGGAAAGGTTTTTTGAGAAAGGGCGGCGTTCATCGAAGATGTAACCCAACTCGGAGTTATGGTGGTTGCACCTTCTGATGCTCGCCGCTCTTTGCTCGTCCGATTGCTTCGTGAAGCCGGTGCTACGAAAGAATGGACCGTGACAGCGGCAGCCTCACTGTCATTGGAGCGATTTGGGGATCGGTTTGGTTCAAGTCGCGCCAGCATTCTGGTTGTGGATCTTGCGTCCCACCAGGCGTCCGTTCAGTTCCTGCAAATGTTGAAAGACTTTCCTGCCGGATGGGGAGCCGTTGCCATGATGGATGATCCCGAGCCGGGCTGGGTACGCAACGCCTTGCATAAGGGAGTGAGTGCGATCATCGCGCGTGACGCCGACAGAGACCAGCTGGCCCTCGCGGTGGAAGCCGCGGACGCAGGCTATGTGCTTCTTCATCCGACGTCGGCACAAATCCTGGGCGATGCCGTCCCGGTCCTCCCGGAATTGTCCGCTGACGTGGAACACTTGACTGCGCGCGAAAGGGAAGTGCTGGGCTTAATGAGCAGCGGCCTGGGTAATAAAGAGATTGCTGCCCGCCTGGGGATTTCCGAACATACGGTGAAGTTCCACACCAGTTCCATTCTGGCAAAACTTGGCGCCGGCAGCCGGACGGAAGCGGTGAGTCAGGGCATTAAGCGTGGCCTGATCGCACTTTAATAACCTTAGAATTTCCTCACTTCACCACCCATATATTAATCAGCTTTAACCATTTTGTTTGCTGCGCATTACTCGAATCTGGAAGGAAGGATTTCGAAATGGGCCAACCTTAATACTGTCCCTACGAACTAAGACCATTGACTCGCGGAAATCGAGGAGAATGCGTGCTATGCTCGGGCTGACTAATGGTCCATTGAATTCTTTGTTTTGATACGGAGATCCCCAGATTTGCCTTCCTCCCCCACGGCGCATCTGCGAACTGCTGCATGGGTTGTGACTCTGCTGCTTCCTGTGGCAGCCTGGTCACTGGCCAGCTTTAGTTCGCCGTTCTTCCACCCCGGTGTGGGAGTGTTCTTTACGGTAGCCGCATTTTTGTCCGCGGCAATCGGCGGCATACGCATGGCGCTTGCCGGCATCGCGTTGAATGCGACCGCGCTCAATCTCTACTTCCATTATCTTCAACCCTTAACGCCGCGAACGAATGCTCTTCTCTGGACGGCGCTGCTGGTAATGGTTGCACTCATCGTGGGTTATGCCAGGGAGAAGTGGTCAGCGGCGGAGATGCTGGCAGGAAGGCTCAGCTCTGATCTTGCGCGGCTTCGCGACGAGCTGGAATCACAACGCACGGACTTGAAGCGTTTCCATGATCTGAGCGTGAGGCTTTCCAGCAGCCTGGAACTGCAACGCTTGCTCAATGATGTGCTTTCCAGTGTGGCTGGTCTTTTGAAAACAGAGCTGGCCATGATGCTGGTGCTGCCGGAGCGCAACAGCCGTCAGCTTCGCGTGGAGGCTTACACAGGTTTTACTGCCGACCAAGTCAAGCTCTTTGGCGAACTTCCTTCTTCCTTTTTCTCTCCCGACCACCGGGTGCTGATTGAAGACATTGACGAATCAGGCACCTATTTTCCGTTTATGGATGCCGCGGACCAGGTTGGATTCAAATCGGTGTTCAGTACGCCAATCGTAAACGTGCGCGGAGAAGCACTTGGCGTGGTGGTGACGTTTTTCCGCAAGCCGAATTCGCCCAATGACCGGCAATCACGCCTGGTGGAACTCTATGCCAGGCAGGCGGCAAACGCGCTGGACAATGCCCGGCTATATCGCAATTCGCTGGATACATTGGCCGCGGAGCAGCGCCGGACGGCAGTCTTGCGATCACTGGCTGAGGCTGCGGTACAGATCAACTCGTCACTGGCGCTCGACTCGCTGTTGCAGGTGATCACCGACCAGGCGCGAAACATCATTGGAGCAAAATACGCCTACACCACCCTGCTGGCCCGCGGAGCCTGGAACCAGAGCATTACCTGCGCTTCCCTGGCGGATGGTGAGCCGGCATTTCCGTTTCCGCAGGAGAGCTCAGAGATTTTTGCGCTGGCTAGCAATCTCAATACGCCATTGCGCCTGAATCCCGGAAGCAAGGGTACGAATACCTGGCGTTCTGTGATGAAGGCGATCGAACCAACGCGTTTTGGATGGCTGGCGGCACCATTGCTCACGCGTGATGGCCGCAACCTTGGTCTGATTCAGCTCACGCAGAAAATCAATGGCGAGTTTTCCGCCGATGATGAGGCCATACTGCTCCAGTTGACGCACATGGCGTCAGTGGCGATTGATAACTGCCGCCTGTATCGCGACACGCAGGAACAGATCGCCGAAAACAGAAGAACGCAGGATGCACTGGAGCGTAGCAAAGAAAGCATGCAACTGGCGCAGCAGTATGTGGGCATTGGAATCTGGGAATGGGACCTGCAAACAGGGGAGCTGGTCTGGTCAGACGAATTGCGCCGGCTGCACGGTTTTGGTAACACCATGTTCGATGGGAAGTACGAAACCTGGATGGAGAGCATTCATCCGAGTGACCGCGCGCAGGTCCACAACTCGATTACGGACGCGATGCGCCGCCACGGCGAATACGAAGTGCAATACCGTGTGATATTCCCGGACAAGAGCGTGCACTGGCTGGAAGCTCGCGGGCGCACCGTGGTGATGGCAGAAACTCCTGTTCGTATGCTGGGAGTGACCATGGATGTCACAGCCCGCAGGCTGGCGGAAGAGGCGCTGCGCGGATCAGAGAAACTGGCAGCGACAGGTCGCCTGGCGGCCAGCATCGCCCATGAAATCAACAACCCGCTTGCAGCCGTCACAAATGCGCTTTACATTTTGCGAACGGCCGAGAGCATGCCGGAGAAATCGCTCGACTACATCCGTACGGCAGAGATCGAACTAGCGCGCGTTGTCCACATCACTAAACAGACTCTGGGCTTCTATCGCGAGCTTTCCGCACCGGTGAGCGTGTATCTGCCGCAATTGCTGGATGAAGCGCTGGCTGCACAGGAAATACGGATCGCCGCGCAGGGTATTAGCTTGCACAAGGAATATGGCCCGGTGCAGGAGATCCAGGCCTATCCTGCCGAACTCCGTCAGGTATTTTCCAACCTGCTCACCAACGCCCTGGAAGCCGTTGCGGATGGAGGCAAGGTCTCTGTAAAAATAAAACAGGCGCATAACGGACGCGGCCGTTATGGGGTGAAGATCACCATCGCCGATGATGGTCTGGGCATTCCGGTAAACCACATCCCGCGCATCTTTGAGCCATTCTTTAGCACCAAGGAAACCAAAGGAACGGGCCTGGGATTGTGGGTGAGCCAGGGCATTGTGCAGAAGCATGGCGGTCAGATTCACGTCCGCACCAGCCACAGAGAGACACACCACGGAACCTGCTTCATGATCTTCTTACCCTTTGCCGCCGGTGAGGTGGTTCAGGAAGAGCCGTCCGCGAGCCACGTTGCCGGGGAGGGCGTTCTCAAACAAGCGGCTGCGGGCAACGATCTTTCCGCAGCATAAGGGCGCGCCAATTTCCAGGCCGTCTGGAATTAACCCCTTGTGCAACAAACACTTAAGTGACCTG
>WNFD01006010.1_pt1 | contig 31043 bp, 20 predicted proteins | sample 5400491 | NCBI WGS metagenome assembly WNFD01 (sample SAMN13153343, study PRJNA577476) | soil metagenome | isolation source: 120 cm saprolite under Douglas fir tree site 2 hole 2 replicate 2 | place: USA:California | collected 2015-04-18
GCGGAGCCACATAACGGACTGATTTCAGCTCCGCGAGCGCTGCCAGCTTCTCGATCGGCAGACGACCGATGACCAGCTTCGCAGTTTTTGGATCGAGCACGACTTCAAAGCCCAGCTCTTTCAACTTTGCCAAAGTCTCATCTGATTTGTCGGTCAACCAGATTTGAATCTCGGCCTTGCCGTTGTGAATGAATTTGGCTTCATCCGGACTGGCCTTGAGTTTGCTGTCCTTCAAGCGATCGATGACCGCCAGCACCGTCGGATGAAACCTGCTCGAAAATTCTTGACGCTTAGCCTCTTCGGGAGACGCACTAACGACCTGGCTGTAGTCAACTCCACCACCACCGGCGCCACTGCTCCCTGTTTTTGACTTCGGAGCCTTGGGTTTAGCATTGCCGCCGCTATTGCTCGGCGGAGGTTCGGCCTTATAAAGCGTGACCACATCAGTGGCCGAGTTCCGATTTAGTAACTCTGCCCCGGCTGTGACCGTTACCGACTGAGACATCCCCCGGCCCGCCATGGGGAGATTCTGGATTTGTCTACCCGAAATCACAGTGCCGTAGTTCGCACCAGACACCGCTTCGCGATTCACGCCCTCGGGCACTTCCACCGGCACATCAATACGTCGCGGCTGGCCGCCATCGGTGACGATCATTTCTTCGACCGCGACAAACGAAGTGAATTGGGTCATCAAACGATAGTCGAGACCGAGTTGAATGACGGCTTGTTTCACATCGTCCTTCATTACGCCCTGCTGCGCGCCTTTGAAGTCCTGGCTCATCAAATCATCGACGCGCGTCCGCGCCCAAAGAGTCGAGAGCACATCGTTCTGTGATTCCGCTTTGGAGAAATCGACCGGAATCTCGCGAACGAAATCGACGCCCGACATTTTTCCTTTCAAGCGAATCACGCCCTTCCCGGCGCCAGTGTAGCGTCCGCTCAGAATCACCGGCTTGGCGCCGAACAAATCGGGAATAGTCTTTGGATAGACATCAGCCACGGGCAATCCATTCCAATCGACCGAAATATCCGTCAGCAAAGGATTGCGCACGCGTTCGTGAAAACGCCGCGCAGCGGCTGAGCCGTCATCGTTCAGCGCCACGTATTCGACTTCGCCGCGGCCGTATTTCGCCATGCCGTCAAGCAGGAATCGATTTACGCTGCCGCCGATGCCGAAAGCGAACACGCGCGCGTTCGGATGCTTCTGCACTTCGCCGATGATCTCCATGTCGTTACCTACGTAACCATCGGTCATGAAGCAGACGATCCGCACGTGATCAGAAGCGTCGGACGGATCCATCGAAGCCTTGATCGCCTTCATCATTTCCGTCCCACCACCGCCTTGCCGAGATTCGAGGAACGCCTGCGCTTTGGCCAGGTTTTCCTTTGTCGCCGGCACCGGGGCGGGAAACAGAATATGCTCATCGCCTGAAAATGTGATCAGGTTGAAAGTGTCGGAAGGATAGAGATTGTCGAGCGCGAGCTTCATAGTCTCTTTAGCTTTCTCGATCGGAAAGCCGTACATCGACCCGGAGGTATCCAGCACGAACACGAGTTCCTTGGGCGTGACATCTTCAGCCGTGACTCGCAGGGGTGGTTGCAGAATTAAGGTGAAGTACCCGCCCTTGTCCGAAGCGTGGGTCAGCAAAGCATCTTCGATTTTCTTGCCCGCAACATCGTAACGAAGAATGAAATCATTGTTGGGAATCGCGGCCTGGTCCCTGAGCGTGACCCGGGCACGATGGTCGTCGGGACGCTCGACATTAACCTCGTGCGTTTTCGAGCTGAGCCCATCGATCGGGACTCCGGCATCCAGGGTAACGTCCAGTGAAATGTCGTGACCGACGCGCATGCCTTCGGGTACTGGCTGAGGCGTGATGCGCGAAGCATCGGGCACCCGATCCGTGTTGGGGGCGAAACCGTTTCCCTTTGCATTCACCTGGGCACTGACCGGGGCCCCCGTCGCCGGGCCGGGAATGTAACGCGGCCCGACTACCATCGGGAAAACGAATTCATACGCGCCATCTTCGTATTTCAGAGTCTCGACATAGCTGATCGTAATCTTGATTTGTTCGCCGGGGAGAATGTTGGCGACCGATTGCGTGAAGATGTTTGGGCGCTCCTGATTCAGCAAACTGGCTGTCTGCCCGTTTGTTTTCGCGGCTTCATAGACCGCTTCCGCCTCTTCGCGTCGCAGGATCTTACCGCGGACAGTGCGATCGCCGACGACCATCGTCATGTCGTCGACCGCCGCATTTTGCGGCAGCGGAAAAGTGTAGACGGCTTCGATCTTTTCATCGAACGGATTCTCAAACTCCTGCGTCACGACCACGCGTGAGAGAAATCCGCTGATCTCTGCTTTGGCACTGGTGTGCTTGAGCGGACACAAAGCTTTTGGTTTTCCGCTTGAATCGAGAGCTTGAAGCTGGCCCTGCGTTGCTCCGTTTTGCGCCAAGACAACTCCGCCTGAACTTCTGAGCGACGCCAGGCCCATGATGGCCGCGGCCGACACAGCTAAAACTGAAAGGGATTTGAGCAAGAATTTTCGACGCATCGTCTCCTCCTTCGACACAGTTCGAGAGAGCACGCCACGGTCCGGGTCGTCGCGTGAAGTTTGTTTGTTCCGCTGGTTAGAGACCCAACCTCAGCCTCTTGTTCCCGTATGCTCTGGGGATAGAACGTGAAAAGAGAGAGAGCTTGCAAATGTCAACTGCATTGATGCAGCCAAAGCTTCTCGCGATGGCCGCAAATTTTGGAGTGCGCTGACTTGTCAGCGCTTTAAAAGCGGCGACAAGTCGCCGCACTCCATAAAAAGGATCAATACAGATTGAAGTTGTACTCCAACTGTATGTACATCGAAACGGGTTGGCCGTTACGGGTTGCGGGCACAAATCTGATCTGCCGCGCTGCGGCGATCGCTTTCTCAGTCAAGCCGCCTTGAAGAGATTGCATTGCGCGAATGTTTGTTACCTCGCCGGTGAGCGAAAACACTACGCGCAGGACAACGGTTCCCGTAATGTTGTCCTTGCGCGCCTCTTCCGTGTATTGCGGTTCAGGTTTGAAGAGCACGCGCGCGCGTTGGCTTACGTCTGGGGAGCTGTAAACGCGATCAGCCTCGTTTGGATTTGGATTATTTCCCTTGCCCCCGCCTATTCCGCCATTACCGGGTTGATTCGGACCGCCGCCCATGTTGCCGTCGCGGCCGCGCCCGAATCCCGGCCCAAGGCCATCGCCGATCCCTGTCCCGTTATTTGTTCCCACACCGCCGCCATCGCCCGGTCCGTTGGAAGGAGTGGTCGATTTTGATCGGTGGTCACCGTAAGAAGTGAGCTTCAGGTCTTTCCAAAGCGCCGGATCGATATCGAGGCCGGCCGAGGACAGCGGCGGCAGGCGAGCGTAGGTGGTTGAAATCGGCGCGGGTATTACTGACGGTTGCGGCGGACGACCCTGCGAAGGCGCGGCCTGGTTCTGCATGCCGCCGCTGCCACCACCCTGAGCGCGCGCCGGCACAGGTCGCGATCCTTCTCCCTTGCCGCGCTCAAGACCCACGCGGCCCTGCTCACCAGTGCCAACACCCCTATCAGAAGTTGGCGTGGGCTCCTGCTGAAAGTCGATCGTGAAAAGTCGGGTAAGGTCTTCGCTCTCAGTTTTGTTGGTTCGTTTGGAAGAATGCTTTTCCAGAAAAAGTACAGCACCGCAGTCATCGCACCTGAAACCAAATGCGGACGAACTACGGTCTGCTTCACCCGTTTCCCGAGTTCGCCGAATTCGGTTCGAGTGAATCCGACCGGATCGCTCCTGAAAGATGGCCAGGCCCGTTTGATCTGATCCACGACGAATCGAATTTCGATCGCCAGACGTTGGGACAGGCGCGCATCACCAATCAGGGTGAGACTGAATTCGCGGGTTGCGGAGGCAGCCACTTGCCGACCGTCAAATTCCCTCGGCCTTTGCGAGAGGGTTGGAGAGAGGGCTTGACGTCGCCGTCTATCTCCCCTCATCCCCAGCCCTTCTCCCAGAGGGAGAAGGGAGATCAGCAACGGCATCCCATCAAGCGGACAAAAGGCATACTTGTCTTCAAAGTCTTCACCGCACACTTTGCATTTCTTCATGGTCTTGCTCCTCGTTGGCAGGCAGACGTGAACTTCGGACGGGGAGACCTTTGTGTTGCTTGAAAAGACAGGAGCACGGGGCGTCCCGCCCGTGATCACGCGCAGGATGCGCGGGCCACAAACAAACCGATCCGGGGAGCCCTAATGTGTATTACGGGAGACGTGCAAAAAGTTACGGTAAAGATGAGCGGCGACAGCGTGGTTCAGAGTTCAAGCTTTAGCTTGCCTACTCCAACCAGAGCAACCTAAAGGTTGAACTCTGAACTCGACCGCCAAACCGAACTTATTTCAACCTAAAACTGCGAGCGATCAGATCGGTTTGATTGCGGATGCGGGCCAGCTTATCGCGCATGCCGGTGAAGCGCAGCGCATAGATTGTGTGGCCGTCGGCTTGCAGATAATACGTGCGCCCGGCCATGGGTTTGCCGGCCTGCGTGTATTCAAACGAGATGTTGACGCCGTTCAGACGTCCAGAGAATGCTTCTTCTTTTCCGCCGCCGATGTAGCCGGGCAGGAAACGCTCTTTCTGATCCAGATCCTGGTGCGCAAACTCTTTGATGGTCGCTCCATCCGGCAACGTCTCTTTGCGAATTCGCAGAAAGCCGTCGTTGCGATCGCCATAAATGAATTCCGTGTGCTGGTGAATCTCGTCCGGCTCACCGACCAAATGCCAGATGGGCGACGGCAGAGAAATGACGTAGTCAACCTTGGCGCCGCTGTAGGTTTGCTCCTGCGAGCTCGCGCCGGTGGCGAAACCCTGGGCGCCTATCGCCAAAAGCGCAAATAGAAAAAGAGCTGTTAGTCGCACCGTTGATCTCCCTTTTGTCAGTCGAACCTTCATTGATGTTCTCAGATGCCCCGCGGCTTCGCAATGTTGTCTTTCAGTTTCCGAAGCCATCGGGCCGTTATTCTCGAGCTTGCTCGATAGCTTGTCTTTGCGCCCGAACCAGCTGTTCTATCCCACGGCGCCCGAGCTCCAGCAACTCGTCCATTTGTTCGCGCGAGAACGGCGAACCTTCGGCCGTGCCCTGGACTTCGATGAAGCGGCCATCGCCGGTGCAGACGACGTTCATGTCCACTTCGGCGCGCGAATCCTCGTCATATTTCAGATCCAGCAGAGACGTTCCGTCAACGACCCCGACGCTGATGGCAGCTACTTCGGCGATGATTGGCGATTTCTTAATTCGGTTTTCTTTCAACAACCGGCGGCAGGCAATCGTGAAAGCGACATACGCGCCGGTGATTGCCGCGGTCCGCGTGCCGCCGTCCGCCTGCAAGACGTCGCAGTCGATCGTGACGGTGCGCTCGCCGAGCACGCTGCGATTCGAAATGGCGCGCAGGCTACGGCCAATTAACCTCTGAATCTCGTGCGTCCGACCGGACGGTTTACCGCGGGTAACCTCGCGCGCGGTGCGCGTATGGGTGGACCGCGGCAGCATCGCGTACTCTGCCGTGACCCAGCCTTCCGCTCGTTGGCCGCGCAGATGTGGCGGTAGTTTTTCTTCGACGGAAGCCGCGCAGATAACGCGCGTGTTTCCCATCTCGATCAGCGCCGAACCTTCCGCGTTCGCCAGAAAGCCGGGCGTGATGCGAACCACGCGCAGCTCATCAGCGGCGCGACCGTCAGTGCGAATGAATGTCATGCCGGCTCGTTAAGATCCCTCTTTCAGTGTTACCCGCCTACCGTGTGAGTCTCACGGAAACTTGTCATTTTCTGATCTGTGTCTATCCGCGTGAATCTGCGGTTAATGCTTTGCGCGCAATTGATCGTTTCCCCAAACCTCAACCGCCTCTAATCGAGCCGGCTTGCTCCCCAGGAATCTTTCCGCGACCCGCGCAAACCGCTCCGCCGCGTCAGTCACATAAAAGTGGTCCAAATCATCGCACAGTTGGCGTTCAAGCGCACCGGTTCCCGAAGACGCCCCGGCCAGGCCTTTCTCTTTCAGCAGCGACTTCACTTCCCGTGCGGTCGCCTCACCCGAATCGATCAGCTCGACCTGCGCGCCCACGCTCTCCTGAATCACGCTCTTTAAAATGGGATAATGAGTACAACCAAGAACCAGGGTGTCGATGCTCGAACGCAAGTCTTTCAGATAAGTTTCGGCTACTGAAAGGGCAACGTGTTCGTCCGCCCAACCCTCTTCCGCCAAAGGCACAAAGAGCGGACAAGCGCGCTCGATGACCGCCGCGTTGGGATCGGCTTTCTGGATCGCTTGCGTGTAAGCGCCGCTCTGCACGGTTGATTCGGTGGCGATGACGCCGATTCTCTTCCCGCTGGAGCTGGCGACTGCGGCGCGCGCGCCCGGTCCAATCACCCCAACGGCATCGATATCCAGCGCCTGACGAATTGCAGGCAAAGCGAGCGCCGACGCCGTGTTGCACGCAACCACCAGCAACTTGATGCCGTGCGCGGCGAGGAACTGCGCATTCTCAACCGCGTAACGTTCGACCGTGGCCAGCGATTTCGTGCCGTAAGGCACACGCGCCGTGTCGCCGAGATAGACAAAGCGTTCGTTGGGCAGATGTTCATGCAGCGCCCGATAGACGGTCAGTCCGCCTACGCCGCTGTCGAAGATGCCAATGGGAAGGTTAGAAAGCAAGGATGAAGGATGAGGGATGAAGGATGAAAAATCAACGGCTTGTCGCCCTTAGCCGCGGATGAACAGACATTAGCCACAGATGAACGCGGATAGACACGGATAAGAACAAACAAAGAGCAAGGATGAAGGCGGAAGGATGAAAATCGAGGCCTTAACAAGATGATTCAAATCGTTCTTGATTCATCGGTTGATCCACCCATCCTTCTCTTGAACTACGGTTTCGCCACGCGTTTTTGTTTGACCTCTTCGATTTGCTTTTCCAGCGAGTCTTTCCCGTCCGGATACAGTTGCAGGTATTTTGCGAAGTCAGCGTCGGCCTCAGAATCTTTTCCTTGCTTCAGCAAGATCAGGCCTCGCCCGCGGTACGCGAAGGGAAACTTTGAGTTAAGTTTGATTGCTTTGTTGTAATCGGCCAGCGCCTCGTCAATCTCCTTGCGCTTCTCGTGAAGGCCGGCGCGATTCTGATAAGCATAGACATTGTTCGAACTAAGCTTGATCGCTTTGTTGAAGTCCGCGAGGGCCGCGTCGAGATCGCCTTTTTTCTGGAAAGCCAATCCGCGATTAAGATATGTGGCGGACTGCACATTTTCAGGAAATATCTTGTCGATCTTTATCACTTCATTGAAATCGGCAATGGCTCCATCAAAATCTCCATCGCGCATCTTCTGATTTCCGCTCTTGATGAGGGCATTAGCTTTCGCAGTGTCTGCCGCGTGCGGATCGCCTTGCGCGACGGCGAAGGCGGTTGCGATCAGCGCAATGCACATCATTGACAATAATCGGGTTGTCATAAGAGTAGTTGCGAAAAGACTGCTGCTTTCTGCCTACTGCTTACTGCCTACTGTTCTTTGGTGGAGGCGCCGGGAATTGAACCCGGATCCAAAAGCCAACGCCGAAGGACTCTACATGCTTATCTGCTTCTCTTTCCACTCACTGTTACGCGAGCGGGTTTTGCCTGGCTTTAGGTAAGTGAAACAGCAAGACCCTAAGGCAGGCTAGTCCGGCTTAATCTTGCCCACTGCCACGGACCGAAGCAGCGGGCCAGCTCATCTAAGTGACATCTCCATCCGCGCGCATGAGCAACTTGCGGCGAGACGCTCACTGGTTATTAAGCAGCGAGAGCTAACTCGTTAGAGTTGGCAATTGTGTTTCCCTGCGCTTTGATAACGGTCCCCACAGAGACGGCCCGGCATGCATCGCGACGGACGTTACGGCTCCTGTCGAAGCCTGTCGCCCCCATTTTGCGAGCAGCTTGATTATAGGGGATGCGCCGCTAGATGTCAGGTTCGGGTCGAGGAATAAACGTCTGCTCTCTGATCTGAGAGTTGTAGAGTCGAGTCCGCGAAGCGTCCGCAGCGCGGACTCACCCGGCGTTTTCCACGCGATTTCATTTTCCGGCCCACAAAGGATGAAGTCGCCGAACTGAACCGATCACAAATTGTCATCGGTTCGCAGAACGATCGTGATCCACGGTTCCTCACGTTCGCTGACCAAAAATAACGCGATGTTCATTCGGCGGACTCGGGGATCGCGATTTTCACTTATCCGCGGCCGCCGCCCGCGCTACAACACGTCCCGGCCTCGCATACTGATCCAATCCGAATCCCAGGAAGATCGTTGCCGCAATAAACGCGGCCGAGAAGAAGTACGGCGACGAAACACCGAGATGGTCGAAGGCCCAGCCGAAAAAGAGCGGCGCGATGACGCGCGTGACGCCGCCATAAGTCTGTTGCATTCCCATGTAGAGGCCGCGTTCTGAGGGGGCAGTCACCCGAGACAGCAGTGCCGTCACGCACGGAAACGTAAAGGCCGTGCCCAGAGGAAGCAGCGCTACGGCGACCGCGAGCGTCGCCAGGTCTCGCGATAACGGCATCCCGACGACGCCGGCAGTCAGCAAGACGAGGCCCAAACGCGAGAGATTCGCCTCGCCCAGCCAGTCGACCATTCGTCCCAGCAACAACACTCGCGCGAATACCGAGATGAATCCGACGTACATGAAGAAGTAGAAGATCGTCTCTTTGGTGACAGCAAAGCGCGCGTTCAGAAACAGCGCCAGTACGGAAAAGCTGCCCTGAAAAGCGCCGATCGCGATCGCATAGATCCAGATGAGGCGCGACGAAGGCTCGCTGGCATGCGAGATGACGCGCCAGATCGCCTGCGACGAACTGCGCCGGATCTCTCCCTCCTTTGGCTGCTCACTGAAATCGCGCGATTCCTTTAGATAGCGCCACACGAAGATCATGTTGAGCAGGCAGAGCGCCGCGGCCATGATTCCCGGCGCCGCGCCGCCCATCTGCAACGTCCGCGGTCCCGGGATCAGATCGCGTTTGCCCAACGCGATCGCGAAGGACCCGAGCACCGGACCCAACGCTACCCCAAGATTGGTGGTCGCCGAGAGCCACCCGAGTGCGCGCGCGCGATCCTTCGGATCCGTCGAGTCAGCCACGTAAGCCTGGATCACACCGACTGTGCCGCCGCCGGCTCCCTGCACGAGGCGCGAGAGGAACAAGACCAGCAGCGAGTGCGCAAAGCCGAAAATCAGATATGCGATCCCGGCAGCGCCCAGTGCGATCAGCAGAGTCGGTCGCCGCCCCACGCGATCAGAAAACCGGCCCCACATCGGCGCGCTCAGCAGTTGGGCAACTGTGAACGAAGCGACGATGAATCCGGAGATGAACCCGATGCCAATATGTATGGGCCCAAGGTCGATTCCCGCGCCGCCCAACTCCTTCACATAAAACGGCAGGAGCGGAACGATCATCAGCAGCCCCACCATGTCCACGAAGGCTGTGGCCATCAGCGTGAACAGCTTTGGGGGAATCTTTCGCACCTCCCTCCAAAGGATATAGAGCAGCGCCAACGCAATCGCGCCGAGCAAAACGCGCACGATCGGCGATTGTAAGGATTGGGCGATGTTCGACTGGATGATCATTTCAACTTGTCGTGCCCTGCTGGGCCGAACATAATACACTAACGTTTCCCTGAACCTCCTGACTTAACAAAAACTTTACAACTCACGACCTGAGAGCTTCAGAGTGACAAGTTTGCTTCGTGCTTTTTCACCTGTGGGACAAGCACGATCCACGAAATCACACGAAACCGCACGAACATACCTCGCTCGTGGAGGCAGCCGGCGGTGGCAGCATTCTCGGCACCATCTTTGGCCGGCCATGAATCAGATGGAAAGACGAGTCAGGTCTAACCTCAAAATGCCGCGGCAGCACCTCGCGGCATTTTCTTTTGGTGACTCTGCCTCTGAGCTCTGACTTCTGACCTCTGCTCTGCCCACCGGCCTCTTGCAAGTTTCATTACTTTCCGGTTTCGAGTCTTCCATCTATTATGCGCCGGCACGACTGCGCGGGACTCACGATGAAAGATTCCAGCAGCACTTCTGTTGAGAGAATCGATAAGGCAATTTACCTGATTCGAGGGGAGAAGGTGATGCTTGATGCGGATCTGGCGCATCTCTATGGAGTAACCACGGCCCGCCTCAATCAACAAGTGAATCGAAATCCAGAACGGTTTCCGGCGGATTTTATGTTCCAACTCACAGCGAAAGAGTTCAAAGGTTTGATGTTGCAAACTGCAACATCAAAGAAGGGCCGCGGCGGTAGGCGAAAGCTTCCGCTCGTTTTTACTGAGCATGGAGCAATAATGGCCGCCAATGTTCTCAACGGGGCGTCTCTGGGCCGAGTCAATATCGGGCCCGGCACCACCTTCAAATTCACGCTTCCCGCCGGCGTTTGAAATTCTGATCTGTGAATCGGTGGGGCCGGGGCAGTAGCCCGCGCGTCAGCAAGGGCGTACTTGCCTAATCGACAATCATTGACGCCCTCCCTAACGGTTGGGCTACCGCACCAGATTCCGTGCGCGCGTCGCCAGGCGCGCGTCATCGATCTTCTTTACGACCGCGGCAAACGCTGGCGTCGGTCCGCGCCAGCGCAGCTCATCGACATTTTTGAACAGCGGTGCGTCGGAGCGCAGCGTGGCAAGGTTCTTGAAGAGCAGTGCTAGTTGACGATTGTCATTCTTCAAAACTTCTGACGGAAAGTCTTCGATGTGGCCGAATTGATTTATGAGTTTCGCGGCGGTCTTTGCGCCTAAGCCGGGAACGCCCGGATAGCCATCGGCGGCATCACCTACCAGCGCGAGATAATCCGCGATGAACTCTGGCGCGACGCCAAACTTCGCGCGGATCGAGCCGGCATCGCGAATCTCATTCTTTCTCCGATCGATTTGCACCACGCGATCACCGACGACGCATTGCGCGAGATCTTTGTCGGGCGTCCAGATGCAAGCCTTCTCCACCCGCTTGTCCTTCGCCGCGAGGTGCGCCGCGGACGCGAGTGCGTCGTCAGCTTCCAACTCGATCATCGGCCATACGACGACACCCATTGCGGCCAGGGCTTCTTCCAGTGGAATGAACTGGGCGTACAGTGCCGGCTCGATGCCTTCCCCCGTTTTGTAATCCGGCCAAAGATCGTTGCGGAACGACTCAATGACGTGATCGGTCGCGACTCCGATGTGCGTGGCGCCGTCTTCGAGCATCTTCACCACGGTGTGGAGCACGCCCGACACCGCGCCATACGGCGGATCGGTCTTCTTGAAGCGCCGGATTCCGTAGAAGTGGCGAAATAGTTCGTAGGTGCCGTCAACGAGGTGAACGATCATATTTCTGGTTGTCATGATGCGCGGCGCAGTTTTCGAAATCCTCTTGGGCAATCTGCGCAATCGGTGGATAATACGGCCGAGCGCAGGGAGGACTGGGAACATGAAAACCTTTACTGACAGTTTTCGAGTGACTTTGTTGCTTGGCCTCATCTTGAGCATTCAGACGATCGGGCTGGGCCAGCAATTTGCCGGGCAAACCGGTAATGCGGCCGCGCCTCAACTCAAGTCTCTGGACGTCATTCGTCTGCTCATCGAAGGGCACAAACTCTCAAGCGGCGAGGCGGAAAAGCGGGAGAACGCGCTCGTTGCTGATCCCAGAGATCTCGCGGCCCGGATCAGTTTGCTCTCCTATTACGTTACCCGCCACGACGACACGTCCAATCTGAAGAAGAGCGAACATGCGCTGTGGCTCATCCGGAATATTCCTGACTCTGAAGTTCTCCACGACGTCGTGTACGTAAGATTAGATCGGGTGGTAGACAACGGGTTTGAGGAAGCAAAGCAGTTGTGGCTCACGCATCTGGATACTTACAAGGACAACCTGACTGTAGTTGCGAACGCGGCGGACTTTTTCATGCTTTCAGACAAACCGCTGGCGGAGAAACTGCTCAAGCAGCTTGTTGCTGACGATCCGGCAAATCCCAGATGGCCCTTCGAGCTTGGACATCTCTATACGTTAAAGATGGCCAGCGCGACCGGTGCGATGCGCCGTAGTCTGGCCGCGAGCGCATACCCGCAGTTCGAACTGGCGTACACGTTGACGAACGATAAGATCGAAAAGCACATGTGGTTGTCCCAGCTTGCGACCTCCGCTTTCGAGGCGGGAGAAGTAAACAAGGCCCAAACCTGGGCGCTGGAATCACTGAGTCAAGGCTCAACCAACAAGGCGGGTCCGTCTTTGGCAGATTCAACTCATCACGGACATATCGTTCTTGGTCGCATTGCTCTACTCTCCGGCGACCTTGCGGAAGCCCGCCAGCAGTTAATTCAGGCCGGTCAAACAGTGGGCTCACCCGTGCTGGGCAGCTTTGGTCCAAACATGATGCTGGCTAAGGAACTGCTCGAAAAGGGCGAACGTGATGCGGTGATCCAGTATTTCCAGGAGTGCGCGAACTTCTGGAAGAACCAGAGCAAGCTGAACGAGTGGACCTCCACGGTGAAAGCCGGCGGCATTCCGAACTTCGGCGCGAATCTGGTTTATTGAATCGACAGGTACTGGTTCAGTTTGAAGACAGATAGCATCCGTCACTATCAGCCATCTTTAGATGGCTTTCCCGCAGGGTTACTAGACCAGCGCTTTTTAGCGCTGGGTGAGATAGGACAACTCTTCCTCAGCGCGCTTTAGCGCGCTTCAAGTGCGGTGCTTTAGCAAGCACTGGTAAGGCCGCTGAAACGGCCTTTTGGATTCGTTCGTATCTGATCCCAGCCGTAAAAACGGCTGGGCTAGTAACCCTGCGGGCAAGCCACCTGAAGGCGGCTAAAGAACGGCGTCTCCTGCACTGCGCGTTACATTGACTGATAATGCATTGAGTCAAACTGAACCAGTACCCGCAGGAGATTCGGATTGACGGCTTGCTGCATGAACGACTAGAATCGTGTTCGCGTCGTTGTGACCTCCCTGACGGAGGGCGAGCCTCAAGCCCCCGAGCTGCTCGAAACAAATCCAGCCAGAGAATCTAATGAAAGAAGTTTTCCGTTCGCAAGGCAAAGCCAACGAAACTAAGGCGCATAAACGCCGGTGTGTTCGCGACCACACCAGGATACTCATCCTGCTATTGTGCGGGTCCTGTTTTTGTTTCGCTCTCCTGGAGTCACCGACTCTCGCAAAGAAAGATCAGCCACCGCAGGAGAGTTCGTTCCCAATGAGTGTCGGTAAGCACGTAAGCTTTGAAGTGCCAGGCGAGAGTCTTAAGACATCGCCACAGACTAACGAAGCAACTCCGAATACCGGCTTGGTTGTCGCGCCGCATCCAGATGCCGGCCTGGTTATTAATCCCACGTTTGACACCTCGATTACCAACAACGCGAACGCCGCGGCGATTGAAGCCATGGTCAACAACGCCATCGCGGTGTTCCAGGCACAGTTCAGCGATCCGATTACGGTTTCGATTCTGTTTCGCTATTCGACTACCGCGCCTAACGGCACGCCTCTATCACCCGGCACGCTGGCGCAGAGCGGATATATAGTCTATGCAATACCATGGAACACTTACATTAATGCGTTGACGGGGGATGCAAAGACAACGAACGACGTCTCTGCGAATGGCAGCTTGCCCGGGAGCCCGTTGGCCTCGAACGTACGAGTTTCCAGCGCCAACGGCAGAGCCCTTGGCTTGAGCACGGCAGGGAAGCTGGACTCAATGGGCGGATTCACTGGGACTTTCGACGGAATCGTTACGCTGAATTCCGCAAATTCCTTTCAGTTCAGTCGGCCACCCGGCCCCAATTTTTTTGATGCGCAAAGATCAACCGAGCACGAAATGGATGAGGTCCTAGGTCTGGGATCGTCCATCAGCGGCCTCTCTTCCGACCTCCAACCGCAGGATCTGTTCAGCTGGTCAGCCCCGGGCGCGAGGAATATCACGTCGACCGGCTCACGGTATTTTTCGATCAACAGCGGCACCACCAACATCGTCAATTTCAATCAAGATTCGAACGGTGATTTCGGCGACTGGCTTAGTAGTTCCTGTCCGCAAGCGACACCCTATGTCCAAAATGCTTTCGGTTGTGCGGGCCAGGTTTCGGATGTCACTCCTAATTCGCCGGAGGGCATCAACCTCGATATCATTGGCTATGATCTGGTAACTGCCTCATCCACGATCCAATTCAGCTCCTCTTCCTATCCGGTGAACGAAGGCGATGGCCGAGTGAACATAACTCTGACCCGCAGTGGTGACACGAGCGGCGCGGCGTCGGTTGGTTACTCCACTATCGATGATGCCGCGTTGACGAACTGCAATGTCTTTAACGGCACAGCCTCGCCGCGCTGCGATTACGAAAACACCATCGGCACTGCTACCTGGGCCGCCGGCGATGCGTCGGCGAAGACTTTCTCCGTCGCCATCGTCGACGACTCATACGCGGAAGGGACCGAGACTTTCCGGATTAGTCTCAACAATCCTTCCGGTGCCACCCTGGGCGCGCAATCAACCGCGACTGTGACGATTACCGACAACGATGCCACGAACGGACCCAACCCGATCGACAACACGAACTTCTTTGTGCGGCAGCAGTACATAGACTTCCTGGGTCGCGAACCTGATCCGCCCGGATTCGCCGGTTGGACCAGCACCATTAACAACTGTGCGCTGGGCGACACCAACTGCGATCGCATACACGTTTCTCAACTGTTCTTTCAATCGGCAGAGTTTCAGGACCGCGGCTACTTCGTCTATAGATTTTATCCGGTAGCTTTTGGCCGGAAGCCCGACTACGGCGAGTTCGTGCCTGATCTGGCGAGCGTCAGCGGCTTTCTGGACGCTAATCAGTTAGAAGCCGCGAAGGTGGCCTTCATCACCGGCTTCATGGCGCGACCAGCGTTTGTCAGCACGTACAACTCGCTCAACAACACCCAGTACGTGGACGCGCTCTTGAACACAGCGGGCGTAACGTTGTCGAGCCGGCAGGCGATGATTAATGGCTTGAACAACTCGACGATGACTCGTGGGCAGGTGTATACAACTAACGACCCACGCGGGATGGTCACGGGCTTCGTCACTTCTCAGGAATACCGCAACCGGTTCGGGCCGTGAGAACGCAAGTTCACGCGCGTTTTTCCTGCGCACAACTCGAAGCCTTTACGGTCGGGCTACCGCCTTGTGATAGTCTCCTCCCGCTAGAACAAGCCTGTTACATCCACCGCTAATGAATGCGCATCGGACTTGATGGCTTTCCGCTGCTCGTGCCGAGAACCGGCGTTGGGCATTACACTTTCGAACTGGCGCGCGCGCTCGCGCTGCTCGCCCCCTCCGACCAATTCGAACTGGTGGCGCCCGGCCCCTTCCCAGGTTCTATCATCGAAGACATTCGCCTCACCTGTCCCGACAATCTGCGCGCCTTTACCGTCGAAGCCAACTCGATTCGCCGCCGCCGTTGGTGGGCCGTTGGCCTGCCGCTTTATCTGAGAAAAGCTTCGCTGGATCTCTTTCACGGCACAAACTATGAAGTACCGCTATGGAGCAAGCGTCGCAGCGTGCTGACGATACACGATCTTTCGATCCTCCTCCACGCTGATACCCACGAGCCTGACCTGGTCCGCCGCGCGCGAAAGCGTCTGCCGGTGATGGCTCGATCCGCAAGCATGATCATTACCGCCACCGAGTCTGTGCGGCGCGAGATCTGCGAACATCTTCACGTCAAGGCCGACCGAGTTGCGGTTACACCCTTTGCTCCGCGCAGTAGCTTTCAGGCGATGCCTGCGAAGCAGGCCAACCAGACGAAAGAACGACTGGGCATCGAGGATGAGTTCGTGTTGTTTGTTGGGACCGTGGAGCCTCGAAAGAACCTGCTGACGCTGATGCGGGCCTTCGATCAGATCCTGCGCCAGACGTCTCGCCGCCCTCAACTTGTAGTCGTCGGTGCGGAGGGCTGGCTGATGGACGAGTTGTTCGCTTTCATCAAACAATCATCAATCAGCGATCGCCTGCTTCTCACCGGTTACCTGGATGACGACGACCTGCGCGCGCTCTACTCTTCATGCACAGTCTTTGTCTATCCTTCGATCTATGAAGGTTTTGGTCTGCCACCGCTGGAGGCGATGGCTTGCGGCGCGCCGGTAATTGCCGGCAACATCGCGACGTTTCAGGAAACGCTTGGGAGCGCGGCGCAATTAGTCGAACCGAATGATGTTGAGGCGTTCGCCAGAAGCATCGTCGAAATTCTGGATGACGAAGATCGCCGGCGGGCACTTTCGCGTCGTGGACTGGAGCAGGCCGCGAAGTTTTCGTGGCAGAGGACGGCGAAATTAACTCTGGAGGTTTATCGCGAGATATTGAGACGAACTTGAAAGAGTAATCGGCGGCTGGTTAGCGACCTGTTACTTCGGCGAGTTTCGCAGGCGCCACATGCGAAACAGCGTTTTTGAAAATGCCCAACCGAATTTGATCAGCTTCGCGTGAGACTTGCCCGTCTGACGGGCTTGATAGTGAAACGGCACTTCGCGCACGCGGCCTCCCCGGACATAGACCTTGACCAGGATCTCTTCCAGCGCATCGAAATCTCGCGCCTGCAAATCCAGAGTTGCGAGGCCATCCTGATGATACATGCGAAACCCACTGGACACGTCGCGGACCGGCAGGGCAAGGACGCGGCTGTAAGTCCGGTTGAGAACCAGGCTGAGAAAGCGGCGAACCACTCCCATCTCCGCGCTGCCGCCGGCCACGTAACGAGAGGCGATTAGTAGTTCGGCATCGCCCCGGAGGCGCCAGAAGTCTTCCAGGAAAACCGGCTGATGCGACAGGTCTGCATCCATCGTCACTACGAACGGAGCGCGCACGGCCGCGAATCCGGCGAGCAGCGCGCCGCCGTACCCGCGCTCCTGCTGCGTGACGACGCGCGCACCGAGTTGCTCAGCCGCCAGTTGCGTTCCGTCAGCGGACCCGCCGTCGACGACGATTATCTCAGCCATCACCCCGAGGCGCTTGGTAACGGCCCAGAGTGATGGAAGCAAGAGTTCAAGATTCTCGCGCTCGTTCAGCGCAGGAATAACGGCAGCGATATCCGGGGCTTTCGATGGCATTGTCAGTAGCGGCGGATTATCCAAGCTTTGTTCCTAAATGCCAAAAGGCCAGCCTGGTTGGGCTGGCCTTTTCGGTCAGTGTAGCTCTTGATGATCCTAGATCAGAACCGCTGTCGGTATTCGGTCGAATTGAAGAAGCCGTTGACCATACCGCGAGAGTCTGCCGGATTCGCATCGATAACGGCGAGCCAGTTTAGGTACAAGATATCCGGGTCTCGACGCAAGTAACCAAAGTACTGCATCACTACCACCGACTCGTTGTAATATTTGGTAGCAACTTCGGTGCTCTCGGCGATCTGGCGCAGGACCTGCGCGCGCGTCATCGTTGAGTTGTTCAAGCCGTCGATCAACGACTGTCGAGTCGATGAACCAATCCCCGCATTCGCCGTATTCAGCAGCGTGTCGACATACTGTGTGTTGTTAAGTGAGTTGTATCTCGCGACGAATGCCGGACGCGCCATGAAACCGTTGATGAACGCAACCTTTGCAGCTTCCAACTGATTGGCATCCAGAAAACCGCTCACGCTTCGCAGGTCTGGCAAAAACTCAGCAAAGGAAGGTTTGCGGCCAAAGCCCGACGGATCTATTCCGGCCGTGCCGGGAAAACTCACCGGATAGAATCGAAAAGTGAAATAGCCGCGCTGCTGGAACTCTGGTGATCTGACGAATTGTTCCGAGACATGAATCCTGTCACACGTAATGTCTCCCGCAGGACAGGTGCCGAGACCGGAAACCCAGGAATTAAAGCCCGGAGGGTCCGGCATGCGGTTTAGAAAGTCTATGTACTGCTGTTGCACCATGAAATCGTTATCGTCGATCGTGACCGGCTGGTTAGTTCCCGGCCGCAGACGCAGAGGCTTGACCTTGACGTTCCCGTAATAAAGGTCAGAGGGAAGATTGGGGTCATCCGTCTGAATCCGCAGCGTCGGCGCCTGCGCGGAAGCACAAATCGCCGCGAGTCCAACTACGAGAAGCGCGGCGGCAAATCTGATCTTATTTGTCATAAGCAAGTCACCTCATATCTGAACAATTACCAGAAATGAGGCCAGATTTCTGGTTCGGCCAAGGCGCCTTTCGGGACACCTGAAAGGTAGATCGAAGTCTAGCTTGCCGACCACCGGCTGTCAATGGCTCTTTGGCCGCCTCCAAATTATTCATTCAGCTAGTCTCCGGTGCCGGCAAACGCGGTCAATTTGATGTGATAGGAACTGTTCGTCTGTTCATTAACCAGCATTATTTTATCGATGATTAGCGCGCCGGGAGGACCCAGCCACTCGAAATCAATCGACTTGATCTCTTTGACGCCGTCCAGGGGATATTTGGTGAAATAAAAGTGGCCGGCGCATGGCTTATCAAAAATCGTTGGAAAGCTGAGGTATATCTTTGCCCGTTGATGCTGCATGGCAGGATTGACAGCAGGACAGTCATAGGCCCACTCGCTGGAGTCGCGGCCGGCGACCACGCTGCGGATCTGGACATTGCCGCCAGTATCCGTGAGCCGCAGGCGCGCCACCTCTGCGCCGTCTGCAATTTGAGACGAGCAGGCCAATCTGCTGACAAGAATCATAGCCGTGCTCTCGGCAGAAGTCGGAAGACTGGCTGTCACACTGCGGCGAGGCCTCCCAGTGCAACCGGAGCCAAGCCACAGATCCAGGTCGTTGCTGGGACTCGCGAGCTCGGTGTAGTCCTCATGGTGCGCGGCGAAAAGCACTTTTGAAGCATACCAGGGCGGCTTCATCCAAAACGGAACCACCGTTGGAGACAAAATGGCCGCGGTTACCGAGATGACGAGCGATAGCCCTACGAGAATAATGAGGACCGGACGGATCAAGAGCGGCCGAATCTGCCAGACGCGCCTCGCGCCGAGGACAAATGCGATCGAAAGCCAGGGCATATACGGCACCCAGTAGCGAGGGCCGTAACAATCTCCGCCGACATTAAAAATCATCATGTAGACGGCGGCCGCCGGACAAATCCCGAGAGCGATTGCTCTCAAGGTATTCACATTCTCGCCGCGGTGGAAAAACGAAAAAGTCAGAAAGGAAAACGCTGCGACTGACCAGGGCACAAATAACCACAGGCCCCAACTCGAATTAGTAAAGGTGCTCCACAGCACCGGATCGAAGAAGAACCATATATAGCGCATCGAAACTATGCCGAGCAGCATTCGGTTGATCAGAGCGGTTGCGATCAGAAAAACGAAGCCGGCCAAGGCAAATCGCAACGCCCGACGCTTCTCATTTGAGAAGTAAAGAAACAAAACCCACGCCGGCAAAATCAGAATAAAGACTTCTGATTGCATGCCGGCGATAGTCAGGCAGGCCGCGGCCATCACCAATCGCCGGGCGATGAATGCCCAGAGCGCTGCGATCAAGAGCAGGCCGAGAAAGATCGTGGGATAAAGTCCGTGAGAATAAACCAGCCAGGGACTGGCAAAATAAACCAGTGACACAGACACAATCGAGCCTTTTGGCCCCAGTCCAGCTTTGAGGGCGCAAGCGTAGGTGAGAACTCCGGCCAGCCATGCCAGAAAAACCTGGGCGTAAATAGCGTCAGCTTCGGCTTGATTTGGCCCAGCGCCGATCTGTTTCAATATGAAAGCAATCAGTGCGGGAAACGGTATTGCGTGTTCAGGACGTTCTCTGTACGCCGGATTGTCGAGCGTGTAATCCGGAAACTCCTTACTGACTCTCTGGAATCCGACGCACGAAGGATTGCCCCGGTCACATTCGGGGGTTCCTGGCGCAAAGATTCTTTCCCAAAGCGCGGTCTCGCCCGTGCGCATATCGTGAATGAGGGTGTGATGGTCCAAATTCTGACCGCTAAATTTTCTGCCTGCATCCATCCCTCCAGCCCGCACCGAATGGTAATTGTTCGCCAGAGACAAATCCCCGTCGAAAAGAATGCTCGAAATGATAATCAAGTAGTGTGGCTCGTCACCGCTGTATATGAGGGGCCGCGTCCACTCAAATGTGTGTTCACGTGGATCAAAGGAAGAGGTTGCAAACAGATATAAGACACAGAGCGAAGCAAAGAAGAAAACCACCGCAGGCCAATGTCTGAAGCTTCTTAACTTCTGCGCGAATGGAGGCCGCGATTTCAGGTGTCGAAATCCTCGCTGACGGAATGGGTCTGATGCTTGCTTTTGCGATAGAAGAACCCGGCGGAGGCAATCGCTCCCAGCACCAGCAGTGAGAGGATGCTCACTCCCGCGCCAAAATAAAAGCTGCGCGGGCGATAATCGAAGCGAACTATGTGCTCCCCCGGGGGAAGCATTACACCTCTGATGGCATAATCTGCTCGATACAATCCGGTCTCTAAACCGTCAATCTTCGCGCGCCATCCTGGATAATAGGCATCGCTGGTAACCAGAAAAGTGGGCGCGGTCGATGATGTACGCACTTCCATCCAATCATCAGACGATGCCACCACCGAGGCTGTCCCTCCGCTGCTGACATTCAGTGGCGTCAAAGTCAGTGGTGCTTCCACCAGCGCGCTTCTGTTGGGATCAAAACTGCGGCCGTCCGGGAGCGTGCCCGTCTTGATTGCGTTTAGAGCTTGATCCGGAGTGATGCTTACAACTTCAGTCGCCAGCCACGCGCGCGGCATAACGTGCAGATTCTCGTAAACTCGTGCTTCTCCTGTGTCTTCGACCAATCGCCACGCGTCGTGATCCAGCAGCGCCGGATCGATTGGGTATGAACTGTGATCCGTCTGATCGATCAAGCTGAGCTTTTCCAGGATGATGGAGCCTGGGCCGCCGAGCCACTCGAACTCGATGTTCCTGATGTCTTTCACTCCATGAAGCGGTAGGGTTGACACATAGAAGTGTCCGTCGCACGGCTCATCAAACTTAGCTGGGTAGCTTTTGAAGATGGTGGCCCGTTGATGTTTCATGTAGGGCTTGACACGATCGCAGTCATAGGCCCATTCGCTCGCATCGCGTCCCGCCACGAGGCTGCGCTCTTCCGCATTGCCGTCGGCATCAACGAACTTTACGCGCGCGACTTCCGTCCCGTCCGGAATCTGGGACGCGCAAGCAAGCCGGCTGACGATGGAAAGCGCCGTGCTCTTCACCGGATCCGTTAACGCGACCGTTGCGTGTTTACGCGGAGGTTGAGTACACGCAGCGCCGAGCCAGAATTGCATATCATCTTTGAGCCACGAAACGCCACGCTCATCTTTGGAAGACTGGTAATGGGGCAAGAAGAAATAGCGAACCGCCATCAGATCCAGACCCTTATTATCGGGATCTCTCCAGACGGGACTTTCCAGAACGCCGATATTATTCATGGATAGCAAATTGCTGGTGCGCGAGAAGATCAAGACGTTATATCCGTTCGCACTGGGAACTCCCCATAATCTCGATAGGTTTGGCGGAATCTCGCCGGTTGAGCCGAAAGCGCCACGATAAGTCATCAGACGTTGATGTGCGGCGTCCAGAAAACTGTTGTAGCGGTTGGCGATCTCAGTTGCCGTCAGCAAGTTCTTGCCAGGCGAGACGTATCGCCATTCGTAAAACCAACCGAAACTGCCGAGATCAATTATCAGAACCGAGAGCAGCAGCGCCTGCCTCGCCAGAGAGTCCGGTTTTCTGTGCCAGTAGACCAAAACCGCGGTGGCCAGCACGAAGATTACGATCGGAACGCCCACGGCGTGATTCTTCCAGGGCAGCAAGTTCAATTTATTAATGTCTTGATAGGCTGCGAAGGACCATAGGGACGTGGTCCACGGTCTACGCAGTAGCTGGTCGTATTCAATAGCGTCCTGATGGGCTGCCAACGCAGCCATGTAACTTGAATTCATGAAGAGCAGAAGGACGCAAACAATCATTACCAGGCCGGCAACTACAACGACTCCGCGAATGAATCTGGCGGAAACTTCTCGCCGAAGAATTGCAGCTACCCCTAATCCGGAAAGCACACTCACTGCCACGGTCAATTCGATGAAGTGACGCGCTGGTGCGCGAAAGCCATTCAGGATGGGAACGTGATAGACCAGTCGAGCCAGGGGTGTCGCGTCACCCATCGCTAACAGGAATGCGAGCGAAGCCAGGCAGAGCCAGAACAAACCTAAGGATTTCTTTTTCGTGGCTATCAAACCGACAGCTACCAACATGAGTGGGAGCAAGCCGACGTATCCAGTCAGTTCGGTCTGATTCGGTGCGCCAAAGTAGGTCATGGCGCCAGACTCTCGCACCGCGCCGAAGACCGCGGGAAAGATCATGGTTAGTGCCTGTCTCGGCGGCAGAGAGTGGGAAACGAAATCCTGAAAACTGTATCCAACTCTTGCGCTTTGACCGAGAAGTTCCACGGTGGGAATGATCTGGATCGCGGCTAGACTGATTCCCAGGATCGACATCAAGAGCGCGGCCGCGTAATAACGCCACCGTCCGATGGGCGCGCTCCAGCCCAGCACAATGGCGTAAGCGGCGCTGAGTATCAGCCCGTAAAAATAGATCTGCGAATGTCCTCCCAAGAAGCTCAAGGTAACCGCGACGCTGCCGATAACCAACCATTTGACCGTTAGCTGCTGACGCAGTCTCTCCAGGGCCCAGAGAATCAGCGGTATCCAGGCTGCGGCGTGAATGATCACCGCATGGCCCAGATGGGCCATCATGAATCCGCTCAACCCAAAGACTAGACCGCTGGTCAGCGCGGCAAGCCGCGATCGAGTGAGCGTGTGTACATACCCATACATCAAAGAACTACCGGCGATGTATGCCAGGATCATGAAAACATTCCATGAGCCCGGCAATAGTGAGAGCAGAAATGCCGGCGGATACCAGGTCATAACCTGAGGATCGGCCATCATGGGAAATCCCGAAAACAGGAGCGTGTCCCAGAGGACTTTGTGAGAGTAAAAGTTCGGAAGATAAAGATACAGACCATCTCCGCCAACTGCCAGCAGGTGGCCCTGATAGATTGCCGGGAAGAAGAAAGCGACGAAGACCAGCGCGTAAAAGGCAATTACGAACAGAGAGTGACGCAACGGCGTCTCGATCGCGCGTCGCAGCATCGCGGCCGTCGCGGACAGACTCGCGGCAATGCTGGAACTCGCCTTCCGGCTAATTTCGTTCGTGACCAATTGCTTTCGCATCGACAGGAGTCCAGTGACCAAGACCGCACCGCACAGAATCGAAAACCAAAGGGCCGGCGGCTTCAGCGCTATCCGGTACAACTCCAGAATGAAAATGTGGCGAGGCCAGATCTGAGTTTGCAGACATTGGAAATAGTAAGCAGCGCCTTCCTGGATTACCGGAACCCGAGGGCAATCAGGATAGGAGAAGATTTTCGCCAGCACGAAATCGCCAAACAGAATGGAGAACTGAGGCACCGACACCACAAAGATAACCAGCGCGCTTAAGGCCAGCCCAATTCGTTGATGCAGTATCAGCCCGAGAATGCCGCCAAGTTCTTCACGATAAAAGTAAATCAAGAGCAGAGACAGCGCCGGTATCCAGGGCAGCATGTAACGCGGGCCCCAGGCAAAGCCACCCAGCGGCGTGAACCAACGCGAAAAGCCTGCGGTGAGCAGAAACAAAATTGCCGAGATAGCCATGAGCGGAACATAGAATCCAAAGCTTCTTCGTTCTAACCCGATAAGTCCCTCGCTAAACTTGTTTCGCGCGATCTGAAGAAGCACCGCGCCAGCGACAGCTAAATAGAGCAACATGAAAGACGGCCAGAAAACCGCGAGTCCTCCATTCGGCGAAAGCCAGATACCCAGAAAAAAACTTACCTGAAGCTTGAACGTCGGGACGATGTATAGCTTTGAAGCGTAGCTTGAATTTAAGAATGTGCCGTACCGAAAATAATTGAAAGCCGCAGTGGCGGCAATTGTGATGGTCGCGGCGCCAATCAGCGCGGCAACGCGCTTCCTTCGCTCTGTCGCGGGAGCTCCGGCGAATACACAAAGCAATCCGATAACAACCAGAAAAGGGACAGCGACCTCTTTTGTCGACCCGGCCAGGAAGAGAAGCGAGACCACAACCCACGATGGAGCACGCATCAGGCATGTGGCTGTGAACGCAAGGATCAGAAATGCCGCGGCCATCTCGCCGAAAGTCGAGTGCGAGTACCAAAGCAGCGGACTCGTGATAATGATCAGGATCCCAGTGATGGCCGGCGCGACCGATGCCTTTCTTTTCAGCGTCCAAAAGATCAGCAGAACTGAGCTGAGAAATGACAGGAAGCTCAAATAGGACAACGCGTGAAGAATGGAAGATGTTGAGAAGCCGAAATAACTCAGAAGGAGGCTGGACAAATTCTGGAACAGCGGCCAGACGCCGGAATCAGGACAGTTTACCAGGTGCCCCTCTTTGAGGCAGGCACGGATCGCATTGGTGTGAACTCTGACAAGTAGTTCGGTATCGCCCTCGACAAAAGGCGCGTACACAACAAACATGCCGAGCCTCACCAGCACCGCAAAAAAAGATACGCCGAAAAGGATGTGAGCGAGCTGAAGAGAACGTAAGGATTGCGGCTTTTGCATTCCGACTAATGTTGATTTGTGTTCTCGAGCTTTATTACCAATCCACCGCCGATATACCTAACTGCGAAAGTGTAGGCGACTCTGTCCCGCAAGTCTTCCTTGAGAAACTTCTCAATGGCCGGCTGGGCTTCATTTTCATCGTCGGCGTCATCAATGAAAATGAATGTCGGTTTGGCGGTCAAAGCAAGTTGCAGGTCGGCATACTCGTTGTCAAAGTCGTGCGCTGCATCGACAACGACGAAATCCGCTTCCCCGGGTAGTTCATTCAGAGTCCTCAGATTGGTCCGGAGCAACCGCCAATTCTTAAAGCCCCGGTCATAAAACAACTGCTCGGCGATCTTGTAAGGATCCCATTCGGCTCCATCATCGTGCCGAACATTGACGCCGAAGACATCGATGCCCAGGTAATCGGCTTCAGGCGCGGCGCTGAGATAGGGGTCGCCGCTTGCGCCGGCACAGGCCCCCAGCTCAATAATCCTTCGCGGAGCGATCGTTTTCGAGACGGCGTAGAAGCAGAGATACTTATGGAGGAAAGCTTCCTGCTGCGCCAGATACCATTCCTGATCATACTGGGTGAAGACGCTGTAGAGAGGATGCGGCTTCCACGTGCAATTTCGGAAATTCCCTTCGAATTCTCTCCGGAATTCCTTTGCGGCAAGCGGATCCGCCGAGCGGGTGCGCCAAATATTTTGCCAGAATCGTTTGATGGATAAACTCACGGCTAACCTCAGTTCGAAGAAGCTGGACAAAGAAGAACGCGCATTCTACCTCATCGTAGCTCGGGTGTTGGAAAACTTTCGCCGAGTATTGTTGACTGAGCGCTAATCATTCCGGCTACGGTACAGCCAATCCGAGCGCACCGGAGCTGAATTCTTCGATTCATGGTTAACGCCGCAGCGGCAGAAAATATATTGCCCCAGATCGGTGGGGCGATGTTTCACCAGATGCGCGATCGTGCTTAACGCTACACTGGAGCTGGTGTGACCCGGATGCACGTCGGCAGTGAACATAGTAGTGACGGTAAATCCATTTGCCGACAGCAGATTGAAAAGATCCTCCTGCGTGTATTCGCGATTGTGCCTGCCATAGGGCCCATGACCCGAATATGGATCGTAAACGTTTTCGCCGGAGATTATCTTCCGCACGTTATCCAGGCGCGCGACGTTCGGCGTGGTTAGCACCAGATCGCCGCCGGGTTTCAGCACCCTTCTGATTTCCGTCAGGGCATGCACCGGATCGGAAAGCAGATGCTCGATAATTTCGCAGAACAGGACCACGTCGAACGAGTTGTCTTCATATGGAAAAGCCTCCGTTTCGATATTGAATTGTTGGTAGGGATATTCGACGGCTTCACCCGTCGAGTGAATAGTAACTTTTTGTTTGCCTTCGCGCTCAGGCGTGCCGAAGAAGTTGGCCAGATGCAAACTTGCGTTCCTGAACTTGTGCAGCAGGGTAGTGGTGAAGTACGGATTCGCTCCCAGCTCGAGAATTCGCTGGCCCGATTGTTCCGGCACCAGGCCGAGCGTATAGACGAAACGTTTGAAATCGGCTTTGACATAAGTCTTCAACTCTTCGATCGGCCCATCTTCGACCTGAACAGAGCTGACCATCCGGCGCAGATTCTCTTCCGACCAACCCGGCGGCAGCGGTAGCGGTGGAGACTTCGATAAGTCTTCCAGCGTCACTTCTGGTGAAATGTTCTTTCCGTTAGTCGAATGAGTGACCGGAGCAATTTGGATCGATGCGTCCTGGAGATAACTAACCGGCGCGACGCTTGCGTGCGGTTGCGGGCAAGATTCGACAGCTTCGACCAGGGACTTACGGACCCGCTCGGGAACATACCGCGAGACCACATAGTTCCTGCCGCGCTCACCCATTCGTTCGCGTACTCGTTTATTCGCCAGCATTTCATTCAGCCGCGAGGTGAAGGTCTCGTAGTCGTGATAGATGCTGCCGCCCTCGCTCAAGGCGATGTGGTCGGCGAGCACCTCGGATGCGGCGCTGGCCAGCACCGGAGTGCGCTGGGCCATCGCCTCCAGGGCGACGATGCTGAAACTCTCTTTGCCGGAGGGCATCATGTAAACTCTCGCGCCGGCCATCAGGCTGAACTTTTCTTCCGTCGAAACGAAGCCGCGAAAATCAATGTCTTCGTGATCAGGAATCGAAATGTCGTCCTTGCCCGTCAGAACCAAACGCAGCGAAGATGGATGCGCTGCTTTGAAGCGAATGAAATAATCGAAGAGCGTCGTGCATCCTTTGTTTGGGTCAATCCGCCCGCAGTAAAGCAGATACGGACCGTTTCGTTGCGCTGGCTCGCGCGGGCTCGCCTTCCGTTAGCCAGATAAGCGAATGCGCGCGGCGCGCCGCATGCTTGTAGATCGAAAGGTAAGCCGGTTGTTCGTCGTGGAGTGTCGGCGCGAACAGCGCCCGTCCCCTCGGGATTTCCAACAGAGAAAAGTACGCCGTGGGATACAGATAAGTAACGACGATGATCGCGCGGTACGTTTGCCAGTTATGACGCAGATACTGAACCAGCGATTCCGAGTAAGGACCAATGCGCCGCACCAGTTCTTCCTGGAGCGGAACGCTCCATGGAAAATGTTTAGTTCCACCATCGGGTGCGCGACGCCGGCCAACTCCGAACCTTTCAAAGTCGCGCAACATGCGCGTGAAAATCTCCGTGCGGTAAGGGCTATAGCCGATATCCACATGGAAGCGGCGGATGTTGATGTCGTCGCGTACTTCGGTCCCTGCGGGCAGGACGTTCGACCAGTAAGCCGCATCGATCGCAGTAGTGCTAAGAACATCAACCTCGTACGCGTCTTTGAGCAGAGTTGCGTATTGCCAGGCGAGAGACTCGGCCCCGCCGACTATCTTCTCATGACAGCGCTGAACGACAATGGCGACTTTGCTCACAACAGTCCGTTGATGGCGGCCAGGAATCCTGCTTCGATCCTTTCATTCGTGAAGTGCTGCGCGTAACGGCGCCGGCCCAGGTTGCTCAAAGTTCTGCCGACCGACTTGTCGCTTACTATCGAATCGATTGATTCGGCCAGGAGGTACGGATTGCGTTCTTCCCAGACCAACCCCGCAGTACCCACGGTCTCAGGAATCGCGGTAGAAGAGTAAGCGACAATCGGAATCTTCATCGCCATCGCCTCGACCAGCGGGACGCAAAAGCCTTCGTGCTCGCTCGTGATCATGAAAACGTGGGCAGCGAGATAAAATGCTTTGAGCGCGTGATCCGAAACTTCGCCTGTGAAGACTACGTTCCGCTCCAGCTTGAAACGTCTGGCCATCTCACGCAGGAGCGCTGAGTACTTGCGCAGCCGCAACTCCTCCTTGCCCACAATAATCAGACGGCTGTTCGGATTGTAGTCGTGATGATAAGCAGCGAAGGCTTCAATCAACGCGGGATGGCCCTTGTTCGGCGAAACTCTGCCCACCATACAGATGTTTGTCCGGCCATCGTCATATTCATCCAGCAAGTTCTGATCAGGCGCGATCGAATCCAAACGGTCAATATGGTGAAATGGCGGGACCACAAAGCTCTTTGAGCCGGAAGCGCCGGCTGCCAGCAACTCGCGCATGTTGTAGGCGGAAGCGGAAAGGTAAGCACCGCAGCCAGAGCGGGCGACCGGCTGGAGCTGTCTCCGGCCCTCGGCGCACATCGCGGCATAGTCGGTGTTGTACTCGACGAAAAAATCCGGCGGCGTAACGTTGTGGTACTTGATGACCTTTTGACAGTTCAACTTTCGCAGCAGTTCCGGACCCGGGTCCCAACCTCTTGAATAGTGATAGATCAAAATGTCTTTGGACTTCTTGAGAAAGCTTTCGACCTGAGGCGCCGGCCACACTCTGGGTTTGTCCAGCGCCCAACCTTCGGCGAAGACGCGCACATCGAAATCGCGTTTCCTCAAGACATCGTACATCCCGAGGACGTCATTGCTGACGGCGTCTCCGGTGGTGATGCTTGGAGTTAGAATGGCGATTCTGGTCATAACTTCAGTGAACCGGTTTAGCGGTGGCTTTTGCCCCATTGCGTTCAGTTTAAATTGCCAAGCGCTCGCAGGAATTTCGTTTCGATGCTGCTGGTCGCAAAGTGATTTTCGTAACGGCGCCGGCCTTCGATTCCCAACTGCACATTCATTGCTTCGTCCTTAACCAGCAGGTTGATCGATTCAGCCATCAGTTCAGGATCGCGATCCTGAAGCACAATTCCAGCCGCTCCCACGGTTTCGGGAATCGCGGCTGAATCGAATGAGACAATCGGAACTTTCATGGCCATCGCTTCGACGAGCGGCAAACAAAACCCTTCATGCCTACTGGCAGAGACAAAAACGCTTGCCAGAAGGTAGCAGGCTCTGAGCTCTGAATCCGAAATCTCGCCGGTGAAGGCCACCACGTCTTCCACCAGTAGGAACTGGACCATCTCTCGCAGCCGTCTACTATGGTTCGCAAACGCTTCTTCTTCGCGGCCGACGATCAGCAGCCGGCTATTTTGATTGTAATAGTAGTGATAGGAAGCAAACGCTTCGATCAGGTCCGCGTGACCTTTGTGGGGCGCGACGCGGCTAACTGCCAGGACGATCGTCTGCCCATCTCGGTATTCGTCCAGCGTAAGGAGATCGGCCTCCATCGAATGCATCCGCTCGATCTGGTGAAATGGCGGAACCACGAAACTCTTCGACTCATCAACGCCTGCCGCCAACAACTCCTGCTGGTTGTAATCGGAATCCGACAGGTACAAATCACAACCGGCGTCGACGATCGCCTGAAATTGCTCGCGTCCTTCGCGACACTTTTCCTCGTGCCAGGCGCTGATGCCGGAAAAGAACGACGGCGGAGTGACGTTGTGATACTTGATGACGATCTTGCACTTCAGACCCTGCAGCAGGCCGAGCGCCGGACTCCACCCAATCGAATGATGGTAAATGAGTATGTCGTCAGGCTCTTTGAGAAAATCGTCAATCTCGCCGAGCGGCCAAATCTTTGGCTCTTGAAGGTCAGAACTTTCGGCGTAAACGCGCGCGTCGGATCCATGTCTTTCGAGAGCGGCGCTCATGCCGAGCGCGTCGCTGCTAACCGCGGCGCCCGATGTGATGTGCGGAGTCAAAATGGCAACTCGAGTCATGGTGGCGAGGTTATCCGCTCGTCGCGGCGCGCATCCTGCTAAGCTTTCCAACCTATAATCGCGAAATCACGCGCGCTAAAGAGCCAACTGTTCAGAGCCTGCGAAGCTTCGCTCCCGTCCTGGAAGGGACTGCCCTCGACCGGATGCAGGTACTGAAGCTGAGTGCGCACAAAGCCGCGGTGGTTGAGAATGAATTCGAGCGTTTCCGGGAACAGGGGCTTATGGTGCGTGGGATCCGAATAAAAGTTGCAGGCGCCGACCACCAGGTTCTTTGGATTCGGGGTTTCGACGACCAGCAGCCCGCCGGGCTTGAGCACCCGTTTGATCTCGTCCAACAAATCAATCAGCTCCGCGAGCCCGATGTGTTCTACGAAATGAAATGCGGTTACCGCGCGCAGACTGTTATCGGGCAAGCCGCGCAAATACGCAATGGCGCCGGCCTCGACGATTTCAAGTGCCTGACAGTGTTGGGTTCCAACCATCGCGCGATTTGATTCCACTCCGCGGGCCTGCACTCCCTCATCGCGCAGAAGCTCCAGCCATTCGCCGCGGCCGGAACCGAGATCCAGGACATCCGAAGTGATTCCCGCATCTTTCAGCAGCGGCAAATAGATTTTCAAACTTTTCTTAATTTGCTCCGGAGCGCCGCGAAACTGATTTTCAAAAGCGGCGTACAACTCATCCCTTACCAGTCGGCGATCGCGGGAATCGCTCTTGCTGACGGGGACGTTTCCGTTTCGCGACGCCTTTTGCTGTTCCCGAAAAAGCGCCGCGACCTGTTGATGTTGCGCGCGCGCCATCGCCTGTTGGTGCTGTTCCAGTCGTGACAGCGAAAGGGCGAACGATTCGCGCAGTTCGGCAGTCGTCTGATGGAATTGATCGGCAAGGAGCGTTTGCTGCGCTATCAGATGATTCTCAATTTGTCTCTGGTTGCGAATCAGAGAAGGCAAGCGCGACACGCCGACAACTAACTCAACGACGTAGCCGATTACCGGCACGCGGTACAGACGTCGAACCGTCGCCGGCAGCCGCAGTCCTTCAATCGTTACCTGATTGCGTTTGCCTTCCGGTGAAAAGCGCAGCCCGGCCAGCACATCGATCTTGTTGAACCGTCCGCTGCGAAGTTTCTGAAGAAAGGCACTCAAGCCTTCGGAGTCAGGTTCGCGTTTGAGCACAGCGCGGTAAGCGTTCCAAACAAATTCGCGGTCGTGGTATTTCAGAAGGTCCCTCATGTGATAGTGATCATCATGGTTCGGGATGAACTCCGGCTGCGATCGAAACCCGCCTTCCGCAGA
>WNFD01002583.1_pt1 | contig 31041 bp, 26 predicted proteins | sample 5400491 | NCBI WGS metagenome assembly WNFD01 (sample SAMN13153343, study PRJNA577476) | soil metagenome | isolation source: 120 cm saprolite under Douglas fir tree site 2 hole 2 replicate 2 | place: USA:California | collected 2015-04-18
ACGATTTATGCGCTCGCCCTGGCCCGGAGAAGCAGCCTGCCGCTGAAATTCTTCAAGTGCGGCTGGTTCGATGAGAAAGACTATTTTGATTTCTTCCCGCTCCAGGGTGTCTACAGACGCAGAGACCAGGGATGAAGAATGGGGGGGAAGGAATGGAAAATGCCTGTGGTCGGGGCTCCTACCACTCATCTTCGCGAAGAGCCGTGCGTGGTATGTCCACCAAACTCATCGTTCCATGGACGGCAATCGCCATCTGGCGCCGAAAAGTCGGCCATCGCTGAGGAGATGGCAAGCCGCAGGAAAGTGAAGCTTGTGCCCGAGCCGATCTTAGCCCGGACAGGTGGGGTGTGATGAATCGATTGCATCGATGGTATTGCCAATCCAGCCAATGGAGGGGGTCGGAGGTTCAAATCCTCTCTCCCCGACAAATCTTCAAATGAGCTCCGAGTTACGTGCTAGCCCCTTGGGCCGGAAACGCGGCAGGGATCGGTAAAATGGTCTCCATGGACGGGGACCAGGCGGCTGCAGCTGCGCAGGCAGGCGATAAGCAGAAAGGAAAAGATCCACGCAAGCATCACTACGTTCCCGTGTTTTATCAGCGCAATTTTGCGAACGAGGCCGGGTTGCTTTGGGTATATGACCGGCAGAGGCAAACGCTGAAGGAACTGCATCCACGCGTCATCTGTTATGAAAAGGATTTGTATTCGGTGAAGCCTGAGAATAAGCCGCGGAACACGCAGGTGGAGTCGAAGGTGCTGAGTGCGGTAGATGGTCTGGGCTTCAGGGGCATCCGTAGTTTCCAGACTGGGAAAGCTTGCCGCGAAGCGGAAGGAGAAGTGGCGTTTTTCCTAGCTTTTCAATACAGCAGAGTGCCGACTATCAGCAGAGATATCCGAGCGACATATGCAAAGGCTATCGAAGAGCTTGGGCGCGTAATGTTTGCGAACGTCGAAAGGGCCAAGGCGGTCCTCGACAAATACGCACGGGATACCGGCGACTCGGTGGATGTTACGCCTGAGTCGATGGTGGAGGCCATCCAGGGGAAGCACGTTGAAATTGTGGCCACAGAAATCCCTTTCCTTACAAACATGATGGAGCAAGCCGTAAGCTTAACCCGGCTACTTACCAGGCTCGATTGGGAAGTACTTGTCGCATCGGATGAAACCGGCTTCATCATCTGCGATTGTCCTGTAGTGATTGTGCCTCCGAAAGGAAGCGATCAGGTCGGTTTCCTTGTGCCGGGCTCCGCGAAATACTTCCCCCTTACGCGCAATCTGTGCCTGCGACTCGGGGAACCCGGAAGGTCCCGGAAGTATAGAAAGATTGATAAAGAAGCGGTCCGCATCGTCAACCAGAACATCGCCGCAAACTCGGAACGATTCATCATGGGAGCATCAAGGGTTCAGCTTGAAAACGTAGTGTCACGGAGTGGAAGTAGCGGAATGGACTCTACGCCGCGCTTCACCATTGAGAATGTTCAGTCGGATGATAGCGGCACCTTGCAAAAAATTACCGCACAGCCGCGCCGATATTTCTATCCCAAAGATGGTTCAGACCATGCACTTTAGGCGAATAGCCTCAGCTTGGATTCTTTCGGTCGCAACGCACTCGGTATTATCCGGTCGGATCGCGCTGCCTGTTAAAGAGGGTGACCCTTTTATCCTTGGTTTACGCGCTCTAAGCAAGATCACGAAACCATCAAGGAGGCTTTGAAAACCTCTGAACAGTTTGTTGCCGGTGTGATGTTGAGATTTGACGGCGGCATAGAAGTCTAGCCGGTATATTTTTCCCGAAAGATTCCGGAAGGAACGGCAATGCAGGTTCTGTATGCGCATCCCAGTCGTAGGAATGAGTGCCGACGGAAGCGTTCACCCTGCGAGATCCAGTAAGGTGGGGCCTCGGGGTTGTCCTGATACAATCCTCTCCCGAGGGGGAAACTTCATGGCAAATCTGTCTGGAGTAGTCCAGCAGTTGAAGCAGGCACATGCGGAAGCACAAGGAGAAGTAAAACGTTTGGGTGCGGCATTGGCCGCTCTTGGAAGCCTGACGGGTAGGAGTCCAACCGGGAAGCGGCGTACTCTGTCGGCTGCTGCTCGCAGGAAGATCAGCCTCGCGCAGAAAGCGCGATGGGCAAAGAGGAATGCGATCGCTCAAACACCTACGGCGAAACGTAAACGCACAATTTCAGCAGCAGGTCGTAGGAGAATCGCAGCCGCTCAGAGGGCAAGGTGGGCGAAGGTGAAAGCTGGCAAAAAGTGATTTTGGAAGACTGACGTATACCGTTACGTGTCGGCGTGTTGAGTTATAGCTATCTTCTATGCACCAGAGCCAGGGTTGATCAAACCCTGGCTCTAGTCCACTTTGCCCGGTTTTCCTTTGACAGTTTCAGTCCCGTCCGTATAGTTAAGGCATACGCAATATCTATGGAAAATGATCTAAACAATCCAGACGCTTCCGTCACAAATGCCGGCTTAAAAGCTGAGTTCGGTAAGTTTGAAGAAAAGATGGAGCAACTCCTCGCTGAACAGGCAAATGTCATTTTAGAAGCCGTTGACGAGACTATTGAGAAAAGACTGGACGAAAAATTCGATCCTGTCATCACTAAACTAGACGGCATCCTGAAAGGCGTAGAGGCGCTCCAACAGGAGAACACCATCGGTGCCAAACAACTTCGTAGGCACGAAGATCAACTGCAGGATCATACTCTTCGAATCAAGAAACTCGAACTAAGCCCTAGAGCATAATCATGTTCACATGTTCGTCTATAAATGCGATCTCTGTAAAAGAGAAATCAAAGAAAGTAAGGAAATGGTGACAGCTGGCATCGGCCATGGGAGCGGATACTCTCTTTGTGCGCGCTGCGGCAAGCCACTCCTGGCATGGCTCAGGAAGCGCAAGCTGCTTCAACCCGTAGCCACAAAGAAAAAACGCTAAATAGGTAGGACTATATGATCAAAAGGGAACGCATCAGAACCCATTCCACAAGGATGGGTTTTGCGTTTGAGTTTGATTTAAAAACAGGTCGGGACAGCCGGGATCTGGAGTCTTTTTAGAATTGATGAGTGATGCAGGCATACCCTCGATCGGACCCGTAGCACCGTCTCAGATGATTGAGGTTTGGGGCGAAGCGCTCGAACGTAAGGACCCTGGTACGTGGAGTCACTGCCAGCGAGTTGCAGTGTTTGCAAAGATACTGGCGCAAGCGCTGGGCCTTGAGAAAAAAGATATCCGAGTCATTACCGATGGGGCCCTCCTCCATGAAATCGGCAAGCTCGCGATTCCGGAAGCGATCCTTCGGAAACCGGCGAAATTGACTACGGAAGAGATGCTCGTCATGCGCGAATCCTCTTCCCGCGGGTACGAGATGCTGCGCAACGTGCCGTCCTTCGCGGAGGCTGCGGAAATCGTGCACGCCCATCGGGAGTCGTTTGATGGGACTGGTTATCCCCGCGGCCTCAAGGGAGAAGGGATTCTCCTAGGAGCTCGTATCGTTGGCGTCGCGGATGTAGTGGACTTACTCATCAATGATCGCCCTCACGACGGGGCACGCGCACTTGCGGCGGCGCGGACGGGGATCCTACGTTGGTCAGGGAATCAGTTTGATCCCCACGTTATCGAAGTGTTCTTGAGCGTACGGGATGACACTATAGCTGAAGGCATGTTTAGTGCCAGGTAATTAACCTGAATAGCGATATTCAAGACTTGCTTCGTCGTACAGCAACACTGGAGAGAATGAATCCGGTCGATTCAGGAAACCGCAAACTATCCCATACATCAATAGTCGTTGGGAAACATTAGCGTGAGTCCCTGTATTTCGTTAGGGACCAGCCATAGCTCCTTTCCTTCGTAAGTGCTTATTCGCCAACCGTCCTCATCGGGTGTAACCCCCAGCACGGCCTGGATCGTTGCCGTAAGCGGGGTGATATCGAACCTCACCTCGCCCTCGGGCAAATTGTCCATAGGTCGTGCGTAGTGGTAGAACACCGCATGGGTAACTCGGTTAACCGCTCCGCAACTGACCTCGGCAAGAAAACCGTCCTCGAGCGCTTGCGCGTCGGTATACTCGGAGATGATCTCCTCGGATTCTTCTGCCATACGCAAGGCGGCTACCTTTCCCGCCGGACTCATTCCCCTCATATGACTGGGACGATCCAATTGCCCGGTGACTGACACGCGGCATATGGATTATCTTACAAATCAAAAAACTTCCCTCAACAGGGCTGCTCGTTTTGTGAATAACCTCTGATGATTCCCAAATTGGTATTGCGACACAAGTACTTATGCGTGCTCGAAGAGATCTTCTCGGCGTTATCGAGGCGTTGAGCGACCGACCGGACACCTAAGTGTTTCACCGTAGTAAAAATTGAGCGCATCAGAACTTGGCCATGCTCCGTCCCCTCTTAGCTCTAGCCATCATGTGATGTTTTACATAAGATCGAATCTTTCGTCGAGAATCTTCTTAGAAGCTCTAACAACACCTAGTCGCAGCTGCCGAGGCCGGAACGCCCGAGTTCCAGGTAGCTTCTCAACTCCGCCACTCGTTTCATCCAGAACGGGATTTGTTAAGGAGTTCCCGTCTCTCCATCGTTTACTTCTCTCTGGCTGCCGCTGCGCGCTCTTTGGCGTGGGCAACCAGGGCATCGAAGCGCGGGTCGCCGCGAAGCAATTTCATGTCTGGATCATCTTCGATCTGGAGATCGTCGCCAGGAGGGAGTCCGTGGTCAACGGCCTCTCGCATGACCGAGAGCGCCTCGTCACGCTTACCTTCTCGCGCCGCGATGCAAGCCAGGCTGTACATGGAAACGGCGGTATCCGGGTGCTCTGGCCCAAGGACACGGCGCCGAATATCGAGTGTCTGGTCTTCCATCTTCTGCGCCTCGACATAGCGGTTTTCGTGTGCGAGAACCTTAGCGAGCCAGTCCATCGACCACAGCGTTTGCGGGTGCTCCGGGCCAAGGACACGCCGCCCAATGTTAAGCGCCTCACGTTCCATCTTCTCTGCTTCGGCGTAGTGGCCTTCTCCGTCGAGAGTCATACCTAAAGTGCTCATCGAGACCACTGTCATCGGGTGCTCCGGCCCAAGGACACGTCGCGCAATGTCGACTGCCTCCTTTTGCAACTTCTCCGCTTCAGGGTAGCGGCCTTCGTGTTGCAGAGTGAAAGCCAGATCGACCATTGAAGATAGCGTATTCTGGTGCTCTGGGCCGCGGATTCGTCGTATAACCTCTAGCACCTGCCGCTGCAACTTTTCCGCATCGGCATAGTGACCCTCGGCATCCAGCGCGAGAGCCAACATGTCCATCGACCTCAGCGTTTGCGGGTGTTCCGGGCCGAGGACACGACGCTCGATGCCGAGAATCTCGCTGTACAGCTTTGCCGCCACACTAGTGTGGCTGTCGAAATATTCATTTTCTGCCAGATCATTCATGGACAGCAGTGTGTCCGGGTGCTCCGGCCCGAGGACACGTCGTCGAATATCAACCGCCCGTTCCAGCAGTGATCGCGCTCGGGGATAGAGTCCGAGACTTACGTAGACATTCCCCATAACGCGCATCATCTGTGCCTGAAGCTCTGGGTCCTTCGCTAGCCCTGCGTCAATCTCCTTCGACGCTTTATCCAGAATTTCCCGCGCCGTAATGCTGTTTCCCCGCGCTTCACTCGGGTCAGATACCTTAAACATCCCAGTCATGAAGTCGGTGATGCGATTTGCCCGGTCGCGTTCGCGCGTGATGCGGCGCAACTGCACAGCCTGCATGACCGCAAATCCGGCCAGCAGGAGCACTAGACCTGCCGCCACGGCCACTCCCATGCGGTGACGACGAATGTATTTCTGCAAACGATAGCCGGCACTGGCAGGACGGGCTACGACAGGCTCATGGTTCAAGTGTCGACCGATGTCTGTTGCCAACTCAGACGGCGTTCCGTAGCGGCGGGCGCGGTCCTTCTCGAGAGCCTTCATAGTGATGCAATCGAGATCGCCGTGCAGCAGACTCACCAACTGCTTTGGCTCGGTTCCGCGCATCTCGGCAGTTCTCGTTGAGGACTCTTTCTCCATAGCGGTTTTTGTGCTGGGACGGCGCGGCTCTTCCTCGCGCAAACGGCGAAGAACTTCGTAGAGCGGCTGCTTCTCCCACTGTTTGGTATCGAACGGCAGGAAGCCGGTCAGTAAGACGTAGAGCACCACCCCGAGAGAGTACACATCGGTCCGCGTGTCCACGTCCTGCACGTTGGGATCGGCTTGCTCTGGACTCATGTACCCCGGCGTGCCCACGAAGGCTCCGACCTGAGTAAACATGGTCTCCGCTACAGCCTGGGGCATCGCCGCTTTGGCCAGCCCGAAATCGATGATGCGTGGAATCGGCTTTCCATCCAATTCCGCCACCAGGATGTTGGCAGGCTTGAGGTCGCGGTGAATGATCGCTTTCTGGTGCGCGTGCTGCACTCCGTCACAGACCTTGACGAACAATTCCAACCGTTCCCGAATCTTCAGCCGTTTCTGATCGCAGTAATCGGTGATCGGCACGCCGGGCACGTACTCCATGACAAAGTACAGTTGTCCATCGGCGGTTGCCCCGGCGTCAAAGACCTTGGCGATCGACGGATGTTCCATGATGGCCAGCGACTGACGCTCTGATTGGAATCGGTGGAGCACCGAGTCATCGTACATGCCAACCTTGATGAGTTTCAGCGCGACTTGCCGCTGCAACGGTGCCGTCTGTTCCGCCAGCCACACCTGTCCCATGCCGCCTTCGCCGAGTTTTTTCAGCAAGCGGTAAGGCCCGATCGATGCCAGATCTCGCTTGGCCGTAGCCTCTACTGCTGGGGCAGAACCTGGAGTCGCCTCGGCATCACCATGCGTCGGCACTGCGCTGTCGAGTTTGGTTTGGACATTTTGAGAATCGAGGGTGGGGGCGGGATTGTCTCGGTTATTCAAAGTCGGCCTCACAATCTGGCCAGACAGGACATCAGGGCGGGGACTGAGAGCTTCGCGATACAGGGGGTCTGGCCGACGATCACTCGGCACACGTCCAGGCCGCATTTTATCTCCACGAAATGGGTAGGTCAAAGAAAACGTCAGAGCCAGATGACCCAAACACTCCTCCGGCGTACCTTTCGAGAACGTTCCAGCAGAGGAGAGCACAGGCAAGAGCCAGGAACGCCTCATGGATATCGACCCGCTTTTCGTAACGCACACGCAGCCGCCGGAACTGATTCAACCAAGCTAAAGTTCGCTCTACCACCCACCTCGATCGACCTAGTCCACTGCCATGTTCGGTATTGCGCTTGGCGAGCAATGGCATGATGTGGCGAGCACGCAGACCTTGCCGAATCGCCTCAGCGTCATAACCACGGTCGCCTAACACGCAATCAGGGCGATGGCGCGGTCGAGCCAGTCCGGCACGGCGAAGTGGATCAATTGCCAGATGCCTGCCCTTTGCCAATCACGTAACCGCCGCCAGCAAGTCATGCCCGAGCCGCAACCCAGTTCCTGCGGCAGCATCTCCCAAGGTATGCCACTGCGAAGCACGAAGAGGATTCCTCGAAAGCAAGCGCGGTCTGGCAAACGAGGTCTGCCACCTTTGGGCTTGTGCGGAAACGACGGCAAGAGCGGTTGGATTAGATTCCACAACGCATCGGGAAGTAGGGAGTCCACTTCGTCTCTGTTGCGTTCCGCAAATTAATCGGATGATCCCGACTCCATGCGTCCGCCTCCGCAGAATATTTCTCAATTCCATTATTTATTTTCCCTCGAGGTCAGAAGCGGCCACTTGATCCCGTCGTTATCTCTCAGGAAGAACCACTTCCGAAGAGGACACGACACCATGACCCCAGACCATCGATTCACGACCTATACCCGGCTGGAAAAGGCATACCGCAGAATATTTGCACGGCGGATGCCCGCCCGCCAAAAACGCCAGAAGCTGCAAGCCCGGTTCCCGAGATTGCGCAGGTTCTTAACGTCAACGCCTGGATAAAAAAAGGAAAGTCGGACAGCCTCACATCCTTGCGTCATAGACCCTAGAGGGTCAAGCGCAGGCTCGCCCTTTGCATCATCTTTACGTCATCACTTACCACATACTCGAAAGGATCATCGCATGAACATGTCTGACCTACTGAACCCCGACTGGTGGATCAAGCGCGCTTTCCGCAATTTTGTCGCGATCCTCGCCATCCTGCTTTTTGTGTCCTTGGCCGCCCACGCGCCGTTCGGCCCATTGCTCGTCCTTGGCGTCTTTTGCCTCGTCATCTACCGCATATGGACCGTACTCCCTGAACGCACCAACACGCGCCGGCAACGCAACACCGCGGGCGCGGAGCGCACCCCGGTACTGCCCGGCGAGGCCCACCAATGAAAAGCTTGCAACTCGTACAGTACCTAAACGCGCGGCGACTGAAAGATGCAACCGACACGTATCTCGGAAAGCTCCAGTCCGCACCCTTCCAGGCGTCGGAGGCGCACACGAAGCGGGTCTTGGCGGAACTTGCACAATCCCCCGGTCCCCACGTGTATTTGGGCGAGACCCCTTCGAGGCTCAAAGTCCGGGTGCCTTTGGCATTCCTGATCCGCGCCTGCTGCATCACCACGGGCGGCACGGGTGCCGGCAAGACCATGGCGGCTCTATTGCCCTTAGAGGCGATCGTACGACGCCTGCCGGGGCTGAAGACCGTAGGCTTCGGGGTTCTTGATGCCAAGGGCGAACTGTTCGATCGCGCGGTGTATCTGCTGGCCGCACGCTTGGCCGAGCTGCACGGCAGGGAGCGCCAGGAACTCCTGGAACGCATCGTGATCGTGGACTTTGCCAACCGAGTCTCCCTTTCTCCCTACAACATCCTGGCTCGCTGGAGTTATGCGGAACCGGACTTTTTCATCACCAGCCGCCTGGAGACCCTGCGGGAACTCCTGCCCTCAGGCGAGAAACTCTCGCTGCGGGGTGCCAGCGTCTTAAAGCACATCCTGACGTTGCTATCTCAGTCCAATCTCCCCCTCACGTATCTGGACCGGGTGCTCGGCGACGAACCATTTCGCAAACGTCTCCTGGGGTCCTGCCGCAATGAGGAACTAGCGCTGTACTTCCGCACGCACTTCAATGCGGAAGGCAAGCAGACGATCGCCGCTCTGCGCGCCCGCATGGACTCCTTATTCGCCTCCGAAGGCGTGCGCCTCGCCCTCTCCGGTGACTCCGCGCCGGACTTTCTCCGGCTGCAGAACGAAGGCAAGATCGTCCTGATCAATTGCGCGGGACCCACCATCACCCGGGGCGTGCGCCTCTTGCTGCAGGGACTGGTCCTGTCCGATATCCGACAGGCGATCTTTACACGTCCCAACAACCCCCCGGTCACGTACTGGTGGTGCGCGGATGAGGCGCAAAACTTTTTCTTGACGCGCCAGATGCAGGAAAATCTCACGGACATCCTGACCATGGCCAGAGCCTTTGGAACTTTCTTCTACTTCCTGTGCCAGAACCTGTCCACGGCGGTGCCGGACGCCCGGCTGCTGGAGACGCTCTATACCAACATTCGCTGGAGCTTGACCCTCAGGTCAACGCAGCACGACGCCGGATTTCTTCGAAGCGCCCTGCCCGTCACCGGGCGGATGCAAAAGCCGGAACTCAATCCGTTCCGAGCGGCAGGCACCTACACCCCGGAAGAGGAACGCAACATCGCCCTCGCCGGCATTGCCACCCTGCCCGATCGGGAAGGCTACCTCTGGTTAAAGACGCTGTCCGACAAAGCCATCCGCATACGTACCCCCTTCATCGATCTGGGAGGCGGGGAGCACTTCCGCACCATCGTCGATTCCATCCTGCAGGACACCACCATCGGGAACCGCATCACGAGAAGCGAGTATCTGGACCGTATCCGGCTGCGTGAGCGACAGTGGACCCAAAACCCGCTAGACACCGCGCCGGAGGATTTGGATGTACAGATGGCGCATGCGTACGTGGGACCGAGGCAGGTGGGCGCATGAACGGTAACAATGCAGTGCTGTTCATTCGTTGGATACTCTGCCTGCCATTCCGGATGCTCGACAGTTGCGTGCGCTTGCGGCGTCATGCCGCGTTCCTGCGCCTTGCCACCGCTACCCAGATATTCTGCCCGTGCGGTATCCCCATATCCCTGGTAGGACTGTGGCGCTGCTCTTGTTCCTTCATCTACCGCGGGCATCTCCTGCAGTTGTGTCCCCTGTGCGGGCGCGTACCCAGAATAGTGCGGTGCTATACCTGCGGACTGACCACTAAACTTCCGGAGCCATACCATGACGAAACTGACTAACCGGGACATGCAGATCCTCTGGTCCTGCGGGGTTTCGCAAGTACTGACCACTTCCCAGATCCAGCGCTGGCATTTTGGCTCCACCTGCCTGCGCAACGTCCAAAAACGCCTGCAGAAATTGGTCGAAGCGGGGTTCCTGAATGTCATTGAAACCAGAGTCTGTACGGATAACCTCGTGCTCCTGGGAAAAGTCGGACACGCCGAGCTGCAAAAAACCGGCTGGAAGGCCGAACTCAGGCAAGAAGCGCCCAAAGACCTTCAACACCATTTGGGAGTCGTGGACATCCGTATCGCCCTGGACCGCAGCCTCCCCGCCCTACCTGGGATGCAGCTGCGGTACTGCTATGCCTATTGGGAACTGGGACAGTTCGCGTGGTCCTACCCCGTCATCCCGGATATGATCTTCTCCCTTCGGAACGCCTACGCCCTTCAAGCCGCGGTGGAATTCGATCGCAAGACAGAAATGCTGAACGTATTCGCAAAGAAACTCCTGCAGTACCGACTGCTCCTGGAGCGACATCCCCTCTCGACGGTCCTGGTAGTCGCAGAAAAGGAGGAGGATGCCGAACGCCTGGTCGAGGGACTGGAAGGCGTAGGCAGCACCATACCGATTCTCACCACCTCACTGCCGGAACTGAAAGATAAGGGTCTGGCGGCTATAGCCCGCGCGCGTTCGCATATGTTCGGCACCCGCACCCTAGCCGAACAACTGGAAATCGACACCGCGAGACTGCAAAGCGGGAAAAGAGCGGTAAAAGGCGAGCTCTAAAGGGGGTGGGAGTCCGGATACCTATGCGGCGGAAAACAAAAGAGATACGGACAGCAAACTCGCCGCATGGCGGTGAGGCAGCGGCTAGCCTAGCGGCGAGGCAAAAATCTTCCGTCGGACAAGAGCGAATCGCCTCGTTCCTATTGGATAGAACCGCATTAGAGAAAGGAACAAGACCTATGCCCAGAGTTCAGGACACGGATGAAGTACGCATCCTCCGGTATTTCGAAGAAGAACCGCTGGAGAAAGCGGAACTGCTTTACCACATCATTGCCGAGAAGATGCGCCAGCGCATGCCGCCGGGGAGATCTTCGCCCCAAAAGAAGGACATGCGCCGGAACGTAAAAAGCGACGAAGAGGCCGTTACTCCCTAGAACCCGGCCGCAAAAAAGACTTTCACGATCTTGTATGCACGGCTACATTGACCGCGACGCGTTCGTTTATTCAAACGGTGCGGTGTATTTCAATACAAGCCGGCGCTGCAGGGCGAGGCGGCAGGACGCGATCTGCTTATGACGGATCTTGGTTGCACCAAGATCTCGCACCGGCGGAGACGCCTGCCGCCTTATTACGGTACCGCAAAGAAATTCATATGTGCCATTGGGAGCCCACCGTGCCGCGCGCGGCAACGCTCCCAAAGCGGGAACGGGAAGGGACAGACACCCGACAAGTCGTATGGTAGAAGCCAATGGACCAGATCAATTAGCCGCAAAGTTCGAACAGCCTGTATATCTTGCCTGTTCGTGCTGCGGAAAGCTGATCGAAGACTCAACGGACCAAAATGCGTGCTTTGGCATTAAACCGTATCCGCACGACCAGGGCGTCGGAGAATGTTTCGAGTGCGGCGGCGATCCGCACTCGGAGGATATCCGCACGCGGCTCGGGCGGTCGGGTCGGACGTTCTATGAAACTAGAATGGACATTGTTCGGGAACATCTTGAACCAGAAAACCGTGCCAAGTTCGATGCGATGGACTATGAACGGAAAGTTGCGGTCATAGGACAGTTTATTGAACGGGGCGTTATGATCTAAATGCGGGATTCTGGAACCTTCCCCGTTACCGTTTAAATTAAAAACTCCGGAACACATCTGTACGCAAGATTCGCAGTTAGCGCACTCGGCCAGTGCGGAGACTTTCTTAACCCCTCCGTACCTGGAACGGTATGGCGCACAAACTCGGTAAGAAGCTGCTCAGCTGGGACGAGTCAATTGATGATGAAGTGAGATACCGCCTTGATCAGCACGAAGAAGACCTGAAAGTAGGCGTTATTTCTAAGGACGAGAGGAAAACGGAAAAGGAAATCGAGGGGAAAATTTACGCGGATCAGGACTTCTGGCACTTCCATTGGGAAGACTTCACGGCGTACTTGACGTCGATTCTCGATCGCAAGAGTCCGGACGGGTATTGGAAAGCACAAGTCCGGAACTTCGGCTGGAGGAATCTGGATGGCGTAAAGTTCTTGCAGGCCAAGAGTGGCGCAAGCTTTCTCCGCGAAATCCTTCCGCAAACCGATTGCCATTTTTACATCTTCAACTATGGCAAAGGGCTCGCGATCCAAAACTTCCATCACGACTCGCCGGTCGGCAAAGCAGGAGGGTGCCGTGAAGTAAATCGTAGTTTGAGAAGGGGCGAACGGCCGGGGCGGGATTCAGCTTCTGCGTATGCAAACCACTACGTGCATGGACAAGTGGAGGGAAGAATGGACTCCCCTATCCATTTATTGGCTGGGAGAGCGGAGGAAATGACGGAGACCAGTGTCTGCTTAGATCAGATATCAAGCAGACCCAAGCAGCTGAGGTATGGTGCCGAGCGCTGGATCTGGTATTCCCTGATCTGGCACAACTCGGGACAGAGCTTACCCTACATCCTCCGGAAGATCTCTGGACGTATCTTTACCCCCACAAGGGCGAGGATCCGGGAGAGTCGCTTTCGGAGGACTGGTGGGAGCGCCGAGCGGTGGCCGCATGGTATGCAATCCTGCGGCACGGCATCACGCACGGCGACACGCTTGAATACTGGTGACCCTAATCCAGTTGGTCCTGGAACTGCGCCGCTCGCCTCTTCTGAAACTATGCGTTGTTTTTTTCTTTTTTACATTGGCATTATGTCGTCAGAATCGATCATGTTGTGACGTCTTGAATGTTTGAAGGCGAATGGCAGGGACGGTCGGTTTCATGCTTATGGAACGGACGACTAGCGATGCTGGACAAACGTACCAGTTTACGGCTGCTCAGTACACTGCACTCTCCGACGAGGAACGAAATGCCATCCAAGGGGTAGCAAATTACCTCGAGGGAGAGAATCTCGAGGCTCCCGATGACGAAAGGCTTTCGAGCACTTTCAACATCCTCCGGCCATGCGATGGGTGCGTTCCAGGGGAGGAGATTGGTGCAGACATCCTTCTCGACATCCGGCGCAAGTTCGCTTGCATTTACTTCAGTGCAAGTGAACTGGCAGAGGAGGAAATCAGGCGCAAGGGACTTCGGAAGCGGCACGACTCTTACTTCTATCTTGTCGTCGATCCAAGCTACGCGGATGCAACCCACGTGGCGGTGGTTGATTACGATCAGGAGAAAAGACCCTTCTGCTACTTCCAAGAGTACACCAAAGCCTGGAATCTGGAATTTGAGACGCTGCAGGAGATCGCAGCAGAAGTGTTGCGAGCGCGCGACGAGATCGTTTCGACCTTTCTCCGTGTTTCGGTCAAACCCAAAACTCCGAAGAAAAAGTGAGACGTAAACAAAACCGCGCGGAACCTCGCCATTCGCCTCCCATATGTTTTGAGCTGGTAGCCTAAGATTCAAACCGCCTGCTGGCCGATCGGATAAAAAACCATTCGGAGCCAGGGTTTCTCTGACCGTGGCTCTATGAGTTCCGTTTTTCATTCGCTTGTTTTAGGTTTGAGGAACACCTGCCCGCACCACCTTTATATATTTTGTCGGAATCTCCTCATCACCTCCGTTTTACCCTTCTGGAAGCCAGAAGCTGCCTCGAAGTGAGGCGAATGGCAGGGACAGGTCACAGTCACAACCTATGACCCATCAACAGGTGATCGAGAATTTTGTACAGGAAGGACAGCGAGGAACCGGAACGTACGTGAAGGCCACCAAAGATGTGCTGTACTCTCGGATTCCAGCTCTATTGTATCGATCGGCAGAGCGGGTTCCCCTGGCGGTACGGCTCAAGGATGACGGCCTTCTCGTGAATGGTGCGGGGTTCCGTTGGCCCATCACTGGACACCAACGGTCCATCCTCAGGACTGCCGAAACCTCCAAAAGTAGCTTTGGCGTCGTTCCTTTCCACTCGATCGTTGCCGCTTGGACCGATGGCAAAGTTGACGATTGGGGCCAAGCGCCTATTCCGACACGGGACCTCCAAAAAGAGGTGAGCATTGTCGTTCCGAGTCAAGGGGAGCGGTGGACGGAGGTAAAAGGCAAGGACAAACACGGCCAGGAAACAACCAGACAAATCCATACGCTGGCGGACAGCGTCATCCGCGTAAAGGATCACTACTATCTCTGCGGTGGATGAGACTGGTTCAAGCTTCAATGGCATGTATTTCCTTGCTGAACTTGCTACCGACCGCGCGCCTCAAAGGCTTGAGGACGCTTTCAATGCGTTAAAACCTCCGGTGGTCCGGGAAGCGGAGGCGCGAGGTGCCAACATCATGCGCCAGGGCGAGTGGTTTGCGATCCCGACCATGCTGCGTACGTCCGAACTTATGCAGGACGTCGAGCGAGGGGTTGCAGCCTATCGGCTGAATCGTGTGCTGGGAAAAGACGGCCATCACCAACTCGAGGAAGCAATCATCTATCGAGCGGGCGACCGCAAGGGCCAGGTGTTCGCACGAGGCGTGCTAACGCACACCAAGAATGAACACACTGACCTGGATCTTGGCACGATCCGCTGGTACTTAATCGTCCATAACGTCGCAGGCGCCGGCTACACCCTCACGGGTAAGGGCACTGCGCAATTTGACTAGACCTGGAACCTGTACCATTCGCCTCTCTTGGTGGCGGAAGTCATTGATATGTGCAATAGAACAAGTTTCGTTCGGTCCCTGTCTGTCGGCACTTCCCCCGTAAGCGGATGCGCCGAAGGCACCTATGCTCGATCAGTTCGCAGGGCTCGGCATGATCTTCGCCGTCCTGGCGTGCATTGCAATGCTCGTCAGGTACGAGCGAAGGCTCAGCCGGTGGCTGCAGAAAGGTTCGAGAAAGCGCCGAAGGCTCCTCATCGCAGAAGCAGTGAGGTGAGTTCTCGACAGGCGGGGATCGGCGAAAGCAACTGAAATATTTGAAGATCTAAACTCAGGCTGCTTCAACATCGTAGTTGAGCAGCAGATGTCTGACACGGGAGTGGGTGCGGTTTTAACCCCCGCGCCAAATCTTATGTGTAAACATGAGAAAGAAAAAGTCGAATGGGATGATAAGCCGACGATGGAACACAGCGTAGACGGAGACATCCCCTGGTACGGAACATGCTCCTGCGGTAAGCGCGTATATGAGATATATACGCAGCAGCCGGAGGTGTACGAGGCCTAAAGCCTCGCCCATTCCCGTTGTCAGAAGGTATCAGATCCTCCACAACACATACCACTTGAACTCCTGGTTTTCGTATGGCACACTCCCGTCCTCTCCTGAAGGGGGTGGCATATGGCAACTAAGCCATTGCAAGATGATCCCTCCGGCCCCGACACAGAATATTTCCAAAGTGAAAACATCCAAGATTTGGAACCTGTCCTGCTGTTACGGACCGCCAAAAGCCTCATTCTGCCGCTTCGGATTCCAGACCATTGGGAAGAGCAACGATTACCGGCGACCCCAACGACAAGATCGATGACAAGATCGATCGGAGAATCCCCGGTCTTGGCATTCAAAGCAACAACGCATGTTCTCGACCCGGGAACGGGACGCCCCCCACCATAACTGTCTCCATTGGGCCAGGCATCGACGATGGGAGCGCAAACATTTTCCTGCAAAGCGACTCGATCCGGAACGAAGGGAGTTGGAGAGCGTATCTTTACCGAGGAACTGAGCTGCGTGCCGGCGTTCCTTTTGCCGATGGGTATGTGGAACTTTCCCGCGCGTTGCCTGCCGGCATCTACACGGTGAAACTGACCAGTGCCGGCGCACCCGTCCTTCCGGCTTTACCTATTGCCCTCGAACCATTCAATCTAATCATCACTTCGGCATGGGTTTGCTGCAGACCATCGTCACCGCGCTCACCCAAGTCGTGGAGAAACAAGATGACGCGCCACCTCCTTCCGGGAGAGGGAAGGTAGCATCCGGACGTTCATGGTGGCTGAGTCTAGCAGGCCGAGGAATTACTACGTAAGTGCGAACTAGTGTCCGGAACGTGGATCGCTCGACTGGTAGCGCCTCAGCAGTTGATCTAACGAATCCAGTAGTGATCGCTGGTCCGCGCCGAAGGCTCGAATGACCTCCGCGGTCAGCAGCGCGTCTTCTTTCTTGCCAACTCGAAAATAGGCGTCGCAGAGCAAAAGAAGAGTGTTCGGATCGGCGGTGCGAGACCTTTCCAGGTATGTGATCGAATCCAACCAGCGCTCCTGCCGGTATCTGATGCCACCCATACCAATCAGTGCAAGCGGGTCGGCTGCATCGAGCGTCAACGCAGAACGCAAAGACTGCTCGGCCACGTCGATCTCGCCAGAAGCCAATTGCACCATGCCAAGGTAAGCAGCTAGGTGGGCATCGTTCGGAGACAGACCTCTGGCGGTCAGGAGGGCTCGCTTCGCATCGTCGTTCCGCCCCAGGCTCAAATACATTTCGCCCAGCAAATAGTAGGGGTTCCTTGGACTCGTCGGATCGATGTCGGGAAGCTTCGCCAGATATTCCAGAACTTCCTGTTCCTTATTATCGGCCAGTAACGGCTTCATGTGTTTCCAGGCATCCTCGACCTCGGCGCCCCGTAGTTCGCTGGAGGTATCGATCCTCCCATTCATGGCTGCGAAGAGCTTCGTTTCGCGGCGGGCCTCTTCGAAACGACCCAGCCGTTGGAATGCCCTCCCAAGTTGGAAGTGGGCCTGGATCGGTGAGGGCCGCAGAGTTAAAGCGCGTTGGAGTGGTGCGAGCGCAGCTCTGAAATCTTCAAGCTCCACGAAAGCTCTTCCCAACCCATAGTACGCGGCGCCATCCGCATACTCGTGTGCCAACGCGTATTCGTAATATTGTCGAGCCTTCTCCCAGTTCCCCAATCTCGCACTGGCCTCCGCCAGGAAGAAAGCGGCCTCCCCGTCTCTCGCTGTTTTCTTCAGTTCGGCCTCGAAGCTGTCTGTCGCCGACGGAAAGTCGGTCAGGTCAAACTGTGTCTTGCCGATGTCGAAATCAATCCGGGGCAGATTGGGATTGAGCTGTCGGGCTTTTTGGAGTTGTCGGAGTCCTTCGCTGCGAGTCTCCAGCTTCGACCTCAAATACTCTCCATACTTTTGACGAACCTGGGCGTCGTCGGGTGCGATGTTCACGGTCTTCGCAAGGGTCTCGCGCGCCCGATCGAAGTCAGAATTCATGAAGTAAGCCTCACCGAGGTAAAAAAGCGCCTTGACCCTGTTCGGATTTGTACTGAGGCTGTATTGGTAGTTCTCGATTGCTCTGGCCCAGTTGCGCTCGCGCAAGTAGACCATGCCTAGCTCGAAACGGAGTTCAGAATTGTCGGGAAGATCGCGAAGCGCACTCTGATAGAGTTGCTCGGCTTCCCCGAGTTGACCGGCTTCGACAAGGCTCTGCCCTCTTGAGACGATCGATGCCACGTCAGGACGTGCTTGCCCCACCGCGAACGCCGACAAGAGTAGCAATGAGGCTAGCTGTGGCATTTCGCGAAGCATCGTAACACTCCGGTTCAGTCCCAATGGTAAGCTTTGTGGGCCACTCTTACGTAAACCTCATGCGGGTATTGTCGGCAATCTTCGTTGCAGCACTGACGGCTGCGGACTGGTTGGGTTCTTCACGGCCGACGGGCATTCAGTTCGAGGAAACTGCGGCGAAAGCCGGATTGAGCTTCACCACCGCAAACTCGCCGACTGCCAACAAAAATCAAATCGAGACGATGGTCGCCGGTGTCGCTCTGTTTGACTATGACCGCGACGGCTACCTGGATATTTACCTGGTCAACGGAGCCGCTATTCCTTCCCTAAAAAAAGATTCCCCGATCTACTGGAATCGGCTGTTTCACAACAACGGTAACGGAACGTTCACTGACGTGACCGAGAAGGCCGGAGTCGCGGGGACTGGCTACGGAATGGGCGTTGCGGTAGGCGATTACGACAACGACGGCTGGCCAGACTTATTTGTTTCTAACGTCACCGAGAATCAGCTGTTCCACAACAATCGAGATGGAACGTTCACCGACGTCACCGTCAAGGCTGGAGTCGCGGGGGCACACCTCGACGGAAAGAAAATGTGGTCGGCGGGCGCAGGATGGTTTGATTACAACAACGATGGATTGATCGACCTTTTCGTCGTCAACTACTGCAAATGGGAGGTGAACCAAGACCCCTACTGCACAGTCGGGGGCGGGACTCGTGGTTACTGTCATCCGAACTATTTCCGTCCGACCCACAACACCTTGTACCGGAACAATGGAGACGGGACCTTCAGCGATGTTTCCGAAGAAGCTGGCATAGCATCCCACTTTGGCAAAGGCATGAGCGTTTCCTTCGCAGACTCTGAGGGCGACGGATTTATCGATGCATTTGTAGCGAATGACACAACCCGAAATTTCTTGTTCCACAACCTTGGCGGTAAGAAATTCGAGGAAGTGGGCGAACTGGCTGGCGTGGCATACGGAAATAACGGATCAGCTCTCTCGGGCATGGGAGCTGATTTTCGCGACGTGGACAATGACGGGCGTCCGGATATCTGGCATACGTCGGTGGAATTCGAGACCTTCCCGCTGTACGGAAATCTGGGGCACAACGAATTCGGAGACTTCACGGTGGGCAGCGGACTGGCGCGAGCGACCTCACAGATGTCAGGATGGGGCAACGGAATCGTGGATTTCGACAATGACGGGTGGAAAGACCTGTTCGTGGCACGGTCCAACGTCCTGGACAATATCAGCGCGCTGGTTCCGGAACGCAAATACCCGGAACCGAATTCAGTGTTCCGAAATCTCGGAGATGGGAAATTTGAGGACGTCAGTGGCGCCGCAGGGCCGGATTTCCAGGAGCAAGCTCCCCACCGCGGGGTTGCGTTCGGGGATATCGACAATGATGGGCGCGTGGACATGGTCGTTTCCGTGCTGGGTGGACCGGTGAAGCTCTTTCGCAATATATCTGGTGAAGACAATCACTGGATACTGTTGAAACTGGTGGGAACAAGAAGCAACCGGATGGGGATCGGGGCGCAGGTACGTATCACTACAGAAGATGGTCGCTCGCAGTGGAACGAGGTAACAACTGCCGTTGGATACGCCTCCTCCAGCGACAGTCGAGTACATTTCGGACTGGGAGCGAACCGGCGTATAAAGGAAATCGAGATTCGCTGGCCCAGCGGTGTCAAACAAGTACTTCACGATGCCGATGTGGACCACATCATGACCATCCAGGAACCGCCTCATTAAGTACTAGTTCACGACCGGGTCCTGCCAGTAGGCGTTTCCGGCCTCGTGGTGAGGAATCAATACGCGCTGGTAAAGTCGCAACACCACCTCCTGGTCCGTGTACTTCGATAGATCCACGCGGATGTCCTGCCACCTTCGCGTTTCGGATAAGCCCTCGATGAGCTTGTCCAGCACCTTGTCGTCATTCACATACACCTGCAACTGCCATACGCGTCCCGGATCCACGCCAGCCTTGATCTTCAAAGCTGAACTCTTGCCCAATCTGGCCGTTCGCCTCAAAACTGTTCCTCGCACTTCATCGCGCGGGTACGTAGATAGGACATCGTCGTCCAGATATGTGATGCCGCGGATTCCCGGCATGCCGCCTCCGGCGCCGCCAAATCCCGCGCGTTCCAGCGTCCAATCGGGGTTCCAGTAGTGCATCAGGTCGGCCAGTCTGAACAGCTCGGCCGGTTGAGTCACGGGCACCTGAATTGTAATTCGGAGTGTGTTTCCATCGTCACTGGCCCCGTGCGCCACTGCGATAGCGAGGCCGAGTTTTTCCGTCCGCCTCGCCAGTTCTGTAATACTCTCGTCTACTGGAGGGGTTAATTTCAGGGGCCCCATCTCCGCACCCATGATACGGTCGTGGAGTTGGGCTACCTGCTCTGGTGGCAAAGCATTCATCCCGTGCATAGCCGCAACTACTGATTCGGAATTGGCCGCATTGCAATCGGCATCAGCGAAGTCCGCTGCGTGTACGGCGAGCTGAATCGTTTTTTGAAAGTCGCCGCCGCCGAACCACACACTTGTGGCCACGAAACCGCCATTGACCACAGCGTTATTCGTGGCCGGATACTCGATCCCCCAGCGTTCATCGATGGCTCGGAAAATCTCATCGGGTCCCCTGCCCGCGTCCGCCATGGCAATGATCATGTCCAGGCACTTGCGATAAGGCGAGTCAGGATGAATCAGTGTCGCCGCCCTGCGGACGATTAGTTGGGGATCGTTCTCCACGAAAGCGATGCTGATCATTCCGGAAACAAAGACTGCCCCGTCCGTTCCCTCAGCATAGCCATTGATGTGGCCGAGCCGTCGGGCCATTTCGGCGGCAACATTGGGCATGCCCGGACTGAGCACGCCGTATACGTCGGCGCTGAATTGCGGCCCAATGGTCCACCAGAGCTTGTTGTAGCGGGGATGCCCGGTGTCCGGAGGCGTGATCCCGCGTTTTAATAGTAGCAACGCCTGCTCGCTTGAACCCCACGAGCCGGCGTTGTTTTCGAGCCACTGCTGCCCGAGTTGTTGGACGGTCAGCCCAATTCCGTATTTCTCGAAAGCGCGGATCGCCACCATCTCGTAGTAATAATCATCGTCCACAGGAGCGTAGCCCGGAAGCTGGCTCAGTGGTGTGATCGGCAACGTCGAGGCGGTCTGGTGCTCGAAACGTCCGCCCGTCTTCTGAGCAATCATTTGTGCCATCCAGACCGCTTGGACCCGATCGAGGTATTCCGCGTGCGATAACACCAGCGTTCCAGTCGCTGGCGGTACACTGTGCTGCCCGGCCACTTGGCCGTGCGAAAATGCTGAGCACAACATGGCGAAGCCGATAACGTTGAGGAATGTGAATCTCGGGTTCTTCATGATCTTAGTTCCTTCTTGAAACAACCGACCGCAAGTCTAGATCGGCACGTACTCGGTCTCCTATCACAACCCTAAGAGGCACTCAAGCGAGTGTATGCCAACAAAGCATGGCTGGACATAATTTTTGAAACGTTTTATATTGCCAACCGTAAACACCGCTTTGTAAATTAGGAGCGCACTCATGAAGTTAGAAATCGCGCCTTTCGTCGCTGCCATGCTGCTGGCTGCAGCCAGCGTAGTCTCAGCCCAGGACTCACACTATCGTCCCGATCGTCAGCAAATTCCCACACCCGGCTGCCTCGTCATGAAAGGTGCGTGGGAAGGTGGATCAAAGCCTTGCACCCAGGATGAGCACGACGCCTGGCTGGCCGACATTCGGCACTGGCGTGATGAACGCCTTATTCGCATCGGCTATGACGGCTCGCGGTATAACCTGCTCGCGCTCAAGTGGACGCAGTCAAGCTTCTTCCAGCCGCAGATGATGGTGGAGGACCGCTATTTCTATGACCCGGTTGCCCACCGTTACACCGTGGATCGATACCTCGACGATCTGGAGAAGAGATATGGCGGGATCGATTCCGTGCTCATCTGGCCCATGTATCCGAACATGGGCATCGATAACCGCAACCAGCACGACATGGTCCGCAGCATGCCCGGTGGCATCGCGGGCGTTCGCCGGATGATTGCGGATTTTCATCGCAGGGGAGTTCGCGTGCTGTTCCCCATGATGATGTGGGATCAGGGTACTCAAGATCCGGGTGTCCCGTGGCCTCAAGCCTTCGCCGAACTGATGGCGGAAGTGGGCGCCGATGGTATTAACGGTGACACGCAAGACGGCGTGCCGCTAGCGTTCTCTCTGGCAGCGGACAAAGTGGGCCATCCCCTTGCGTTCGAGCCGGAAGGGGGGCCGGCAGACGAGGCGCTGGCTTGGAACGTCATGACCTGGGGGCAGTACCAGTATCCGTTCGTGCCCATGGTGGACAAGTACAAGTGGCTGGAAACCCGCCACATGGTGAATATTTCCGATCGCTGGAAACGCGACAAGACGGACAATCTGCAGTTTGCTTTCTTTAACGGCGTGGGTTGGGAGAGTTGGGAGAACATCTGGGGTATTTGGAACGGGATCACGCCGCGCGATGCCGAAGCCACGCGCCGCATAGCAACGATGGAACGCGCGCTCGCCCCGTTCTTGATCAGCGCCGGCTGGGAACCGCTGACGCCCATGTTGCGCTATGGCGTGTACGCGAGCAAATGGCCGCTGGGTTCGCAGACCGTCTGGACCATTGTGAACCGCAACGAATATGACGTGGAGGGTCCGCAAATCGAACTGGCGCGGGAAGATAGCATGCGCTACTTCGATCTTTATCACGGTGTAGAACTCACGCCCGCGAAAAACCAGGCTGGCAAGGTTGTGCTGGGTTTCAGCATTGAAGCCCACGGTTACGGAGCCCTACTGGCATCGCGGACTGCTCCAGAATCGAGCAGCCAGACACTCATGACGAAAATGAAAGAGCTGACCGCCAAGCCTTTGGCCAGCTACTCGCACGAGTGGAAGGTGTTGCCGCAACAGATTGTGCCAATTGCGGCGACCAAGCCTCCGGCAAGCGCACCCACGGATATGGTGAAGATCCCCGAGAGCGACTTCCAGTTCCGGGTCGAAGGCATCGAAATCGAAGGATTTAATGACATTGGTGTGGATGTGCAGTATCCGTGGGAAGATACGCCGCGACGCTTCCATGACCATCCCATGCACATCAAATCGTTCTGGATTGACAAGTATCCGGTGACCAACGCGCAATTCAAGAAGTTCGTCGACGCCACCCATTACCGCCCGCAAGACGACTTGAACTTCTTACGTGACTGGCAGAACGGGAAGTATCCCGACGGCCGGGACAACCGGCCTGTGACGTGGGTCTCGCTCGAAGACGCTCGCGCCTATGCCGCTTGGGCTGGCAAGCGTCTGCCGCACGAATGGGAATGGCAGTACGCTTCGCAAGGTACGGATGGCAGGACCTATCCTTGGGGGAATGGGTGGAAGGCAGAGGCCGTCCCCACGCCCGACAAGGGCCGGACGATGCGCGGGCCGGACGCAGTCGATGCGCATCCGGACGGTGCCAGCCTGTTCGGGGTGATGGATCTGGTAGGAAACGTCTGGCAGTGGACCGAAGAATTTCAGGATGACCACACCCGCGGCGGCATTCTCCGGGGAGGCAGTTATTACCAACCCCAAGGGTCCATCTGGTACTTCCCACAGGCTTACAAGCTCAACGAGCACGGCAAGCTTCTGATGATGGCGCACAGCATGGATCGATCGGGAGGACTGGGTTTCCGGTGTGCCCAAGATGCGGAATAACGGGAGCCGCCACTACGAGGATCGTGAATAACACGGTGAAACGCCCTGGAGACACGAGTCCAGAGCGCTCTTCTTCCGGCAAACCTGCTAGTCTGTTATACGTGTTGGCTTTGGCATGAGCGTCCCCGCCACAATGCGGCAAATCGCAGACCGGGCCGATGTTTCGATTGGCACGGTGTCGCACGTCATTAATGGCACCGCGAAGGTCCGGGAGAAATTGCGCCTGCGGGTCCTCGAAGCGATTCGGAGCTTGGGATACCAGCCCAGCCAGTTAGGACGTGGTCTCCGTCGTAATCAAACCAGTATGCTGGGGATGATTATCCCCGATGTGACGAACCCGTTTTTTCCGGCGGTCGTACGGGGCGTGGAAGACGTCGCTTACAAGCGGTCCTACCGCGTCGTGCTCTGTAACACCGATAACGACCCCCAAAAAGAGATTTCTTACCTCAACGATTTGCGGTCCTATCGCCCGGCAGGATTACTGGTGATTCCAGCGGCGGAAAGTCACATCACAGCTCTGCTGCGGTCGGTGGCTAGCTCAGGTCCTCCCGTGGTTTGTATTGATCGCCGCCCTACTGGTTGGGATGGAGATGTTGTGGTCGTTGCCAATGAAGAGGGCTCGTATGCTGCTACCCGGCACCTGCTGCGCATGGGCCACCGACATCTTGCAGTGATTACCGGGCCGCTCCATCTGACCAACGCTGCTGAGCGCTTAAAAGGGTTTCGACGCGCGCTGGAAGAGGCACACGTGCTCATTGAATCGGAATACATTCAAGAAGCTCGTTTCGACCGTCCCAGCGGATACCGAGCCGCTCTGCGGCTGCTCCGAATGGTGCCCAGGCCTACCGCCATTTTTGCGTGTAATGATTTGATGGCGCTTGGGGTGTTCTTGGCGGCTCGCGAGTTGGAGTTGCAGTGTCCGGAAGAATTGTCGATCGTCGGCTTTGACAACCTGGATTTCGCGGAGTTCACGGATCCGGCTCTGACCACGGTGCACCAACCTGGTTATCAACTCGGCGCAACGGCAGCACGGCTCTTATTGGAACGGATTGATGGACTGAAACAGCGTGCAAAGAAATTGGTATTACAGACTGAGTTGAAGGTCCGGCACTCGGCCGCTCCGCCCTCCGCAGCCGCCCCCTCCTTTGCCCCTAGGCGAAAACAGCGGGATGGAGAGACGGTTGGGGTCCGCTAAAGGCCCGCAAACCCTTCCGTCCCTTCCCATTTTTGAGGCGTGGTCATTTTCCAAGGTCCGTGCAAAGTCTGTCGCCACTTAATTCTTCTTGACAGTGCTTGAGGGATGGGACTATAAATCGCAACGTTGTTGCTGAATTGAAACGTTTCAAAGTATCGACTACTCACTCGATAACTTCCGAAACGACTTTCCCGCGGAGAGGTTGGCACTCCGTTGTGCCAGGAGGAATGTATGCTGCGGAACTGCAGAGGGTTGCTGTTCGTGTTCTTGGTTGTTGTTGTGGCCACCGGGTTGCTGGCCCAAGTCGTCATCACCAGCACCATCGTGGGCACAGTGACGGACCCGCAGAAGGCGGTCATTGGCGATGCGACTGTCGTCCTGATGAATCAGGATACCGGAGTTACATGGAAAGCCGTCACGGATGCCCAGGGTAGTTTCCAGTTTTCCCAGCTCTTGGCGGGGCACTACCAAATCGAGGTTTCTAGCCAAGGCTTCTCGAGGGCGGTTTCGACCTCCATCTCTTTGGAAAACGGGACGACCCAGCGCGTCAATATTGGGCTAAAAATGGGTAACGTCACGGAGACAGTGAACGTCAGTGTCGAAGGTGCGAGCATCAAGACCGATGATGCCAACGTCTCGGACGTCATCCAGAATAAGTTCGTGCGCGACCTGCCGATCGAAGGCCGGAGCTTTCTCAACTATGCGCAGATCGTGCCAATGTTCAACAGCGGAACCGGGGACAACACTCGGATCGCTTGGGGTCTAGCCTCTGCCACCAGTACCGGTGCAAAACAGCTGAACGTGGGTGGAACCGAATACGGCGTCGGCTACTACATTGACGGCCTGAACAATAACGATAACTGGGTGGAAGGTCCGGTAACCAACGTCAATGCGGATACGATCCAGGAAGTGAAGGCAGAAGTTATCAACTATTCGGCGGAATACGGAAGGGACGTAGGCCAAATCAGCTTGACGACAAAGTCGGGCACCAACGTGCTGCACGGTACGGCGTACGATTTTTTCCAGAACGCCGGCTTAAATGCCAACGACCCGTACTCGATCGCCTTTGGCACTCCTCGGTCTGCATTTCACCAGAACCAGTACGGTTTTACGGTTGGGGGGCCGGTCTATATTCCCAAGCTCTTCAACGGCAGGAACAAGCTGTTCTTCTTCGCATCGTTCGAGCAGCTGCGCAACCGCGGCGAGAGCCAGTTTCGTGCGTACGTTCCGACAACCGCCGAGCGTTCCGGCGATTTCAGTGGGTGGTTGACAAGATTTCCGGTAGATCCTTCGCAGTGCGACGGTACGGCGAATGCGCCGGCCAACTGTCGCTTTGTGATTTACGATCCTTCTACCTACGATCCCAACACGCAGACTCGTCAGCCGTTCGCGAATAACATCATTACCAATCCCGATCCCAAGGCCCTGGCTTTCCTTTCACACTTTCCGGGGTCAAACTTTACTTCTCCCATTGCGGGAGACTTCAATAACTGGGCAGGGAGCACTACGAGCGGTATTGATAACAACAACTACTCCGCTCGCGCTGACTACAATTTCACAGCCCGCGACAATCTCTACTTCCGTTACTCCCACGACTACGGCAGCAGGCTCCGTGAAGGTGGTCTTGTGCCAGAGCTCGCACTCGGCAACGGGCCGGTTCATACTACGAATTCGTACCAGGTGCACTGGGTGCATGCTTTCGGACCTACCTTCAATAACGAGCTGAACTTCAGCATCACCAGTGCCCGCAACGCCAGCAATCAAGCGACCCAGATCAACAAATTCATGCAGACCACGTGGCTGCCTGATCTGTTTCAGAACACTTCAACGGGGGGCGCGGGTTTCACTCCCTACGATTTGCAACAGCTGGGCATCAAGAACGACGGGACTTTCTCGGTGAACTTTGCCGGCGAACTCTTCGCTCCGCTGAGCCTGGGCGCGACCGAATATTGGTATCAGGCGGTGCCGATCTACCAGTTATCCGACAACGTCGCCAAGATTATCGGGCGGCACACCCTCAAAGCTGGTTTCTATTGGCAGCGGCGCGATGAGCGCGATAACGACGTGATTCGTTCGATGAACATCGGCGGTGATTGCTCCGGTTGCGGCGAAACTACCAACTACACTGGCCGCGGACCGCTCAGCAACGACGGCTCCGGCTGGAACACCCTTGCCGAATTCGAAACCGGCGTGGTTGCCAACATGAATCAACGTACGCCTCTGACCGGGGGTGACGGCAGCCTCTGGTTTCGGATGCCGGAGTACTCGGGATATCTGAATGATTCCTGGAATGTAACCTCGAGACTGACTCTGAATCTAGGGGTTCGGTACGACGTTGGAGTTCCGGCTTACAGCGTGGACAATTACTGGGGCGTCCTCGACCTGAGTTATCCGGGGTACAGGCTGGTCATGCCCGGACTGACTCCGGGAACGCACAATCCTCCTTATCCGGCGGACAAGAACAACTTCGCACCACGTATCGGCTTGGCCTACCGTCTCACCGACAAGACAGTCATTCGCAGCGGGTACGGTCTTTTCTATGAGACCGGCCGCTTCAAATTTCTCGACCAGATGTTTTGGAACTCACCAGGGTATGGCGGCGTCACCTATAACTCGGCGACCTATGCTTCCGATCCAAACCTACCGTTTTTCACGCTGAATGATGTATTCCCCGCCCCGGTCTCGGTCGCGAAAGGGACCTGGCCAATTCCTCTTGGCGCGCAAGGAGGGGAACTCTTTAGCCGCCAATCGCCACAGAGTGTTGACAGCCAGAGCGCGATCACGCCCTACCTCCAGCGCTGGAGCCTGGATGTGCAGCACCAAGTGGGGAAGAACGTAGTCGCGAGTCTCGGCTATGTGGGTTCCGAAGGCACGAAACTTACCACGCAATTCGACCTCAACCTCCCCCCGCAGGGCGTGTACCTGAACAGCGAAGACTTCTATCAGGCACGCCCGCTGACAGCGGTGGCCCCAGACCGTTGGGAAGCAATTAACGCTGTGCATCACAACCGCAGCAACAACTACCATGCTCTCACCGCGCAGTTGAAGACGCAGGCGTGGCACGGCCTGACCAGCACGGTCGGTTACACCTGGTCGAAGCAGATGGACACGTTCTTCGGCGAATCAGGAGAGGGCGGCGTCCAGGCGATCGGAGGACAGTGGCATCCCGAATACTCGTACGGCCCATCGGATGCGAACCACCCTAACCGCTTTGTGGCTGCATGGGTGTACGAACTACCGGGTAGCAGCCTTTCCAACCACTTTCTGCGGGAGGCATTCGGCGGCTGGCAGCTCAATGCCATCACGACCTTCGAATCTGGAAGCCCGGTGACTGTGTTCAACGGATACACGAGTTCGTTCGATTACATGGGCGATGTGCCGGATCAAACTTGCAACGCCAATCTGCCGAAAGGGGACCGGAGCTTTACCCATTACTTCAACACGGACTGCTATGTCGATCCTGCCCCGGATCCGGTTACGGGAATCGCGACCCATCGTGGGAACGAACGGCGGAACAACCTGCACAACCCAGGTATCAACAATTGGGATATGGGACTGGGAAAGGCTTTCCGGCTGTTCGGCGAAGGCCGTGAGTTGCAGTTCCGAGCGGAATCCTTCAACACCTTCAATCACGCCCAGTGGTCCAACATCAACAATGGCGATTGCGGCAACGGACCCAACACCTGTGTGCGTGATGACCGTGCAGCGAACCCGGCAAGTCAGTTTGGGTTCATCTCGGGGGCGCGTCCGGGTCGTCACATGCAACTGTCAATGAAGTTCGTCTTCTAGACGTTTGAGGGGGTCGGCGCGAGCGATTTCTGTCGCTCGCGCCGGCAGGTTGCGCCAAAGTTGTACTCGCGTGGGACTTCATCCAACGGGAGGGCCATGTATCAACCGGAAGCGTACGGAATCGCCCTGTTGTTCATGATTGGAAGCATGCTGTGCTGGGGGTCCTGGGCCAACACCATGAAGGTCACTCCGGGCTGGGCCTTTCAGCTTTTCTACTGGGACTACGTAATCGGCATCATCTTGGCCAGCCTTCTGTGGGGACTCACGCTCGGCAGCGCGGGTGGAGGAGATCTTTCCTTCTTCAGGAATATCCACAGTGCGGATGAAACTCATATCGTCTTCGCCCTGCTGGGCGGAGCGGTCTTCAACGTGGCAAACCTCCTGCTGGTTGCCGCCATTGACATTGCCGGCCTTGCCGTCGCGTTCCCAATTGGAATTGGCTTAGCCTTGGTGGTGGGCGTACTGCTGAACTACTTCATTTCCCCGCAAGGAAGTCCTCTGTTGCTGTTTGGCGGTGTGTTTCTGGTCGTCCTCGCCATCGTCGTGGACGCGCTGGCCTATCGCAGACGCGAGACCACACAAAAGACTCCGAGCGCACGCGGTATTCAGATCAGCCTGGCGTGTGGCGTGCTGATGGGCGTCTTCTATCCCTTGGTTGCCAAGGCGATTACGGGAGAACACTCTCTCGGTCCCTACACCGTGGCGTTCTTCTTTGCTCTGGGTACTGCTTTGTGTGCGATACCGGTGAATTACTTCCTCATGCGGAGGCCGCCAACGGGAGGCCAGCCCGTGAGCATGGCCGACTACAGGAAAGGGCGTGCCGCCTGGCATTGGTGGGGAATTCTCGGCGGAATGATCTGGTGCACGGGTGCGGTCTTGAACTTCGCTGCTTCTCATGCTCACGTTATCGGTCCAGCGATTTCGTATGCGATCGGACAAGGGGCGACCATGGTTTCCGCCATATGGGGGGTCTTTATCTGGAAGGAATTTGCCAGTGCTCCTCCGGGTGCGCGGAAGCTAATCCCGCTGATGTTCATTTGTTTCCTCGTCGGGCTGGGTGCAGTCGCGGTAGCTCCAGTGTTTCCGAGGTGATGGTGCGACGCCTATCGCGGTAGGGCTGGCCAACCGTAGCGAATGCAAGACCGTAAGCAGGGAATCCATATGTCGAAGCGGATCGCCGTTGTGGGGAGCATTAATCTAGACCTTGTCGGTGCCACACATCGAATTCCGGTTGCTGGTGAAACGGTTGCTGGACTCAGCTTCCAGACTTTTCCTGGCGGTAAGGGCGCGAACCAAGCGGTGGCGGCTGCGCGTCTCGGTGCATCTGTGAGTTTAGTGGGAAAGCTTGGCAGCGACGTTTTCGGCCCACAGCTGAGGGAAAGTCTCGAAGAATCCAACGTAAACACCGACGCAATCGAGGTAGTCCCGGGGTCCTCAGGAGTGGCGCTGATTAGCACGGATCAGAAGGGGGAAAACGCAATCACGGTGGTTGCGGGAGCGAATGCGCATCTGTCTCCGGCCGACCTCGATGCACATATTGGTTTAATTCGGAGTGCGGGCATCGTACTTACCCAGCTGGAGATTCCTCTTGAGACTGTGGAGTATCTGGCGGCCATTTCCATGCGCGAACGCATACCTCTCGTGCTGGATCCCGCTCCTGCGCGTCCGCTCCCTCGGTCCCTGCTGCGGTGCATCGACTGGCTGACACCGAACGAGAGCGAGGCCTGTTTCCTGCTGGGCTGCTCACCGGAAGAGCTTTCTGAAGAAATGCTCAAGGACGGAGCAAACGCTCTGCTTGCGCTGGGGTGCCGAAATGTCATCCTCAAGCTCGGGAAACGGGGCTGCTATGTCGCGCTGCTAGACGGAACCCGAGAGTTGCTGCCGGCTTACACCGTGCAAGCGGTCGACACCACAGCGGCGGGCGATGCTTTCAACGGCGCATTTGCTGTTGCAATGCTGAACGGGCAAGATCCACTCAGCAGCGCTTCGTGGGCGTCTGCCGTCGCCGCAATCTCCGTCACTCGACCTGGTGCCCAGCCGTCGATGCCAACCCCCTTAGAAGTGGATCGTTTCCTCGAGGACAGTCACTGCTTCAAGTCCACTCGCGTTTGAGCCGGAAGGAGGACCTCCGATGAAGCGCTTGCCAGGAATGGCGGTAGCATAAAGGTTCCATTGCAACAAAAATGGATGCATCAGTTCCAACAGTTAAACCGTGCAACATTTGAGAGATATGATGGGAATGAGATCGTGTTAGAATGGCTGTGTTCACAAGGGTTTTCGCCATCCCCTTGGCAACAAGACGGTTCTAAAAACGGCAGGGTTCGAATCCCACTCTCTCCGCCATATTTTCAACGACTTAGCGTCCGCACAATCCAGTTCACAATCCGTTAAGGGCTAAGTCGGCCACTTTTGCATTGGCCTCGGCCATCTCGTTCGTGACCACGTCGCCGTAGATA
>WNFD01001742.1_pt1 | contig 31038 bp, 19 predicted proteins | sample 5400491 | NCBI WGS metagenome assembly WNFD01 (sample SAMN13153343, study PRJNA577476) | soil metagenome | isolation source: 120 cm saprolite under Douglas fir tree site 2 hole 2 replicate 2 | place: USA:California | collected 2015-04-18
CTGGCTGCTCGTGATCGCGGCGGACGTGGCGGTGGTGCCGCTCGTGCATCGCGCCTGGGTGGTGCCCGCGCTCGGCCTCGGCAACACGGCCGGCCTGATCGCCTCGGGTGCCGCGCTGCTCGCCGCGGTCCGGCGCTACCGGGGGCGCCCGGCGCTGCGCGGCGTCACGAGGGCCGTGCTCGCCGGGCTGGCGGGCGCGCTCGCTGGCGCCGCGGCGGGGGCGGGCGTGTCCGCAGGGGTCCGGGTCACCGGGTTCGCGCCGAACGCCGCCGTCGCGCTGCTCGCCTGCGGCGCGGCGGCTGCCGCGTTCGCGGCGGTCGCCATGCTGGCCGGCGGGGGAGAACTGCGGGCGGTCGCGGGGCGGCTGCGCGGCGGGCTGGCGAAGGGACGGCCATGAAGGTTGCCTTCGTGCTTGGCGTGACCACTGGCGGTACCGTGCGGCATGTCCGGATGCTGGCGGACGGGCTCGGGCAGCGCGGCGTCGCGGTGACCGTGTTTGGCCCCGCGCGGACGCAGCGGGCCTTCTCGTCCGGCTCCGCGGGGCCTGAGGGCTCAGGGCTGGCGTCGGCTGCGGGGTCCTTTGCAGGGCCTCAAAGTGCCATTTATCCCGAACGGGAGCGTGATGGCGCGCTCCCGGGTGATGGCGCTCCCGGGATCGCGGCGGGCGGTGGCGCGCCTGCCCGGTTCGTGCTGGTCGAGATGGCCGACAGGCCTCGTCCGCTGCGGGACGCCGCGACCGTGTTCCGGCTGCGCCGGCTGCTGGCGGAGTCCGGCGCCGACGTCGTGCACGCGCACGGGCTGCGGGCCGGCGCGGCGGCGGCGCTCGCGCTGGCGCCTGTACCGTGGTCGCGTGCTACCCACTGGTTTCGGTCCTATCCCATTAATGGGATAGGACCGAAACCACTGGACCTGGCCCGGCCCGCGCTGCTCGTCACCGTGCACAATGCCCCCGTGGCCGGGGGAGTGACAGGGGCCGTATACGGCGTGCTCGAGCGGATCGTCAGCCGCCGCGCGGACGCGGTGCTCTGCGTGTCGGGGGACCTGGCCGCGCGGATGCGGCGCCTCGGCGCGGTTGATACCGGGCTCGCGGTGGTGCCCGCAACGCCGTCAGCGGCCGGCGGGTCAGCTCTCGGCGTGCCGGTTCCTGGCGGGCCGGGTCCCGGCGAGTCGGGTCCCGGCGGGTCAGTTCGCGGGGCGGCGGTGGCGGCGGTCCGGGCCGAGCTCGGCGCGGAAGGCCGCCCTGTCGCTCTCGCCGTCGGCAGGCTGGCCGCGCAGAAGGGGTTCGGCACGCTGATCGACGCGGCCAGCCGCTGGCGGGAAAGGGAGCCCGCGCCGCTGCTTGTCATCGCGGGGGAGGGGCCGCTGCTCGGGCAGCTTTCCCGGCAGGCCGGCCCGCTCGGGCTCGCGGTAAGGTTCCTCGGGCAGCGTGCGGACGTGCCCGCCCTGCTCGCGGCGGCCGATGTCGTCGTGGTGCCCAGCCGCTGGGAGGGGCAGCCGCTCATCGTGCAGGAGGCGCTGCGGGCGGGCAGGCCGCTCGTCGCCACCGCTGTCGGCGGCATTCCCGATCTCACCGGGTCCGGTGCCGCCGTCCTTGTCCCGCCGGATGACCCGGACCGGCTCGCCGCCGCCGTGTGCTCCGTGCTCGACGACCCTGGCCTGGCGGCCCGGCTGGCGGCGGCGGCACTCGAGCGCGCCTCGTCGCTGCCGTCCGAGTCAGACGCGGTAGACGCGGCGGTAGCCGAATACCGCCGCCTCGCCGGCGGCACGGGCTGACCCCCGCTGCCGCCTTTCATGATCAGCGTGGAGGGTTGTTCAGAAGTCTTCAGGCCGTGGTCTTGCCAGGCCGCGCGCCCGGCCCCGCCCCGGGCGCCGCCTCGCCGCAACTACAGCAGTGGTCCATTCACGCACACCAGACTGCGTGAATGGACCACTGCTGTAGTTCGCTGCCGGCCGTTGCGAGGATCGCCACGGCTGCTGATCTTCATCTGAATAACGCTTGCGGGGTGGTGATCAGGCCGGGGCGGCTACGGGGTCATACGCGGCTATGCCGTTGGACTTCACCACCGCCGCGTACCAGCTGGCGCTGCGCTTCGGAATCCGGCGCTGGGTACCGAAATCGACGAAGACGAGCCCGAACCGCTTGGAGTACCCCTCGGCCCACTCGTAGTTGTCCATGAACGACCAGGCGAAATACCCGCGCAGGTCCACCCCGGCGTTGATGGCGCGCCCGGCCGCCTGGATGTGGCCGCGCAGGTAGTCGACGCGCTCGGCGTCCTCCACCGCGCCGTCGGGGTTGACGTAGTCGTAAAACGCCGCGCCGTTCTCCGTGATGTAGAGGGGAAGCCCTGGAGCGTCCTCGCGGAGCCGCACGAGCAGCTCGAACAGGCCGTCAGCGTTCGCCAGCCACCCCATGGCTGTGAGCGGCATGCCGTCCGGATGCACTTCTACCGCGTCGGTGCGCCAGTCCCTGGGATGCTCGCCCCGTCGCAGGTCATCGGCCGCGCGAAGCCCGACATACTTGGGGTGGTAGTAGTTGACGCCGAGGAAGTCGATCGGCGCCTGGATCTCGCCGAAGTCGCCGTCCGCTATGACATCGCCGCCTGGCATCAGGTCCGCGCGGAGCCCGGCGGGGTAGCTGCCCTGCAGCAGGGGGCCGAGGAAAACGCCGTTCGTGTCCGCGTCGATCTGGGCGGCGAGCTCGTCCGCGCGCGGATCCACGGCCCGCACCGGCGAGAGGTTGAGCGTGATCCCCACCTGGCCTGGCCCGGGGAGCGACGCCCTGATGGCGGTGGTGGCACGTCCGTGCGCGAGCAGCAGGTGATGCGTGGCGGCGGCCGACTGGCGCGGGTCGGTGATGCCAGGGGCGTGCTCCCCCGTGCGGTAGCCGAGCGTGGCCACGACCCACGGCTCGTTGACGGTGATCCATCGCTGCACCCGGTCGCCGAGCGCCGCCGCGGCGATCGCCGCATAATCGGCGAACCTGTCCGCCGTGTCCCTCGCTGCCCAGCCGCCCGTATCCTGCAGGGCCTGCGGGAGATCCCAGTGGAAGAGCGTGGCGAACGGCTGGATCCCGCGCTCGAGCAGCCCGTCAGCGAGCCTGCTGTAGTAGTCGATGCCCGCCTGGTTCGCGTTGCCCCGCCCGTCAGGCTGGACGCGCGGCCAGCTGATCGAGAACCGGTAGGCATTGACGGACAGCCGGGACAGCAGGCCGAGATCCTCGTCCATCCTGTGGTAGCTGTCGCAGGCGATGTCACCGTTGTCGCCGCCCCGGGTCCGGCCGGGAAGGTGGCTGAAGGTATCCCAGATGGACGGCCCCTTGCCGTCCTCGGCTGGCGCTCCCTCGATCTGGTAGGCCGCGGTGGCCACCCCCCACACGAAGCCATCGGGGAACGTGCCCTTGCGTGGCTGCTGGCCGTTCGAGTCCATATGATCCTCCCGTCACGGCATTGACACCGCTTATGCACCCCTTTTACCATAACGATCTAAATCAGCACATGCAACCGCTTACAAGTGCTCGTGCGCTAGGGAACTTTCATGACCACTGTGTACGATGTCGCGCGCGCGGCCGGGGTCTCGACGGCCACGGTCTCGCGCGTTATGCGCGGATCTGATCTCGTGCACCCGGAAACACGCCAGCAGGTGCTCGCGGTAATCGAGGAACTCGGATTCGTGCCCGACGCCTCTGCGCAGGGCCTCAGCAGGCGGCGCAAGGACATCATCGGCTTCGTCACCCTGGAGCGGGGCATTGACGAGATCGACATCGAGCAGACCGGCCTGCTGTTCGTGGACCAGATCGTGCACGCCGTAGAGAGGGTACTGCGCGGCGTCGGATGTTCCCTGCTGCTCTCCTTCGGAAACCACGGCGAGCCACTGGAGCAGCGCCTCCGGTCGCTGTCCGGCAGGGTCGACGGGCTGCTTGTCGCCGAGGAGGTCATCCCCGCCGACCGGTTGCGCGTCCTTGCCCGGCGGATCCCCCTGGTTGTCATCGCCGGCAGCCACGACGAGCGCGAACTCGACGTCGTCGCCGTCGACAACGTCGGCGGCATCCGCTCGCTGACCTCGCACCTTACCCGTGCGCACGGGCACCGCAGGTTCGGTTTCGTCGGCGGGCCGCCGGACGCGCCCGACGCGAGGAACCGGCTCGCCGTGTTCGAGAAGGCGGTGCGCGGCACGGCAGGCTGCGTTCTCGAGCAGGTCGTCGAGGGGGACTTCTCCGAGGCCAGCGGCTCGTCGGCGGCCCGCGTGCTGCTCAGCCGCCCGGAACTGCCTGACGCGGTGGCCTGCGCCAACGACCAGATGGCCATCGGCGTGCTCAGGGAGTTCCGCCGGGCGGCCGTGAACGTTCCAGGCGATGTCGCGGTGACTGGCTTCGATGACGTCTACCCGAGCCGGGTGGTGGACCCGCCGCTGACCACGGTCAGCCAGCCACTTCGCGATCTCGGCACCCGCGCGGCCGAGCGTCTGCTAATGCGGATCGGGGACCGCGCGCTGCCTGCGTGTGTTGAGGTTCTTGACACAAATGTCATAATCCGCACCAGTTGCGGCTGTTCGTCCTTCGGAACGCGCTGAGGAGGCAGATCATGTCTACATGCCAGACAGGCCCGCGGCTAGGGCGCCGCCCCCTAACGTGGGGAGGGCGAAACTTACATGGCTGCCACCGTCCGGCCCGGCGACCCGCGGGCCGCGGGAACGCGTCCAGGAGTACGCCCAGGAGTACGCACTGTGATCACCGATGTCTCAGGGCCCCACTTCTCGAGGAGGAGAATGAAGTGGCCGGAACGAAGAAGATGGCCTCCAGGGGCGCCTGCGCGGCCCTGGCCGTGACCGCTGCCCTTGCCCTCGCGGCCTGCGGGAGCGTCACAGCCACGACGAGGAGCCCCGCGTCCGTGGCGCTGGTCAGCGAGGGCAGCCCCAGCGGCCCGATGACCGACAATTTCAACCCATGGGAACAGACAAGCACGCTCGTCCTGCTGAACGCGATTGCAATGATCTATGAGCCGCTTTACCAATTTGACCTTGCGCAGCCCGGCACGAATTACCCATGGCTCGCCACGTCATATGCGTGGGCGCACAACGGCATGCAGCTCACCTTTACCCTCCGAAGCGGCGTTAAATGGTCCGACGGTTCCCCGTTTACCAGTGCGGACGCCGCATTCACCTTCAACTTGCTGAAGAACAACCCAGCGGTCAACTCCAATGCGATCCCGATTACCGGGGTGAGCGCGCCTGATCCGAGCACGGTCGTGCTGACGTTCTCGAGCCCGCAGTACGCTGATTTCTACTTCATCGCGACCACCTACATGGTGCCGGCGTCCCTGTGGCGGCACATCAGCAAGCCAGAGACCTACGCTAACCAGAAGCCTGTCGGCACCGGGCCGTACCTGCTCTCGTCGTTCAGCCCGAAGGAGTTCGACCTCAAGGCCAACCCGTCGTACTGGCAGCGAGGGCTGCCCAAGATCACCGAGCTGCGGTATCCCGCCTACGACACCAACGACAGCGCCAACTTCGCCCTCTCCGAGGGCACCTTGCAGTGGGCGGGCAACTTCATCGCGGGCATGGCGCAGATCTATGTCGCCAAGGATCCGGCTCACAACAGGTACTGGTTCCCGCCGCAGAACACCGTGTCGCTGATCCCCAACCTCAAGAGCGGGCCGACCGCGGACCTGGCTGTCCGGCAGGCGATCAGCGACGCGATCAGCAGGGCGACGATCTCGCAGGACGGCGAGGCGGGCATCGAGCCGCCGGCGACGTCCGCCACCGGCCTTGTGCTCCCGCTGCTGCAGCAATACCTGGCGCCAGCCGCCAGGCAGTACACGCTGAACCCGGACGCTGACGTGGCCAAGGCCAAGGCCGACCTCGAGGCGGACGGGTACGTCCTTGACCGCAACGGCGTCTTCGCCAAGAACGGCAAGGAGCTCAGCGTCACGCTTGTCGATCCCTCCTCGTTTTCCGACTACGCGGGGGACTGCCAGATCATCGTGACCGAGCTGAAGGCGGCGGGCATCAACGCGAGCTTCCAGGGACTGCCGGTATCGGAGTGGACCAGTGACGTGGCGACGGGGAACTTCCAGCTCACCATCCACTGGTCGAACGGGGCCTTCACGCCCTACAACCTGTACAGCGGCTGGCTCGACTCGGCGGAGACCGCCCCGATCGGGAAGTCGGCCACGGGTGACTTCGAGCGCTTCTCCGACGCCTCGATCGACAGCGGCCTCGCCGCCTTCGCGGCGACGAACTCCCTGGCCGCCCAGGTACAGGCGCTGGCCCCTATCGAGCAGGCGATGGCGACGCAGCTGCCGGTGATCCCGCTTGTCTACGGTGTCAGCTTCGGCGAGTACGTGACCACGCACTTCACCGGCTGGCCGAGCCCCGACAATCCCTACGAGGTCGCGTCACCGACGTCGCCAAACAACGAGGTGGTGGTGCTGCACCTCAGCCTCGCCTCGTAGGGCAGCAGGAAAGGAGAACGCGTCATGTTGAGGTCCTTAATCCGGCTACGTCAGCGGGGGGTCTTGGGGGGTCGTCCCCCCAGGCTGGTGCTGCGGGGGGCAGCTCAACGGGGGGCAGCCAGGAGGGTGGTCGCCGGGGTGGCCGCGCTGCTTGCCGTCGCGGCGTTCCTGGCGACGGCGCATGCCGCCGGGCCCGCGTCCGCGACCGCGGTGCCGCCCCCGCCGTCAGGCTGGACGACCGTGTTCAGCGACGCCTTCTCCGGTGCGGCAGGCTCCGGGGTAGACCCCAGCTGGACCTATGACACCGGTACCCAGTACGCGGGGACCGGCTGCACGGCCAGCTGGGGTACCGGTGAGGTCGAGGCGGAGACAAGCTCGAGGGCTAATGTGTCAGAGGACGGCAGCGGCCATCTGAGCATCACGCCGGTCGAGTCCGGCAGTTCCTGGACATCCGGCCGCATCGAGACGACCGCGGACAACTTCCAGGCCCCGGCGGGCGGCGAGCTGGAGGTGAGCGCCTCGATCCAGCAGCCCGGGCCGGCCAGCGGCCTTGGCTACTGGCCAGCGTTCTGGATGCTCGGAGCCGGGTTCCGGGCCAGCGGCGCGGGCACGTCAGGCACGATGAACTGCGCCAGCTGGCCGAACGTCGGCGAGATCGACATCATGGAGGACGTCAACGCGCTCTCCGAGCGGGCCGGCACGCTGCACTGCGGCGTCGACCCTGGCGGCCCTTGTAACGAGACAACCGGGCTTGGCAGCGGCCTGGGGTCATGTCCAGGCTGCCAGAGCGGCTTCAGCACCTACTCGGTGATCGTGAACAGGACGAACACGAGCAACGAGTCGATCACGTGGTACCTCAACGGGACCGCGTACTTCAGCGCGACCGAGAGCCAGGTCGGTACCGCTACCTGGCAGGCGGCGGTCGACCACGGGTTCTTCCTCATCCTCGACGTCGCCATGGGCGGCGGGTTCCCCAACGCGATCTGCGGGTGCACGTCGCCCGCCGCGGGGACAAGCTCCGGCGCCCCGATGCGCGTCGGCTACGTCGCGGTCTACCAGACGAGCGGCCCCAGCCCGTCGCCGAGCCCCAGCCTGTCGCCGAGCCCCAGCCCGTCGCCCACCCCTACGTCAACCGGCGGCGGCACGTCCTGCACCACGACGGCGACCTCGGACATCTCCGCGGACTGCTACAGCGCGAGCAGGGGCACCATCACCGTGGCGCCTGCCACGGGTGACACCAATCCGGCCGGCGTGGACGGCAACCAGGCGGCCCAGCTATCCAACGGGAGTTACCTGCAGTACAACGGCATCAACTTCGGATCCGGGTCAAGCCAGTTCGATGCGAGGGTCGCGTCGGGGGCTGCCGGCGGCGTGAGCGGCCTTGTGGAGGTGGTGCTTGACAATCCGGCGAACTCCCCGGTCGGGAGCTTCGCGGTGGCGAACACCGGCGGGTGGAATTCGTGGCGCACCGTCCCGGCGAACATCGCAAGGACCACAGGCACGCACACCGTGTACCTGGAACTCGCCTCGGGCGCGTCCGGCAATCCGCCGTACGTAAGCCTGCACTACTTCAACTTCCCTGTCTCGTAACCTCCCGGCACTGCGTCGGTGTGGCATCGCTGCACATGGGGCTACAGCGATGTCACATCGAGGCAGCCGGACGCCGCCCGGGGGGCTCTGGCAGAAGCTGACGGCGGCATCTCGTAGCGTGCCAGTCATGAATATTCCGAACGGAAGCGCGATGGCAGTGACGCGCACGGATGGCACTGACGCCGGGATCCGGCCGTTCCGCGTCGAGATTCCCCAGGCTGACCTTGACGACCTGCGCGACCGGCTGGCCCGGACCCGCTGGCCGGATGAGCTGCCGGGCGCCGGCTGGGATTACGGCATCCCGCTCGAGTACGTGAAGGAGCTGGCCGAGTACTGGCGCACCAGCTACGACTGGCGCGCGCACGAGAAGAAGCTGAACGAGTTCCCCCAGTTCACCACGACGATCGACGGCGCCAACGTGCACTTCCTGCACGTCCGCTCAGCCGAGCCAGGCGCCCTCCCGCTGATCATCACCCACGGCTGGCCTGGCTCGGTCGTGGAGTTCATCACAATCATCGGCCCGCTCACCGACCCCGGGGCGCACGGCGGCGACCCGGCCGACGCCTTCCACGTGGTGGCCCCGTCGATCCCCGGCTTCGGGTTCTCCGGCCCGACGCGCGAGCGGGGATGGAACACGCATCGCATCGCCGCGGCGTGGGGCGAGCTGATGAGCCGGCTGGGTTATGACCGCTACGGCGCCCAGGGCGGGGACTGGGGATCGGGAATCTCCAGGGAACTGGGCCGGATCGCCCCCGGGCACGTGGTCGGCGTGCACCTGAACATGCTGACTACCCTGCCGTCCGGGGACGAGGCGGAACGGGCCGCGCTCACCGATACGGAGAAGGCGCGTATCCAGGCGTACACCCGGTTCCGGGACGAGGGGGCCGGCTACTCCGCGATCCAGTCGACCCGCCCGCAGACGCTCGCTTACGGTCTGACCGACTCGCCAGCGGGGCAGCTCGCCTGGATCGCGGAGAAGTTCAAGGCGTGGACCGACTCGGCGGAGCGCCCTGAAGACGCCGTCGACCGCGACCAGATGCTCACCAACGTGACGCTGTACTGGCTGACCGGCACGGCCGGGTCGTCGGCCCGCCTGTACTACGAGGCCGCCCGCTCGCGGACACCGGGGGCGCCGCCGGAGCCGTCCGCGACGCCCACCGGCGTGGCTGTCTTCCCCCGGGAGATAGCCCCGTCCATCCGGCGTTTCGCCGGCCGCGGCAACAACATCGCGGCGTGGTCCGAGTTCGACAGGGGCGGCCACTTCCCCGCCATGGAGCAACCCGCCCTGCTGACCGGCGACATCCGCGACTTCTTCCGCAGGTTCCGCTGACGCGAGCTGACCGGGACGCGCTCCCGCACCCGCGGGCGGCGATCGGCTGTGCGAAAGTACGGGGGTGGACGACTACAGGACCCTGAACAGAGCGAGCTGGGACGAGCGGGCCCCGGCACATGCGGCCTCACCTGACTATGCTGTCGACCGCTTCGCCGAGGACCCGGCGTTCCTGAGCAACGTGGTCCGGTTCGACCAGCCGCTGCTTGGCGACATCACCGGGCTGCGCGGCGTGCACCTGCAGTGCCACATCGGAACGGACACGGTCTCGCTGGCCAGGCTCGGCGCGACGATGACGGGGCTGGACTTCTCCGCGGCGTCGCTGGCCGAGGCACGCCGCCTGGCCGGGAAGGCCGGCGCGGATGTCGGCTTCGTCGAGGCCGAGGTCTATGACGCGGTCGACGTGCTCGGCCCGGAGGGCTTCGACCTGGTGTTCACCGGGATCGGCGCGATCTGCTGGCTGCCGGACATCCGCCGGTGGGCGAGCGTGGTGGCCGGCCTGCTGCGGCAGGGCGGCCGGCTGTTCATGCGGGAAGGCCACCCGATGCTGTGGTCGCTGGCTGACCCCCGGGAGGACGGCCTGCTCGTGGTGGATTACCCCTACTTCGAGCGGCCTGAGGCGATCGTCTGGGACGAGGGCGGCACCTACGTGCAGACCGATGTGGTCTTCGATCACAACCGGACCCACGAGTGGAACCACGGCCTGGGGGAGATCGTGACCGCGCTCATGGATGCCGGGATGGAACTGACCGGCCTGGCTGAGCACGACAGCGTTCCGTGGGATGCCCTGCCCGGCCAGATGGAGCAGATCGGCGGCGGCGAGTGGCGCCTGATCAGCCGCCCGTGGCGGCTGCCGCACAGCTATACCCTGCAAGCGTCGAAGCTCCGTGAGGTGCGTAATCCATGATCATCTGTTGTATCGACTACACGCTCGATCCGCATCGGCTGGACGCCTTCGAGGAGTACGCGCGGCGGTGGCCGCCCATCATCGAGCGCTGCGGCGGACGGCTGATCGGCTATTTCCTGCCCAAGGAGGGGGCCAACAACAAGGCCCTGGCACTGATCGAGTTCGACAGCCTGGCCGCGTACGAGGAGTACCGGGCGGCACTCGCCGAGGATCCTGACGCGAAGGCCAACCGGGATCATGCGCAGCGGACCGAGTGCATCCTGGTCGAGGACAGGTCGTTCCTGCGCAGGGCCTGAGCCAGGCGAAGCAGCCGTCGTGCGAGCGCCTTCGCATATGGTCAGCCCTCCCCCAGCCGCTGCGCAAGGGATGCGAACCCCGGTTTCATCACCACCGGTGGTGGTCAATCCCCGGTTCCATTCCGCTCGGGAGGGCGGACAAGGCGTGCGCCACCGGGCGTGGCGTCACTTCGCGCGGGGCGGGGTGTGTGCGGTGACCGGCGTTCGGGCTTTGCCGGGCACCGTATATGCGCCGCCTGGGCGCCAGCGTGTCATACCGGGGCGAGCGCCATCGGCGCCGGGGCCTGGCCGTTAGTGTCATGCGCCGGAAGGCGCCGGAGTATCACCACGAGCGGCTCCTGCGTGGGGGCTGGGACTGTCACTGCGCTCCCGTTCGGCATCAATGGTTTTTTCAGGGGCACCCAGCTCACTTACTGCCACGCCTGCCGGCTTGAGTAAGAGCGCTCAGCGATGACGTACATCTACTCAGGACGGTCGCGTGGCGAAGTGAGTATGCGGCCCGATGTGCTGCTGTCCGGCCGGTGACTGAATGAGTCTTATGACAGAGGCCTATATCACCGGTGCCTGCGAGCATCGGGTGGCCGTGGCAGGCTCCCGGGCGTCCGCGCCTGAGGCGGGTAGCTGGCCGGCGGGTACTGTCCGGCGCCGTCCAGCGGTGTCCAGGATCGGCGCGAGTCCGGCCGACAGGCGCGGATCATGTCCCGACAGGACCCCGACCTGCCTGGTCCTCTCCGATCCTGTCCCGGCGCCCCGCCGGGCTGAAGGGCTCCGCGCAATGAAAGTGAAACGCAGCCGGATATCGCGCATCGTTCTCGGGGCGGCGCTCTGCCTGGGAGCGCTGTCGCTCGCACCGTCGTACGCCCTCGCCTCCTCGCCGCTGCCCGCGCCCACCAGCCTCCAGGCCGTGCACGTCGCCGACACCAGCGCCGACCTGACCTGGCTGACCAACGGCGCGTCCGCGCAGGACGTGCTCGAACGCGAGACCAGCGGAGCGTGGCACGAGTACGCCCGCGGGCTCTTCGGCTCCACCTCCCTGACGAGCCTCACGCCCGCCACCACCTACACGTTCCGGGTGTACTCGATCCCGGTCGAGGGCCTTGGCTACACGACCAGCGGCCCCTCCGCGCCGGTGTCCTTCACGACCCTCTCCGGGCCGGACAACGTTCCCCCGTCGAAGCCGCCCGCGCCGATGTTCAGCAGCACCACGACGACCGCGACGAACGTGTCCTGGGGTGAGGCCACCGACAACGTGCAGGTCACCGGGTACTACCTGCAACAGCTCGCCGGCGGGGCATGGACCACCATCCGGACGGTGGGCGCCGCCGCGCGCTTCCAGGGCATCAGCGGGCTGACCGCCGCCACTTCGTACACCTTCGGCGTCATCGCCTTCGACGCCAGGGGGAACACCTCGGTCCGCTCGGACCCGGGCACCGTCACGACGCTGGCGAACACTCCATACCCGAGCTGCCAGATTCAGATTGAGGCCTACAACCCGGGCTTCACGGCCACCGTCACCATCACGAACACGACCACGGCCGCCGTCAGCGGCTGGACAATCCAGTTCACCCTGCCAGCGACCGCGACCGTATCGACCACATTCAACGGCATCCTGACCCGTAACGGCGCGACAGGCACGATCACCCCGTTCTCGTGGAACACCGTGATCGGGACCGGCGTGCAGACGTGGGTCGGTTTCCTCGGCTCGGCCGCTCCGTTCACCCCGCCAGCGGGCTTCACGTTCAACGGCCGGCCCTGCACTTCCGTATAGCGGCACCGACCCGTGCGCGGGGCGGGTGTCAAACGCCGCGCCCCGCGCACGGACCATGAGTCCCGTTTCCGGTTACCCTGCACTCATCGACAGTCGGGTACGCGGCGCAGACATGACCCGCGGGCGGGCCGGGCCGGACGCTACCGGCCCGGTGTCCAAGCACGCGGCCGAGGTGCGAACCCTGGCGGATCTGGCTCAGGTGCTGCGCGAGCTACGCCGCCGGCACGCGCGCAGGCGGGGCAGCGCGGAGCCGACGTACCGCGAGCTTGCCGCCTCGACCGGGTGGTCGCACGCAATCATCGGGGAATACCTGGCCGGCCAGGTACTGCCGCCGACCGACCGGTTCGACGTGCTGATCCGGCTGCTCGGCGCCACTCCCGCCGAGCAGGGCGCGCTGGCCACCGCCCGCGACCGGGTCGAGGAAAGCAGGCGCCGCCCACTGCCCGGCGGAGCGGGCGCGGCCGACGCCATGACCGAGCGGCCGGTTCCCCGGCAGCTTCCGATGGACGTGTACGGATTCACCGGCCGGGCCGTCCAGCTCGCCGAGCTGGACGGCCTGCTGGACGACCGGGAGCGTCGGCCGGCCGCGCTGATCTCGGCGGTCGCCGGCACCGCCGGGGTCGGCAAGACCGCGCTGGCAGTGCGCTGGGCGCACCAGGTCGCCGGCCGGTTCCCCGACGGTCAGCTCTACGTGGATCTTCGCGGGTATGGCCCCGAGCGGCCCATCGCGCCTGCCGACGCGCTCGCCGGGTTCCTGCGCGGCCTAGGGGTGGATGGCGCGGATATTCCGGCTGAGGAGGCCGAGCGCGCGGCGTGCTATCGCACCATGCTGGCAGGCCGGCGGATACTCGTGGTGCTTGACAACGCCTGCGGAGCCGACCAGGTGCGCCCGCTGCTCCCTGGCGCGCCTTCGTGCTTTGTCGTGGTGACCAGCCGTGACGACCTGGCCGGCCTGGTGGCGAGGGATGGTGCGCGCCGGATCGAGCTCGACATGCTCACCGCGGCGGAGGCCGTCACGCTCCTGCGTGCCCTGATCGGTCCGCGAGTGGACGCGGACGCCGCGGCGGCCGCCGCCCTCGCCGAGCGCTGCATGCGCCTGCCGCTGGCGCTGCGGATCGCCGCCGAGCTCGCCACCGCCCACCCGGACATGACGCCGTCCGACCTGCTCGCGGACCTGCACGACCAGCAGCGCCGCCTCGACCTGCTCGACGCGGCCGGCGATCCGCGCACCGCCATCCGGTCGGTGTTCTCGTGGTCCTACCAGTACCTCAGCACCGACGGAGCGCGCGCCTTCGGACTGCTCGGACTGCACCCGGGCCCGGACATCGACGCCTACGCGATAGCGGCGCTCGCGCACACCGGACTGAGGCAGGCACGGGCGGTGGCCGACGAGCTGGCCCGCGCTCACCTGATCGAGCCTGCCGGCCCTGGCAGGCTCGCGATGCACGACCTGCTGCGGGCGTACGCGGTAGAGCGGGTCACCGCCGCCGTCGGGGCGGCCGGCCGGCGCGCGGCGCTGTCACGCCTGTTCGACTACTACCTGCACACCGCGGCGGCCGCGATGAACACCCTGTTTCCGCATGAGCGCCACGGCCGGCCCGATGTCGCATCGCCGCAGACCCCGGCGCCGCCGGTCGACGAGCCCGACTGCGCGGCGCGCTGGCTCGATCAGCAGCGACCCAGCCTGGTGGCGGTCGCCGTCTGCGCGGCCCGCCACGGCTGGCCGCGCCACAGCGTCGATCTGTCCTGCACGCTCTGGCGCGCCTTCGAGGTCGGAGGTCACTACCAGGAAGCACTCGCGGTACATACGAGCGCTGCGCAGGCGGCTCTCGAGCATGGCCACGGGCGCGCGAGCGTGCTCGCCAACCTGGGCAGTATCCACTGGTGGCTGGGCAGCCACCAGGAGGCGCGGACGTGCTTCGAGCAATCTCTCGCCGGCCACAGGGACACCGGTGACGCCGAGGGAGAGGCCAGGGCGCTGGCCCGTCTCGGCGTGGTCCACGAACGCCTCGGCGGCTACGGCGAGGCACTGGCTCACCTGCGGCACGCGCTGGCCATCTACCGCCGGACCGGCAACCGGTACGGCGAGGGCGCCCAGCTGGTCAACATCGGCACGCTCCATCGTCGGCTGGGACACCACGCGGAGGCGGCCGAGCATCAGCAGCAGGCCGCCGTGGTCTTCGTCGAGATCGGCGACCTGCGCCTGGAGGGCTACGCGCTGGGGAACCTGGGCGCCGTCTACAGCCTGCTCGGCCGGCACGCCGAGGCCCTGACCCACCTCGAGAAGGCGCTCGCGAACTGCCGTGAGTCGGGCGACCGGGGCGGCGAAGGCAGCGCGCTTGCCACGATCGGCGCGGTGTATCAGCGCCTGGAGCGCTACCCGGAGGCCCTGGACTACCTCCACCGGGCCCTCACCATCAGCGGCGAGACCGGTGATCGCAGCCTGGAAACCGAAACGCTCAGCACACTCGGCGATACGCTGCGCGCCATGCGCCAGCCCGAGCCGGCACTCACCCGGTACCGCGGCGCGCTGGCGCTGACCGAGCACACCGGCGACCGCTTCGAGCAGGCCCGCGCGCTCGACGGCATCGCCCGTGTGCTCGATGGCGGCGGCCAGTCCGCGCAGGCCCGCCAGTACTGGCGGAAGGCGCTGACAATCTATTCGAAACTGGGCGTGCCGGAGGCCGGGCAGGTCCGTGCGCATCTCACCGGGTGACCCAGCCTCATTGCGTCAGCAGGCAGTGCCGTTGATGGTCAGGCTGGCCGGTGCGGTGGTCGATGCCGCCGTCGCCGTCCAGCCGAACGACCTCACCGTGCCGGCGGGGATCACCCCGTTATAGCTCATGTTCGTCGCAACGACCTCGAACGCGCTGTTCTCCGAAATGATCGACGACCATGCCTGGATATTCGTCGTCGGGCTGCCAAAGGTCCAGCGCATGGTCCACCCATTGATCGTCGGGCCATTGTTGGCGATGTCCACGTTGGCTGTGAAGCCGCCGTTCCAGGCGCTGAAGCTGTAACTGCATGTTACGGCAGGGGCCGCGCTCGCCGGCCCGGCCATGGCCGCGACGAGGACCACTGCCCCCGCCCCGGCGAGCAGGCCGCGATCACGTCCCGGTCGTGCAGATGTCCATGCCATGGCGCGTTTATATACCAAAATCGCTCAAATAACCACAAATTCCGGAAGTTACAAGCGGGCGCACGAGTGAGGGCATTCTGTTCACAGTGGTCAGTCACGGGCATGGCGGAGCGTAGGGACGGCTGGGGATGTACTGGTCCCACTCGTGCCGGGTGATGGATTGGCCGACGACGGAGCAAATCCAGGCCGCTGCTGTGCGGGGGCTGGTGTTCCAGAGCTGCACCGTGTGATTCATACCGCCGGCGGCGAGAGTGCGGCCGTCAGGGCTGAAGCTCACTGCCACGGTTCCTTTGGCCGGTCCGGTCAAGGTAGCCAGGTGAGCGGGCTGCTGGGGGTTGGTCAGGTCCCATAGCCAGATGGTGCCGTCTTCGTTGCCGCTTATGGCCAGGACGTCTCGCGCCGGGGCGAACGCCATGGAGTAGATGTAACCGATCGGACCACTCAGCTGTCGGCCGAGCGTGGTGGGATGTCTGGGGTTGGTGACATCCCACAGCCGCACGGTGCCGTCCGCGCTGCCGATGGCCAAGGCGCGCCCGCTATGACTGAACGCCGCTGAATAGGCCGAGCTGGTGAAGCCGCCGAGCGTCGCCAGCAGTGTCGGCCGAGTGCGGTGACTGATGTCATAGAGGTAAGCGTCGTGGTCGTCGCTGGCGGCCGCAAGCAGATGCTCGTCAGGGCTGAACACAGCCTGGTAGATCTTTCCGGATTCCGGTGTGGCGATCGCGGCGAGCGAGACGGGGTGGCGCGGGTCGGAGATGTCGTAGAGGCGGACGGTGCCGTCGTCGGAACTCACCGCGAGCAGGTCGCCGTGCTGGCTGATCGTCACCCACTCGATGAGCTTGGTCCCCGCATGGAGCGGCGTACCGAGCCTCGCGGGGTGTGCCGGGTTGCTGATGTCCCAGAGCTGGATGGTGCCGTCCACGTCCCCGCCGGCGAAGGTGCGCCCATCGGGGGTCAGCGCGCCTGAGCCGGAGAACCTTCTGCGGCCGGGACTGCCGACCAGCGGCGGTCCGAGCTCGATGGGGTGCTGGGTGTCGGTAGCGTCCCACACCGTGAGGGTGTTGTCGCTGGCGCCTGGGCTGATGCCGAGCCGATGCCCGTTGGCGTCGAAGCTTACGGCGAAAATCGCGTCCCGCGCGCCGATGATGACCGGGCCGGGCAGGCGCCACCAGCGAATGGTCCCGTCGTCCACTGTCACCGTCACGGGTGTGCCGTCACTGAGATACCGGACGGTGCTGACAGGGTTCGGGTGCGGCAGTTCCCTGATGGGCTGACGGCTGCCGAGATCGAACAGCCAGAGCTGACCGTCCGAACTGCCTGCGGCCAGGGTCCGGCCGTCGGGACTGAAGGCTACCGAGTTAACCCAGCTGGCGGGCCCGGTCAGCGGCGGGCCGGTGGATGTGGGTCGCGCGGGGTCGGTGATGTCCCAGAGGTGCACGTTGTGACCCTCACTGGTCCCCGCTGCCAGCGTCAGGCCGTCCGGGCTGATCGCGATGGAGAAGATCACGTTATTATTTGGCACGCTCAATGTACTGAGGGCTGATGGGTGGCCGGGATCGGTCACCTGCCACAGGTGAACCGTGGAGTCATCGCTGCCGGCGGCGAGGGTGTGCCCGCTCGGCGTGAACGCGAGGCTCTCGACGGTTTCGGTCGGGCCGGTCAGTGGCGGGGCGGGCACGGGGTGCGCTGGGTCGCTGGCGTCCCACAGCCGTACCTTCGCGTCGCTGGTGCCGACTGCGAGCCTTCGGCCGTCGGAGCTCATCGCGACCGACATGATCTCGCCGCCGGGTCCGGCGAGCGCGCCCAGGGCGCGCGGTTGCGCTGGGTCGCTGGTGTCCCACAGGTGAACCCGCCCGTCCGTGCCTCCTGCGGCGAGGGTGCGGCCATCACCGCTGAACGTAAGCGACAGGACCGCGCCGTTGGCCCCTGCCAGGGGTTTGCCAATCGGCATGACGCCGTTCTTGGCGAAAGTCCATATTTGGACGGTCCCGCTCGCGGTGCCTGCTGCGAGCAGGCTGCCGCTGACCGCGATCGACTCGGCATCCGACGATGGCCGTACCTGGGTGTCGGGCGTGACTCCCGTGGAGTCCAGCAGGCTTGAAAGAGCCTCCGGGGTCGGTGCGATCCGGTACGCGGCCAGGGCAAGCTGCATCGACAGCGACACGTCATTGCCGCTCAGCCGGTCAGCCTCGTTAGCGACCAGCCGCGAGAGTGCTTGCGTCTGTCCGCGCTCATCCGTCAGTTGCAGCTGGCGGGCGTAGAGCGCCGCGCTCGCCGCGAGGATGGCCAGTACGGTCAGCAATGCGACGAATCGGTAGCGGCGCCTCATGCGGCGCCGCTCGCGAGCGGCCTCGTCCGCGGCTTGTCGCACGCTCGCGTTGAAGAACTCGCTCTCGACGGCGTTGAGCTCGCTTCGGTAGCCGCGGTCCTCGACGCATTCGCGCATGATCTGGAGCGTTCCGCCCCGGTATAGCAGATCGGGATCGCGGCTCGCTTCGCGCCACTGTTCGGCGGCGTTGCCAAGGCTGCGGTGCCGGTTCAGCCAGTCTCGATCGCCGTTGAGCCATTCGCGCAGTTGAGGCCAGACTCTCAGCAGCACCTCATGGGTGATTTCGATGGTGTCTTTGTCGACGGTCAGGAGCCGAGCGGCGATGAACCGGTCCACTACCTCCTGGAAGGCGTCGGCTTCCGGGTCGGTGCGTCCGTCCAGGATTTCGGCGACCGGGATTCTGCGCCGTGTGTCGGCGGCGTCGTCGGCGAGGTGAACGAGCCGCACGAACAGCCGCCGTGCGAAGTGCTGCTCAGGACCGGTCAGGCTGATGAACACCTGCTCTGCGGTGTGCGCTACCGCGCCGTGGATGCCGCCGGCTTCGCGGTAGTTGGCGATGGTCATGGTTCCGTGGCGCCCGCGTTCCCACGTCGCAAGAAGCGCGTGGGACAGCAGCGGCAGCGCACCGGCGTCGTTCCGAGGCTCCAGGTCCGGATTATTGCCGTGTCGGCCGAGGTCACGCAACAGCAGCTCGACCAGGCCAGGATCGATGTCGAACCCCGCTTGGCGGGCGGGCTCGACGATCGCGCGGCGCAACTCCTCATCGGACATGGGGCCGACAATCAGCTGGGCACTTTGGAGTGCATGTGCGAGCTTCTCGTATCGCAGTGCCTGAGCATAGAAGTCGGCGCGCATTCCTAGCACCACCGCTGTGCCATCTACTATGACCCGGTCGGCAGTCCCGCTGCGCAGCAGGCTCGCTATCGAGCACATGATTCCGATGAATTGCTGGCGCTCTGATTCGTCGGAGCACTGGGTGAAGATCTCTTCGAATTGGTCGACCACAATCGTCAAACGATGTGGCACAGGCAAGCCCCGAAAGCTGTCGGCTGCCAAGACTGCGATCATGTCCCCATCGTTTGAGTCTGTGATCGGAGCCAGTGCGTGTGCGAGCGCCTTGAGCGGCCGGGACCCTGGTGTGAACAGCACGACCGGTGCGGAATGCGCGTCCCTGTCGTCCTGTTCCCGGGCCGCTAAGGCCGGGATCAGGCCCGCACGCAATAGGGACGACTTGCCGGAGCCGGACGGTCCGACAACGGCGAGCGTGGCGCTTGTGCTTTCGCCGACCAGTTGCTCGACCAGAAGCTCGGTTAACTGTTCTCGCCCGTAGAACCATTGGGCGTGTTCCGGCTGGAAGCTGGCCAGCCCCCGGTACGGCACGAACGTGTCGGGCGACCGCGTGCCGGGTGTGTGCCGGACTCGGCGCAGGGCAAGACGCCACCGATCAAGTAAGACCGGATCGCACACACCCAGCGCACGCAACAGGCCCGGCAACTGGTTCGCGGGTTTAAGCGAGGGCAGGTGGCGACCTGCGAAGTAACCGCCCAGCGTACTGTTCGGCAACCCGCTCGCCTTCGCGACATCCCGCACTGTCAGTCCCGCCGACTCGCGAAGGGACGTGAGCGTTTCCGCGAAGTCCGTGCGTGTCCGCAGGGCGGCTGGATCGTGCCCGTCGGCAGCACCCCGCGACGGCTCTGTGGGCATGTCCTCCCCCTCGCCTGGCCTGAGCTGCGCAAAACGCGCGGCACGGGCCTGTAGGTCCCTCGTGCGGACCGTATCGCAACTATCCGGGTCGAACGGACAACCCGCCCCCCCGCGCGGGGGGGCGGGAGGGCGGGAGTTCAGCTCGGCAAACACAGACCGCCGCCCGGCATGTCAGGGCGATTCTTCGGGCATCCCGGAATTTGCACAACCTCCCGGGTCGGCCAGGGCTGTACGACGTTGTACGAACGCTGTGCGGCCTTGCACTGACCTGCGGTAACCCCTTCCCGGACATCGGCACGGCTTGTTTTCCTCGTGGCGGGCACCGCTGCTGCGAGTGCCCGAGGCAGACGGGCCAGCCCACTCCGCTGAAGGGATATGCACGGTGAACAACTCGAGGAACAAGAAGCGCTTGATCCGAGTTCTGAGCGTGACAGGCGCGGCTGGGGCGATCCTGGTTGGCGCTGTGACGGCCGCGAGCGCGAGCTGGGCCGGGGCGACCGTCGGCGGCAGCGGCGTCAACGTCCGCGACTGCTACCGCCCGACCGTGAACCCTGCCGCCGAGCACGAGCTGCACCTACCAGACCACCCTCTCAGGGGGCGCAGGCGTTCAGATCGTATGCCAGAGGGGTGGCCAGAACATCTCTGGAGACCCCGTCTGGGACCCTCCATCCTGGCGTACCGGCTTTCCGGTCACGAAGGCTATTCCTCGATGGCCCCGCCCACGGCTCGCAGATGATCGCGGAAACTCTGGGAAGGAGTCTGCTGGCGCCTGGGCAAGGCCCGAGCCGATACGCTACCAGCCGCGGTCGCGCCACTCCTGGAGGTGCGGGCGTTCTGCTCCCACGGTGGTGTCTGTGCCGTGGCCAGGGTAAACCCAGGTGTCGTCGGGGAGCACGTCGAAGATCTTGGTGACGACGTCATGGTAGAGCGACGCGAAGCGCTGCGGGTCTTTCTGCGTGTTCCCGACACCGCCAGGGAAAAGGCAGTCGCCCGTGATCAGGTGGGGGCCGGTGGCGTGCTGGTAGAGCAGCGCGATGGAGCCCGGGGTGTGGCCAGCCAGGTGGATCGCGGCCAGCTCGATCTGTCCCACGCGGATGGAGTCCTGGTCGTCGACGAGCACGTCTGTCGGGACCGGGATGCCGTCGGCATCGTAGCGGCCGGCATAGGTGGTCGCGCCAGTGGCGGAGACGACCGCGTCGAGCGCCTGCCAGTGGTCGCCGTGCTGATGGGTGGTGATCACGGCAGCGAGGCTTGCGCCGGTCAGGTCGAGAAGACGTTCAGGCTCGCTGGCGGCATCGATGAGCAGCTGCTCGCCGGTGGCGTGGCAGCGCAGGAGGTAGGCGTTATTGTCCAGCGGCCCGACGGCGACCTTGGTGAGGGTCAGGCCGGGAAGTTCGCGGACGTCAGGCGGGCCGCCGACGCGTACGTCCCCGGTGTATGTCATGTGCCCATCCTGGCGCACCGCCTTCCTGCCACGAAACACGGGCCTGTCACGAATACACTGGCGCTCAGCGCCGGTCTTTCACCATGGGCTGCCAGGCTATTCCTCGATGGCACCGCCCACGGCTCGCAGATGATCGCGGAAACTCAGCGAAGGCGTCTGCTGGCGCCGCGCAAGATAGATGTCAAACTGCACCTGGTTGCGCAGACAGACACCTGCGCGGATCCGCTCGGCCTGGCGTCGCTCGGTGTCGCGGATCGTCTCCGCAAGCGTGAAGATGTCCCCGGCTCGGGCGGCCGGCACGAAGATCACGCCATCGTCATCGCCAAGGATCACGTCCTGGCGACCCACCGTCCAATCTCCCACGGTGGCGGATTCCAACGCGTCCTGGGGACGGACATCGAGGTTTAGCGGGCCGGTTGGAATCGCGCCCAGGCTGAAGACAGGCAGCCCGATCGCCCGGATGTCTGCTGTGTCGCGATGCAGCCCCCAGATCACGATTCCCGCCAGCCCGGCAGCCTGGGCCTCCAGGGTCACGAGATCGCCGACACAGCTTTCATCGAGTCGCCCGCCATTGTCGACCACAAGCACGTCGCCGGGCGCGGCCCCTTCTAGCGCCTCGAGGAAGATATCGACGCTCCCGGCATGCCGGGCAGGAGACACACGCCCGGCCAGGCGGCTGCCAGCCACTATGGCATGCAGAAGCGCAGGCGCACAGCGGACCGGGATCCGGGCGCGAATGCACGCATCCGCCAGATGGGCAGTAGTCAGCGTCGCGAACCGCCCCCGAAGCTCTTGATGATCCATACTTTACTTTTGTTTCCCCTAACGGGCTGTTTCACAATCGAAGGTGAGGGAAAATGATCTCCACTCCGATGGTCGAACGGTGGCCTGGAGATCAAGATCACCCCACTCCATGGCAAAAATCTCCGCTTCTGCGGGTCACCCCCTCCATTACTGCCGGGTAGCAATTTTGAAACAGCCCGCTAACCTCACACAATTCACATGCTCCGGGCTGCACTACAGTCCGGTTGATCAGCCCCTCCGGCACGAACGGCACCTCCCGCACCGGCCTAGCCCGAACACCCCGCAACCAGCCAAAGATCACCTGGCGGTCCCCCGTCCCCGGAACCGGACATCTGACCAGCAGCCACCCACCCGAACCTACCGCGCGCTCACCCCAGACCGTGTCGGCGGTCTAGGTGCGACACGCTAGAAATTTATTTCGATTTGCTATCTACTCTGGCTCGTAGGTCAGATACAATATTCGTATCGCTCGTTACCGTCCGTCATCCCGGGGAGGTGAATCAGATGCCTGGCTACCCGCCCGCAGCCAGCTCAGACCCCGGCCCCGCTGATGCCGCGCCGCGTCCGGGCAGCCAGCCGCCCCGCGGCGCGCGCGGTCCTGACGGCGCCTGCGGCGGTGCGGAGCAGCCCCGGTTCGCCGAGGAATTCTCTGGGTGGGCGCAGCTGCCGGGGTGCCTGGATTTCGGGGACCTGATGGCGGCGGTGCGTGCCCTGCCGGGCGGCGAGCGGGGCCTCGCCGAGCCCGCCGGGTACGTTTCGGCAGGTGAGTTTGTCCCGGCCGGTGATGGCGCGCGGCGGGAGGAGGCAGCGCTGCCGCGGTTCCTGCGCGAGGTGTCCGCATCGGAGCTGGCCGGCGCCGTGATCGAGGACACGGCGCCGGGGCCGGGGCTGGCCGGGTGGCTGGAGGAGGCGGACCCGGCGCAGCTGGGCGATGCCGCGCTGGTCAGGTCGATCGCGGCGTGGCGGCGGCAGGCGTCGCAGGCCGCGGCGGGGGAGCTGGCGGCGGTCGCGGAGCTCGCGCGCCGCCGCCCGGCGGGCAGGCGGGGCCGCGGTGGTGGCGTCGGCGACGACGCTGGCGAGGCTGCCCGTGCGGTGGTGGTGTCGCGGGAGGCGGCCGAGGAGGTCGCGCTAGCTCTAACGCTGACCTGCTGCTCGGCGGGGACCCTCACGCACCTGGCGGTGAGCCTGGCCCGCAAGCTGCCCGCCACCCTGGCAGCCCTGCGGGCGGGCGCGATCGACCTGGCAAGGGCGAGGCTGATCTACTTCGCCACCGACGTGCTGGACGAGCGGCAGGCGGCCCTGGTGGAGGACCGGGTGCTGCCCGGGGCAGGCGACCTGACAACAGGGGACCTGCGCGACGAGCTTGCTCGCGCGGTCATCGCGGTGGACCCGGCTGCGGCGGACAGACGCAGGGAGGAGGCCGAGAAGCAGGCCGACGTGAACCTTTACGCCAATCCTGACGGGACCGCGGCGCTGGCCGGGCAATGCCTGTCGCCAGTGCACGCCGCAGCCGCGCTGGCCCGGATCACCGCGATCGCCCAGGCGATGAAGGCCGCCGGGGCGAAGGGCGGGATCCGGCTGCTGCGCTCCCGCGTGTTCATCGGCCTGCTTCTCGGCACCCTGCCGCTGATCCCCCCTGCCGCCGAGGACCCTGCGGCCCCCGGACCGCCCGGCCCCCCGGGTTCTGGTGGTTCTGGTCCGGCTGGGCCTGCTGGCTCCAGCGGTGGCCTGGGCGGCGCCAGCGAAACCGGCGATTCTGGCGGCATGCCGGACGACAGCGGGCCGGCCAGCCACAACAACGTCTGCACCGGGGACGCGTGCAGTGACGAGGGCCCGCAGGAAAAAGACGACGCTCCCCGAGACGATCATGGGGCTGGCTGGGGCGACGAGGCTGCCTGGCAGGACTTCGAGCCCTCCGGTGACGGCGGGCGCGGCGACGGCGAGGCAGGCGATGATCCGGAGTGGCCAGGCTTGCCGGTGCCCGGAGATGCTCCGGCACCGGGTTGCGCCCCGGTACCGCCAGCACCGGTACCGGCCGGGCGGCTGACCCTGCTCGTGTCCTGGCGGACACTCGCCGGCACCGGCAGCGAGCCGGGCCGGATCTGCTGGCTGGGCTACCTCACCCCCGCGATGTCGCGTGAGCTCGCGCAGGCCGCCGCAGCCGACCCGTCCTGCGAATGGAAGGTTATCGTCACCGGCGAGGACGACCGGGCGATTACCGTCACCCGCCTCTCCCGCCGCCGCCGGCTGGCTGCCGCCGCTGGCAGCAGCGCCGGTACCGGCGGTCCCGCCCCGCCCGGCGGGAAGGGCCTCATCCGCGAGGTCACTCTCATCCTTCCGAGACGCCTGCTCCCTGACGGCGGGTTCGCTGCGTCAGCGCATGATGGCAGCGTCCGTGGTCACGCCGCGTGCGGTGACCCTGCCCGTAACGGTCCCGCCCGTGACGGCCCGCCCCGCTATGAAGACGCCCCGCCCCGCGATGGATCCGTTCAGGGCGGCCATGGCGGGCAGCTCGACGCGATCCTTGCCGGCGCGCTTACCGCCGGGGCGAAAGCCGCCGCCCGCGCGGCTGCCAGAGTGGCGGGTGAGGCGCGGGAAGGCGGCTGTGCGCACGCTGACGCCACCTCCGCTTACCGGGTGCCGCCACGCATGCGCCGGTTCGTCGAGGCACGCGACCGCACCTGCCGGTTCCCGCCATGCCGACAACCCTCCGCGCGCTGCGATGCGGACCACACGCTCGCGCACCACCAGGGCGGGAGAACGTGTCCGTGCAATCTCGGCCCCGAGTGCCGAGCCCACCACGTGTTGAAGACGCTACCCGGCTGGCATCTCGCGCAGCCCGAGCCGGGCACCTTCACCTGGACCACCCCCGCCGGACTGACCTACACGGTAACTCCCGACACTTACCCTGGCTGAGCCTCGATCCCCTAGTGAACCGGAAGCATAGGCTTGCCCCTTCGCAGGCGGGGATAATCTTGGTGAAGGAGATCGTCGAGACGTAGTTTGGCGGCGACCGCTGCGACGACACCGGCCGCTTCTCCGGCCAGCGCCACGGCGGGGATAGCCAGCAGGTTTCGTCCGCACTTTTAGCTCGGAGCCGACGATGCTCGCGAAGTTGCCCAGGCAGCGGCCGTGAGCGCCCCGGCGATCCGGCGGTCGCTCCGGCCCAGTCGGCCATGTTCGGCCCCAGCGCAATGCTCGGGCCGCCTGCGGAGCTGGTGGCCGACCTCAGCCAGGCGGCCAGGGCGCTGGCGGTGAGGAGCCGGGTGTATTCGATCTTGTCGTCGGGTGGGCTCGGCTCCCAATAACGCTCCACTGGTCTGGGATGCCCGCCGCTGATCCCGTTCTGGCCGACGCGGGCGACGAGAGCCCGGTGACGGAGGTGAATTGGCCGACCACCCCACCGCCTGGGCAACCGCTCATCACAATTGGGTCAGATCTGCTGTGCCCGATGCGCCCTCGGCGTCTGCGAGCAGGACGGTTGTCCGGTCCAGGCCGATCGACAGCATGAGCGTCGGCAGCCGCGGTCCGGTGTCAGCGCTGCACAGGAGCCGGTACAGCACCTTGAAGAAGTCCCTCTGTGCCTTCTTGAGGTCGTCAGTCGGTGCCGCATCCACCGGCAGCCCGAGCATGAGCTTGGGCACCGAGTAGACCAGAGCAGTCAGGCCGTCCAGAGTCCAGGACCCGGCGAGTCCGCGCACGAGGAGGCGGACGGCGTCGCGCATGGAGCTGTCCAGTTGCCGCCACTGCTCACGGTCGAAGGAGTCGCGGATGGCGGTGCGCTGCTCGGATGGCAGTAGCCGGGTCGCCCAGTTGATCGCACAGTCGAGCCGCGGCTGCAGCTGCGCTAGCAATTCGTCGGCTGATGGCACTTCTTCAGCGGGCGCGAGGTGCTCGGCGACGATCCGCGCTATCTGCGTGGTGTTTCCCTGCGTGATGTCGGCGGCCGACGCGAGCAGCCGGAACGACACAGGCCGGTGGGTAGTGCGGACTTCGCCTGCCGTGGTCCGGATGCAGGACCCAGATACGCGCGCTTCCACCGGGTCAGCATGCTCACCGCCCGCACGCCGGGCGAACCGGTCCCACTCGTCGTAGAGCCGCTGCACGGCCTGCGGGCTGAGGTCGATCGCGAACGACTGGGCAGGCAGCCGCCGGGTGTACAGCCACCGCACGATCGCTGGCTCGATCACGTCCAGGGCGGTGGCGGGTACCGCGGCGCCTCCTGCTGAGCTGGACATCTTGCCGTTCGCGCGGGCCAGGGTGACGAATGAGTAGACCGTTGAGTGAGGTGCCGGGGCATCGTAGATGCTGCGCACCAGTTTCCTGCCGACGGTGAAGCTGGCCGTGGGTGCGTGGTGATCCTCGCCCGCCGCCTCGAAGATGACTTTCTCGTGCGCCCAGCGCATCGGCCAGTCGACCTTCCACACCAGCTTGCCGCTGATCTTCACGCCGTCGGCCAGGCTCATCACTCCCCGGTGACCGCACCGGCAGGAGTAACTCACCGTCTCGCCGGCGTACCCGTCAACCTGCGTGTTGTCTTTGCCGCAGGTCTCGCAGTACGGCTTGAACGGGTAGTAATCCCGGCTGCGTTCCCCGGCCGGCTGGTCGTGCCGGCCTGCTGTCTGCTGGGCGGCGAGGGTGTCGAAGATCATCGCACGCTTGTCCATCGCGCGGCGGATCGCCTCGTTGTAGTCGCCACGCGGGTACCGCTGCGATTGTCGCACCGCTTGTACCTGGATGCCGAGCGGGTCAAGCACCTCGCTGAACCCGGCGATGAAATAGGAGGCGTAGGAGTCGAACCGGCCCGTCGGATCTGGGACTGCTGAGAGTGGCTTGCCGACGTGCTCGGCGAACGACGGGTCGATGCCTGCGGGCACCTTGCGCAGCCGGTCGTAGTCGTCCCACGAGTGCAGGTGCACAGCGGAGTGGCCGCGACCGCGCAGCGCCTCCACGACCACGTGCGCGGTGAACACCTCACGCAGGTTGCCCATGTGGACCGGCCCGGAAGGCGAGATCCCGGAGGCGCAGACGAAGGTCTCGCTGACCGTGGAAGATGACACGTCGCGTTCGATCTCCATCGCCAGCCGGTCCATCCAGCTGATGCCTGTCTCCGTCACGTCGTCCTCTGCGATAGGGCCACGGATTCGCTGCATGATCGGTCCGCGCAGCCTCGTGAGCGGGCCTGACCGGACAAGGCTAGCCGTTCTCGTCGCCCCATTGGCGCGAGGTCGCGTCCCCCCGCAGGTCACAGTATCTTTGTGCACCGCTGGACCAGCTCTGCCGCGGCCCGCAGCCCGCATCGTCCGATCTCCAGGACGTCCCGGGTCTCCGCACTATCGTTGCCCTTGCGTCCGATTTCGTAGTGCGCTCCGAGCAGTTCCATCGCCGTGGCGGCGAGCGCGTACCGAATGGCCGCGTCGCGTTCGGTGCCCGATAACGGGCTCCACTCGCTGTAGATGTCGCACAGCAGATCCACGCGCTGCTCAAGGCTCGCCTGGCAGCCATGCATGAGATTCGCTGCTATGACCGCGATCTCCTGGATGCGCGGGTACCGGTTGGCGACGGCGAAGTCGAGCAGGAAGATCTCCCCATCGGCTGAGCGGAGCACGTTACCCTTCGTGAGATCACCGTGGACTAACCGGATAGGCAGCGCGTCGTGGTCGATCACTGACATGGCCCGGATTGTCTGCTCGACGAGGGGCCGATCGTACGGGTGCAATAAGGCCCGGACTTCGTTGTAGAGCCGGTGCAGATTCTGCACTGCCCACGAGTCGTGTACGAACGCAGGCCGCACCCCTATTGAGTGCATGCGCACGGCCTGTTCCAGAATGGATCGCAGCTCCGCGGTGTCCGGAGCCCGGCCAAGTGCATAGAAGTCACCACCGACGACGAATTCCATGACCAGGAACTGGATGCCGGACGCAGCGTCCCGATGCAGCGTCTCCTGCAGGCGGTTGCGGATCAGCCGGGGATGCCTTACCCCGGCGGCGATGGCGGCTTCCACGATCATGAGTGTCCGCCCGGCCACCTCCGGCTCCCGCGCGGCGGAGAACATCTTGAGGACACAACCCCCGGTGGGTGTCCTGACGAGGACGTTGCAGTCCTCGTAGCCAACGTTGATCACCGAGTAGCGGGTGCAGCTCCCGAGCGAATAGAGGTCAATGGCGGACTCCACGATTTGCCGCAGCAGGACCGGGGCACCAATGCGGGCAGCGGGGTCGACGGGGATGTCCTGGCCGGGCATGTGCCCCCTTCCTTGTCACGGGCCGGGCGTGGCTACCGGGCCGATGCCGCGAACGGGATGACCATGTGGATGTCGGTGGCCCCGGTGAGGGTCATGATGAGGCGTTCGAGCCCCACGGCCAGCCCGCCGCAGGGCGGGACTCCGAGTTCGTGCAGTGCGATCAAGTCATCGTGGACGGCGTGCAACTCGGGAACCATGGGGTACTCCTCCCGGCGGTGAATTAGCTCTGCCGGGTCGACGAGTTCGGTATAGGAGGTGGCTACCTCCCGGCCGCAGATGACCAAGTCCCATTTCTGGACCAGGCCGGGGCTGCCACGGCGTTCGGCCGCCAGCGGGGACACGCAGGTGGGGAAGTCGGCGACGAACGTCGGCGTCGTCAGAATAGGTTCCACGAGAGTCTCATACAGCGCTAGCACGACCTCGCCTGCGCTCGCCCCGATCAGCGTACCGACCGAATGGCGCTCGGCGGCCGCCAGCAGCCGGCACAGCCCGGTTTCCGGGGTGACCTCCGAATTCAGGTGCTCAGCGACCACGTCGTGGAGGGTGACCCACCTCCACGGTTCTGCCAGGTCAACAGGCTGCCCATGCTGATCTCTGATCACCGTGCCGCCGGATGTGGCCTGCGCGGCGCCGATGACGAGTTCGCGGGCCAGATCACGCATCGACTCGTAGCTCGCGTACGCACGGTAGATCTCCACCAGCGAGTATTCAGGGACATGCGTCGAGTCGACGGGCTCGTCGCGGAAAGTTCGTGCGAATTCGAAAATCGCGTCAAATCCTGCGGCTAAGAGATTCTTCATGCAGGTCGGATTTGTGCGCAGGCAGACCTGCTGCGTGAAGGACACGAGGTCACCCCGGGCCTCGATCCGCTGTTCCGGCTCGCCTGCGAACTGGAGGATCGGCGTGTCGAACTCCGCGTAGCCGAGTTCCTGGAGCATGCGACGCACGGACACGATGACCCGGTTCCGGGCTGTCAGCAAGGAACGGGAGCCGGGGTTGAGCAGCAGGTCCCGGACCCTCGCCAGGTTCCGCCCGGAGCCCGCTGCGCCCCGGGGTGAAGGATCCTGTAGCGGCACTGTAGACCTGTGTAGGATCTTCCACTCACGCACCACCAGTTCGGGCGGCGGGGCCGCCTCGCTGAGCCGGCCGCTAGCGAGCAGATAGTCGCCAGGGCTGACCATCGGAACCGCGGAAGCGGGACCTGTGGGCGCAGCTGAAGGCGAGGCGAACACCATACCCAGCCGGGTGAGCAGACTCGGCCCAGAACCGTCCTGAATGATCACCCGGACAACCTGCCCGGCAGATTCCTCGACCATCACGACACGGCCAGCGACGGTCTTCTCCGTGTCGCCATCTGAGGTCGCGAGGCGGCTTTGGGTCACGATTTCGTACAGACTATTGGTGATCACCTGGCCCCCCGGGGGATACGCAGGCAGGACCGGGAGGCCGGTCGGCCGTGTGGCCGACGTCGGCCGCGCAGGTACACAATCGGCGAGTACCCTTGGCCGTCCGCAGCTACCCAGGCCCGCGCCTCGCCAATCATGTTCCGGAGTAAGCGCTCGTCGCTCATCTGCCGCCGCTCGCCGGTGAGCAGGTTCCAGCTGGTAATTTCGAATCCGGCTCGCCACAGGAGGCCGGGCACCTTGTAGGGATCCGAGCCGGTGACCTCGATACCGTCGGGCCAGAACTCAAGCCACACTTCTCGTGTCGAACGCAACATGCTTTGTGCGCCGCGCAGGACAGCGAGTTCGGAGCCCTCGACGTCGATCTTGAGCAGGCCAACCGGTCGCCCGCCGAGTTCCGTTCGCCAGTAGTCGTCCATTGTGAGCTGCCGCACCATCTCCTGGCCTGCCAACCCTGGAACGTTGTCGCGGTGCAGTGAATGGCGGCCTAAATTCGTGCTGCTCAGCCACAGAGTGGCCTCCGCAGCAGCAGCAGAGCCAACTGCAACCTGGCTCGCACGAACCGCTCGGTGGCCGTTGCGCCGGAAATTCTCGATCAGCAGGGAAAACATCGCCGTGCTCGGCTCGATCGCATGCACAGTGCCGGACGGTCCGACTAAGTGCGCCAGGTAGCAGGTGAGGTAGCCGAAGCTAGCCCCGACGTCGACTACTAGATCTCCTGGTCGCACGGCGAGACTCAGCGCGGTCAGCTCGTGTTCCCAGCTTTTTCCGGTGCGCAGGAACTCTGGATCGAGGCTGATGTCGGGGACGTATGCGCCCACAGTGTCGCCCCACGGAGTGGTCCGTGATGCCAAGCTGAGGTCCGCGAAGTGGTTAGCTGAAGTAGTCATCGAGTCCTCCATCTCGTACGACGTCCAGCGTGACGCAATGGAAACCGCCACCCAGCACCCTGGCGTGCCGCAGCGTGTGCGGAAGCACCGAAAGGCTGCGGTGCTCCAGCGCTTTGATCAAATCCGTCTGAGCACTGTCGACGATCGCGAGTTCAGGGTTGACCATGAGCAGGTTCATGCCGATCCAGCGTGAGCTGAGCGGGTGGGCAGACGCGACCGGATAGTCGGCTATATCGGGACACCAGATCTTGTCCCAGCTGCGGAAGCACGCCGGCAGATTATTCTCGCTCATCCGTTCAGGGTTGAGCAGGACCAAGCCGGGCCGCAGCAGCGAGATTGTGCTGTCGATGTGCGCGAACTGGTAGACATCGCGCAGGGGATGGATCCGGAACTCGCCGTAAGCCCGGAGTGTGTTCTGCAGCCAGATGCGTCCGAGTTCGTTGCCGCTCGACGAGACCTGGTAGAAGAGATCCCTTCCGCACCGAAGGACGTTGGCGGCATCGAACACCGGCTCGTGTTCGCCGAGTGTGAGCAGCCCGTCATCGCCGAGCTGATAGAGTCCGTCGGCCAGCCGGGGCCTGGGTGCCGAGATCCACGATGACCCATGGGTGCGGCTCCTTTCGAGTGAGGGCAGGTTAGGCGGCGAGGTCGTAGCGTGCTGGGTGGTTGCGGAGGCGTTCTTGCTGGAGGTGGTATTCCCAGTAGTCGTTGAAGTCGCCGTTGGCGTGGAGGGCGCGGAGT
>WNFD01001726.1_pt1 | contig 31031 bp, 17 predicted proteins | sample 5400491 | NCBI WGS metagenome assembly WNFD01 (sample SAMN13153343, study PRJNA577476) | soil metagenome | isolation source: 120 cm saprolite under Douglas fir tree site 2 hole 2 replicate 2 | place: USA:California | collected 2015-04-18
AGTAGCAAGCAATTCAAAGGCGGTAAGTGCCGTCATCGCCCAGAACCAGAGGAACCACGACTGGAAGACGAACAACCGCAGGACGACGCCGCCCAGACCCAGCACGACAAGAAGGATGAGGAGGGCGCTGACCGAGCGCTCCTTTGCGACGAACCCCCGGACGCGCGTGAATGCGTTACGACGCATTCCGACGGATGTGGTCGCCGTTCCCCGACTCATGGCCCCCGTGCACCGAAACGACGCCTGCCTCCTTGATTGACCCTCCCCCCTCAGGGGGAGGGTCAGGGTGGGCTCTCTACTTTGCGGTCCCGGCTGGAACCGCCGCCAACAGCGCGGTGAGTAGCTTCGCGCCATCCGGGCTGCCCGCTCCGGTGCAGGCATCCCAGCCCGTCGCGGCTGAGAAGCTTCCATTGCTTCCCTTCGTGATGTCGTGAAAGCTCTGCGACTTGACGAGGGAGTACAACTGCGGATTGAGAAATCCGATCGGGCGCTTGTTTTGCTGGTTGATCAGGGCGACGAGGCCTGCCCAAAGCGGAGCGACTGCGCTGGTCCCGCCGACCACGGTCTCCTGGCCATCGACCTCGATGCGATATCCGGTTGCCGGGTCCGCGTCGCCGGCGACATCGGGAACACCGCGCCCGGACTTGCCCCCAGGTGTGGGAATTCCGGCTTGCCAGGTGGGGCGGCCGAAGACATCGCTAAAGCCACCGCCGGTGGCCCCGCCGTTCGTATCGCTCCAGACAGTTTCCTGTTGGATGGTCCCGCCGGCGCCTTCCAGGCGGGTGCCGCCGCAAGCCAGGACGTTCGGGCTGGAAGCCGGAAAGTCGACATGATTGTGTCCGTCGTTCACGCCATCGCTCGATCCGTTGTCGCCGGATGCCACGCAGATCGTGACGCCAAGGGCAGCCGCCTCCTGGAACGCCTGGTCGATTGCCTGCATCGTTTGACTCGTCCAGGACGACTCGGGGCCGCCCCAGCTGATCGAAATGACCGATGGCTTATGCACCTTGTCGTGAATTGACTTCGTCACGGCGTCGATAAACCCGCGGTCCGTGTTCGGCGCGAAATAGACGGCCTGGCCGGCTCCGGGAGCGACCGCGCCTGACACTTCGATGTCGAGCATGACCTCCATGTCGGCGCCGTTCGGCGTGCTAGGACGATTGTGTGCTCCGTCGATTGAGACCGCGACGACTTTCGGCGCCGGGATGCCGAGAAAGGCGAAGTATGTCTTGATGTCCTTCGCTCTGAAGCCGCCCCCGAACTCGAGGATTCCGATCTGTTGCCCGCTGCCGTTGAGGCCTCGTGGGAAGTCGTAGAGCGCGGCCACTTGCGGCGGCGTATACGACGGGGTGGCGGCATTGCGTGCGGTACCGGCGCGGCCCCGAAAGTGCGGCTGCAGCTGGGGGCGATCATCGAGGCCGAAGACCCCCTGCACGATGGGGGCAAGGTCCGCTGGGATACTCACCGGCCCCGTCCGTCCCCGGTATTGACCACCCGTGTGCTGGTAACGATCGAGCTGGACGGCGAAGGCCTTGCTCAAGTCCGCGACGGTCCCGGAGAGCTCGACCGTACGGCGCCCCGGGTCGACCTCGCCAACCGCGAGGTTGTGCTCGTGGGCGAAGGCCTGGACGCGCGCAACGTCCTGCGGGTCCGCGCCGTGAGCGGCCTCGAGCTCTTCATGGGTGAGGCGGGCACCTTCCGCGAGTTTTTCCTTGGGCCGCAGAAGGACGGTTACCTCGATCTGTTCAGAGGGATCAGCCGGCCCGATCTTCGTGGCCCCCTCGAGCGGTTTCCGATCACTCCCGGTGATAGGAAGGCGTGTTTTCGGTTGCTGCGCCATGACGTGCCCCTCCTTTTTCGTTTGGCTTGTCCGATTTCTGCGTTGTCGAGTGACTGTAGAGTCCTGTCGTGGCATACACCTGAGACCGACCGCTGTCAAGCGAACATCCGTTGGGTGGTTGTCGAGACCCAGGCGAGTCACCGAGAGACCACGGATTCCCATTCAGCGGTCTCTTTTCAGATGCTTGTCAAGCGCTGTAGAGTGAAACCCACGACAATTTGTGCACCAGCCTTCAGAGGTGGGGTTGGAAGGAGGTGAGAAAGATGCGTAAGGTGATGCTATCGCTGTTGCTTTCAGTGTCAGCAGTACTAGTAATGGCGGTGCAGGTCCTGGCCGACGGGGCGCCCTCAAAGTGGTGAGGGACCGCCGCAGGACAGTAACAGCCCAGGGCCAGTGAGGGAACGGGGTCGCCGGAAGCTCGCCGAAACGCGGTAAATTTAGCCTGACGCCATTGAAAGCCAGCATTGTCAAGCAGCCGACTCGGCACCCCCGACCCATCGGGATCGACGTCAAGGCAAGCTCAGTTCGCCAGGCTCGGCTTGACGCTGGCTTAAGCCTGGCCCAGGTGGCAGGCCGAGAGATCAGCCGCGCCGCCATTCATCTGATCGAGACAGGCAAGTCCCGCCCATCGCGGCGCACGCTCGAGCTCATCGCCCGCCGCACCGGCAGGCCGATATCGTTCTTCCTCGCCAAGCCGCAGGCCGGACGGCGCAAGCCTTTAGATGAGACCCTCGACGCGGACTTTGCCGGACTCGAACGCTTGGCCCTGGCCGGCGAGGCCGCGGCCCTGCGCACGGCCAGCGGTAACCTCCTGAAGAAGGTCGACGACACCTGGTCGGAGGCGCGAGTTCGGTACTACCTGGGCCGCGCCCAGATGGATCTCTCTGAGCCAGATGTCGCCCTGGACAATTTTCGTCGAGCTCGGCTGGTCTTCGAGGAAAAGGGGGACCAGTGGAAGGTCGTCGACTGCCTGGATTGGGAGGCGGGCGCCCTATACGTGTTGGAGCGCCCTGAAGCGATCGAGGTCGCGAACCGGGCCCTCGTCGCCTGCCGCAGCCTCAACCCCGTTCCGCCAGCGGTCGAAGCGAGGATCCTTGGCCATCTTGGCGCAATTCATGTCAACCGCCATGAGTGGGCCAAGGCCATCAGTCTCTACGAGGCCGCCGTGGTGGTGGCGGGCTCTGTCCGCGACCTGAGCAGGGTGGCCCGAATGTACAACGATCTCAGCGTCGCCTATCAGGAGCTTGGCGATCTGGTGTCGGCCGCCCAGCACGCTCAGAAGGCGCTGGCGATTCATGCCATGCTGCGCGACCAGGAGTCTCTGGCCATCGCGCAAAATAACCTGGGCCTCGTTTTGCTCAAGCAGGGCCGCCTGGACGAGGCTGAAAAGCATCTCGGCGACGCACTTGCGGGGTTCGTGCAGCTCGGTCTGGAGCGAGGGCGCAGCCATATCCTTCTGAGCCTTGGCGAACTCGCCCTGGCCCAGGGGCGGGACGAGGACGCCCGCACGCACTTTGCTGCCGCGGTTGGGATGGCGGAGCGGCTTCACGAAGACTTGACGGCAGGCCTTGCCCATCAATTCCTGGGCCGGCTGGCGGAGTCGGGCGGAGGCGATGACCGGTGCGACGCTGAGTTCGCCGCGGCTGTCCGGCTCATCGAACGGCTTAACGCGCCTGAGCGGCTGCTGGAGTGTCACCGGGAATACGCAGAGATCCTTGCCGCGCGAGGGGATGGGGCCGGCTCGATCGAGCACTGGCGAATGGCCGTCCGGGCCGCTAAACCCGCTTAGGCCCGAAGCACTCCCCGCGCCACTTGACACCGTCTGCGGAGGATTTGCCCTTTTAACAGTTCTCTTTACAATCCGCTTGACAGCTGCGCATCAGGCCTCATACTGTATTGGTTGTCGCTTTTTTCTCTCGAAAGGAGGGAATGCAGATGATGACGGCTCGCGGGTTGCGTGCGCGTGGTTTGAGGGGGTTGGGTGCGCGTCGCTTGGGGGCGCCCCGGCTATTGCGCGCTTTGCTGGCAGGGGGCGGCAGAGGCTTGCGCCGCGCTGGAGGCTTGCGCCGACAGGGCGTTGGCAGGCAGCGCGGGATGATTGCACGGCGCTTGCTGCGGCCTGGCCTTCTGGGCGGGCGCCGGCTTCTGGGCGGGCGCCGGCTTCTGTAGGTTCAATAGCCTTCTGGCGGAAGACAAGTTGTCTCGAGAATCGGCGGAGGCGACTGCCGGAGGTCTTTGAGAGCCGGTGGCGACAATCGAGCCACCAGGGCTGAGTCCGAAGCACCCGCCGGCTCCACGCTAGGGGGCTCTCGTTGTATGTTGTCGCGTTCCGTGCCAAACGATCGACTTCGGAGGGGAAATGTGATCGGGTCCTTCGTGCCCACCGTCAACGACGTAGTGCTCAGCGGCGCATAACGCTGATGGGCTGCCTGCTTCCGACGCACGTCCTGGGCCGCATCGCGATCAATTCGACCGATAAAAACACTCGCGCTCTGGCCATCCAGAACATCGAAATCACCACCTCACTCTTGAGTGCACGCATCGGATTCGACGAGACAATGCGTGCGCAGCGCCAGTTGAAGCGGGCGCAACGGCTGGCCAGAGGCAAGGGGCTGTTTCAACTGACCGGCGCGGAACCGCAGAAACACCGCACCATCTACACGTCGGGCAACTCAACGCGGACGCCCGGAACCCCCGTTCGCCAGGAGGGGGGCCCTGCGCTCCAGGATCCTGAAGTCGACGAGTCGTACGGATTCATGGGCCAGACATTCGATTTTTTCTGGAACGCATTCGGGCGCAACTCTCTAGACGACGCCGGTGCGCCCCTCAATGGTTCGGTCCATTACAGCGTCAGCTACGACAACGCGCTCTGGAACGGCAAACAGATGATCTACGGGGACGGCGACGACAAGCAGTTCGTGCGGTTCACGAAGTCGGCCGACGTGATCGGTCATGAACTGACGCACGGCGTGACGCAGCATGAATCGGGCCTGATTTACTACGGCGAACCGGGCGCTCTCAACGAGTCGCTGTCGGATGTCTTCGGCTCGATGGTGAAGCAATACATCAACAACCAGGACGTCAACCAGGCTGACTGGCTCATCGGTGCGGGCCTTTTCACGCCCAGCGTCAACGGCCAAGCGATCCGTTCGCTGAAAGCCCCCGGTACTGCCTACGGGCCTGATCCCATACTCGGTCATGACGACCAGCCGTCCAATATGCAGAACTACGTGCACACGCTGTCAGACAACGGCGGTGTGCACATCAATTCCGGCATCCCCAACAATGCCTTTTACCGGGCCGCCACCTATATCGGCGGATACAGTTGGGACCGGACTGGTTTGATCTGGTACAAGGCGATGACGAGTCCGCAGCTTTCCAAAGTGGGTAAGTTCCAGCAGTTCGCGCAGCTAACCGTCGCGGTCGCTCAACAACTGTTTCCCGCCGCCAACGCAGCCGAGCCACACGCCGTGCAGCAAGCCTGGAATGAGGTCGGAATTGCCGTATGACGCTTCTAGAGCCGGCGCTGGATTGCGAGAAGCAATTGTGACTGGGGCGCCGCTCCGGGTCACGCTGCAGCGCTCCGGTGGTTTCGCTGGTATGAACCGCCCGGCGGTCGTCATCGACTCTGCCAGTCTGAGCCCTTCGGAAGCCGCCAGACTTCGCGAGCTCGCGACACGGGCGAAGGCGGCGCCGCCCGTAACCGAGTCCCAGCCCGACAGCCTGCAATACGCCCTCACCATTGACGATGGCAGCATCCACCGCTCCATTGAGCTCGATGAGTTGGTTGCCGAGCCATGGAGAGGTTTCCTCAACTATGTGATCGAGCTCGCAGGAAAGAGGGCCAGTGGGCCGAACTAGGAGGCGACTGCCGTCAACGTCGGATGGTCGGGGCGCGCGCGGTCACGCGGCGCTCCACGGAGGAGCAAGGGCATGATCAGAAATCGTTTATCGCCATTCAGTCGCCTTAGCCCAGCGCGTCTGTGGGCCTTGAGCCAGGGCAATACCAGTGGTCGCGGCTTGCTGCAGATCGCGGAGCAGGCGTGGTTGCGAGGAGCGCACGCGCGGCTGCAAATCGCGAAGACCGGTCTCGAGCAGGTCCACCACGTCCGCGGAGCCCTGACGACGCAGCTGCGTGCGCGGCTCGACGCCGTCGATGCGCGAATATCAGCGGCGATCGGCCAGGACCAAGCCTCCACCGCCTACGACGTCGGCACGGTCGGTGGACCAGCTCCAACGGGAACCACGCCGCCGCCGGCCGGCGTTCCCGTTCCGGCAGGACCCCCGCCCGCGGGCGGCCTGCCCGCTCCCATACCCCCTCCACCGGCCGCCGGGCCCGCTCCCGTACCCTTGCCTCCCGTCGCTGCGCCGGCTCCGGTGGGGACCATTCCACCTTCCGCCATGCCGGCTCCCAGCGTCACAAAGCCGCCTCCAGGCAACACGACCGTAGCCATATCGGCAGGCACGACGCACTACACCATTGAAGGAGTGTTCGCGAATCCCGGACCCAACGGCACCCTCGTGCAGGCATTTCGGACCGACGCGTCGGGACAGATTTTGACCACGTCCGTCCTAGCGGGCTCAAGCGAGGTGGTGATCGGCGACCCCAACTGGGAAATCTCCGTCGCCATCGCCCCGGGCAAGAACTACCTCGCCTTCATTGCCACCGACTATGCGACCGGCGCGTATTCGGCTGCATCGCCCTTGATCACCATCTTGCCGCCGCCAGCGACGCCCACGCTCAAGGACCTGGAGGCGGGCGGGACGGAAGACGCCACCAACTTCACCGTAACCGGTGCCACCGATCCAAACACCACGGTCCAGGTCTTTCCGGCATCTGATGGGAAGAAAACGAGGAGCAGGCCACTCGCGACTGACACCGTGGGCGGCGACAAGACCGACTTCTCGCTGGAGTTCAAGGTCGAGGACCGTCCGCGCCAGCTTTTGCTCTCCTCCGTCAATGCCTATGGCAAGGAATCGCTACCCCTGGTCGTGCCACTGATCAGCATCGGTGAGCGAAGTGAGCGGAAGGAGAAGGTCCGGACGCGAAAGAAAGAGGGCAGTCGGTAGTGGAATTCGACGGACTCGACCGGCGGCGGTGAGGCTCGGATTGGTGAGATGCGAACCAGCTCCGGGGGGTCCTTCCCTTCAGCCATCCCTTCGGACCAGGGCCAGCCCTACCTCCAGGTAATCGCCCTCACCCTCCCGGGCACCGCAGACCCCGCGGTCGCCATCGCCGCCAGCCGCGCGGGCGCGATCGGCGTGGTCGACCTGCAATACATGCGCGACGAGTCACAGGCCCTCGCGGCTGTCGCCAGGCTGGCTCAATACGGCAGGGGTCGCGTCGGGGTCAAGGTTGAAGACGCGTCCCCGTCTTTCCTGACCTCCGTACTCTTGCTGGCTCCGCCACATCTCAATGTGGCCGTCGTCACGCCCACTAGCCTCGAGGGCACGAGCGCCGCCGTTCAGGCGCTGCACGGCAGGAATGTCCACGTCCTCGTGGAGGCGACCCGCATCGAAGAGGCAGAGCTCGGCGAACGCGCCGGCGCCGACGCTCTCATCGCCAAGGGAAACGAAAGCGGCGGCAGGGTCGGCAGCGAATCGACATTTATCTTGCTGCAGCGTCTGCTGGCTCGCTTCCGGATTCCAATCTGGGCCCAGGGCGGTATCGGCGAATACACAGCGGGCGCCTGCCAGGCGGCCGGAGCGGCCGGCGTCGTCCTCGATGCTCAGCTCGCCCTGGCTCGTGAGTCGCCGCTGGGCGAGGTCGCGAGGTCGGTTGTCGAGCGAATGGATGGCAGCGAGACCATGACCATCAATGCCGAGGCGGGCACCGCGTATCGCCTGTATCAGCGTCCACCGGCGACCGCGCTTCGGGCACTGCCGGAAACGCTGGCCGCGACGCCCTACGGGGCGAGTCGGGCAGGTTGGAGAGCTGAGCTCGCCGCTCGAGCGGGCTGGGATGACCCCGGCACACAGGTCTTGATCCTTGGCCAGGACGCGGCGTTCGCAGCGCCGTTGGCAAGACGCTATGTGACCGTCGGCGGCATCGTGCAGGGCATCCGTGAGGCCGCCAACCGCCACGTGCGTTTGGCGAGCAGCTTCTTGCCCCTCGATGAGGGCGCTCCGCTTGCGCGTGCTCACGGCACTCGTTACCCGATCGTTCAGGGGCCGATGACTCGGGTCAGTGACGTGCCCGACTTCGCGGTCGAGGTCGCCCAGGCGGGTGCCCTCCCTTTCCTGGCCCTGGCCCTGATGCGTAAACCGCAGGTGGAGGCGTTGCTGGAAGAGACGCAGTCCCAACTGGCTGATCGCCCCTGGGGCGTCGGCATCCTGGGATTCGTCCCACAGGAGCTCCGCGACGAGCAGCTCGAGGTGGTCCGACGAATCCGGCCACCATTTGCCCTCATCGCCGGCGGGCGGCCGGATCAAGCCCGCAGCCTGGAGAGAGAAGGGATCCCGACCTATCTCCACGTACCCTCGCCCGGCCTCCTGGAGATGTTCCTGGCTGACGGTGCCCGGCGATTCGTCTTCGAAGGCAGGGAATGTGGTGGTCATGTCGGCCCGCGCTCGAGCTTCGTCCTCTGGAACACGATGATCGAGGTGTTGCTGCGCTCCGTCTCGACAGCAGCGCTTGCGGAGTGTCACGTCCTGTTTGCGGGTGGCATTCACGACGCGCTTTCGAGCGCGATGGTGGCGGCGACAGCGGCGCCCCTCGCGGAGAAAGGGGTGCGCATCGGCGTGCTCCTCGGCACCGCCTACCTCTTCACCAGGGAAGCCGTCAGCACTGGTGCGATTGTCGACCGATTCCAGCGCGAGGCGATCAACTGCTCAGGCACCGTGCTTCTCGAGAGCGGCATCGGCCATGTCACGCGATGCGTCCACACGCCCTACGCCAACCGATTCGACGAGGAAAAGACCGAGTTAGCCAGGCGCAACATTGCGCCCGACGAGGTGCGCAATTTCCTCGAAGAGTTGAACATTGGCCGGTTGCGGATTGCATCGAAGGGCGTCACTCGATCCGATGAGAACGACCCAGAGGCGCCCAGGCTGGTGCCGCTGAGTGACGACAGGCAGTTCGCCGAGGGCCTGTACATGATCGGGCAGGCTGCCGCCTTGCGAACCGCCGCGTCGACCATCGCCGAGGTGCATCGCGAGGTTTCGGCAGGAGCCTCGGAGCGTCTTCGTGCCGCGTCCTTTGCTACCGATTCTGAAACGGCGGAAGGACGTTCGCGCGTTGCGATCGTCGGAATGGCGTGCCTGATGCCTAAGGCTCAAGACGTCCGCGGCTTCTGGCAGAACATCCTTAACAAGACGGACGCGGTCGGCGAGATCCCGAGCGACCGGTGGGACTGGCATCGCTATTTCGATTCCGACCCGAACGCACCCGACAAGATCTATTCCCGTCACGGCGGATTCCTTGATGACATCGTCTTCGATCCGACGGAGTACGGCATGCCGCCGAACTCGCTCACCTCGATCGAACCCCTCCAGCTGTTGACGCTTCACGTCGTCCGCGCCGCCCTCGACGATGCCGGATACAGCACGCGAGCTATGCCGCGCCACCGCACCGCCGTGATTCTCGGCGCCGGCGGCGGCGTGGCAGAGCTGGGCAGCCTGTACGCCGTGCGTTCCGCGCTGCCGAGACTGCTCGACGAGGTGCCGGGTGAGGTGCTCGTGCAGCTGCCCGAGTGGACCGAGGACTCGTTCGCTGGCATCCTTCTCAACGTGGCCGCCGGCCGGGTCGCCAACCGGTTCGATTTCGGCGGCGTAAATTACACGGTCGACGCTGCGTGCGCCTCGTCGCTGGCCGCCATTCAGCTCGCCACCCGGGAGCTCGAGACGGGCAATAGCGACGTGGTGATCACTGGCGGGATCGACACCGCGCAGAATCCCTTCGCCTACCTTTGCTTCAGCAAGACCCACGCCCTCTCACCAACCGGCCGCTGCCGGACGTTCGACGCCGGCGCTGACGGCATCGCCATCAGCGAAGGCCTTGCCATCCTGGTGCTCAAGCGTCTGCACGATGCGGAGCGAGACGGCGACCGCATCTATGCGGTCATCGATGCGGTAGCCGGTTCAAGCGACGGGCGCGATAAAGGACTGACCGCGCCACGGCCGGAGGGGCAGGCGTTGGCCCTCGAACGTGCCTACGCCAAAGCCGGCTTCTCGCCGGCGACGGTCGGCCTGGTTGAAGCCCACGGGACCGGCACGGTCGCCGGCGATCAGGCGGAGATTGCCGCACTGCGGAAGGTATTCGAAGCTGCCGGCGCGACATCGCAAAGCTGCGCCGTGGGCTCGGTTAAGTCGATGGTCGGCCACACCAAGTGCGCCGCGGGCGCCGCCGGACTGATAAAGGTCGCCCTGGCGCTGCATCACAAGGTCTTGCCGCCGACGGCCAACGTCGACACGCCCAACCCCAAAGTTGGGTTCGCCCAGACCCCGTTCTATGTCAATAGCGAGGCGCGTCCGTGGGTCAACGGTTCCGGCCATCCGCGTCGTGCAGCCGTCAGCGCCTTCGGATTTGGCGGTACGAACTTCCACGCGGTGGTCGAAGAGTACCAAGGGAACTTCGTCGAGTCGGCCGTGGAGGCGCCATCGGCGGATTGGCCGTGCGAGCTCTTCGTCTGGCAGGCCGATTCGCGCGACGGGCTGCTGGCGGCGCTCGAGCCATATCGCAAAGTTGTCGCGGACGCTCCGCAGGTTGCGCTCCGCGATCTTGCCTACACGCTCTCGAGGCAGGGCGCGCGCGGCGCACTGACGCTCAGCCTCGTGGCCACAAGCGTCGAAGACCTGGGTCGAAAGCTGCAGGAGTCTGCCACGCTTCTCAGCGACCCCGCCATGTCGGCGCACAGCGATCCACGGGGCATCTTCTTCAACGAAAACCAGCTGGGAGGACCGGGCCGGCTGGCGCTCCTCTTCCCGGGCCAGGGCAGCCAGTATCCGGACATGCTCCGCGAGCTGACGCTTCATTTCCACGAGTTGCGCGAACGATTTGAGCTGGCCAATCGCGTTCTGCAGGATCGGCTGCCATCGGCCCTCAGCTCGTACGTGTATCCCCCACCCTCGTTCACCGACGAGGAGCGGCAGCGCCGCCAGGATGCCGTCACGCAGACGAATGTCGCCCAACCGGCGCTCGGCGCCGTTGACCTGGGCCTCTTTCACCTGCTCAGCGCGCTTGGCGTCACTCCCGACCAGGTCGGGGGTCACAGCTACGGGGAGTACGTCGCGCTCTGCGTCGCCGGCGTCTTCGATGAGGAAACCCTGTACATGCTGTCCGAGGCGCGTGGGCGGTGCATCATCGAAGCGATCGCCGACGAGCCCGGAACGATGGCCGCCGTCCTGGAGTCCGAGTCACGAGTCAGGCAGTCGCTCGATGGAGTCGACGGGGTGTGGATCGCCAACACGAACGCACCGCGGCAGACGATCATCTCGGGGACAACGGCCGGCATCGCCCAGGCTATCGACCAGTTTTCGGCCGAAGGCATCACGGCCCGGCGCATCGCGGTTGCGTGCGCTTTTCACTCTCCGCTGGTGAACACCGCCGCGGATCGTCTCGGCGCCGTCCTTGCCGGCGTTGAGATCAACGCCCCCTGCTTGCCCGTCTTCTCGAATACGACAGCGGCAGCGTACCCGAAGGAGCCCGCGGCGATCCGCGACATGCTCCGCGAGCACCTGGTGAATCCTGTCCGCTTCGCTGACGAGGTCGAGGCGATGTACGAGAACGGCGCCCGGATCTTTGTCGAGGTCGGGCCGCGCAGCGCCCTGACCGGCATGGTGGATCAGATCCTCGATCAGCGTCCGCATCTCGCGCTGGCTGCAGACGGCGGTCGCGCCGGCCGATTCCAGCTGCTCCTGACGCTCGGCCAGCTGTCAGCCCACGGGGTTGCGGTCGACCTCACCCGCTTGTTCTCGGGCAGAGGCGCGCTTGAGCTGGACCTCGCCAAAACGGTAACCCCCGCGCGCCTCATCCGTTCCACCGCCTGGGTCGTGAATGGATCGCGGGCGCGCCCGCTGCAGGAATCCGTCAAGCGGCCGGCGGTAGCAATCGAGCACGAGCAATCCCCCAGCCGGCAGGCCTCAGGGGGCGATGCGCCTCGCACGCCGCGTCCCATTGAACCGCCGACCTCCCCGCCGCTCACCCCTGCGGTCCCTCGAAGCGCCGAGGTTAGCCAGGCTATCCCGGGCGACGTGGACGCGATCGTAATCCAGTTCCAGCAGCTGATGGGTCAGTTCCTCGAGACGCAACAGAACGTCATGCGCGCGTATCTCCAGGCGACGCCAGACCAGGCTGGGTCCTTGCCCGACGTGAAGATGCCGGCCATTCCGGTGCCTGCGCCAATGAAATTGTCAGGACCAGCGGGGGAGCTTGAGGAGGCCGTCAAGCCCATCGCGCACGACCCTGGGCATGAACGCGCCGCCTCGGATGCCCCGGGCGGGCCCTCGCAGAGTCCGCCGGGTGATCCGCAACAGATCACTGCCGCCCTGCTGCAGATCCTCAGCGATCGCACCGGTTATCCGGTTGAGATGCTCGGCCTTGACCTCAACATCGAGGCCGAACTGGGGATCGATTCGATCAAGCGACTCGAGGTTCTCGGGACGTTCCAGCGCATGCACATCCCGCCCGACCGGTGGATGCCACCGGAAATGACTGAGGACCTCAGCCGCATCAAGACGCTGCGGGGCATCGTCGAGCGGATCGCGTCGATCCTTGGGACGGAGGCGCCGGCAGTGCCCAAGGAGGCGACGCCGACACCGGCGCAGCCGAAATTGGCGGGCGCGAATGGAGCCAACAACCCGGCTCCCACCCAGGACGGCGAGCTGCCTCGTTTTATCCTCACCCCCACGGACCAGCCGCTGTCCGGGGAGGGCGCCGGCCCGCTGACGGGCATCTATGTCATCACCGACGATGAGACCGGCACGGCGCAGGGGCTGCGCGCGGAACTGCTGGCGCGGGGTGCCAACGTGGTCGTCGTGACCATGGGCGAGGCCAGCTACATGTCAGACGATGGCATCTGCCGCGCCGACTTGACCGAGCCAGCTGCGGTCGCCGAACTGGTGGGGTGGATCCGCAGGCAGGGTCCGATCGGCGGCCTGATCCATCTTCTGCCGCTGCGTCCGGAAGCTGCGCTGGGAGCCGATCCGTTGAGCTGGCAAACCCGAATTCGGCGCGATGTCAGGAGCCTCTTTCTCCTGCTCAAGACGCTTGGCCCGGACCTGAGGCAGGCAGGAGGTCGGCTGCTGGTGGCTACGTCGTTGGGAGGAGCCTTCGGTACGGGAAGGCGGGCCGGGACGCCGTTCTCACCCGGGCACGCTGGGGTCGCCGGCCTGGTAAAGACCTGCGCGGTGGAGTGGGGCGGCGTTACGTGTCGCGTGGTCGACTTCGAGGCGAGCGCATCTCCGCCTGCTCGAGCCGAGCAGTTGTTGGCCGAACTCACCACGGCAGATCATGAGGCGGAGGTGGGCTACCTCGGCTCCCGCCGGATCAAGTTGCTGGCGACGCCGAGTGTGACTGCCCCTCACTCCAACGGGTCGGGGATCGATTCGGACTGGGTATTCCTGATGACGGGCGGCGCGCGTGGCATCACGGCGCGGGTCGCTCTGGAACTGGCCCGGCAATGGCGCCCGACCCTGGTGCTGCTCGGGCGTGCCGCCCGCCCCGACGACGAAGACCTCAGCACACGCGGTATCCCGTCGACGCGAGAGGGAAAAGCGGCGTTGATGGCGGTCATGCGACAGCGCGGCGAGCTGGTGACGCCCGCCACCGTCGAGTCGGCTTACGCGCGTCTCACACAGGATCGGGAGATCCGCGCCAACATCGCGGCTTTAGAGAAGGCCGGCGCACGCGTCCTGTACGTACAAGCGGACGTGCGCGATGCCACGCGTGTCGGTCAGGTCGTCGACGACGTCTACGCCCGGTTCGGCCGTCTCGATGCGGTCATCCACGGTGCGGGGGTGATCGAAGACCGGCTGATCGAGGACAAGGAGCTCGACTCGTTCGATCGGGTCTTCGACACCAAAGTCGTTGGTGCCCTGGCGCTGGCGCAAGCCGTCAAGCCGGACGTCAAGTTGGTCCTTCTGTTCTCGTCGGTAGCGGCGCATGCGGGCAATACGGGGCAGGCTGATTATGGCGCTGCCAATGAGGTCTTGAACAAGCTCGCCGCCCTGCTCGACGAAAAGATCGACGGCCACGTCGAGTCGGTCATGTGGGGTCCCTGGCGAACGGGCATGGTATCGGAGGAAGTGGAGGCCAAGTTCGCCCGGAGCGGTGTCGTGCTCATCACCCCGGATGCCGGCGCGCGGGCCTTTGTCCGCGAGCTGGATCTGTTTGTCAAGGGGCAGACCGAGGTGATCGTGGGTGAGGGACCCTGGCGCACGGGGCGGCGCCTGGCGCCCCCGATCCGACTCGTCCATTTCCAGAACGGACTGCTCAAGACGGAAGCCACCCTGGCGGAAGCGAACCTGCGTCTCGACCCGGCGGTGCATACCTATTTAACAGACCACAAACTCGACGGCACTCCCGTCCTGCCGGCGGCGGTGGCCATGGAACTGATGGCTGAGCTGGCGCAGCGGAGATGGCCCCTGGTCGTCGCCGGGATTGACGGGTTCCGTGTCCTCAAGGGTGTCGTCCTCGAAAAAGGACAGCCTCGCAACATCCTGGTACGGGCGGAACTGGACGCGGCCTCGCAGCCGTCGGCGATGTTCCTGAATGTCTCCATCGTGGACACCGAAACGAACGCCCTGTGCTATCGGGCCCGGCTCGAGCTCCGCGAGCGCCTTCCAGCGGCCCAGGTCGTCAGCCTGCAGCCACTCGACGAGGCGCGACCGTATCCCATCTCGGTCGAAGCGGCGTATGAGCAGCTGCTGTTTCACGGCCCCTCGTTGCGAGGCATCGCATCGGTCGTGGGGATCGGGCCGTCCGGAGTCGACGCGATTCTCACGCCGTCCATGCCCCGCTCGAGCGTCGTATCCGCGGACGGGGCCTCGTGGATTGTCGACCCGGTCGTCATCGACAGCGCATTCCAGCTGGCCATCCTCTGGGCGCGTGCCCACCTGGATTCGACTCCGCTCCCGGCCGGGTTCCGGAGCTTTCGGCGTTTTGCTCCGCTCCCGAACTCGCCAGTTCGGTGCGAGTTCCGCGTCCGGGCGACACCTGACGGCCAGACACTCACGGTGCAGTATCACTTCCGGGACGAGAAGGGCCGGCTGCTGGCAGTACTGGAGGACCTGGAGCTCACCTGCAACCCGAGCCTGAATAGGCTGGCGGGCGCCTTCGCAGCCCCTGCCGCGCGATGAGACGCGGATCGCCCGATGTCGCGATCGTCGGCCTCGCCTGTATCTTTCCGAGGGCTCCGGACGCCTTGAGCTTCTGGGAGAACATTCTGGGCAAGGTCAGCGCGATCGCGGATCCGCCCGCGGACTGGGGTACGGAGCTTGTCTACGACCCCTCATCCACCGCCAACGATCGAATCTATACCTCGCGCGGCGGATACCTGGGCGAGCTGGCGGCCTTCAACCCGCTGAAGTACGGCCTGATGCCTGTCGGCATTGACGGCGCGGAGCCCGAGCACTTTCTGGCGCTCCGCGTCGCCCACGAGGCGCTCGGCGACGCGGGCTACCTGGAGAAGGAGTTCGATCGCACGCGGACGACAGTGATTCTCGGGCGAGGTACATATGTCAACCGAGGCTACGCAACAGTCTTTCAGCACGCCGTCGCCGTCGACCAGGCGATCCGTCTTGTGCGGGCCCTTCATCCAGAGCATTCGGAGGCCGAACTCGAGGCGCTCAAACAGGAGCTCAAGGCGGGGCTGCCCCCTTTCAACGCAGAGACCGCGCCCGGGCTCGTCCCCAGCGTGATGTGTGGCCGGATCGCCAACCGCCTCGACTTGATGGGCCCGGCCTACTCGGTTGATGCGGCCTGCGCCTCCTCGCTGATCGCGATCGATCTTGCCATGTCTGACCTTGTCTCGGGCAAGGCCGACCTGGCGCTCGCTGGAGGCGTGCAGGCATCAACGACGTTCCCAATCATGATGGTGTTCTCCCAGCTGGGGGCGCTGTCCCGGCGGGGCGAGGTACGTCCCTTCCAAGTCGACGCTGACGGCACTTTGCTGGGTGAGGGCGTCGCCGTCCTCGTGCTCAAGCGTCGGGACGATGCGCAGCGCGATGGAGATCGGATCTACGCCTTGATCAAGGCCGTGGGCACGGCCAGCGATGGACGCGCGCTCGGCGTTCTCGCGCCGCGGGTCGAGGGTGAGGAGCTGGCCATGCACCGCGCCTATGAGGCGGCCGCCGTCTCACCTGAGACGATCGGGCTGGTCGAGGCCCACGGCACGGCAACGCCTGTCGGCGACCGCGCTGAGATCGACGCCCTGACCCGGGTCTTCGGCGGCAGGAAGAACGGCCTCGCCACCTGTGCGCTAGGTTCTGTCAAGTCGATGATCGGCCACACGATACCCGCTGCCGGGGCGGCCGGGATGATCAAGGCGGCCCTCGCGCTGTACCACAAGGTGTTGCCGCCGACGCTTAACACCGAGAGACCCAGCCCACTGCTTCAAGGGACGCCGTTCTACCTGAACGACCAGCCCAGGCCGTGGATCTCGGCCGGCTTCGTGCCGCGCCGGGCGGCGGTCAGCGCTTTCGGCTTTGGCGGCATCAACGCCCACGCAATCCTGGAGGAGCACGTGGATACGGCAGCGTGAGCACCTGATGCGAACCTGGGATTCCGAGGTGTTTCTCTTGCGGGCCGACTCGCGAGAGGATCTCCTGCGAGAGGGCGACGAACTGCGCCGCCGCCTGGCCGTCGAGGAGAACATAGAGTGCCGCGACCTCGCCTACACGCTGGACTGCGTGCTCGCCAGGGACGCGCCGCTGTGCCTTGCCGTCGTCGCGGCGTCGCTTCCCGAACTGGACCAGAAGCTCGAGGATGCCTTAGAGCGACTGGCCGACCTTAAGACCAACCGGATCAAGGAGCGCAGAGGTATTTATTTCTTCGACTCGCCCCTGGGTCCGAGCGGTGACCTTGCGTTCCTCTTTCCCGGCGAAGGGTCCCAGTACCGGAACATGCTGGCCGACCTCTGTTTGCATTTCCCCGAAGTGCGGGAATGGTTCGACCTGATCGATCGCGCGTTCGCCAACCATCCCCGGCATTACCTGCCCAGCCAGGTGATATTCGGTCCAGCCGACGAGACGGCTGAACAAGAAGCTCGCCTGTGGCAAATGGATTGTGGGTCGGAGGCCAACTTTGCCGCCAACCAGGCCCTCTTCACCCTGCTCAGCAACCTGGAGATTCGGCCCGGCGTGGTGGTTGGTCACAGCGCAGGTGAATATTCCGCGATGTATGCCGCCGGGGCCGTCCACATCAGCGATCGTGAACAGATTATCCAGCTCATCCGCTCACTCAACGATGTGTATGAAGGACTCCGTCAACGAGGGCAGATACCCGAAGGCGAACTGTGCGCGGTGTCGGCACCCGAGCGTGAGGCGGTCGTGGGCCTGGTGGAGCAGAGCGGCGGTCGCCTGTTCCTGGCCATGGACAACTGCCCGCATCAGATCGTGCTCTACGGAGCCTCCGTGGACATGGAAAAGGCGAAGTCTCAGCTTGTTGCCACGGGTGCTATGTGCAACTCGCTGCCGTTCAACCGGGCCTATCACACGCCGCTTTTTGCGCCGTTCACAGAAGCGGTCGCCGACTTCGTTCGTCAGCTCAACCTTCAGGCTCCGACGACCGAGATCTATTCAGGTATGACCGCACAGCCCTATCCCAGGGCCCCTGAAGCGATGGGGCGATTGGCGGCCGAGTACTGGATGCGTCCCGTTCGGTTCAGGGAAACGGTCGAAGCCATGTACGCCGCAGGCGTCCGCCTCTTCGTCGAGGTTGGGGCACGGGGAAACCTCACCTCGTTCGTCGACGACACGCTGCGTGGCCGGCCGTATGCCGCAATGCCCGCAAACGTGATGTCCCGGTCAGGAATCGAGCAGCTGAACCACCTGATCGCCCTGTTAGCGGCCCACCGGGTGCCGATGAACCTCAACGCGCTCTTCGCGCGCCGGTCGCCCCGCGAGGTCAGCTTGCAAGCGACCCCGACGCCCGTGAAGCGTGCCGAGGCGGATCGCTCGGTCAGGTTGCTCTCGTCTCTGCCAGTTCTGAAGCTGGCTCCCGAGCGGCATGTCAGAGTCGTCCAGCCAGCCGCCGCGGCGGTTGCGGCAAGACCGGAGGCCGCGGCTGTTGCGGCAAGACCGGAGGCCGCGGCTTCGCCGCGCTCCGCAGCGATGAGCCGGTATCTGGAGACGATGCAGAAATTCCTTGATGTGAACGAGGAGGTTGTTCAGACACTCCTCAAGCCGCGAGGGCCGAAGGAGGCGTCGCCGACCGGCAGGCATGCAGCGCCGTTCATCGGCCGTATTGTGTCGATGGCGCCGGGCCGCGCGTTGACTGCCACTCGCGTGTTGAACCTGGACGAGGACATCTTCCTCCGTGACCACGTGCTCGGTGGCACGGTTTCCGCCCATGACACGGAGCTTACGGCGCTGCCCGTCATGCCGCTGACGATGTCGCTCGAGATGCTCGCGGAGGCAGCGGCGACGCTGTTCCCGGAGAAACGGATTGTCGGCCTCAAGGACGTGCGAGCCTATCGGTGGATTGCCTTGCCGGAGGGCTCCCTGCCTCTCCGGATGACGGCCCGGATCGGCAATTCCTGGCGGGAAGTGGCCGTGCAGATCACCCTGGAGGAAACGCCGGACACGCCGACCGTGGAAGGCGTTGTCCTGCTCGACGACGTTGAGCCGGCGGAGGTTCCGGCTTCAGATCTGCCGCTCGCCTCGTCGCGGGCGCCGCGCATGTCTTCAGACGACCTGTATTCGACGGGCATGTTCCACGGTCCTCGGTTCCAGGGCGTGACATCGGTCGATCGCATCGGCGACGACGGCGTGGAGGCGACGCTGCGGGTGCTGCCCACTGATAGCCTTTTTCATTCCGAATCCCGGCCGCGGCTGCTGACAGACCCGGTCTTGTTGGATGCCGCCGGCCAGGTCATTGGCTACTGGGCGATGGAGACATGCGAGCGGGCGTTCAACGTCTTTCCATTTCGAGTCGACACGGTGGAACTGCATCCCAACCCGCTGCAGGTCGGAGATCTCGCTACCTGCCGGGCGCGCGTCCACGTCACCGACTCGCTGATCCGATCTGACATCGAGGTTGTCGCTCAGGATGGCCGGCGGCTTGCCCGGTTGGCCGGGTGGGAAGACCGTCGGTTCGACCTGCCCGAGTCGCTTTTCCGCCTTCGCGTTTCACCGCGCGATCAGATGCTCGCCTCGCCGTGGATGTCACCAATAACGTCATTGCCGGATGCGCAGGCCTACGTCTGCTGCCGCGTCGACGACGTGCCATCGGAATTGTTGCGTGGTCACGGCCGGATCTGGGAGCAGGTGCTCGCCCACCTGGTCCTCAGCCGTCGCGAGAGGAAGGTGTGGCGGGACCTGGCGACGGCTGTCGATCGGCGGCGGCACCAGTGGCTGCTCGGCCGGTGCGCCGGCAAGGACGCGGTGCGCATGCTCCTCAAAGCGCGTCATGGGCTGCAGCTGTTTCCGGCCGACGTTGAGATTGAGCAGGATGTGCACGGCCGTCCGCGGGCTCGAGGTTTGTGGGCGGAGCAGGTAGATACGTTGCCGTCCGTCTCGCTGTCGCACATCGATGGCCTGGCGGTGGCCATTGCCACAGATCGTCCCTGTCTGGGTGTGGGTATCGACGTGGAGCGTGTCACCGACCGCCATGAAGCCCTGCCGGACGTGGCGTTCACGATTGCGGAACGGGATTTGGTGCGCGAGCTAGGCGAGTCCGCCGCCGACGAATGGGTGCTCCGCTTCTGGTGCGCCAAGGAGGCTGTCCTGAAAGCGTTGGGTCGTGGCCTCGCCGCCGGTCCGAAGGCTGCCGTGATCACCGACGTGGATCAGGCTACAGGCGCCTTGACCGTGTCCCTGTCCTCCAAACTCCAGGCGCTTATAGGGCTCGATGCCGACATTCAATTCACCGCCTACTCGGGCCGGGAAGGAGATCTCGTGTTTGCAAGTGCAGCGTATGAACCGAACTGAGAACGACGCGTTCCGAACGACGACGGCTCCCCAGCCGACCGAGCGTCTCACCATCATGGTCAGTGTCCTCCGCCTGCTGGAGCATGTGACCAGCGATTGGGACCTGGACCTTGTGGGCGGTATACGGCCGGATACGCAACTCGTGCGCGACCTCGGCTTCAGTTCCACGGACATCTGGTTTTTTGGCGGCAAGATTCAGGAGGAATTCAATCGGTGGGATCTGCCATTTGGTGAGCTGCATCTTTTCGACGGCGATGCCATCACGGACCTGAGCGTGGTTGAGCTCGTCGATTTCCTGCAACATCACCTGGATCCGGGGAAGGTGTCGTGAGACCGACACTCCTGATCGGCCTCGATGGAGCGACCTTCTCCGTTCTTGACCCATTGATGCAGGGCGGCGTGATGCCGTTCCTCCGATCACTAGCCCAGGGCGGCACGCGCGCCGTCCTTATGTCGACGCCTCACCCCCTGACCGCGCAAGCCTGGCCGAGCATGACGACAGGCCGCAGCCCAAGCCATACCGGGATCACGGACTTCATCCGCTACTACCCGGCAGCGGGTCCAGGCCGCTTCGAACTCACGAACGGCAGGGACCTTCGCTGCGAATCGATCTGGTCCCTGGCCAGCCGGCAGGGCCGCCGGGTCACCGCCCTCAACTTCTACGCGCTGTGGCCGCCCAAACCGGTGTCCGGCTACACGCTTTCATCTTTCGTCCCCTGGCGCCACCTGAAGGACGCCGTCTATCCCCCGGATCTTTACACCACCATCAGCCGGCTGCCGAATATGAAGGGCCGGGAGCTGGCTACCGATTGGGAAACCGAAAGGAAGTGCATCGAGGGCATGCCACCCGAGGACTACGAGGACTGGATCGCCCTTCATATCAGGAGAGACCGCCAATGGCTGGACATCCTCCGCCACCTGATGACAAACGATCCGTCCAACCTGACCGCCATCGTCTTCGACGGAGTGGACAAGCTCCAGCACCTGTGCTGGCGGTTTCTGGACACTGAGCTGTTTCCCGCGCAGCCCACCCCCTGGGAGGCGAAAATCAGACGCCTCTGCCTGGAGTACTTCGGCGAACTCGATTCGGTGATCCGGGAGGCGGTGCAACTCGCCGGCCCTGAAAGCAGGATCTTCATCGCGTCGGATCACGGATCCGGACCAACGACGCAGATCTTCTACGTAAACGAATGGCTCCACCGGCAAGGTTATCTGGCGTGGACGAAGGAGTCGGTGCCCGACGCCACCGGGAGATACTCGTCGAATCGGCTGTTCGAGAACGCGACGCAGATCGATTGGAGCCGGACGAAAGCCTACGCCATCTCCGCCAGTAGCAACGGCATCTGGCTGCGGGGCAACGGGGCATCACCTAATGGGGGCGTACCGGGCCGCGACTATAAGATGATGCGCGCCGAACTGGCCAGGGCTCTTCTCGACTACAGGAACCCCGCCACCGGGCAGCCCGTCGTTACTCTGGTCCGTATGGGGGAGGACGTGTACCCAGGGCTGGCGGCTGAGTCGGCTCCGGACCTCCTGCTGACGCTCTTCGACGGTGGCTTCGTCTCGGTGCTCAGGTCCGACCAGGTCGTCAAGCCTCGCCCGCAACCGGTAGGCACCCATCGGCCCCAGGGCGTTTTCATGGCCTATGGGCCCGGCATTCGAGAGGGCAACTCACACTCGGCTCTCTCCATCCTCGACGTAACGCCGACCCTGCTCTACAGCCTCGACCTGCCAGTACCGGACGATCTGGAAGGAACAGTTCCCGAGGGTGTCTTCCAGCGCTGGTATTTCGAGGCGAACCCGCCGCGGCGTGGAGGTCCTACTCAGCCCGTGCTGGATGTCCACGATGAGATTGCGCCAAAGAACCCTGAACGCGACGCGGAGATCATCGAAAGACTAACGGCCCTCGGGTATCTATGACCCGTGCAGGCATGCGCTGGACGGAGTCCGTTCGATAAATCGATATCTACGTGGCCGAGATACGGGGCTCACCAGGGCCGACTTCCTTAGAGTCGCCGACAACGGCTTCGGCGACCCTCTCAACGCCTATGCACACACGATGGCCTGGTAGGATGCCTGTCTGGCCGGTCAGGTGCCCGGCCGACGTTTACGATCTGGATCTCAGGGCGCAGATTTGGCGATACGATCCGAGCGACGGATCCTGTGAGCTAGTCTTCACCTCACCGATGGTTCCAACCGCCGGCGGTCCAGCAGTTCCGCGCGAGCTGGGATACCGAGGAATGGCGGTCTTCAAAGGTGCGGGCGATCCCGGCCCAGCGCTGTACGTGTCCAACTGGCCAACGATGCGCTCAAGCCAGCCACCGCTGGTTTTGCGGTCGGATGATGGCCGGAGCTTCGGGGTTGGTTCGCAGCTAAGCACCGACCCGTCGATTCAGAGCTTCCGCGCCCTGGTACCGCTTGATGGCCACCTTTACACGTCTCCGACCGGAAGGAATCGGGGCAGCTCGAACGTCTCCCACGATGCGACAGTTTTTGAGACGTCGGATCCTGTGACGTCACAATGGTCCCCCGTAAGCCCGGTTGGGTTCGGGGATCCCGCCAACCAAACGATCTTTGAGATGACGCCATTCAACGGGTTTCTCTACGCCGCGACTCTGAATCCGGTGACCGGCTTCCAGCTCTGGAAATGCCAGCCGGATGGCAGGGCCCCATATGCATGGCAGCTTGTTCTGAGAGACGGCGCCTACCGCGGCAACCTCAACGAAGGCGCATGCAGTATGTGCGTCTATAAGGATGCCCTCTACCTGGGGACGGGCATCCAGAACGGCGGGTACGACCGAACCAATGGTGTCGGCCCGGCCGCTGCCGAGTTGATTCGCGTCCACCCAGACGATAGCTGGGACCTGGTGATGGGGCTCCCACGGGAGACACCGCATGGCTTCAAAGTGCCTCTGAGCGGGCTGGGTCCAGGATTCAACGACATCTTTAATGGATACGTCTGGCGCATGGCCGTCCACAACGGTTGGCTCTATGCCGGAACATACAATTGGAGGGCCTTCCTGCCGTATCTGGAATTCTCGAACTGGCCCGCATCGGTGCGGCAGCTGGGGTACGAGATCGGCGTCGATAGCGCCGTGCGGGGCCGCGGTGGCTTTCACCTCTGGGGGACCCCCGACGGTGTCAACTGGCAGCCCATCACCATCAATGGCTTCGAGAATCCCTACAACTGCGGAGTCCGCACGATGCTGTCGACGCCCAACGGGCTGTGCGTCGGTACGGCGAATCCGTTCGGCCCAGATGTCGCGGTCAAGACTCCAAACGGCTGGGAGTACGTACCCAACCCGGGGGGCGGCCTCGAGATATGGCTGGGCAAATCAGCGCCTGCAGCTCCAGCGTCGTTAGCCACGAGGCTCGGATCAATCGGTAACGGCGAGCTGGTGCCTGAAATCAACCAGGTCTACGACGATCGCATGTACGCGGGACTGGCCGAGGATTACTACGGCCACAGTGACTTCTTCAACTTCGGCTTCTGGTACCACGATACGGTCACACAGAAGGATGCGAGCGAGAACTTGATGGAGGCCCTCATCAGCTACATACCGAACAAGACGGGAAGGATTCTCGACGTGGCCTGCGGAAAAGGAGCGACCACCCGGCATCTTCTCCGTTACTATCCGGCGGCGAACGTAACCGGCATAAACATCTCTGAAAAACAATTGGAGTCGTGCCGGCGGAACGCACCCGGCTGCAGCTTTATCTCGATGGACGCTACCGATCTACTCTTTGCCGACGAGTCATTCGATGCCGTGATTTGTGTCGAGTCTGCATTCCACTTCAACACACGCGCTAGATTCTTTCGAGAAGCTCACCGCGTCCTCAAGCCTGGTGGCAGGCTCGTCTTGTCGGATATCCTCGTTGGGCCGGTGAGCGAACGCGTCAGTCCAATCAGGGTTGCCGAGAATTATGTGGCAAACCTCGAGGCTTACCGGGCCACCCTCGTGGCAGCCGGTTTCAAACACGCTGCAGCATTCGACGTGACGGCGGAGTGTAAAGAGGCGTTCTACCGGAACCTCGGACATTTTCTCGACATGACCTACGGCCGGAAGGGGATCGACCAACGAAGCTATATCCGGATCGTCGATTCCAGCTCGTGGGGGTCAGCCGCCATCCGTACATATCTGCTGGCCTGGGCCGGCAAGGTGGAATGACGAGATCCCCCTCAGGGCAACGATCCGCAAGAGTCGTGGTCTTAACCTGTGGCCTAGCCTGCGCGCTTGCCTCGCTGGCCCTATCCACCTGCAGCGCCCCCTCGTCGGAAAAGGCTGCCGCCGCCGCCGGCCGCACGTATGACCGATCGATGAAGTTCGAAGGCCAGGATCGAAGCTATCGGGTCCATGTGCCGAAAACCTACGACAAACGCAAGCCCGTACCATTGGTTCTGAGCTTCCACGGTCGGGCCGGTACGGGCAAAGCGATGGAAAAGCTCACGAATTTCGACGCCCTATCAGATGAGAAAGGATTCATCGTTGTCTATCCGGACGGCCTGTACCGGTCGTGGAATGCGGGAATAGGAAGCGGCCCATCGGAAGGCCGTGATGTGAACGACGTTGGTTTCGCGTCCGCGCTAGTAACAAAGCTTAGTCGCGAGTTCTCCATCGATAAACAGCGGGTCTACGCGAACGGCATATCGAATGGCGGAATCTTCACGCAACGGCTGGCTTGCCAGCTGTCCGACAAGATAGCGGCAATCGCGACCGTCGCGGGCCCGATGGGTTCGCGGATTGCGCCGGCCTGCCGACCCTCGAGGCCGGTTCCGGTTCTCGAGATGCACGGCACAGCTGATCCGATCGTTCGCATGGACGGGACCTTCGTCCAGGGTCCGGGGAAGACACTGTCCGTGGAAGAGACGATCGCCGGCTGGGTCGAGCGGGACGGCTGCAACCCGACCCCCGTCGTCACCGACCTCGGGGATGGCGTGACGTCGGAGGTCTACGACAGCTGCAAAGATGGTGCTGAGGTCGCCTTCTACCGAATCGAAGGCGGGGGTCATACCTGGCCGGGCGGCTGGCAATACCTTCCGGAGCCACTAGTTGGGAAGACGAATCGGCACATCGACGCCAGCAGGATCATCTGGGACTTCTTTGCCCGGCATTGGCTCGACCAGGCCACGGGTGCCGGATGACTCCGGCGGTCGTCATCGTTTCTGGCCTTCCCCGTTCGGGAACGTCGATGATGATGGCAATGCTCGCCGCCGGCGGCATGCCTGTGCTGACCGACAACCTCAGAAGGCCTGATGAGCACAACCCACGTGGCTACCTGGAGTTCGAGGCGGTGAAAAAGACCGCCATCGATCCATCGTGGCTGGCCGAGGCCGAGGGCAAGGCGGTCAAGATGGTCTACCTCCTTCTCTACGACCTCCCTTTGGACCGCCCTTACAAGGTGGTCTTCATGCGAAGGCGGCTCGATGAAGTCCTGGCTTCTCAGGAATCGATGCTCGGAACGAGCGATACCCGCGCCGTCCAGGTCGGCCAGGAGCAGCTGCGCGCGAGATTTGCCCAGCACGTGAGCCGAGTCCGGACGTGGCTCGATCAGCAGCTGAACTTCGCGGTCATTGACGTGGATTTCCAGGAGGTTCTGGGGAATCCGCAGGCGGTCGCGACTCGCCTGGACAAATTCCTGGGGCCGGGACTCGACCTGGCTACCATGGCCGGGGTACCCGACCAGACACTCTATCGTCATCGCGCCTGACAGCCCGGACAGCGAGCCTATTTGTCGCCGTTTCGGCGCGAGGCCAAAGCCACTTGACAGGGCTCCGACTGTAAAGCAACATCACATTGGGGTAATAGGCCATGCGGGACGGTGTAAGGAGGAGGCCATGAAAGCCGCGAAGGTCGGGTCCAGGCGCAGTGGAGAGCGGTGTCCCGAGATCCTGGTAGCAACCGCCGACAAGCCGGTCATCATCTATCCCAATGTCATGGTCACGCTGGCTGAGGTAACTCTCGACGAGACAGGCGTCTGGCTGGTGCACGCGAAGGCCTCTTTCGACTTCGGCGGCGACTTCGCGCCGATGACGGGAGAGGTGCAGACCGTCGTCTTTGCTGAACCGCTCGCCGGCTTGCCGCAGGGCGGCATGGCAACGGTCATCGACCAGTCGTCATTTCTCCTGGGCATCAACAACCCTTGGCAGTTCGTGTCGTACCTAGGCGCCATGACCGCGACCAAGCCGAGCCGGGTCACCATGAGTTGCACCAACTTCTTCGTCGGGGACATCGCCGTCGACGCCGTCCGTGTTCTCGGGGTCAGGCTGATCGCGACGAAAGCGTACCTAACCTGACCGGGCCCGACCGCGGCAGCCCGAACCGTGCCGGCGCCCTGGCGACCCCTACCACTTGACAAGAACCGGGCTGTAAAGCAACATCATAAAGGCGTTAACGCGAACCGCCGCCGGGCAACAGGCGGCGGTAGAGGGGCAGGGGTAGCGGTGGTGGGAGGAGCGCCAACGTCAGGTAGCGGTTTCACCCTGTGGTTGACCGGGCTCTCCGGGGCAGGAAAGACGACGCTGGCCCGGCAGCTCGAGTCGCTGCTGCGCCAACGCGGCCAGCCCGTCGAGGTGCTCGACGGGGATGTCATTCGCACCAACCTTTCAAAAGGGCTGGGATTTTCCAAGGAAGACCGGGATACGCATATCCGCCGCGTCGGTTACGTGTGCCAGATGTTGTCGCGAAATGGCGTGGTGGCAATCGCGGCCGCCATCTCGCCGTATCGGAGCATCAGGGATGAGCTCCGAGAGCAAATCGGGCGCTTCGTCGAAGTCTATGTCAGGTGTTCACTCGAGGAGCTCAAACGCCGAGATGTAAAGGGTTTGTATGCGAAGGCGCTTGCCGGCACGATCTCGAACTTCACCGGGGTCTCCGACCCATACGAGGAACCTCTCGTGCCAGATGTCGTCGTCGACACCGGGCGAGAGTCCGTGACAGAGAGCGTCGCCAGGATCATGGCGGCTCTGCAAGGGCTGGGATACCTCGCGCCCCCGTCGCGACCTGGTGCGGAGCATGCCCTGCCTTGAGCTCAGCAGCCGAGAAGCGTCCGATATCGAGATGCTGGCCATAGGCGGATACAGCCCGCTCAACGGCTTCATGAATAGGCGCGACTACCTGTCCGTCCGTGATGAGATGCGGCTGGCCAATGGCCTGGTTTGGAGCGTTCCCGTCGTGCTCGGTCGCGCCGCCTCCATCGCCTCGACTTTCTCAGACGGAAGCAAGGTCGCTCTCTGGCACTCCGGACAGCCCCTCGCGGTTCTCGACCTCGTCGAGCAGTACGAGGTGGATCCGATGGTGGAGGCCCGCCGCGTCTATGGAACGACCGACGCCGCGCATCCGGGCGTGCACGCTCTCTTCGCCCGGGGCAAAGTCCTCATCGCGGGTCCGGTGACCGTGCTTCGACGCCAGATTGATTCGCGCTACGCACCCTACACGTTGACGCCCCAAGAGACGCGCGCTGCGTTTGCGAGCAGGGGATGGCAAACCATCGTAGGCTTCCAAACTCGTAATCCCATCCATCGTGCCCATGAATATCTTCAGAAGTGCGCCCTCGAATCCGTCGACGGCATGCTTCTTCATCCGATCGTGGGCGAAACCAAGGAGGACGACATCCCAGCCGCGGTGCGCATGAAGTGTTATGAGGTCCTGCTCGAACGTTACTACCCTCCTGAGCGGGTCGTTCTGGCGGTTAATCCTGCCGCGATGCTGTACGCGGGTCCTCGGGAGGCCATTTTCCACGCGCTGATCCGCAAGAACTATGGCTGCACACACTTTATTGTCGGCCGGGATCATGCCGGAGTTGGTAACTACTACGGTACCTATGACGCCCAGAAAATCTTCGACGGATTCGCTCCAACAGAACTGGGCATCACGCCACTCAAATTCGAACATGCCTTCTTCTGCCGCGCTTGCGCTGGAATGGCATCGTCGCGAACCTGTCCGCACGGCGACGAACAGCGCGTCATCCTCTCGGGCACCAGGGTACGCGCCATGCTACAAGCGGGCGACCTGCCTCCGGCAGAATTCTCGCGCCCGGAAGTATCAAGCGTCCTTATGGAAGCAGCCAAGCCTATCCTCAAGGGAGCGTGAGCACCAGCTCGGATACGCACGGGCGACCACGCGAATGGGAGGTCGTCGTTCGGGCGTATCTTGACGGGCTGGTGATCAGTTCGCCGGCGCTGCCGGTGCTTATCGCCACGGCTGCCGTCACGATCTATCTGGCCGGCGGGCAGGCGATCAGCGGTGTTCACAGCATTGCGCTGGCAGGCGTAGTGGCGCTGATCGGCTGGCTGATCCTCGGCGCGCTCTCGCAGCCGTTTCTCACGCCGAGCGGGGCTAACACCTACGAGTACGATCAACTGCGCCAACGTGCCGAAGAGTTGTGGACTCGGCTGGACCGGCAAGTACCTTCCGATCACCTTGAAGCCTGGCTGGTCGCTCCCGACAAGCAGTCGCTATTTTCCGGAAGGGGACTCCAATGGATATCGGGGAACGGGTACTTGACACTCTGGACGAAAATACACGCGGCCGAGGAGGCGTTGATCCTCGTCGAACCCACAGAAGCAGTTCTGGCCGAAGCAAACCGGGACGCACTACGCCTCAAAGACTCAGAGATTCCCCAGCGGAACGAGCTCTTAAACAGCCTGGGCATCGCTGTCAGAACCTTGAACCCGGCGGCGTTTCAGCTCCATTTCGGCTTTTTGCCAGGAGAACCGGCCAAGTCTGATCCGAGCCGATCCCGGGATCTCGCCCGGCGGATGCTCAAGAATGTCCGCCAGGCCATTAATGGCTACCGTCAAAGCATGTGGGACGGACTGGTCCGTGCTCGGATCCAGTTCTTCAAGACTCTCTCAGCGACGATTCTCCTTTCTGCCCTGATCGTCATCCTTCTCGTCGCTCGGGAAACAGATCGTCGGATGGTCTTTGTCGCAACCGTGCTCTTCCTGGTCGGATCGCTGGTGGGTCTGTTCGCCCGTCTGCGCCAGCTCGATGCAGCCACGAACCTCGAGGAGGACTTTGGTCTGAATACGGCTCATCTCCTCGGATCCCCGATCCTCTCGGGCATCGCCGCCGTTCTCGGAGTGCTGCTGGTTGGGCTGGCCCACGTGACGGTCGGAAGCCTGCCTATCGGGGCTCCTTCCGGATCCGCGGCAGGCTCGAGCATGAGCGGGGTGCTGAGCTTTGGCACGAATCCAGGCAGCCTGATCATCGCGGCCCTCTTCGGACTTACGCCGGAAATCCTCATCATGTACTTCCAGTCGCAGGCCAACCAGTTCACCAAGGGCCTCGCAACCAGTGAAACCTGGGGAAAGAGCAACGCTCAGCAGGGCGGTGCTCCGACGCCATCGTCTGGAAGGTCGGATCAGACGGTGCCGGCTACCCCCTAGCGATCTCTGTTGGATTGCTGGTCGGCGAGCTCCGGCTGCAGTTCCGGTCGGTCGCGGAGTTCCACTGCAGCCGGTCGTCGACGGGTCGTTGGGGAGTAGGCGTTAAGACCCCAAATCGCGAGGCCGACGATCACGGTGCCAAACATGATGAGTCCGAGAACGGTGTTCGGCACATTGGCGAGCTTCAGACCGGAGGCAACTAACACGAAGACAAGGATTGGCCTGATGATCCAGTCGGGGGCCCGCGACGAGAATTTCGCCCCAATGAACACCCCGGGGAGGCCGCCCACGAGGATGGAGGCCGTGAGTCCGAGCTTGAAGTCGCCAAAGAGAACGTGCGCCACCGCCGCCGAGGCGACGAGTGGGACCGCCTGGACCAGGTCAGTCCCGACCAACTCCGAGGCTCCAAGTAAAGGGTAGAGGAGCATCAGCGCGATGATGATGAGAGAACCCGATCCGACCGAGGTCATACCGACGATCAGGCCCCCGATGATGCCGACGAAGACCGTTGCCGCCCTGTTCGTCTTTAGTGGCGCTGCCCGGTCCCGCCGAGGGGAAGACGGATCAGCCACAAGCCGGCGTCCCTGGAGATAGCCCTTCGCCACGATTGCGATGGCTGCAACCACGAGTACGACCCCGAGGGTGACCTTGAGCCGCTCCTGAAGCGCGATGCCGTTGCCGAGCAGCCGGACGATGAAGACGCCGGCAAACGCCGACGGGAGCGATCCGAGCGTCAACCATCCGACCAGCTCTTTCTTCACCGTGCCTCGTTGCCAGTGAATTGCGCTGCCGATCGGCTTCATGAACATGGAAGCCACAAGGTCGCTCGACACCGCGGCCAGCGGTTGCACCCTGAACAACAGCACAAGAATCGGCGTCATGAGGGCCCCGCCCCCCATGCCGGTCATGCCGACGATCAGCCCAACGATGAATCCTGTCAGGGCTACGAGTAGGTCGATGTGCACTTCAAAATTACATCGGGGTGCCAGCACAGGCCCTAGCATTGGATACGCCTTGCATCGAACGTTCCCCTTGCGCGCCAAGTTGCGCGCCTCCCCCAAGCGCTGGTCTTGACTTAACCCTACATGACCGAGGCCCGTTGTCAAGTGAAGGGCCGATGTCAAGTGAGTTGCGAGCAGCCAAGCATATGCACAGCTTTGGGGGAGAGTCAGGTCGGCAGGACTCCGGCGCCGGCCTCGCAGCCAGCGATCAGCGTGACCGGCAACAGCACGAGCGCGGCGATGGACCAGAAGGGTGGACCACGCCGTTCGGGATCGGGGGCAGGAATCATGGCCGCGACGATCGCGCTCGCCAGCAGCCAGGCATAGAGCAGGAAGCCGAAGAAGAGAGACGCCGTTGCCCCCGCGTCTCTCCCGCCCGGGCCGAACGCGATGAGGGAGAGGAGGCTGCCCGCGGTCAGTGTCAGGCCGATGAGGCCGCTCCCGATGCCGAGCTGAAGCCAGCGCCGATGGCCGCGCATCCGAAGGATGATGGCCGCCCACCCGCCGGCGACTACGGCGGGACCGATACCAAACGGAATGATCAGCGCGCCGTTGCCGGAGAGCGCCCAGCCATTACCGGAGAGGCGGGAGCGGCTGAGCACGATGGTCAGGATCCAGAGAAGAAAGCCGGCGATCACGCCCAGGACGGCGATGATTCCGGTGAAGCCGGGGTCCCGCTTAGGGTCGCCGATCGACCCAGCCATTGAGCAGCATG
>WNFD01002587.1_pt1 | contig 31030 bp, 32 predicted proteins | sample 5400491 | NCBI WGS metagenome assembly WNFD01 (sample SAMN13153343, study PRJNA577476) | soil metagenome | isolation source: 120 cm saprolite under Douglas fir tree site 2 hole 2 replicate 2 | place: USA:California | collected 2015-04-18
GACCGCCTCGGCCGGCTCGACCCGCTCGATGCGCTCCTCGGGCGGGCGCTCGCGGCGGTCGCGATGCGAGGAGGCCCCCTTCGCCACCGAGGCGAAGAACGCCTCGTCGACGTCGGCGAGCTCCACCACCTGCACGCAGACGCCGACCCGCAGGGAGACGAGCTCCTCCGCCAGCGCGTCGCCCGCGTAGAGCGCGACCGGCGGCTGGCCCGCGGCCGACGCCTCGGCGCGCGCATCGCGCCCCGCCTCGCCCGCGGCCAGCACCAGGCCCATCTGCGCGCTGTAGTGCGCCAGGTCCTTGCGCAGCTCCTGCACGTCGGCGCGGCCGATCTCGCGCACCCCCCGCGTCAGCTTCACCGCCACGCGGAGGTCGGAGACCCCGCGCCGCTGCCGGGCCAGGTAGAGCGGCCCCTCCTTGCTGCGCTTGGCGACGCGCACGTCGCGCATCCCCATCTTCTCTAGAAGTTGCGCGCAGAGCTGCTCGAAGCCGGTGGCCTCCAGGTCGGCGACGCGTCGGCGCAAGGCGCGCACCACGGCGCGCCGCCCCTCGGCCAGGAGCTGCGCGGCGGACATAGGCCGGCCCAGGCCGGTGTGTGAGCTGCGCGCCTCCTCGGGCATGGCGGAGGGCGCGGGGAACTCGACCAGCGTGACGCGCTCGCCGTCGACGATGAACACGGGCTTGCGCCCGGCCTCGGTGCGCCGGCGGTTGTCCTCCAGGAGCGCCTGCACCAGCGAGGCGTGGTCGCGCACCAGGGCCTCGCTGAGCAGGTTCTTCTTGAACAGCGCGTCGGACAGCTCCGAGATGGGCGCGCCGGACTGGCGCTGCGCGAGCCACTCGAACACCACCTCGGCCGGCGGGGGGAAGCGGCGCTGTCCGCGCTTGCGGTCCTCCTCCTGGTCCTCCGCGCCCGGCTGCAGCGCCTCGATCCGGCGCCGCGCCTGCGCGTTGATGGGCCGCGGCTCGCGCTCGCGCGGCCGGTAGAGAGCCAGGCCGTCGTCGGCAGGGTGGAGCGGCGGCGCGACCGGCTCGACCACCTGCTCCGGGGGAACGCTCCACTCGACGAGCGCGAAGGTGCCCTCCGGCGCCACCGCGATGACTTTACGGTCGTCGTCGCGCTTGGCCATCGCCGCGAGGCGCTGGCCCATGGTCACCTCCGGATCCTGCCCCACGTGGCTGAGCAGGTTCTCGCGGACCGCGACGTCTGCGATTTCCTTGTAATGCAGTGGCTTTCCGGCGCGCCGCAACACTTCGACGGCGGCTTCCGTGAACGTCATGTCGAACCGCTCCAGTTGCCCGCGGGGCTGTGGAAGCTTCCCTTGGGCCGGTGGAAAAAGGCGCGGAACTGTAAAGAGTTTGCGCCCCCGGTGTCAACGCTCTTAGCCTGCAGGCGTGATTCGCATCCGGCCCGGCAGCTCCTGGCGCCTGAACCCCGGCTACCTCGACGAGCTGCGGGCGCTCTCGCCCCCCAAGGCGCGCAGCTTCGACGGAGGCGGCATCCTCGACGTGGTCGGGATCGAGGTGGACGGCGTCGACATCGCCGCCGGCGTGGGGGAGGCGGAGGTGCTGGTCGCGGTCGACGAGCTGCTCGCGGCGCTGCGGCACCTCGCGGAGGGGAGCGCCGCGGCGCAGGCGACCGTCGGCCGAGGACCGACCGAGCTGGTGCTGGAGGCGCGCGGCCCCGACGTGCTGCTGTCGCTGGTGACGCTCGCGCCCCCGGCGCGGATGCTCGCCTCGGGCTTGCTGCTGGACTCCGCGCGGCTCTGGTCGGCGGCGGCCGCCGCCGCGCGGAGCCTGGCGGCGGACCTGGTCCGCATCAGCCCGGCGCTGGTGCAGTCGCCGCTCTTGCGCCGCCTGCGCGGGGCCGCCCGGCAACCGGCCTCGAACCGAGCCCGCGCGGCGGCGTGGCCGCACGCGGAGGGGCGCGCGTTCGTGGCGCGGTCCGGGCGCGGCGCCGTCCGCTGCGAGGTGCAGGTCCCGGCGGCGGCGGCGGCGCGCCTGGCCGATCGCTCCGAGGTCCCGCGCGCGCAGCTCGCTCCGCTCCTGGGGTCGGGCGCGGTGGCGCTGCGGTTCGCCGGCGCGCCCGCGCTGCAGTGGGAAGGCCCGGTCTACCTGGCGCTGCGCAACCTGGTGCGCGAGGCGGAAGCGCTGGTGCGCGCGTGGGAGGCGGGCGAGCCGGCCTTCCAGCTCCCCTTCTCCTCGACGGATCTGGCGTGCGACCTGACGCGCGACGAGGTGCGCGCGCCCGGCTGGCGAGCGCCGGCCGCCGTCGCGCCCGCGGCGCTCGCGCTTTCGCTCGCCGGCGCTGCCCGGGCGTACGCGGAGAAAGCGCAGCGGCTCGGCGACCGGCGCACCGACCCCGACGATCCCCTGCGCGACTTGCGCGCTTCCGCCGCCCGCCTCGCCCGGCACTGCGCAGAGCTGGTCTCGGGCGAGCTGCGGCGCGCTCCCGAGATCGTCGCCGCGCCGCCGCCGCAGAAGGCTGTGCGCGCGCCCCAGCAGCCGCTCTCGCACGGCCGCATCCGCAGGCTGGTGTACCGGCAGGGCTGGCGCGCTCCGGCCGAGGAGCGGCCCGGAGCCATCTGGCCCTGCGCCGGCGCGGTGGTCACGGTCGGGCTGCACCACGTGGTGGGGCGCGACGCCGCCTCGGGCCGCACGCTGTTCGAGGAGGCCTGCCGCTTCGCGGTGCGCGCCTGGGCCGGCGACGACCTGTTCGTCTCCGGGGCGGAGTCGCTCGCGCGCATCGATCCGCTCACCGGCTCGGCGCGCTGGCGCCGCCGCATGTCCGCGGCGGCCGAGCTGTGGCCGGTGCCTGGAGGGGTGGTCCGGGCGGGGACCGCCGGGCTGGAGCGGTTCTCCGACGCAGGCACGCAGTCGTGGCGGTCGCGGCTCCCCGGCGGAGCGCCGACCGAGGCGCTGCACGCCGAAGGCGTGCTGGCGTGCGCCGGCCGCGGGGTGCTCACCGCGCTCGACGCCGCCGACGGGCGCCTCTTGTGGAAGCGCCGCGCGCGGGTGTTGGCGCTCGCAGCGGCGCCGGGGCGGCTCGTCGCTCTCTGCGGGGGCGCCCGGCCCGCCAATCTCCTGATCGCCCTGGATCCGTACTCGGGGCGCGTGCTGTGGGAGCGGCCGCTGCCCGACGGAAGCGAGGCGGCGCTCTGCCTGTGGTCCGATTCGGCGCTGATCGTCTCGGGCGAGCGGCGGCGCGAGCTGACCGCGGCGCGGCTCGCCGACGGCACCCGCCGCTTCTCCGCCGCCCTTCCCTTCCCCGGGCACGCGCTCCTGGGCGCGGACGAGCAGGCGCTGATCGCGACCGGGCCCGGCGGCGCGGCGGCCCGGATCGACGAGCGCGGGCGCGTCGCGTGGCAGCTGGAGCCCGAGGGAGACGCTCCGGCGGAGCGCGCCGTGCTGCAGCGCGGAGTGGTCCTGCTGCGGCGCGGAGGCGTGCTGCTGTGCGAGGCGGCCTCGGGCCACGAGCTGGCTCGGCTCGCCGCCGAGCCGCCCAAGGTGGCGGCGGTGGCCGATGACATGTCGGTGGCGCTGCTCGACGAGGACGACGTCCTGTCGCTCCACCGCCTCGCGACGCATCTCAGCGTCGTTTAGAAACATCCGCCTCTGCGTCAATCCTCTAGCGTACCGCCGCCGAAATAACGGGGGGGCTACCAGCGGACCGGCGACAGGTCCTGCTCGGCGTGGTCGTTGAAGGTGAGCGTGCGCTCCTGGTTGACGAGCGGCAGCCTCACCTTGCGCTGGTAGGTGAGCCAGATGTTCACGTACCTGGGGACCTCGGTGCGCTGGATCTGCAGGTCGCCTTCGTCGAACACCATCGCCATGCGCACCTCGCGCCGGCCCACCTTGTCCTCGCCGGCCACGTCGAAAGCTGAGTGCAGCTTGTTGAGGATGAACTGCTTCACCGCCTGGTCGTCGGGCTGGCGGTAGCACTCGTTGGCCGCCTGGCGCAGGATGCCGTTCACCTCGAGGTTGTCCCAGTAGGCCTGCCCGAACGCGAACAGGAAGTACACGCCGCCCGCGAGGGCGAGGAAGATCACCACGGTCATCAGCGTGATCCCGCGCGGCTTCGGCATGTGGCGAATCTAACGCGCGGGGTCCGCGCCTCAAGAAATCGGAGGTGGGTGCGTGTCAGTGCACCGCGCGGAAGATGCGCTCGAAGCGGATGCCGGCCCGGCCGCCGAAGGAGATCCAGATGATGCTGGCGCGGCCCTTCACGTAGCTGAAGGGGATCTGCCCGATCCCGCCCTCGACCCGGCTGTCGGCGGAGTTGTCGCGGTTGTCGCCCATCATGAAGAGCCGGCCTGGGTCGACGACGAACGACATGTTGCGCGCAAATCCGGCGTCCTTGCGCTGCAACACGGGGTGGCGCACTCCGTCGAGGTCCTCGATGTACTCGTCGGTCGTCACCTCGATGTCGGTGTCCGTGTATTCCGAGTGCTCCGTGTACCGGTGCTCGCCGAGGTACTCGCGCTTCTGCTCGACCCCGTTGATGTAGACGACGTTCTCGCGGATCTCGATGTGGTCCCCGGGCAGTCCGACCACCCGCTTCACGTAGTCCACGTCCGGGTGCTGGGGGACGATGAAGACCACCACGTCTCCGCGCTTCGGCGCGCGCTCGCCGATCTTGTGGACGTGCGACGGATCGGTGAACGGGATGCGCAGCCCGTACGCCATCTTGTTGACGAAGATGAAGTCGCCCACCAGCAAGGTGGGGATCATCGAGCCCGACGGGATGTGGAAGGGCTCGAAGACGAAGGCGCGCAGGAGCAGCGCCACCAGGATGGCGCCGCCGATGCTCTCGGTGTACTCCCGCGCCGCGCTCTTGCGGGCGAAGGCGAGGTGCTGATCGAGCGAGGCGTCCAGCCTGGTGCGCGCCTCCAGCGCGGCGGTCCCGGTGCGGCTGCCCTTGAGCGCCTCGTCGACCCCGCGGATGCCGCGCTCCACCTCCTGGGCGGCGGCTTCAGGAATGCGCGAGCGGTTGCGCCGCAGCATCCGCGCCGCCGCGCGGCGCACCGAGCGCGCCTCGTTGCGCGCGCGCTTGCGCACGCCGTACGGCATCGCCGAGCCGATCATGGAGAGCACGAAGACCGCGGCGAAAACGGCCAGCGACCCGAACAGGTAGTCCTGGTGGCGAAGCTTCCACTGCGCGAACACCGCCAGCGCGGCCGCGGCGGCGCCGATGGCGAGCAGGCGCCCGTACCCGGAGGCTTTGTAGAAATCGCGAGCGCCGCGGTCGGCCGCCGCCACCAGCTGGGCCTCGCGATCCTGCTCCTCGCGCTTGACGTTGGCGGCGCGCTCCTTGGCCGTGTTCATCCCTCCACCTTGAGCACCGCCAGGAACGCCTCCTGCGGGATCTCCACCGATCCGACCGCCTTCATCCGCTTCTTTCCTTCCTTCTGCTTCTCCAGGAGCTTCCGCTTGCGCGAGATGTCGCCGCCGTAGCACTTGGCGAGCACGTTCTTGCGCATCGCCTTCTGCGTCTCGCGCGCGATCACCCGGCTGCCGATCGCCGCCTGGATGGCCACCTCGTACATCTGCTTGGGGATCTCCTCCTTGAGCTTCTCGCAGATGCCCCGCCCGCGCTGGTAGGCGCGCTCGCGGTGCACGATGGTGGAGAGGGCGTCCACCGGCTCGCCGTTGATGAGGATGTCCAGCTTCACCAGGTCCGCTTCCTGGTAGCCGATCGGCTCGTAGTCGAGCGAACCATAACCGCGCGAGATGCTCTTCAGCTTGTCGAAGAAATCGAACACCACCTCGGCCAGCGGGATCTCGTAGGTGATCTGCACCCGCTTGGTGCCGATGTACTTGATGTCCTTCTGCGTGCCGCGCCGGTCCTGGCACAGCTGCAGCACCGCTCCCACGTACTCGTTGGGCACGTAGATGTGCGCGTTGAGCATGGGCTCCAGGAGCTTCTCGATCTCACCCTCCGGCGGCAGCTTGGCGGGATTGTCGATCAGGTGCTCCCTGCCGTCCTTCTTCACGATCTTGTAGACGACCGAAGGAGCGGTGGTGATGAGGTTGAGCCCGTACTCCCGCTCGAGGCGCTCCTGCACGATGTCCATGTGCAACAGGCCCAGGTAGCCGCAGCGGAAGCCGAAGCCCAGCGCTTGCGAGGTCTCCGGCTCGTAGACGAAGGCGCTGTCGTTGAGGCGCAGCTTCTCCAGCGCGTCGCGCGTCGATTCGTAGTCGGCGGAGTCCACCGGGAAGATCCCGGAGAAGACCATCGGCTTGATCTCCTTGAACCCGGGCAGCGCGGCATCGGTGGGGCGGAGCGCGTCGGTCAGCGTGTCGCCGACCTTGGCGTCCTGGATGACCTTCACGTTGGCGACCACGAAGCCGACCTCGCCCGCGATCAGGTTCTCCTTCGCCCGCGCTTTCGGGGCGAACACGCCCACCTCGCTCACCTCGTACTCGCGGCGATTGGACATGAACATGATCTTCTGCCGCGGGCGGACCGTCCCCTCGACGATGCGCACCAGCATGATCACGCCGCGGTAGGTGTCGTACCAGCTGTCGAAGATGAGCGCCTTGAGCGGAGCCGCCGGGTCGCCCTTGGGGGGCGGCACCTCGTGGATGATCTCCTCGAGCAGCTCCTCGATGCCGACGCCCTCCTTGGCGCTGGTGGGGATCGCGCGCGACGCGTCGAGCCCGATCACCTCCTCGATCTCGTGGCGGGTGCCCTCCACGTCGGCGCTGGGGAGGTCGATCTTGTTGATCACGGGCACCACGCTCAGGTCGTGCTCGAGGGCGAGGTACACGTTGGCGAGGGTCTGCGCCTCCACGCCCTGCGAGGCGTCGACCACCAGCACGGCCCCCTCGCAGGCGGACAGCGAGCGGCTCACCTCGTAGGCGAAGTCGACGTGGCCGGGCGTGTCGATCAGGTTCAGCACGTAGTCCTTGCCGTCCCGCTTGCTGCGCCAGTTCATCCTCACCGACTGCGCCTTGATGGTGATCCCGCGCTCCCGCTCCAGCTCCATGTTGTCGAGGAACTGGTCGTGCGCCTCGCGCGCGGTCACCGTCCCGGTCTTCTCCAGCAGCCGGTCGCTCAGCGTGCTCTTTCCGTGATCGATGTGCGCGATGATGGAGAAGTTGCGCAGGTGCTGGTTCTCGGCGGGCATTGGCGAAGGGCGGGGTCTAACACGGCGATCCCGGTGGCACAATGCACGGGCTACGGCCGCGCGAGCTCCCTGCGGAACCACTCGATCGTGGCCTGGAGCCCGCGGTCCAGGGGGACGCGGGGCTCCCAGCCCAGCAGCGAGCGGGCGCGGGAGATGTCCGGGCGGCGCTGGCGGGGGTCGTTCTCCGGGCGCGGGCGCACCGATCGCACCTTGCCCCCGCCCCCCGCAGCGCGGCGGACCGCCTCGGCGAGCTCGAGCAGGGTGAACTCGTCGGGGTTGCCCAGGTTGACGGGCAGCCCGTCGCCCCGCTGCCAGAGCGCGAGCAGGCCTTCGACCAGGTCGTCCACGTAGCAGAAGCTGCGCGTCTGGGTGCCGTCGCCGAAGACGGTGAAGTCCTGGCCGCGGATCGCCTGCGTGACGAACGCCGGCACCACCCGGCCGTCGTCGACGCGCATGCGCGGGCCGTAGGTGTTGAAGATGCGCGCGATCCGGACCTTCGTCCCGTGCACGCGGGCGTAGGAAGTGACGAGGGTCTCCCCGAACCGCTTCGACTCGTCGTAGCAGGCGCGCGGCCCGACCGGGTTGACGTTGCCGAAGTAGGTCTCGCGCTGCGGGTGCTCGAGCGGATCGCCGTACACCTCGGAGGTCGACGCCTGCACCATCACCGCGCCGGCCGCGCGCGCCAGGTCGAGCGCGTTGCGGGTCCCGGCCGATCCCACCTCCAGCGTCTCGAGCGGCAAGCGCTCGTAGTCGAGCGGCGAGGCGGGGGAGGCGAGGTTGAATACCACGCCCGCCGGGCCGACCACCGGGATGGGCCGGCAGACGTCGTGCTCGACCAGGTGGAAGCGCGGCGCGCCTCGGAGATGAGCGAGGTTCTCGCGGCGGCCGGTGAGATAGCTGTCGACCGCGACCACCTCGTGGCCGGCGCCGAGCAGCCGATCGACGAGATGGCTGCCGATGAACCCCGCGCCGCCCAGCACCACTGCCCGCATCTACGGCACCCTACCGTACCGGTCCTCGAGGCGCACCACGTCCTCGAGCTCCGGCGTCGACGCCTCGAGCACGTCGCTGTCCTCGAGCGCGGTCATGCGGTGGCGCAAGCCGGCGGTGATGTGGAACGACTCGCCCGGCGCGAGCACGCGCCGTTCCAGCGCGTCACCCTCGCCCGTCTGCAGCTCGAGCCGGCCGGCCAGGAGGTGGATCGTCTCGTCCTTGGCGCGGTGGTACTGCAGGCTGAGCGCGTGTCCCGCGCGGACGTGGAGGATCTTGCCGACGTAGCGGTCGGTGTGCGCCCAGATCAGCTCGTAGCCCCAGGGCTTCTCGACGCGCACGGGCTTGTGCTCGGGCATTCTGAAGTCCTTCCGAGCGCATCCCACTACGTCCGCGCTCTGAAAAGAATAGCGCCGCCCTATCGGCGGCGGCTAGGGCGCCGGCATCACCACGGCCGACGTGCGCAGCTCCCGCTCGACGTCGCGCCGGAAGCGCTCCGCCGATTCCTTGTCGGCGAAGGCTCCGACGCGCACACGGTACCAGACGCCCTTCGGGGGCAGGCGCGCCTCGGCCACGTACGCCTTGAGCCCCACCGCAGCGGCTCGGGCGGCGAGCTGGGCCGCCTCGGCGGGGTCCTGCAAAGCCCCGAGCTGGACCGTGAACTTGCCCGGGTCGGCAGGCGGCTCGGGCATCGCCGCGGGACGCTCGGGCGTCACCGCGACCGGGCGCGCCGGCGCCACGCTGACCGTGGTCGGGGGCGCAGGCACTTCTTTCTTCGCCGCCTCGGGTCGCGCCGGCGCCGCCGCGACGGTCGACTCCCCGGCGGGCTTCGGCGGGGCCGGCCGCGGTTCCGGAACCGCCGCGGTCTTCGGCGCGGAGCTCCGCTGCGCGTTCGCTCTCTGCTCGTCCAGGGCCGCCAGGTCGCCGGCCAGCGCCGGCTGCGGCGACCTGCGAGCGATCTGCATTCCCACCAGCAGCCCCAGCGCAAACATCCCGGCGAGCAACAGCAACGCGCCCACCGCCAACGCCGCCACCTGCCGGTCGTCGATGGTCAGCTCGATCTTCTCGCGCAGCCGGTGCCCGTCGCTCATCCCCCGCGTCTGTACCATCTGGCGAGGGGGCCGGGCCAGAAAACGCGGCGCCAGGAGCTCGACGTCGAAGCTCGGTGCTCTACGCCAGCTCGGGCTCTTTTTCGGCCTCCTCCATCCGCTCGGGCGCGGAGACGCCCAGTATCGCCAATGCATTCCGCAAGGTCTGCTTGATCGCCCACACCAGGTAGAGACGCGCCTTCGTCTTGCGCGGGTCATCGGAGATCACCCGCTCCGTCTTCTTGTATTTCGTGTAGTACGCGTGGAACGCGGCGATCGTCTCCTGCAGATAGAAGACGATGCGGTGCGGCTCCAGCGCGAGCGCCGCGGCCGCCACCAGCTCGGGGAAGTGCAGCACCCGCTTGAGCAGGTCCATCTCCTCCGGCAGCCGCAGCGCCGACAGGGACTCCGGGTCGTACGCGGGCGTAAGGCCGCGCTCCTCCTGCGCCTTGCGCAGGATGGCCGCGCAGCGGGCGTGGCCGTACTGCACGTAGAAGACGGGGTTGTCGAGCGTGTGCTTGCGCGCGAGCGCCACGTCGAAGTCGAGCGCCATGTCGCCGCGGCGGAGGAGGAAGAAGAAGCGCGTCGCGTCGGCGCCCGCTTCCTCGAGCACCTCGCGCAGCGTGACGAAGTTCGCCGCGCGCTTGCTCATCTTGAACGGCTTGCCCTCCTTGAGCAGGTTGACCAGCTGCAGGATGAGCACCTCCAGCTCGCCGCCCATCGCGCCCACCGCCGCCTTCATGCGCCGGACGTAGCCGCCGTGGTCCGCGCCCCAGACGTCGATGAGGCGCTGGTAGCCGCGCTCCAGCTTGTCCAGGTGGTACGCGAGGTCGGCCGCGAAGTACGTCGGCTCCCCGGTGGTCTTGTAGATGGGCCGATCGCGATCGTCGCCGAACCGGGTGGTCTTCATCACCAGGAGCGGCTTGGGCGTGACCTCCTCGTCGGCCTCGGGCTCGGTGCCCTGCGGCGGCGGCAGGACTTCCTCCGCGAGCACGCCCTTGCTCCGCAGCACCTCGACGGCGTGGGCGATGGCGCCCCTGTCGTGCAGCGTCTTCTCGCTGAAGAAGCTGTCGAAGCGGACCCCGAACAGCTCCAGGTCCGGCTTGATCAGGTGGTCGAGGATCCAGCCGGTCGCGAACCGCCGGAGCGGCTCGCGCAGCTCGGCGAACCGCCTGCGCAGGTCGGGCCGGGTGGCGAGCCAGGCGCGCGCCACGTCCTTCACGTACTCGCCCTGGTAGTCGTCCGGGTCGAGCGGCTCCGCCGGCACCGTGCCGTCCAGCTCGGTGGCCCGGGCGTAGACCGCGTGCGCCAGACGGAACACCTGCCCACCGGCATCGTTGACGTAGAACTCGCGGGCCACATCGTATCCCGCCCAGTCGAGCAGGTTCGCGACCGTGTCGCCGATGACGGCCCCGCGGCCGTGTCCCACGTGCATCGGGCCGGTGGGGTTCGCGCTGACGAACTCGATCAGGGTCTTGCGCCGCTGGCCTGCGCCGCTGCGGCCGAACCGCTCGCGCGCCTCCCACACCGCGCCCAGCGCCCGGTGCCACACCGCCGGCGCGACCTTGAGATTCAGGAAGCCGGGACCGGCGATCTCGACCTTCTCGAGGATGCGGTCCGGGTCCTCGATGCGCTCCACGATGGCCTGCGCGAGCGCCCGCGGGTTGGGCTTCGCCGCGCCCGTCGCCTGGGCATGCTGCTTCTGCAGGACCATGGCGGCGTTGGAGGCGAAGTCGCCATGCGCCGGGTTCTTGGGGGCGTCGAGCTGCACCGGCGGCCGCTCTCCGGCCGGCAGGAGCCCGTCGCGCGCGCAGCGGTCGAGAGCGCGCTCCAGGACGCGCTCGAGCTCCTCCTTCACCATGAGGCCACCGGCGCGCCGCGGCGGTACTCGGCGTCGAAGAGCGGGCGCAGCCGGTCCCAGGTCGCGTTCAGGTGCTCGACCATCACCTTGGTGTCGGCCAGCACCGGCATGAAGCTCGTGTCGCCGCCCCAGCGAGGGACCACGTGCCAGTGCAGGTGGTCGGCGATCCCGGCGCCCGCGACGCGGCCGAGGTTCATGCCCAGGTTCGCCCCTTGGGGGGCGTAAGCGCGGCCGACGAGCCGCAGGGCGACCCGCAGCATCTCGCAGAGCTCCTGGTAGTCGTCGCTGGAGAGCGCGTGCACGTCGCTCGCGTGCGCCCGCGGGATCACCATCAGGTGCCCGTTGTTGTACGGGTACTTGTTGAGCATCGCGAAGGTGCGCCCGGTGCGGCCCAGGACCAGGTTGGCGCGGTCGTCACGCGCGAGCGGCAGCTCGCAGAAGATGCAGCCCGAAGGCGTCTCGCCCTTCGAGACGAGCTCCATCCGCCACGGCGCCCACAGCTGATCCACCGGCTACTCCACGAGCTGCGGGGCGAGGAATTGCAACCCGCCGCCCCGGGCCACGCCGCGCACGCCGTCGCTCACTCCCGCGGCGGCGCCCCCGAACGCGCCGCGCATGAGGTCGCGCAGCGAGACGGCCATGTCGCGCGGGGGCATCTGCATGCGGGGCTCGCCGCTCTGGCCGGCGAGCTGCCACGCCTTCGCGACCGCGTCCTGGAACCCGCCCAGCTCGTCCACCAGCCGCAGGTCCTTCGCGCGGCGCCCGGTGTAGAGGCGTCCTTCGGCGAGCTTGCGCACCTCTTCCTCCTTGAGGCCGCGCCCCTCGGCGACGTCGCGGATGAACTGCGCATAGACGTCCTCGGAGATCGCGTGCACCTCCTCGCGGTCCTGCTCGTTCAAGGGCCGGAAGGGCGAGAGGGTGTCCTTGTACTTGCCGGTCTTGAGCGTGGTCTCCTCCACCTTCACCGCCTCGAGCAGCCCGCGGACGTTGAAGTGCACGAAGACGACGCCGATCGAGCCGGTCAGCGTGCCGGGGCTGGCGTAGATCTGGTCCGCCGCGGCGGCAATGTAGTAGCCGCCCGAGGCCGCGAGATTCCCCATCGAGACGACCACCTTCTTCTTCTTCCGCAGGCTCCGGAGGGCCGAGTAGATCTCCTGCGAGGGCGCGACGGCCCCTCCAGGCGAGTCGACCCGCACCACCACCGCCTTCACGTCCTCGTCGCGCTCGTACTTGCGCAGCAGCTTGACGACCTTCTCCGAGTCGATCCCGCGCTCCCCGTCGCCCACCGTGCCCTTGCACTCCACCACGCCGACGCGTGGCCCGGTGCTGGTCGACAGCTCAGCGTCGAGTCCCGAGGCGGTGGTCGCCTTCACCGCCGACCAGGCGAGCACCAGGAACCCGAACAGGACCAGGAACAGGCCCCCGAAGATGACGGCGAGCACCACGGCAGCGCGCTTGTCCACTTCCACTCCTTCGTCGCCTGGGCGAAGGGGCTTTGACTAGCAGAGCACCCTCGTGAGAACAAGCGAGCGTGTCGTTCCGGGCGGCGCTGCAGGAGCTGGTGCTGCGCGCGCCGGGAGCGCGGGGCGCGGTGTTCTGCGACGGCGAGGGCGAGTCGATCGACCTGCTGGTGGCGGAGCCGCCGCCGCGGGGATGCGAGGGCCTCAGCGAGTACGACCTCCAGCTCACCGGTGCCCAGGTGGCGTCGGCGTGGCTGCAGTTGCACGAGGGATCGGTCCAGCGCGGCGCCGGCAACGCGGTGGAGCTGCAGCTCCGCTGCGACAAGGGGTCGCTGCTCTGCCGGGTGCTGCGCGAGGACTACTACCTCGTGCTGGTGCTCGCGCCCGGCAAGCCGCCGGCCCCCGCGGCGTTCGCCCTGCGCCAGGCCGCTGCCCGCGTGGCGGCCGAGCTGTAGCCCCGGCGGTGTCGTGCTCGTTCGCCCGTGCTCGACCTCATTTGAGGTGCTCCCGCGCGAACCGGACCAGCTGGCGGAGGTCGGTGCGCGACGAGGAGGCCAGCACCGACCGCAGCGAGGCGAGCAGGTCGGCCACTTGCGCCTCGACGGTGACCCGATGCAGCAACGGACCCCGCGGATTGAGCCCGATCGCGGCGATGCCCGAGGAGGAGAGCGCCACGGCCGGCGGGTCCAGCACCGGCCGGACCGGGTCCTCGAGACCGCGCACGAGCAGCGCGACATGCGGCTTGGGGGTGTCGCGGGGCTTCCACATCCAGCCGGTCAGCTCGGTCGCGTCCGGACGCGCCACGCGCAGCGACGCCGGCCGCGGCACCGCCTGCCGGCCCAGCCCGGGGCGCGGGCTGCGCGTGAGTCGGGTGGTGGTGCCGAAGCCGGTGCGGAAGGCGAACACGTCCGTGGTGTCGTCGGCCTGCCGCCAGCCGAAGAAGAGGCGATCTCCCTGCTTCGTCCAGTCGAGCGGCGACTCTCCCTCCGGAGCGGGCTGCAACGCCCCTCCCGGCGGCTGCGGCAGCGGCTGCGTGCGCAGCCCGGGAAGCTCGAGCACGGAGAAGACGGTCTGTCCGCTCGCCTCCTCCGCGACCGCCAACCGGTGCCCGTCCTCGGTGAGCGCGAACCCTTCCACCGTGCGGCCGGGGGCGTAGACGGTCTTGCGCTCGCGCGAAGAGACGGTGACGGCGTCGACGCCGAGGGGCTCGCGCCCGGCGTCGGTCAGGACGTACACCGTCCGGCCGTCCGGGCTCCAGCGCGGCAAGCGGAAGCGCGCCGTCCCCTCGTGCGGTGTGAGCGGCTCGGCGCGGGCGCTCGCGAGGTCCACGATCCAGATCGCCTCGTCGCCGCCCCGGCGCGTCTGCACCAGCAACGACCGTCCGTCCGGCGAGACCGGACCGACCGCCGCCAGGCCCTGGAGCGCCTCTTCCAGGGCGACGGGCGCCTGGCGCGCGGGCGCGGAGGCCTGCGCCGGCGGCGCGGCGGGCGTGGGCGCCGGCGCCGCTCCCCGCATGGTCGGCGGCGCGGGGACCGCGGCCGCGGAGCGCGCCGGCGCGGCCGGCGTGGCCGCGGGGAACGGGCTCTGCGGCGCGATGGCGCCCGGCTTCACCTCGGTCACCTTCCGGGCGGCGTCGAAGCCCACCTGGCGCAGCGAGAAGGCGCCTCCCTCCACGAGGCCGTAGAAGAGCTTCTTGCCGTCGCGCGTGAAGCCGCCCACGAGCTGGTCGCCCGGAGCGTTGTCCAGCTCGACGGCCCGCCCTCCCTGGTCGTCGAGCATCAGCAGGCGGCGCTTCCCCTCGCGCATCGCCACCGCGACCAGCAGGTGCGGGTCGGACGGCGACCACCGCACCGCGAGGACGCCGCCCGGTTCGGCCGTGAGCTGCACCGGATAGCCGCCTTCGACCGGCATCACGGCCGCTTGGCGCGAACCGAACAGCGTGGTCACGAACGCGAGCTGGCGGCTGTCCTCGGACGGCCGCGCGCCTTCGGCGCTGCCCAGGTTCTCCAGCGCGCGCAACAGCTCGGGGACCGGCTCGTCGGCGGCCAAAGCGCCCACGGACGCGGCAAGCAGGATCAGTGGAACACGTCTCATGGGGCCCTGTTTACCTGAGCCCCGCCCGCGTGTCCGCCTGGGAGGGCCGTGGGTCCTGCGACCGTTGGCACCTTGACGCAGAGGGCGCCACGCCGCCATGAGAATCGCCATGCGACACAGCAGCGTCCTCCTCCTCCTCGGAACACTCGCCCTCCCCGCCTGCGTCACGGAGTCGCAGCAGGCCCGCCCGGTGGAGCCGGGCCCGGCCCCTTCGCCCGATCGCTCGCAGGAGACGCTGCGAGAGATCGATCGCCAGCGCCGGTGGACCGCCGACGCGCTGGCCGCGAAGCCGCCGGCCGACGAGCTGGAGGCCGTGCGCGACGGAGATGCGGACGCGATCTCGGACACGCGGAAGCGCTTCCGGCGCCTGCTGACGGCCGTCGAGCGGGCAACCTGGATCCGGGAGACCGTGCCCGAGGTGCTTCGAGCTTCGACCAGCCCGGACCGGCTGGTGGCCGCGTTCGACGGCGCCGGGCGCGATCGGAACGAGGCGCTGGCTGCCGCCGACGCGACCGCGCGCGCGCTGGCCGGGTCGCGAAGCCGGAACGCGATCTCGCTGGAAGAGCTGAAGCGCGCGCTGCAGATCGCGCACGTCGTCCGCGAGAGCGAGCAGAGGCTGGCGGCGAACCTGGGGCGCGCGACCCGCCCCGGCCCGGGCCCCGACCCGCTACACCGGCTGGCCACGGTTCCCATGCCGCCGCAGCCGCCCTTCGTCGAGGCCACGGCGCGTTACATCGCCGCGCACCCCGGCGAGGACCGCGCGATGGACGCCTGGCCGCCTCAGCTCGCGGAGGAGCGCACCGCGATCCGCGCCGCGGACCTTCCTCTGCCGCAGCCGGAAGCCGGCGACGGAGGGATGGGCGAGCCGGCGGCCGGGATGGACGACCAGGAAAGCGAGCCGATCATCCCGGGGCTCGACGCGGGGACGCCCGACGCGGGCGCGGTGGCCGCTGCCGACGGCGGGACCCCTGCCGTACCGGGCGGCGCCGCCGGCGCGGTGCAGGTCTCGGGCGATCTGAAGAGGCTGCTCTCGCGGCGCGGGCCGCCTCTCTCGATCGCGCAGCGGTCCGATGGACTGACCGCCTTCCGCTACCGCGAGCAACGCCCGTGCGGCGTCGACCGCTGCACCGTCACGGTGGACTACCTGTTCGATTCCCAGGGGCGCCTGATGCGCAGCGAGGTGGTGAAGCCCTGACCCGGGCGGGTCGGCTCAGACCTGGAAGTCGTAGATGGCGCCGAGCCGGAGGATGCGGGTCAGCTCGTCCAGGGCGGCGAGGCTCTCGCGGTGCAGCAGCGGATCGCGCAGGTCGTCGCCCGCGACGCGGTCCCGGTAATGGCGCGCCACCCACCCCTCGAGCTCGGCGCCGAGCGCCTCGTCCCAGAAGACCCGGGCGGTGACCGCCGCGCGCTCCGCGGCGGTGAGCACGATGCGCTGCCGCAGGCAAGCCGGGCCGCCGCCGTTCTCCATCGAATCGCGCAGGTCGAGGTACCGCACGCCGCGCACCGGTCCCCCGGACGCGGCGACGCGCTCGAGGAAGGCGCGCGCCCGCGGCTCCGCGCGCGACTCCTCCGGCGCCAGGATCGTCATGCTCCCGTCGGGAAGCGTGAGCAGCTGCGAGTTGAACGGGTATGCGGCCACGGCCGAGGCGACGGGCAGCTCGGCCTCGCCGGCGACGTACGCGGTGAACGAGTCCCCCAGCAGCTCGCGCAGGCGTGACAGCACCGCCTCGTGCTCGACGAAGGCCAGCTCGTGGACGAGGAGCACGTCCCGGTTCCCGACGGCCAGCACGTCGGTGTGGAAGGCGCCGGCGTCGATGCCGCGCGGATGCTGCTGGGGAAAGAGGGCGCGCAAAGGATCGAGCTGCCCCAGCCGCGCCACCGCCTGCGAGGCCTCCCGCGACTGCCGGGCGGGGAACCCCAGCGGCTGGCCCGAGGCGGGCAGCGCGCCGTAGGCCACGCGCCCCCAGGCGAAGAGGTGCACCGCGGCCCGTCCCGGCGCGGTGAAGCGGGTATGGTTCGCCGCTCCCTCGTCGGAGAAGTGCGCGCCTCCGGGCAGGGGGTCGTGGACGGCGAACCGCGCCGGGTCGGCGAAGATGGCCCGCAGGACGCGCGCGGTGGTGTCGGCCTCGAGCACCCGGTGGAACATCGAGCTGAGGTTGGCCGGGACGAGGTGCAGGCGCCCGTCCGCGCTGTCCTCGGACGGCACGCAGGTGGCCGCGTTCGCCGTCCACATCGCGGCGGCGCTGGAGCAGAGCCGGAGCAGGTGGCCGTCGCCCGCCGAGGCCGCGGCGAGCACCTCCTCGTCGCTCCCGCGGAACCCGAGCTGGCGGAGCGTGCGCATCCGCGGGCGCTCGTGCGGCGGAAGCACCGCCTGCCCCACGCCGAGCGAGGCGACCAGCCGCATCTTCGACAGGCCCTGCAGCGCCGCCCGCCGCGGATTGGCGGCCTGGCCCGCGTGGGTGAGCGAGGCGACGTTGCCCGGCGACAGCCCCGCGTAGTTGTGCGTGGGGCCGACGATGCCGTCGAAGTTCAGCTCGGGCACGGCGCGCTTCTCTCACCGTCGCGGCGCGTTGGCGCCGGACTACCTCGTTCCGTAGAAGCGGTACACCACTTCCGCCGCGCAGGCGGGCTTCGACTCGCCCTCGACCTCGATGGTGGCGGCGAGCAGCGCTTCGACCGCGTTCCCCGCCTGCTTGGCGTCCTGCAGCCTGATCGCCAGTCGGTAGCGCTGGCCTTCCTTGAGCGGAGCGGGGAACCGCACCTTGTTGAGCCCGTAATTGATCACCATGGCGAAGTTGCGGGGCTCGACCAGCTCGAAGAACAGGGCCGCGATGAGCGACAGCGTGAAGTAGCCGTGCGCGATGGGCGCGCCGAACGGCGACTCCTTGCGCGCGCGCTCCCGGTCGACGTGGATCCACTGGTGGTCGCCGGTGGCGTCCGCGAAGCGCACGATGTCCTCGAACTTCATCGCCCGCCAATCCGACTTGCCCAGGTCCTTGCCGGCGAGCGCCTCCAGGCCGGCGATCCCGTCGATCACGGTCTTGTTGGCCATGGGGCAGCCATATCACGGGGTCCGCGGCGCGACGACGAGGTCGGCGGCGACTACCTGCCCGCCGAGTACCCGGCGTCGCCGATCGCCTTCTCCAGCTGCTGGGGGGTGACCTGCTTGTCGTCATAGGTCACCACGATGATCATCCGGGTGTAGTCGGCCGAAGCGTTCGAGACGCCCTTGACGGCGCGGATCGACACCTCGGTCTTGTAGGCGTCTCCCTTGCTGTGCCAACCCGCGACCTTGATGGTCACGGTCTTCTCGGCGGCGTTCGCGGCCGGCGACAGGAAGAGCGCCGCGGCGAGCGCCAGGGCGGTCCGCGTCCTCATGCCTGGATCATAACGCCGGCGGGGGGTGCGCCGTAAGGCTTCCGGACAGGGACCGTGATGGTCCGAACGTCACGTGCAGTTGACAGCGGGGAGTGCCCACGCGACACGTCTTGCGCATGCCCAGGCTCGAGACGGGGCTCCGCAGGGCCCGGCAGAAGAGCGGCTTCACGCAGGGTGAGCTGGCCGGTCGGGCGGGGATCAGCCGCCAGACGCTCAGCATCCTCGAGTCGGGCCGCGGCCAGCCTTCCACGGTGGTGGCGCTGCGCCTCGCCCGCGTCCTGCGCTGCCGGGTCGAGGAGCTGTTCTGGCTGCGCGAGGAGGGCGGCGTGCTGCGCGCCGAGCTCGCGAGCGCCGGCGAGCGCCGGCGCGCGCCGTCGCCCCGCGCGCTGGTGGGCTCGGTGGCCGGAAGGTGGGTGGCGCATCCGCTCCGGCGCCACGATCCGCTCGGGCTGACCACCGCGGCCGATGCCCTGCTCTCGCGCGGGCCGCGCGGCGGGGAGCTGGCGCGGCTCTCCGCGCTCCGCCCGCTGGAGGCGCTGCAGGCCAACGTGCTCGTGACGGGCTGCGATCCCGGCCTTTCCGTTCTGGCGGGCCGCGTCGAGGATCGCTGGCCGGGGCAGCGCCTTTGCTGGATCGGCGCCTCGAGCGACGCGGCGCTGACGACGCTGGCGCGGGGCCACGCGCACGTCGCGGGCGCGCACCTGTTCGACGAGGAGACCGGGGAATACAACGTCCCCTTCGTCCGCCGCGCGTTCCGCGGCCGGCCGATGGTGGTCATCACCTTCGCGCACCTCGAGGAGGGATTCGCCGTGGCCCGGGGGAACCCGCTGCGCATCCGCAAGGCGGAGGACATCGCGCGCAAGGACGTCCGGTTCGTCAACCGGGAGCAGGGCGCCGGGGCGCGGCGCCTCTTCGATCGCCTGCTGCGCAAGGCGCGGGTCCCCTCCTCGGCCGTGGCCGGATACGACCGGCTGCTGGGCGGCCACCTGGAGGTCGCGCAGGCGGTGGCCATGGGCGCCGCGGACGCCGGCGTGGTGGCGCGCAGCGCCGCCGTCGCGCACGGCCTCGACTTCGTCCCCCTCTCGGAGGAGCGCTTCGACCTCGTCTTCCCCAAGGAGTGGAGCGGCGACGCGCGCGCCGGGAGGATCGTCGAGACGCTCGAGGGACGCGCCTTCCGCCGCGAGCTGGGCGCGCTCCAGGGGTATGACACCCGCAGATCCGGACAGCTGGTCTGCGAGCTCTAGCTCCCGGCCGTCGCGCCTGCTTGACACCCTGTCGCTTCCACGCGACAGATGAGATGGGTCGAAAGGTCCGCTGCATGGGTCGGCTGCTCTGCACCTGCATCGCGCTGCTTCTGGTCGCGCCCCCGCCGCCGGCGCACGCGGCCGGCCGGCGCGAGCTGGTGGTGTTCGCCGCCGCCTCGCTGCGGGAGGCGTTCACCGAGCTGGGCCGGAGGTTCGAGCGCGAGCATCCCGGAACCAGGGTCGCCTTCGCCTTCGCCGGCTCGCAGGAGCTGCGGACGCAGATCGAGCACGGGGCGCCCGCCGACGCCTTCGCTTCGGCCGACTGGAAGCACATGCAGGCGCTGGTCGCGGCGAGGCTCGCCTCCGCCCCGAGGACGTTCGCGCGCAACGAACCGGTCCTGGTGGTGCCTCGCGACAACCCCGCCGGGCTGCGGACGCTGGCGGATCTGCCCCACGCGAAGCGGATCGTGGTGGGCGCGCCCGAGGTCCCGATCGGCGCCTACACCCTGCGCATCCTCGATGCGGCATCCGCGCGGTACGGCGCCGGGTTCCGCGCCGCCGTGGAGGCGCGCGTGGTCTCCCGCGAGATGAACGTGCGCCAGGTGCTCTCGAAAGTGGCGCTCGGCGAGGCCGACGCGGCGATCGTGTACCGGACGGACGCGGGCGCGGCCGGACGCGAGGTCGAGGTCATGCCCATCCCCGTGGAATTGAACGCCATCGCGGAGTACCCGGTCGCCGTCCTGGAGCAAGCCAGGGAGCCCGGGCTGGCGCGCGAGTTCGTCGAGCTGCTGCTGTCCCCGGCCGGGCAGGAAACGCTGGCTCGATTCGGCTTCCAGCCAGGAACCGGCGGGTGAGGTCCGGCCGCGCGAGCGCGTGGGGCGCGGCCCAGGTCGTCGCCTCGGCGGCCCTGGTGTCGTTCCTTCTCCTGCCGGTCGCCGCGCTGGTCTTCACTCTCCGCTGGGCCGATTTCGTCGGCGGCCTCCGCAACCCGCTCCTGGTGCCCGCGTTGCGCCTGTCGCTCCTGACCACCGGCACCAGCCTGGCGCTGGTGGTGGTGCTTGGCTCGCTGCTCGCCTGGCGCATCGCGCGCCACCCTGGCCGGGCATCGCGGTGGATGGAGGCGATCACCCAGCTGCCGGCCGTGATTCCACCTGCGGTCGCCGGAGTCTGTCTCTTGCTCGCGTTCGGCCGGCGGGGGCTGCTCGGCAGCTGGCTGGCCGCGCACGGGATCGCGCTGGCGTTCACCACGCCGGCGGTGGTGATGGCCGAGGCGTTCGTCTCCGCCCCGTTCTTCGTGCAGGCGGCCATCGCCGCCTTCCGGCGCGTCGACGAGAACCTGCTCGTGGTCGCTCGCACCCTGGGCGCCTCGCCCTTCCGCGCCTTCCTCCGCGTAGGGCTGCCTCTGGCCGCCCCCGGGCTGGTCGCGGGCTCGGCGATGAGCTGGGCGCGCTCGCTGGGCGAATTCGGCGCCACGTTGCTGTTCGCCGGCAACCTGACCGGCCGGACGCAGACGCTGCCCCTCGCGGTGTACACGGCGATGGAATCCGACCTGCGCGCGGCCCAGGCCCTGTCGCTGGTGATGGTCGCGGTCGCCTTCGCGCTCCTCTTCGTCCTGCGCCGGATGGCGCCGGGCGCGGGCCTGCCCGGCCCCGAGGTGCGCGGTGCTTGAGGCGCGCATCGCCGGGCGCGCGGGACCGCTCGATCTGCGCGTCGACCTGTCGCTCGACGGCGAGACGGTGCTGGTGGCAGGTCCCAACGGCTCCGGCAAGTCGACCCTGCTGCGCCTGCTGCTCGGCGTCCTGCGGCCCGAGGCGGGCCGCATCGCCCTGGACGGGTCCGTGCTGTTCGACGCGGAAGAGGGCATCGACGTGCCGGCCGAGGAGCGCGGGCTGGCGTACGTGCCGCAAGACTATGCCCTGTTCCCGCACATGGACGTGCTCGCCAACGCGACCTTCGGCCTCGCGGCGCTGGATCGGCGCGAGCGCGTCCGCCGCGCCACCAGCTGGCTCGACCGACTCGGCGTGGGAGATCTGGTGCGCAGGTTCCCGTCGGCGCTTTCGGGAGGGGAGCGCCAGCGCGTCGCGCTCGCGCGCGCCCTCGCCCGGACGCCGCGCGCTCTGCTGCTGGACGAGCCGTTCGCGTCGCTCGACCCGATCGCCCGCCGGCAGCTCCGCGCCTCCCTGACCGGCTGGCTGCGCGAGTGGCGGCTCCCCGCGCTGATCGTCTCGCACGACCCGGCGGATGCGGTGCTCGCCGACCGCATCGCCGTGCTCGAGCGCGGCCGCGTCGTCCAGCAGGGAACCCTCGAGGATCTCCGCCGCGCGCCGGGTTCCGACTTCGTCGCCGGCCTGATCGAGGCGGCACCGGTTCCCGCCGGGGCCGATTCCTAGAGTGGGTTCCATGACGTCCGCGCTGGGAAAAGCGCAGCGCCGCCGAATACGGCGGCGACTGGTCCGGTTCAGCGCTTCGATCGGGCTGCGCCGCGCCCGCCGGGGGATTCGCGCAGCCGGTGGCTGTGTTCCGCCGAGAGGTCGAGGCCGTAGACCTGCTTCAGCGCCTCGATCTTCGCCCGCGTCTCCTGCGAGAAGGGGGCCTTTCCCGCGAAGGAGTGGAGGACGATGCCCTCCAGCAGATCGCCCAGGGACAGGTCCAGGGTGCCCGCCAGCGCCTTGAGGACCAGGAGGATGCGCTTTTCCATCCGGACGCCGGTCTGCACCCGGGTGACCGTCCTGCGCTGGCCCGATCGGCTCGTGCTCGCCACCGGCTCAAGCGCCCCGCCGGGCCGCATCGAGCTCCGGCAACACGAAGATCTCCTTCGCCCTGGCCGAGCGCGAAATCGCGCCCACGTCGTAGTAGCGCGAGAGGAGCCCGGCCTTCTGGTCGAGCAGCTCCGGATTCCGGCGCAGGAGCTCGGTGGAGCTCGCGAAGGACGACCCGTGCGCGCGCTCGTTGATGAGGGCGAGATAAGCCCAGGTGAGAGTCTCGTGGTAGCGGTCCGCCGCGCCGTGCGCCGCCGCGAACCGCCGCAAGTCGCGGCGGAAGCGCACGGCGGCGTCCCCGAAATCCGCCTGCCGGGACAGGTAGAGGAAGGCGAGCCGCACGTGCTCGGCGTGCCGGAGGTCGCCAGGGGCCATCCGGGCCGACTCGAACGCGGCGAGCAGGGTAGCGTCGTCCAGGCAGGGGCCCAGGTCCATTGTGGTAACTTGGTACCAAGATATCAGCAGTCGGTCAAGGCCAGCCTCGCGCGATCGCGGACGCGAGCCGGGGTGGGCGCGGTTCCGCGTCCTGGAGGCCGAAGACGGGCTGCAGGCGCTCAGCCAGCTCGCCGACGACATCGCCGCCGACCTCGTGTGCCCGAAGCCTTGCGAACCCCAGGAGCTGATGCGCGTGGTCCGCGCCGTGCTCGATCGGGACAAAGCACACTGAGCACGGCGAATCCGGCCGGCGCGCACGGCACCACCGGCGAGCAGACGGGATTCGTTGTCTGGCTGCGCAATCTCGCGTCCAGTCGCGGTGACGCGCCGCATCATTTGTAGGGAACCCGGTACCCGATGTAAGCATCCGCCCACGCTGGCGCGCGGGGGGCGGTGCCGGCAGGTCCCTTCTTCAGGCCCCGAGAGGGTTCCATCGATGAATCGCGCACTCGTTCTGCTCATCGCAGGCGTGGCGGGCTCCGCCACGGCCGCGCCGAGCCGCTACCTCGTCGTTGCCCCAGGCAACGACACCACCGCCGCCCAAGCGGCGGTCACTGCCAACCGCGGCAAAGTGATCGACGCCCTCAATGCCATCGGCGTCGTGGTCGCGGAAGCCGACAGCGCGGGCTTCGCCGCGGCGGTGGCCGCCTCGCCCGGCGTGCTCTCGGCCGACATCGATCCGGACATCATGTGGTTGCCGGACGGCGAATCGCCGGTGGCCGCGGGCCTCGATCCCGGCGCGACCGGCGTCAACAGCGAGCCGTTCAGCGCCTTCCAGTGGAACCTGCGCCAGATCCACGCCGACGTCACCGCGGCGAACGGCCAGCGCGGCAACGGCGCGCGCGTGGCCGTCATCGACACCGGCGTGAACACCGGCCACGTCGACCTCGTCTCGCGCATCGATCTCGCGCACAGCAAGGCGTTCGTGACCTCCACCCTGGCGGGCGTGACCGGGTTCCCGTTCGAGGACGACCACTTCCACGGCTCGCACGTCTCCTGCATCGTGGCCGCCTCGATCAACAACCGCGGCGTCCAGGGCGTGGCGCCCGAGGCCACCATCGTCGGCATCAAGGTGCTGAATTCGCGGGGCAGCGGCAGCTTCGGGAACGTCATCCGCGGCATCGTCTACGCCGCCAGCCTCGGCGTCGACGCCATCAACATGAGCCTCGGCGCCACCTTCGACCGCAACAACGCCGGCGGGAACGGCGGCGGCCAGCCGCTGGGCAACTTCCTCGCTGCGCTCACCCGCGCCGTGAATCATGCGACGCAATCGGGCGTGCTGGTGATCAGCGCCGCCGGCAACAACGGCGTGGACCTCAACGGCCGCCTCTTCTCGGTGCCGGCGCAGTCGGGCAACGGCGTCGCGGTGTCAGCGACGGGGCCGATCGCGAACCAGAACTTCGACCGGCTCGCTTCGTACTCGAACTTTGGCGCATCGGTCGTCACCTTCGCGGGCCCGGGCGGCGACTTCACGCTCTTCCCGTCGCTGACGCCGTTCCCCTGGTTCCAGGACATGGTGCTGAGCTGCGGCAACCGCAGTGCAACGTCGGTGAACACGTTCTTCTTCGCCGCCGGCACCTCTATGGCCACGCCACACGTCGCCGGCGTGGCTGCGCTGCTGGTGGGAAAGTTCGGGCACCTCGGCCCCGCCAGGCTCCGGGAGATGATCGGCAACTCCGCGGCGAACGTGCTGCCGACGGCGTTCCAAGGGCGCGGCCGCGTCGACGCAGCGGCAGCGCTGCGGTAAGCCGCCGCCATGCTTTGCCGACCGCCCGCTGGCCGCGCGCCGGCGGGCGGTTTTCGTCCGCCTCAGGGGAAGTGAATCCGCGCGGGATGGACGTTGTAGGATGCGGCCATGGCCATCGAACCCGGCAGCGCGGACCTGCGGCGGTTCGGCGAGGGCGGCGGCGGCAGGCCGCTGGTGCTGGTGCAGCTGTTGCGGTTCGTCGAGGGCGGGCGCGACCGTTATCTGGAATACTCCGCCGCGGCGCAGCCCATCCTGGCGCGCTTCGGCGCCCAGGTCCTGTACGCCGGGGAATGCATCGAGCCGCTGCTCGCTGCGGACGGCAGCTGGGACGCCGTGGTGCTGGTCCGATACGCGAGCCGGACCGCGTACCTGGACATGCTCGCGGACCCGGCCTTCCAGGAGATCGCCCCGCTCCGCCGCGCCGCGCTGCGGGAAGCCATGCTGCTCCCGATGGACGACTGGCCGGCCCGGTAGCGTGTAACGTGGCGGGGCCAGACGAGACTACCGGGTTCGTGCAGCCCGTTCCGGTAGTTTTCGCGGCTGGAGCCGAGGGTGACTGGCGCATCGAGCGCATCGCAGCGGTGCGCGGCGAGGGCCTTCCCATGGCTGCACGGCTGGCCCGCATCGAAGGAACGCGGCCTGCCGCCGCCGCGGCCTGGGCGCTGCGCGGAACGACCAGCAACGAGCGGTACGTGACCCGCGCGGAGAAGGAGGCGCTGCGCGCGGCGCAGCCGCCCCTCGGGCGGCCGGACAGCACGCGGGCGGCCCTCATCCCGGTGCGCAAGTCCGCCGCATGGTGGGACCTGGCGCAGGACGAGCGGCGCCGCATCCTCGAAGAGCGCTCGCGCCACGTCTCGATCGGACTGCGCTACCTGCCCGCCGTGGCGCGCAGGCTCTACCACTGCCGCGATCTCGGCGAGCCCTTCGACTTCCTCACCTGGTTCGAGTACGCCGAGGCCGACGCGGAGGGCTTCGAGGAGCTCGTCGGCGAGCTGCGCCGCTCGCCGGAGTGGGAGTACGTCGAGCGCGAGGTGGACGTCCGACTCGCGCGATGAGCCCGGCGTAACGTAAGTTCGACCATGGCGCACTTGCGGGCGTACCCCCTTTCCAAGGAGACGTCCGATGAAGCGCATCTTCCCTCTTCTCTTCCTCGCCGCTGCCGCGTGCGGCCCGGCCAACGAATCCGACCGCTCGCAGCAGGGCGGCCGCAACTCCTCCAGCGGATCGAGCCGCACCCTCTTCGTCCAGAGCGCGCACGAGCACGCGGACGGCACCGTCACCCTGCCCCTGTACCGCGGCACCAGCCGCGGGCGGACGGTCTGGTACATCCTGCTCGACTCCTCCAGCGGCGACGACGCGCAGGCCAGGGGCATCAACCGATCGCAGAAGCTGGCGAACGCGCGGGGCAGCACGGCCGTGCAGATGGTCAGCGTCCGCAACGGCGTGGTCGATTTCCCCGCGTCCGTGAACTTCGCGTTCGGTACCAGGTCGATCGTCCCGGGGCCGCAAGGATTCCCGCCGCGAACCGCGACGTTCTCCGCCTCCGGCGAGGACGGCTACAGCCCGCTGATCCAGCTTCCGGACGGCACCATCGAGAACGCTCCGCAGGTGGCGAACGACACGGGCCATGCCCCCAAGGTGAAGGCCATCGACTTCGCAGCGCTCACCGTGACCCTGGAGGAGACCCCTGGCTTCCAGGGCGGCAAGGCGGTCAGGTACCTCTCCACCGATGCCTCGCTCGACGTCGCCGCGGCCCTCGAGAACGTGACGTTCGCTCCGGCGCTCAACGGCGCGCCGACGCTGGTGGAAGACGGCACCGACTCCTCGCGCACCAGCCTGGCCGCCTTCGTGAACGGGCAGACCGGGGCCGGAAATCCGCAGCGCCAGGGGCTCAATTCCGCCATCCTCGACGGGCTCTCCCCGCTGAACGTGCTGCGCTGGAACCCGAGCCAGGGCCGTTACAGCCCGCTCTGGGACGTCCACCTGGCCGCCTGGACGCCCGCGGCAGTCGCGGCAAGGTCGAACCTCCGCCAGATGGACTTCGGGGACATCCTGGGGCTGGCGGACCACGGCCAGGTCACCGCACCGGACGGCAGCCCCTTCGCCGCGTCGGGCTTCATCGTCAACTGCCCGATCATCAGCTCCGATTAGCCACCGACCGTAACGAATGGCTTCCTCGCCGCACTCCGGCGAGGAAGCCTCCACCGGAGGAGCCAATGACGACGGACAACTCCTACGACGTGATCGTCATCGGGTCGGGAGCAGGCGGCGGGACGCTGGTGCACCGGCTGGCGCCCTCCGGCAAGCGCATCCTCCTCCTGGAGCGCGGCGGGTACGTCGCGCGCGAGAAGGACAACTGGGACTCGCGCGCGGTGAACCTGGAGGGCAAGTACCAGACCAAGGAGGTCTGGAAGGACCGCGCCGGGAACGATCTGCACCCGCACACGAACTACGCCGTGGGCGGGAACACCAAGTTCTACGGTGCCGCGCTCTTCCGGCTGCGCAAGGAAGACTTCGGCGAGCTGCGGCACCACGGCGGCGTCTCTCCCGCCTGGCCGATCGCGTACGACGAGTTGGAGCCTTGCTACATCCGCGCCGAGCGCATGTACCACGTGCACGGCCAGCGCGGAGAGGATCCCACCGAGCCGCCCGCCAGCGCGCCCTTCCCGCACCCGGCGGTCAGCCACGAGCCGCGGCTGCAACACCTGCACGAGGACTTCGCCCGGAGCGGCCTCCGGCCGTTCCACACGCCGCTCGGCATCATGCTCGACGAGTCGCGGCCACAGTCGAGCCGCTGCATCCGCTGCAACACCTGCGACGGCTATCCCTGCCTGGTGCGGGCGAAGGCCGATGCGCAAGTGCTCGCGGTGGACCCCGCCCTCGAGTACCCGAACGTCACCCTCCTCACGGGCGCTTACGTGGAGCGGCTGGAGACCAGTCCATCCGGCCGCGAGGTGACGAAGGTGGTGGTCCAGCGCGACGGCGCGCGCGAGGAGTACAAGGGCGGAATCGTCGTGGTCTCCTGCGGCGCGATCAATTCGGCGGCGCTCCTCCTCCGCTCCGGGAACGACCGGCACCCGCAGGGTCTCGCGAACGGGTCGGGAGTGGTCGGCCGGCACTACATGGGGCACGTGAACTCGGTCCTGATGGCGGTCTCCAAGTGCCCCAACCCGACCGTCTTCCAGAAGTCCCTCTCGGTCAACGACTTCTACTTCGGCGACGCGGAGTTCCCCTATCCGATGGGCCACATCTCCTTCGTCGGCAAGCTGGACGGCGTGACGCTGAGCGCGGGCGCGCCCGCGATCGCTCCCGGCTTCACGCTGGACCTGATGGCCCGCCACTCGCTCGACTTCTGGCTCACCTCCGAGGACCTGCCCGATCCGGAGAACCGCGTCACGCTCGACGGACAGGGGAACATCGTCCTCGCGTACCGGCCCAACAACGAGGAGGGGCACCGGCGGCTCATCGATCGCCTCAAGGCAGCCATGAAGGACCAGCGCGCCTGCGCGATGCACGGCCACGAGTGCCACCAGGGTCTGTTCGCGCGCAACCTCTACCTCAAGGAGCGCATCCCCCTGGCCGGCGTCGCGCACCAGAACGGAACCATCCGGTTCGGCAACGATCCGCGGACCTCCGCGCTCGACCGGAACTGCAAGGCGCACCAACTCGACAACCTGTACGTGGTCGACGCGAGCTTCTTTCCCTCCTCCGGCGCGGTGAACCCGGCGCTGACCATCATGGCGAACGCGCTGCGCGTCGGCGATCATTTGATGGATCGGCTGAACCGTGCAAAATCCGTCAGCGCATGATCCAGGTCCCGGGCGAGCTGAGCTGCAAGGAGATGGTCGAGCTGATGAACGACTATCTCGAGGGCCGCCTCTCGCCGGCGGAGCTCTCCGACTTCGAGCGGCACCTCGTCTTCTGCGACGGTTGCGCGGAGTACCTGCGGCAGCTGCGGCAGCTCGGGACGGCGGTGAGGCGCCTCCACGAGGAGGACCTCCCGGAGAAGACCCGGGACGCGCTGCTGGAGGCATTTCGCAAATGGAAGCGCGAGTGAGGATGGAGTGATCGCCTACAAGTTCCTGGCCCGGGGAGGCGTCTCTCCGCTCTCGGGAGTGGCTTGGCCGCCCCCTTCCGGGACCACGCCGGGCGCTTGGGTGGCCGCCTCGCCCGCTTCGGGGCCGGAGCTCTGGATCCACGGCTGCCGCCCTTCCGACCTTCCGTACTGGATCGACCTCGAGCTCTGGCGCGTCGAGCTGTCCGATCCGGTCCGCCCGGTCCTTCACGAGGTCCAGGCCGAGCGCGGCCGGCTGCTGGAGCGGATCGACGGGTGGGCGCTGGAGTCCAGGCGCGAGTTCACGCTCCAGTGCGTCCTGCGGACGGCCGGCTTCGCCGCCGAGGCCCTCCAGCAGGACGGGCGCGACTCGGACGCGCGCGCGCTCTCCTCCTGCGAAACGCTCGACGACTTCGCCGCGGCCGCGAAAACGCTGGGTCAGAAGCCGCTGCCCGATCGGTGCCGCCATTTCCTCGGCTACTGCGGCGACGCGGCCTTCTGGAGCCGGACGGGCGAGGCGCGCTGCGTCCCGTACATCGCCTCCATCGCCGCCGCCGACCTCCGCAGGGATCCGGCCGCGATGGAGGACGAGCGGGCCTGGCAGGCGCGCTGGCTCTGCGGCAGACTCGGCATCACGGGCTAGCCGAACAGGCAGTCAAGGAAGGTGGTCGGGCGCCGCAGCACCATCGCCACGCAGCAGCGCAGCCACGCGCGCGGCCCGAACTCCCGCAGGATCGTCGCGCCGTTGAGCAGCACGTCCCTGCTGGTGATGGTCCCACGGATCGCCATCGGCCTCGCTCCATTCACAGGAGGAAGTCTGCCGGCGACCCTGCGACGTTACGGGCGAGACCGGCTGTAACGCGGCGGCTTCACGTGGAGACTCCTCCAGGAACCGTGTCGCAGGAGGGCCTGCCATGCAGACGCCGTCACCAGTCCGCGCTCGTCAGCAGAAGCTCGCTCGCATCCGGCTCGTCGCGCGGGTCCAACTCGCCTACGAGCAGCTCCGCGATCTCGCCTCGCGCGCCGGCGCGCAGGCGGCGAGCGATCCCGCTATCCAGGCGGCACGCAGGCACCTCACCGCGCTGAACCTGTCGCTCGCGCTGCTCACGCTGCAAGCGGACTGAGCCCTGCCGCTGTTCGCGGCGGGGCACGAAGCCGGGTCAGCCCTGACGCGCTGCAACTCGCCCCGGGGCGAGTCGCCAACCCAACAACAAGCGATGTCGGGGCGGTGCGCTAAGTTCGTTCGGACATGGCCATCCTTCATGAGTCAGCCGATCGCGATGCAGCCCCAGAGGGCAACGCGAACCTTCGCGCGGCTTGTCCGGACGGCGAATCCGGCTCCGCGCCAACAATGGGCTCGGCGCGCGACGTCGCAACACTTAGCGGTCCTGAGCTCCTCGCGGCCACGCGCAAGCTGGTGCACAACGCGTGCGGCCTGGAGGCGAAGCTTCTCGTGTACCTCGGCGAGATCGATGAGAGGAGGCTTTACCTCGAGTACGCGTTCCCTTCGATGTTCGCGTTCTGCATCGGTGAGCTCGGCTTCTCCGAGGGTGCCGCTTACAGCCGGATCACGATCGCCCGCGCCGCGCGGCGGTTGCCGGCGGTGCTGGATGCGATCCGCGCGGGGCAGGTGCACCTGGCCGGAATGCGGGTGCTCGTTCCGCACCTTACCGAGGAACACCATCGCAAAGTTCTCGCAGAAGCTACCGGTAAATCGAAGCGCGAGATCGAGGAACTGGTCGCGCGAATTTCGCCGCGGTCCCCCGTGCCGACCGTAGTGCGAAAGCTTCCCGGGCGTTCACCGCCGGTGCCGGCAGGGCCCCAACCGCCGGCGGCGCCGCCAATACTGTCGTCAGCTCCCGAATCGACTTCGCTGCCATTCCCACAGCCGAACCACGAAGCGCATCGCCCCGTGATCGCGCCACTGGCCGCGGATGCGTACAAGATCCAATTCACCGCCGGCCGCGCGTTTTGCGACAAGCTGCGCCAGGCGCGAGACTTGCTCCGGCACCGCGTTCCGGATGGAGATCTGGCGACGGTACTCGACAAGGCGCTCGATGTACTCATCGAACAAGTGAAAAAGCAGCGCTTCGCGACCGGTCGGAAGCCTCGGCAGGGAGGGAAAGCGGCTGCGGCTACCGCATCACCCGGCACCGTCAAGTCGCGGCACATCCCTGACGGAATCAAGCGGACCGTCTTCGAACGCGATGGTGGTCGCTGCACGTTCGTCGATGCGCGCGGCGTGAGGTGCGCCGAAACCGGCGCGCTGGAATTGGATCACCTCGACGGATTCGCGCGAACCAGGTCGCATGAGGCAGATCGCATCCGGCTGCTCTGCCGCGCCCACAATCAGCATGCCGCCGAGCAAATGTACGGGCGCACGTTCATGGAGCAGGCGCGCGCGTCCCAGGATTGGCCGTCGATCCGCCCGGGGACGAGCCCTCCGGCCAAGCTGCTCTGAGACGGCCAGCGGCGGGCGGCGGCGGTTGAGCGTCGCCGCCAGAAGCCTACCGGGAAGGACGTGCCGTCCGGCGACGGCTCTGCCTCTGCCGAGCCGCATCAGGAAACGCGTCGGGTGCGCTGATCGCGCAGGCGTTCCAGGCTGCGGCGCACCTCGGGCATCCCCTGCGAGAGGAGCGCCAGTTCGCGCTTCGGGAGGCTCCAGACGTCCATCGGGTCCGCGCAGCGGATGGTGGCGCTGCGGACCGTCTGATCGAGCAGCGCCATCTCGCCGAACAGATCGCCGGGGCCCAGGCGGGCCAGGACCGTCTCTCGGCCAGAGGCCTCGTGCACGA